>Ga0105049_10001418_pt1 | contig 28308 bp, 24 predicted proteins | sample MAT06_FD_78087 | JGI IMG/M metagenome (GOLD analysis project Ga0105049, IMG submission 78087) | Freshwater microbial communities from Lake Fryxell liftoff mats and glacier meltwater in Antarctica - MAT-06 | ecosystem: Environmental > Aquatic > Freshwater > Ice > Liftoff microbial mat | place... | reverse complement strand
GACGGCATTGAGATCAAGGAGAAAAAAGGGCCGACGGGCATACCGCTGGACGGCGTCGCCTTTCATCCCTTCCACACCTCCAAGGATCTGGTCGCGATCATCGGGTTCGCGATCATCTTCGCCGCCGTGGTGTTCTTCGCACCGGAGATGGGCGGCTATTTTCTGGAGCATGCGAACTTCGAGCCGGCCAACCTGCTGAAGACCCCCGAGCACATTGCGCCGGTCTGGTACTTCACGCCCTTCTACGCGATTCTTCGGGCGGTGCCGAGCAAGGGCTGGGGGGCGTTTCTAATGCTCGCCGCCATCGTGTTCCTGTTTCTGCTGCCCTGGCTCGACCGCTGCAAGGTCAAGTCCATCCGGTATCGTGGCTGGCAGTTCAAGGTGGCCCTTTGGGCTCTCGTCATCAGCTTCGTGGCTCTGGGTGCTCTGGGCCTCCAGCCGGCTACGCCACTGGTCAATACCGGAGCCCGCGTCTTCACGATCATCTATTTCGCAGTCTTCCTGCTGATGCCGTTGTACACCTCGCGGGAAAGGACCAAGCCGGTCCCGGAGCGCGTCGTTTACCACGGGCACGAGTGAGTTGGTCATGAGCAGTCATATTCCGAGACAACGCCTGCGGTCCGGCCTGATCGCGCTGGCTGGCGTGCTGGCTGTGTCGGGTTCCCCCCTGGTGCTGGCCGCCGGTGCTGAAGCCGGCTTTCAGCAGTTCGCCAACAATGACGTCGCCAATGTCGCCTCCCTGCAGCGGGGGGCCCGCAATTTCGTCAATTACTGCATGGGTTGCCACTCCGCCAAGTACGTGCGTTACAACCAGCTCGCGCGGGACCTCGACATGACCGAGGAGCAGGTGATCGGCAACCTGATGTTCGGCGCGGCGCGGCCTACGGAGACGATGGGCATTGCGATGCGGCCGGCCGACGCTGAGCGGTGGTTTGGCATCGCCCCACCGGATCTCTCCCTGCTGGCGCGGTCCAAGGGTCCCGACTACATCTATAACTTTCTGCGCTCCTTCTACGTCGACCCCGCACGTCCCACCGGGGTGAACAACATCATGCTGCCGAACACTGCCATGCCCCACGTGCTGTGGGAGTTGCAGGGGATGCAGACGGGCAAGTTCGAGGAGGAGAAGCGCGATGGCGTCACTCACCGCGTCTTCCGTGAATTCAAGGAAGTATCCCCAGGCACGCTCAAGCCCGAGGCTTACGCCGAGTTCGTGCGGGACACTGTCAATTTCCTGGACTACATCGCCGAGCCCATGAAGCTCAAGCGGCAGAGCCTGGGCATCCTTGTGATTGCGTTCCTGCTCGTCTTCGGCGTCTTTGCCTATCTCCTTAAGCAGGAGATCTGGAAGGACGTCAGGTAGGTGTCTGAGGAGTGGAATTCTTCGGCAGGCAGCTCCGGGCGGCGGGCAGCCATGACGTTGTATTCCGATCCGACCTCCATAGACAGTCACCGCACGCGGATAGTGCTCGCCGAGAAGGGCATCGTCATCGACATCATCAGCGTGGTGGACGGTGAACTTCCCGAGGACCTGCTCGACCTCAATCCCTACCATTCCACCCCGACGCTCCTTGACCGGGAGCTGGTGCTCTACGACTCTCGGGTGATCATGGAGTACATCGATGAGCGTTTTCCCCACCCCCCCCTGATGCCAGTCGACCCCGTAAGCCGGGCCCAGGTCAGGCTGGCGCTCTATCGGGTCGAGAAGGACTGGTTCGCAATGGCCCACCAGTGCGCGACCGCAACGGATCGCAAGCAGACTGCCCAGACCCGTAAGGTTCTGCAGGAAAGCCTGCTTTCAAGCGCTGAGCTGTTTGCCGTCAAGCGCTTCTTCCTCAGTGAGGACTTCTCGCTGGCTGATGCCAGTGTCGCGGCGCTCCTCTGGCGTCTGCCGTTGTACGGGGTCGAACTGAACGGCAATGGCGCCCAGCCGATCCGCAAGTACATGGATGGCATGTTCGCCCGGCGTGCCTTCCGGGAAAGCCTGACTGAGGCCGAACTGGAGATGCGCCAGTAGTCACGCCGAAGCGGCCCTACCTCCTGAGGGCTCTGCACCAGTGGATGACGGATAACGGCCAGACGCCGCATCTGGTCGTGGACGCGACTCAGCCGGGGGTTGCCGTGCCTGAACAGCACGTGCAGGACGGCCGCATCATCCTGAACGTGAGCTATTCAGCCACCAGTCGCCTGGAGCTCACCAACGACGAGATCAGTTTCGACGCCCGCTTTGGCGGCGTGCCGCGCACCGTGCGCGCGCCTCTTGCTGCGGTTCTTGGCATCTACGCGCGGGAGACGGGCGAGGGCCTGGTGTTTCCCGTCGACGAGTACGCCCCGTCCGGCGCTGCACCCGCACCCGAGCCACCGGCGGCGCCAACGACGCCACCAGCCGGGCGGCCGTCGCTGAAGATCGTCAAGTAGGCGGGCCGTAGAGCGTCTGGTCGATCCCGTCGCAGAGGCAGTGGATCACGACGAGGTGCACCTCCTGGATGCGGGCCGTGCGCTCCGCCGGGACCCGGATCTCCACGTCCCCGGACCGCAGCGCTCCGGCGATCTGTCCACCGTTACGGCCCGTCAGGGCGACGACCCGTAAGCCACGCGCATGGGCGGCGTGAATGGCGGCCACAACGTTAGGTGAATTGCCCGACGTGGATATTGCCAACAGCACGTCGCCAGCGCGGCCGAGGGCCGTGACCTGCTTGGAGAAGACCTGCTCATAGGCATAGTCGTTGGCTATGGAAGTCAGCGTGGACGTATCCGTCGACAGTGCGATGGCCGAGAGCGGGGGGCGCTCGCGCTCGAAGCGGTTCAGCAGTTCCGCAGAGAAGTGCTGCGCGTCGCCGGCGGAGCCGCCGTTGCCACAGCTCAGGATCTTGCCACCGGCTCCTAGTGACTCGCTAAGCAGTGTCGTGGCGGCAGCGATCGGGTTGACGAGTACGGCCGCTGCCGCCTGCTTCGTGGTAATGCTCTCGGCGAAATGGCCACGTATGGCATCCGTCAGGGACATGGTCGCCTCCAGTCTGGTCAAAGGACCATGATACTGCCGGTGTTCAGCGGCCCGCCACGTCATCCAGTGAGAAGGCGGCGCGGGTCCAGCGTATGCGCGGGTCAGACAGTTCCCCGGTGACCTCTACCACGTCGAAGCGCACTGGCCAGGCGGCGTACTGCCGGTTGCGCAGCAGTAAGTACCGGGCTGCGCCGATCAGCCGTCGCTGCTTCCGGAAATCGATGGTGCCCCCAGGCATGGTGACGTTGGTCTTGCGTCGGGCCCGCACCTCGACAATAACGAGGACGTCCCGCTCCGTCATGACGAGGTCCAGTTCGCCGAACCGGGCCCGGAAGTTGCGGGTGACGAGGCAGAGCCCCTGGTCTACCAGGTAGCGCGCGGCCAGGGCCTCAGCAGCCACGCCGTGCTGAAGATGCCGGGATCCTGGCATCAGGGCGACGGCCCCGGAACCCGACCCGTCAGGGACCAACCGGTGGCAATTGTGGAGTTAGTGTCGGTCTGGACGGTTCCAGTAGTGGTGCCGGCAAGGACATCGGGCGTCCTCCCCGGATTTCCGCAAAGGTGAGCCGCCGGTGGATGCGTCCCGTTGCGTCCGCATAGAGCACGCCGGAAGCTCCGGGAATCTCGCCAAGTGTGAACGGACCCGGCGACGGCTGGCCAAGGATTTCGGGCAGCAACTGGTAGGCGTCGTAGCCCAGTCCGTAGAGCCGGGACACGTTGAGCAAGGCCCGGCCCCAGTGCCGGACCACGCCATTCTTCACCAGTAACTGGCGGCTGTTCGGTGCAATGACCCATGGACTGTCCGGAAAGATCACGCCGTTCAGATCATCGTCGTCTGCGCCACCGTCTTCCCAGATTGCGGAGGTGCTGTAGGTGGGGAGATCGCTGGCGCCAAAAAACCTGAGCTGGGGCAGGATCTGTCTGCCGTTGCTGCTATTGGCCACGACGAGAATAAGGTCCACGTCCTGCCGCCGTCCCGGTGCCAAACCGGGTTTTTCAACGGGATTTGCGGCGGGACCCGGGTCAGCCGGCCTCGCGGCGGTCGTCAGCAGAAGGCTGCGGATGGGTACCGTGAAGTCTGCTGCTCCCGGCAGGTACGTCCGGGTATCCACCACGACTCCGCCGCGCAGGGCGAACTCTGCAGAGAACGCCGCGAGCAACCGCTGGCCCCACTCAGTCGCGGGAACCAGCACAACGGCCCGCAGCTGCCTGAGCGCGGTGGCCCGGGCGGCAATCTCCCGGACTTCGTCTTCGGGCGCGAGAGCGAATTGCCACAGCACCCCGTTCGCTGGATCCGTGTCGCTCAGATTATTGAGAGCAAGGACTGCCATCTGCCCTGGCAGGGGCCCGGCGCTGGCGCCCACCAGCGGTGCCATGGCGACCACAGACTCCTTGAGCAACGGCCCAACGAGCGCCTTAGCCCCTGCATTCAGCGCCTGGGCGTGGGCTTCTGCGCCGCTCACCCGGGCTTCGTCAATGATCAGGGTATTGAAACGCCTGCTCTCGGGCGCCTCGAAACTGGCAGCGATAAAACCGTCCCGTATAGCCATGCCCAGCGACTCCTGACGGCCGGATAACGGCACGACCAGGGCCACGAGAGGAGCACCGGCAGCGGTCGGCTGCGCCCCCGGGGAGGTCGTGGGTTGCAGGGGCTGGCCTGCTGCTCCGACAATGAACCCCATGAGTGACATTGCCAGCAGCGAGCCTAAGGCCGGCGACAAGGCCGACCGGCGAGGCGGTCGTGCTGGCGCACCGTTGCGGCCAGGCACGCTGTATGTCGTGGCAACGCCGATTGGCAACATGGGAGACCTGAGTCCGCGTGCGCGCGAGGTTCTGGGCAGCGTCGCACTCGTCGCCGCCGAGGATACCCGGCACACTGGGCAATTGCTAACCCACGCTGGCATTACCGCCCGCCTGGTGTCCCTGCACGAACACAATGAGGCGGGTCGGGTCGACGAGATCCTGGCGCGACTGCGTGCGGGCGACAGTGTGGCGCTGGTTGCCGATGCGGGCACGCCACTGATCAGCGACCCCGGCTACCGGCTGCTCGCGGCCCTGCGGGCAGCCAATCTCCCGGTCAGCCCCGTGCCGGGGCCCTGCGCAGCTATTGCTGCCCTGTCGGTCGCCGGCTTGCCGACCGACCGGTTCTACTTCGAGGGCTTTCTTCCAGCCCGTTCCGTCGCGCGTACTGCCCGGCTGCAGCAGCTGGCCCTGCGGGGGGAAACGCTCGTGTTCTATGAGTCGACCAATCGGCTGGGGGGCACCTTGGCCGACGCCATTGCCGTGTTCGGCCCGGAGCGCGCTGCCGCTGTCGGCCGGGAGCTGACGAAGCTCCACGAGACCGTCTACCGGGGCAGTCTGGCGGAGGTCCGGGCTGCCGTCCTTGCCGACCCGGGAGGGGAGCGCGGGGAGTGCACCTGGCTGGTGGCCGGCACTGGTGTGGAAAGGGCTCCGGACGAGGCCGAACTAGCCCGCGTGGTTGGCATCCTGGCAGCGGAACTGCCGGCATCCCAGGCCGCCAGCCTCGCCGCGCGGTTGACCGGGGCGTCCCGGAAGACGGCCTATCGCCTGGCCAGTAGCCGCGCCAGTGGCCAGGCTGCCGGCGAGGACTGAGCGCGCTAGGGAATCAAGCCGTCGCTGGACAATCTGGTGGCGATCGCCGGTGCGATTTCTGCGATGGCCATTTCGCGGGATGACAGGTTCCTGGCTTTGGTGACCAGGGTATAGACGATCGTAGCGTCGTCGGCCCTGAACAGCCGCGTTGAGAGCCGGGCCGTGCCGGTGATCGAGAAGACGGACGGCGCAACCTGGAACTCGCCATACACCATGGGTACGCCGTAGGCGCCATAGAAGCCGTAGTCGTAGCCAAAATCCGTGGCTTTGTAGTAGCCGCCGCCCCGCGCATCGGCAGAGCCGCCTTCCTTCCCCTTCTGTGTGGACCCGACCAGGGTTGTCGCGAGCACCGCGTCCGCGCCGAGGCTTGCAACAGCGCGTTCCACACTCTCCCGGGTGAGCGGCTCCTTGGTGTCCATTACCGAGCAGCTCATCGTTGTCTTCACTGTTGCGCTCCTGAGGACCGCAGCCAGCGCTTGCTCGAAGGCGCAGCGGCCATTGACGTCCGGACTCACGCCGACGACCAGGATGTTGGTGTAACCCGCCGCCCGCGCAGCACCCTTGTTGAATGAACCGTCGACAACGACCGACCGTGAGCAGCCACTCAGAAGCCCGGCGGCCAGCAGGGCAATAATCCACCCTGGCGAGGCGCCTGGTGATGGTGCGATACGAGCGGCGGCTGTCCTGCGCACAAGGCACTCCTCTGGCTGTCGCGGATGGGTCTGAAGCCGCTGAATGCGCTGCAGAATACGCGGCGCCCCGGCTGATTGCCAACGCGCCTGCTGCCTTGCGGTGACCGACCTTAAGGACTATGGTGCCCCGGCGAGTCGGCCAGGCAATCGCTCGCGTGCTTGCACGCGGGAGGAAAGTCCGGGCTCCGGCGGGCAGGGTGCCAGGTAACGCCTGGGAGGCGCGAGCCTACGGAAAGTGCCACAGAAAATAACCGCCTAAGGATTCCCGGGTCACTCCGGGGTCCCGGTAAGGGTGAAAAGGTGCGGTAAGAGCGCACCGCGCGGGTGGCAACACATCGCGGCACGGTAAACCCCACCCGGAGCAAGACCAAATAGGGAAGCAGCGTTCCGCAAGGAATGCACCGTCGCCCCGCGGGCTTCCGGGTAGGTCGCTTGAGGTCGTTGGTGACAACGATCCCAGAGGAATGATTGCCCTTGACAGAACCCGGCTTATCGGCCGACTCGCTTCCTCTCTGTCAGGCGCCGCCAGTCTCCTGGCCGGGTAGGTAGAACTCCCCATCCCCAGGGCATTAGTCGGGGATGACAATGCCGCGACGGAGGCAAAGATGACGATCGATCGCGCGGTGCTGGCGTTCGCGCTTCTGCCCGCTGGAGATCATCCCTCGCAAGCCGGGTCTGAAGCCTGGCGCTGCGTTCTGAAGATGCGGTGGGGTTGCGGGCTCGTGGTTGCGTTGCTGGCGGCCCTCGCGGGCTGCGGCAAGGCCCCTCCATCGGCGCCAGACACCGCCTCTTCGGTGGTAGCCAGCCTGGTCACGGAAGTCGTCCAGCCAGTGGCCGTGCCCGCCGAGCGGGAGCTCGATGGAAAAATCGAGGCGGTCAACCAGGCCACGGTGTCTGCGCAAACGTCAGGACGCGTCGCCGAGATTTTCTTTGACGTGAATGACTTCGTGCCCGCTGGCGCGCTCATCATCAAGTTGCGCAGCACCGAGCAGCGCGCTGGTCTCCAGCAGGCCGAGGCGGCGCGGCGCGAGGCCACTGCCCGGGAGGCCGAGGCGCAGACCCGTTACACGCGCATCCGCGACATGTACGACCGCAAGGTCGTGCCTAAAGCCCAGCTCGACCAGGTGGCCACCGAGCGAGACGCCGCCGTCGCGCGTCTTGCCGCCGCCGGGGCTGCACTCGACAGTGCCCGGGAAGGCGTGGCCTACACCGAGGTGCGCGCGCCCTACGCTGGTATCGTCACGGCGCGTCTCGTGCGCGTGGGCGAGGCGGTGGTGCCCGGGACGCCGCTGATGAGCGGGCTGGCACTGGAGAAGCTTCGGGTGACCGTCGACATCCCACAGACCCTGGTGGAACAGGTGCGCCAGTTAAACCAGGCTGCCGTCTACGTGGCGGGGCGGCGGATCGAGGCCACCCAAGTCACAATTTTTCCCGAGGCAGATCCGGCCACCAACACCTTTCGTGCGCGCCTGGAGCTGCCGGCCAATGCTGCGGATCTCTACCCTGGAATGTTCGTCAAAGTGGGGTTCGTGACTGGCGAGAGTCCCCGGTTGCTGGTGCCCAGATCTGCGGTCATCGCACGCAGCGAAGTTACTGCGGTCTATGTGGTGGCGGGAAATGGCCGCGTTTCGCTCCGTCAGGTCCGTACCGGCAACGCCTTCGGTGACCGGCTGGAAATCCTCTCCGGCCTTGGCGCCGGCGAGCGCGTGGCGCTCGACCCGGTGGCAGCGTTGCGGGCCATGACCCCGCCGGCCGCTGGCAACCATGGCTGACGAACTCGGCTTCAGTGGCCGCCTCGCGCGGTTCTTCCTGCGCTCCAAGCTGACGCCGCTGCTCGCCTTCACGGCCCTGCTGATGGGTGTGTTCGCGGTTCTGGTGACGCCGCGCGAGGAAGAGCCCCAGATCAATGTCACCGTCGCCAACATCATCGTTGGCTTCCCCGGCGCGAGTGCGACCCGGGTGGAAAGCCTGGTAGCCACTCCCATGGAGAAGGTCCTGGGCGAGATTGCCGGCGTCAAGCACATCTACTCCGTGTCCCGGCCTGGCGTGGCAGTACTGACGGTGCAGTTCAAGGTGGGCGAGGAGCGTACGGCGGCTATTGTCCGGCTCTACAACGCCGTTTACTCCAATCAGGACTGGCAGCCGCCGGGCTCCGGGGTCCTGCCGCCACTGATCAAGCCCAAGGGCATCGACGACGTACCGATCCTGTCGCTGACCCTGTGGACGAACGACCCCGCGCGCGCGGCCCATGAGCTGGGTCAGGTTGCCCGCGCCATCGAGACCGAGATCAAGCGCGTGCCCGGGACGCGGGACGTCTACACCATCGGCAGTCCCGACAGCGTGGTGCGCGTGGAGCTGGATCCCCAGAAGCTGTCCGGTTTCGGCTTGTCGGCGGACGATCTTTTGGCCTCCCTGGCGGCGGCCAGTCGGGTCGAGCAGGCGGGGATACTGGTCGGGAATGACCGGGTAACGCCGGTCCAGGCCGGCACGTTCCTGGCGGGGAGCGCGGACGTTGCCAACCTGGTCGTGACGGTGCGGGGGGGGCGGCCCATTTACCTGCAGGATGTGGCCACAGTGAGCCGCGGCCCCGATGTGCCGGATTCCTTCGTCTGGTTCGGGTCCGGCGCCGCATCCTCGACCCGCACGGGGCATGCGCCAGCCGTGACGATCGCCGTGTCCAAGAAGCCGGGCGAAAACGCCATCGACGTGACGAGGGCCGTGCTCGAGCGCGTCAACCTGCTCCGCGGTACCTATATTCCTGAGGGTATTGAGGTCACGGAGACGCGCAACTACGGCGTCACGGCCAATGACAAGGCGCAGAAGCTTATGCAGAAGCTGATGTTCGCAACGCTCTCCGTCGTCGCGCTGGTCCTGGTGGCGATCGGCCGGCGCGAGGCGATCGTGGTGGGTGCGGCGGTGGTCGTCACGCTGGCCGCCACACTCTTTGCGTCGTGGGCCTGGGGCTTCACCATCAACCGCGTCTCCCTGTTCGCCCTGATCTTTTCCATTGGCATCCTCGTCGACGATGCCATCGTGATCGTCGAGAACATCCATCGCCGCCGCCAGATCGACGGTGGCAGCTTTCTCGACATCATTCCGGCCGCCGTGGATGAAGTCGGCGGCCCCACGATCCTTGCCACCTTCACCGTGATCGCCGCGCTGCTGCCGATGGCTTTTGTAAGCGGCCTCATGGGTCCCTACATGAGCCCGATCCCGATCAATGCCAGCATGGGCATGGTGATCTCCCTGGCGGTCGCTCTGGTTTTTACCCCCTGGTTATCCGGCAAGCTGCTGGCCTCGGCCGCGCATGGGAGCGGCGACCCTAGTGGATCCTCGACCCTGCACCGGCTGTTCGAGCGGCTAATAAGCCCGTTCCTGCTCGGTCCGGCGGCACGGCGATCACGTCACCGCCTGTACATCGGTCTCGTCGTCGCGATCCTGCTGGCGGTGGCACTGGCGCTGGTCCAGTGGGTGGTACTAAAGATGCTGCCCTTTGATAACAAATCCGAGTTCCAGGTGATTCTGGATATGCCCGAGGGCACCCCGGTGGAGCGCACCACGCGGGTGCTGGACGAACTGTCCCACGTGATTGAGGCCGTACCCGAGGTGCGGAATTACCAGGTCTATGCGGGCACTGCGGCACCAATTAATTTCAACGGCCTCGTCCGTCAGTACTACCTGCGCACCGGGCCCGAGCTGGGCGATATCCAGGTGAACCTGGTCGACAAGCACGAGCGCGACAGGGCGAGTCACGATATCGCGCTCGAGGTGCGGCCCCGGCTTGCCGAGATCGGCAAGAAGTACGGTGCTTCGCTGCAGGTGGTGGAGGTGCCGCCGGGGCCGCCAGTGCAGGCGCCGATCGTGGCCGAGATCTACGGGCCGTTTTACGCGGCCCAGCGGGCCCTGGCGCGGGAATTGCGCGGGATCTTCGCCACCACGCCGGACATCATCGATGTGGATGATTCCAACGAGGCCATGGCGACCCGTTACGTCGTGACGGTCGACCAGCAGAAGGCCGCGCTGCTTGGCGTGACCCAGGCCGACGTGGTGCGTGCCCTGACCGTCGGGCTCCGGGGTCAGGACGCAGGCTATGTGCATGAAGGTCACGAGCGGCGCCCGATTCCCATCCGGCTCGAGCTGCCGGTGGCCGACAAGGCGGGCCTCGATCCGGTGCTCGAACTCGAGGTTCGGTCCGATGCCGGCGCCCTGGTACCGCTATCCGAGGTTACCCGTGTGGAACAGGTTCCCTGGGATGGCGCGATCTACCACAAGGACCTGTTGCCCGTGGCGTTCGTGACGGGCGACATGGCCGGCCGCCTGGACAGCCCGTTGTATGGCATGTTCTCGCTCGTGAGCGAGGTGGCGAAAGGCATGCCATCCGGAGCCCGGCCCGACCAGCTGTTCATCAGCGCCCCAGAGGATCCGAACAGGTTTGCCATCAAGTGGGATGGTGAGTGGCAGATCACCTACGAGACGTTTCGCGACATGGGGCTCGCTTACTCGGTGGGTCTCGTGCTGATCTATCTTCTGATCGTCGCCCAGTTTGGTTCCTACGTGATTCCGCTGATCATCATGGCGCCTATTCCACTTACCATCATTGGCGTCATGCCGGGGCATGCGCTGCTCGGGGCACAGTTCACGGCAACATCGATGATTGGCATGATCGCCCTGGCCGGCATCATCGTCCGCAATTCCATCCTGCTCGTGGATTTCATCGATGCCGAGATCGCCCGGGGCATTGTGCTGGAGCAGGCGGTGATCGGTGCCGCGGCGATCCGTGCGCGGCCCATCCTGCTGACTGCGCTGGCAGCGATCAGCGGCGCCTTCTTCATCCTGGACGACCCCATCTTTAACGGCCTCGCCGTGTCGCTGATCTTCGGCATACTGGTCTCGACGCTGCTCACGCTGGTCGCGATTCCGGTGTTCTATTTCGCCTATCGCAGCCGCCAGCTCGCCCGCGTTCTCGTGGAGGACCGCTGATGAACACCGTCCTTCAGGCGCTGATGATGGTCATCCTCGCTCTGGCCGTGGCGCCGTCTTTGGCGCAGGCCGAGACCCTCGAGGACGCGTGGCGAATGGCCGTCGAGCGGGATCCGGGGCTTGCTGCGACCCGGAGCCTGATCGAAGCGGGCCGGGCCGATGAACTGGCAGCTCGCGCCGAGCGCTGGCCGACGCTGACGGTCGACGGCAGCTACCAGCGCTTTAATGACGCGCCAGCCTTCAGCTTTCCGGTCAACGGCACCACCTTCACGTCGCCGGAACTGGTAAAGAATGATGATTTCCTGATGGCTCGTGCGCGGGTCGCAATGCCGCTGTTCACGGCGGGCCGGGTTACAGCGGGGATCAAGTCCGCCCAGGAGGCAGCCCGGGGTGCCGGATTGGCAGAGCAGAGCTACGCGCAGGATCTCCGTCTGCAGGTGGCGACCGCCTATGTAAACGTCTTGCGGGCGCGGCGCGAGCTGAGAGCGGCGGAGGGCTCGGTGGCCAGCCTGACGTCCCATGCCAATGATGTGGCGGTGATGTTCGAGCGTGAGGCCGTGGCACGGAATGACCTGCTTGCTGCACGGCTAACGCTGGCAGATGCGGAGCAGAGGCGCCTCAAGGCAGAGAACCACAATGCCGGGGCGCTCGCTGCCTACAACCGCCTGCTCGGCGAGCCACTGGACCGCATCCCCGAACTGGCGGAACTGGCCCCTACGCCACTGCCGTCGGCCACCGTCGAGGAGCTTGTCGAGCGTGCGCGGGTTAATCGCCCCGAGCTGGCTGGACTGGACGCCCGTTCGCAGGCTCTGGCGGAGCGCGCCCGTGGCGAGAATGCCAGCCGCTGGCCCCAGGTGGGGCTGCTCGCTGACTACCAGCACCTGGAGAATCAGGTCCTGGATGAACAGGATTTTGCCCTGCTTGGTGTCGGATTCTCGTGGACACTCTTTGATGCCGGCCGGATCCAGCAACGCGCGAATGCACTGCACAGCGCGAGCCGCGCGGCAGCCCAGGACCGGGATGATCTGGAGTCCCGGGTGGCGCTGGAGGTGTGGCAGGCGTGGCTCGATGCGCGCGAGGCAACAGCCCGGGTACCCCTGACACGGGAAGCGGTGGAGCAGGCGGAAGAGAACCTGCGCGTCGGTCGAGAACTCTACAGTGTGGGCCTGGCGACGAACACCGTCGTGCTGGATGCCGAGGCGCTGCGTCTCGCAGCGGTCCGCAATTGCGACAATGCCGTGCTCGATGTCGCTCTCGGGAATCTGCGGCTGAAGCGGGCTGTCGGCGACTTGTAGCAGCGGCGACTGGGGCGACTCCAGCGGATTCTTCAGAGCGCCAGCCCACCAGTAGCCGACCCGGGTTTGCGCGATTGCCCCGCAGGACATCCCCAGCCCCGGGGAAGACGCCCCCCAGTGGGCCGGAGAGTGCACCGCACCCGGGCTGGAGAAAGCGGTTCTAAGCCGATGATTTAATGCCCGTCTCATCCGACGATGGACCCGGTCCAGAAACACCTCCCACCCCTAAGCACCTGTCGCCCCAACTTTTTTCCAGCCGTTGTGTTGACGCTCGTACGGGTGAAACATATAGTGTCGGGAAGTGGTGTTCAGTGGGAGATCGTGGGCTGAAAGGCCCTAAAAACCATGTTTCGGGGGGCAACCCAGATCACCCTGGACGCCAAGGGGCGGCTTGCCATTCCCGTGCGCTACCGGGACCGGCTGGCCACCCGGTGCAGCGGCCAGCTGATCTGCACCGTGGACCAGGATCACTGCCTGCTCCTGTACCCGCTGCCCGACTGGGAAGAGATAGAGCGCAAGTTGATGCGCCTCTCGAGTTTCAACCAGAGCACCCGGCGTCTCCAGCGGCTGATGGTGGGCTATGCCAGCGAGCTGGAGCTGGACGGCAGTGGCCGCGTACTGATTCCCCGGGAGCTGCGCGATTTCGCGGCTCTCGAACGGGACGTGATGCTGGTCGGACAGGGCAACAAGTTTGAGTTATGGGCTGAGCAGCGCTGGAACGAGCGTCGCGACAGCTGGCTGAACGGCGAGGGCGGTGGCGGGTTGGGACTGCCGGCTGAACTCGAATCGCTGTCGCTGTAGGGTCTGAGGCCCGACAGCGACGACACGGGGCACTACGCCGAATACGTCAATAAACGCGTCCTCTATGAAAGGCGCGGGGTGCTGGGGTGGTTCTACATGTGCCTGTCCTCAAGGACGAGGTGCTGCAATTTCTGGCCATTCGGCCCGACGGCCTGTATGTGGATGGCACTTTCGGACGCGGCGGACATTCGCGCGCCATTCTCGGGCAACTCGGCCCTCTGGGCCGGCTCCTCGCCCTCGACCGCGACCCGGAAGCCGTGGCGGTTGCTCGCGAACTGCAGGCAGAGGACTCCCGCTTCCGGATCGTCCACAGCGCCTATTCGGCCCTGGGCGACGTGCTTGCGGCGGAAGGTCTTGCGGGCTGTCTCGCCGGGATCCTGCTCGATGTTGGCGTTTCGTCGCCCCAGCTCGAAGACCCGGCCCGGGGTTTTGCGTTCCGCGCGACCGGACCGCTCGACATGCGCATGGATCCCGGGAACGGGATCTCCGCAGCAGACTGGCTCAACGCCGCTGACGAAGCCGAGATTGCTGCCGTGCTCTGGCGCTTCGGCGAGGAGCGGTCAGCACGGAAGATTACGCGGGCCATTGCGGAGGCGCGGGCAGTCGAGCCCATCCGCACGACGACCCAGCTCGCCGGAATCATCGAGGGTGTGGTCCGGGGGGAGCCCGGACGCCACCCCGCCACCCGCACGTTCCAGGCCATCCGCATCCACATCAATCGGGAGCTGGACGAACTCGAAGCAGTCCTGCCCGCCGCGCGGTCCGGTCTGGCTGTCGGGGGCCGGCTCGTCGTCATCAGCTTCCATTCCCTTGAGGACCGGCTGGTGAAGCGCTTTCTGCGGGATCATGCCCGGGTCGATCCGGCGCTGCGGACCCTGCCGGTAGTCCCCGCCTCAGCCCTGCCGGACCTGGTCCTGCTCACGACGCGGGCGGTGCGGGCGAACGAGGCGGAGGTGGCGCGCAATCCACGGTCGCGGAGCGCCGTCCTGCGGGCCGCGGAGAAGCAGCGATGACTCCCGCACAGCGTTCCCGAGGCATCTTGGTCGTCCTGGCCCTGGCAGTACTGGTGTCCTCACTCGCCAGCGTCTATGCGAAGCACAAGTCCCGCAAGCTCTTCGTCGAGTTGCAGGCTCTGGTTGCCGAGCGGGACCGTCTGGAGGTGGACTGGGGTCGCCTGCAGATCGAGCAGAGCACCCAGTCGAACCCTGCCCGCGTCGAGCGGCTCGCCCGCGAGCGACTTGCCATGCGGACCCCAACCCCGGACGACGTCGAGCTGGTGGCGCGATGAGCAGCGCCGACCGGCCACAGAAGCCCGCCTATCACAGCTTCATGTGGCGCCTGTGGACCGTGGGCGCTCTCCTGCTGCTCGCCAGCGGCGGACTGGTGGCCCGCGCCGTCCACCTGCAGGTCTTCAATACCGAGTTCCTCACCAAGCAGGCCGCCGCGCGCCACCTGCGCGTGGCCATCCTGTCGGCAACCCGTGGCATCATCAAGGACCGGAATGGCGAGCCCCTGGCGGTCAGCGCGCCAGTCGACAGCGTGTGGGTGAACCCACCCCAGTTGCTGGAGGAACCCGACCGGATCCGGGGGCTGGCAACAGCGCTCAAGCTCGACAGCAGCGAACTCACGGCGCGCCTCACGCGCAACGTCCGCAAGGAGTTCTACTACCTCCGGCGGCACATGAATCCCGCCGCGGCCGCAGAGATCGAGGCCATGGACGTGCCGGGTGTGCACCTGCTGCGTGAGTACCGGCGCTACTACCCGGCGGGCGAGGTGACCGGGCACCTGCTGGGCTTCACGAATGTGGATGACAAGGGCCAGGAGGGCCTCGAACTGGCGTTCGACACCTGGCTGCACGGAGTGCCCGGCAAGAAGAAGGTGCTGCGGGATCGTCTTGGGCGGGTCATTGAGGACGTCGAGAGCATCGTGCCGCCAAGCCCGGGTCAGGATCTGGTGACGTCAATCGACCTCCGGATCCAGTACCTCGCCTATCGCGAGCTCAAAGCGGCGGTGCAGAAGTACCGCGCCGCCTCCGGCTCTGCGGTAGTGCTGGATGTCGCGACCGGCGAAGTCCTGGCCGATGTCAATCAGCCGACATTCAACCCCAATGATCGGGGCCAGATCAACCCGAAGATGTTTCGCAATCGTGCTCTTACCGACATCCTCGAGCCGGGTTCAACCTTCAAGCCTCTGATCGTGGCCGCCGCTCTTGAGAGCGGGCGCTTCAGTCCCCGCAGCCTGATTGATACGAACCCCGGGTTCATCAAGGTCGGGTCCAAGACCATCGAGGACAAGCACAACTATGGGGTGGTGAACCTGGCAACGCTCCTCGCGAAGTCCAGCAACGTGGGCGCCGTGCAGGTGTCCATGAAGCTGGACAAGGAGATGCTCTGGAACACCCTGAGCCGCTTTGGCGCCGGGCGCCTGACCTCGAGCGGGTATCCCGGCGAGTCGGCAGGAATGCTCCCGCCCTTCCAGGGCTGGCGACCGATTGGCCAGGCCACCATGGCCTTCGGCTATGGGTTGTCCATGACGCCCTTGCAGCTGGCCCAGGCCTATGCGGTGCTGGCGGGTGACGGGCTGTACCGGCCCGTGTCCCTAGTGCGCGTGGAGAAGCCGCCCATTGCCCGCCGGGTCGTCAGCCCCGAGACCGCGCGGAACGTCATCGACATGCTGGAGCAGGTGGTCAGCCAGGAGGGTACTGGCCTGAAGGCCACGGTCACCGGTTACCGCGTCGCGGGCAAGACCGGCACGGCACGCAAGTCGTCCGCCGGCGGCTATGTCGACAACCGGCACACCGCGGTGTTCGCCGGGCTCGTGCCAGCGACCGCGCCCCGCCTGGTCATTGTCGTCGTGGTCGACGAACCCCAGGGGGGCGTCTACTACGGGGGCGATGTGGCCGCTCCGGTCTTCTCGGCCATCGCTTCCGGCGCGCTGCGCATTCTGGCCGTGCCGCCCGATGACGTGGACGCCGCCGCATCCAGACCGCTGACCCGGCTGGCTGCCAGCGTGCCATGAACCTCGCCAGCATCAGCGCCATGGATCTGCACAAACTGTTCAAGGGACTCGGCGCCGAGGCGCCGAGCCTCGACGTGGCAGACATCACCATGGACAGCCGGACGGCTGTCCGCCACGGACTCTTTATCGCCTGTCGCGGCACCCGCCAGCACGGCCTCGACTTTGTGGGTGATGCGCTGCGAGCCGGAGTCGCCGCTGTGGCGTGGGAGTCGGACGAGTCACTCCGGGCGCCGGCGTTGCCGGCTGGCATCGCCAGCCTGCCGGTGCCCCGGCTGCGGGAGCAGCTCGGCGAAGTGGCGAATCGCTTTTTCGCCCGGCCGTCGGAGGCTCTCCAGGTTACCGGCATCACTGGTACCAATGGCAAGACCACCACGGGCTGGCTCGTTACCCAGGCCATCGGTCACCTTGGTGGCAGCGCGGGCTATCTGGGCACGCTGGGCCACGGACTGAACGGTCAGCTGAGCCCGTCGGTCCTGACGACGCCCGACTGCATCAGCTTCCACCGGCAGCTGCGGGAACTCGCAGACGCGGGCGCCGGGCATGTGGTTGCCGAAGTTTCGTCCCACGCACTGGATCAGGAGCGGGTTGCCGGCGTGCGGTTCGCCACGGTTGTGTTCACCAACCTGACGCGGGATCACCTGGACTATCACGCGGATCTGGCTGCTTACGGGGCCGCGAAGGCGCGGCTGTTTGACCTGGGCGCACGGACCGCCGTTATCAACCTCGACGATACCTTCGGCCAGGCCCTGGCAGGACACCTGCCGGCGGGCGTGCGACTGGTGGGCGTCACTCTCGCGGGCCGTGCGGGTGCGACGCTCGCCGGCGTCCTGCAAGCCGTCGTGCCCGAAGGTCTCGTGCTCGAACTGCGCGCTGGCGAGGATATCGTGCGCCTGCACAGCCCGCTCTGGGGACGATTCAACGCGGAAAACCTCCTCCTCGCGGCGGGGATACTGCTTGCCCAGGGCTGGTCCCTCGTGGAGGCCGCCGCCGCCCTTCGCCAGTGTGTTGCGCCGCCTGGCCGCATGGAGCGCGTCCGGTCGATGGCGCACCAGCCCCTAGTCCTTGTGGATTTCGCCCACACACCAGATGCGCTGCGCAAGGCCATTGGTGCCATCCGCGAGCACTGTTCCGGGGCCATTTGGTGCGTGTTTGGGTGTGGCGGTGACCGGGATCGGGGCAAGCGTGCAGAGATGGGGGCCGCTGCGATAGGCGCTGACCACGTGATCATCACGGATGACAATCCACGCACCGAAGACCCCCAGCAGATCATCGCTGACATTCTTGCGGGTGTCGTTTCACTGGATCGGCTCCAGGTAGTGCCGGACCGCGCCGCCGCGATCCAGAGGGCGATTCGTCTGGCCCGGCCGGGTGACGCCGTGCTGATTGCCGGCAAGGGTCACGAGACTGTGCAGATCACGGGGGACGACCGCCGGCCCTTCTCGGATGTAGAGGTTGCCCGTGCGGCACTCAAGGCCGGGGAGGCATGACGATGGCCACGCTGGCCTGGGTGGCGGAAGCCGCGGGCGGGAGACTCGTCGGGCCCAACGTGGGCTTCGACTCTGTCAGCACAGATACCCGCAGCATCGGGCCGGGCCAGTTGTTCATTGCGCTCCGGGGGGTGCGTTACGACGCTGCGGCTTTCGTGCACACCGCGGCGGAGCAGGGTGCCGTTGCCGCCGTCGTGGAGTCCAGCCACTCGGTGGCCATACCCCAGGTGGTGGTCGCCGATGCTGGCAAGGCCTTGCGGGATCTCGCCACCGCCTGGCGCCAGCGTTTCACTATTCCGGTCCTGGGCGTCACCGGCAGCAACGGCAAGACCACGCTGAAGGAAATGATGGGCGCCATCATGCGTGCCCAGGTGCGCCAGCCCGGTGAAGACGGCGGGGTGCTCGTCACCTGGGGCAATCTCAACAACCACGTTGGCGTGCCCATCACCCTGCTGTGGCTGAACGCGACGCACCGCGCTGCCGTTATCGAGATGGGGGCCAGCGGAACCGGCGATATTGCCCTGCTGACGGCTATCGCCCGGCCCACTGTGGCGGTCCTCACCAACGCCGGGCCCGCCCATCTGGTCGGGTTCGGCGGGACCCTCCGGGGCGTTGCCGAGGGCAAGGGGGAACTGTTTGCCGGCCTGGACCCTGGCGCCCTGGCCGTCGTGAACCGGGACGACCCGTTCCATGCCTACTGGCGGGGTCTGCGGCAGGACGTTCGCTACCGGTCCTTCGGCCTCGACCCGGCGGCGGACTTTCGCGCCATCGAGATCGCGGCGACGAACGGCGATGGCCAGCATTTCCGGCTGGTGTCTTCCGTGGGCGACGTCGTGATTCGGCTGCCAATGGCCGGTGGGCACAACATCCAGAATGCGCTTGCCGCCGCTGCGGCCACCACGGCCGCTGGCGCCACACTGGACGCCGTCCGGGATGGGCTTGCTGGCATGGTCAACGTGAAGGGCCGGCTAAGGCCGGAGCCCGGCCCCGGTGGCAGCACCATCTACGACGACAGCTATAACGCAAATCCTGGCTCCGTCGGCGCCGCCATCCAGTTCCTTGCCAGCCTCTCCGGGAAGCGCTGGTTCGTACTGGGCGATATGGCTGAGCTGGGACCCACCGCGGTCGAGCTGCATCGGGACATCGGTGCGCTGGCCGCCCGCTGCGGCATTGACCGGTTCTACGCGGTGGGCCCACTGGCCCGGCACGCGGCCGAAGCCTTCGGTCCGCGGGCGCATTGGGCGGCGGACGTAGTCACCATGGCAGACGCGATTCGCCCGGACCTCGCTCCCGAAGTCCGCCTGCTCGTCAAGGGCTCCCGGAGTGCGGGTCTCGAACGCCTGGTCAAGGCCCTGCACGGTGAAACGACTGACGAGGGAGGCGCGCACTGATGCTCCTGTGGCTTGCCGAGGCGCTGACGCCCATGATCTCCGGCTTCAATGCGCTGACCTATCTGACCCTGCGCGCCATTCTCGCGGCGCTCACTGCGCTGGCCATTGCACTGCTGCTTGGTCCTGCGCTGATCCGGCGACTGACGCTGCGGCAGATTGGCCAGAACGTCCGGGACGACGGCCCCCAGAGCCACCTGCAGAAGGCCGGGACCCCGACCATGGGCGGCACGCTGATTCTCCTCGCGATACTGATCAGCACGCTGCTCTGGGTCGACCTGCGGAGCGTCTTTGTCTGGGTCGTGGTGGGCGTCACCGTGGCTTACGGCCTGATCGGTTTCGCCGACGATTACCGCAAGCTGGTCCTGAAGAATCCCAAGGGCCTCTCGGCCGGGCAGAAGCTCTTCTGGCAACTGCTTGTTGCGCTCGGTGCTGGCGTGATCCTCTACCTGCGGGCCGACTCGCCCCAGTCGACGGCCTTGCTCATACCGTATTTGAAGGACGTGGTGATTCCCCTCGGCTGGCTGTTCATTCCGTTTGCCTGCCTCGTCATTGTCGGCACCAGTAACGCAGTAAACCTGACCGATGGCCTCGATGGCCTCGCCATCATGCCGACAGTTCTGGTCGGCGGGGCGCTGGGAATCTTTGCCTGGGTGGCGGGCAATGCCATCTTTGCCCGCTATCTCGGTGTGCCCTACGTGGCAGGGGCGGGCGAGCTGCTGGTGTTCTGCGCTGCCATTGCGGGCGCTGGCTTGGGCTTCCTGTGGTTCAACACGTACCCCGCCCAGGTGTTCATGGGCGACATTGGTGCCCTGTCACTCGGCGGAGCCCTTGGCGCGGTGGCGGTGGTCGTCCGCCAGGAAGTTGTCCTGCTGATCATGGGCGGGATCTTCGTCGCGGAAACCGTGTCGGTAGTGATGCAGGTGGCCTCTTTCAAGATGACCGGCAAGCGCATCTTCCGTATGGCGCCCCTTCATCACCACTTCGAACTCAAGGGCTGGGCGGAGCCCAAGGTGATCGTGCGCTTCTGGATCATCACGGTGATCCTGGTCCTCGTAGGCCTGTCGAGCCTGAAGATCCGATGAAGATGGCTGCTGCACCCAGGGAAGCCCGAATGCCGTCGAACCACCAGTCCGGTGGCGCTACGCTGGTGCTGGGTATGGGGGGCACCGGCGTGTCCTGTGCCCGGTTTCTCGCGGCCCGGGGCGTCAGGGCTGTATTTGCGGATACACGTGCGCTGCCGCCAGGGCTGGCCGCCATTCGCGCCGCGATGCCGGCAGCAGAGATTCTGTCGGCAGGGCCGCCAGCCGCCGTCCCTGCGGGCGTCGACCGGATCCTCGTCTCTCCGGGTGTCGACCTCCACCTGCCAGTCTTCGCTGATGCCCGGCAACAGGGCATCCCGGTCCTGAGTGACATCGACCTGTTCGCCGGCGAAGCCTCGGCGCCAATCACGGCGATCACCGGATCCAACGGCAAGAGCACGGTGACCTCCATGGTCGGTGCCATGCTCAGGGGCGCGGGTGTCCGGGCGGCCGTGGGCGGCAATTTGGGAACTCCCGCGCTGGAACTCCTGGACCCGATCGTCGAGCAGTACGTGCTGGAGCTCTCCAGCTTTCAGCTCGAACGGAGCGCGCCGGTGCCGGCTGCCGCCGCTGTGGTGTTGAACATCACCCCGGATCATCTGGATATCCACGGCGACATGGCGGCCTACCGGCGCGCCAAGGCGCGCATCTACACCCGCTGCCATCTCGCTGTGATCAACCGCGACGTGCCCGAGCTCGCTGCCCTGGTCCAGTCCGGAATCCCTACCGTGAGTTTTGGCCTGGATGCCCCAGCGGGGCAGGACCTCGGCCTGCTGGTCCGGGACGGCGACCCCTGGCTGGCCCGGGGCCGGGAGCCGCTGCTGCCGGTCGCCGAATTGCAGGTTACCGGCCGGCACAATGTCGCCAATGCCTTGGCCGCACTCGCGCTCTGCAGTGCCAGCGGTACCTCTATATATGAGCTGTTGCCCGGGTTGCGCGCCTACCAGCCATTGCCGCACCGCATGGCAATGGTCGTCCGGTGGCAGGGCGTGAACTGGATTGACGACTCCAAGGCCACCAACGTCGGGGCAGCGGTCACCAGTGTGGGCAGCGTTCCCGGCCCGCTGGTGCTCATCGCGGGCGGTGACGGCAAGGGCGCGCGCTTCGACACCCTGGCGGCGGCGTTGAGAGGCCGGGAGTGTGTTGCGGTGCTGCTCGGGCGGGATCGGGAGCTGCTGGCTGCCGAACTGGCGGGCGTGTGCCCTGTGCACTTGGTGGCCGATATACAGCAGGCCGTCAGCAAGGCGGCGTCCCTGGCCCGGCCGGGCTGGACAGTGCTGCTGGCCCCGGCCTGCAGCAGCCTCGACATGTATCGCGATTACGCCGCCCGGGGCACAGCGTTTGCGCTGGCCGTCCGCAGCCTCGCCGCAAGCTCCAACGGCGGTATCCCATGAGTACGCGGCAGCTCGCCATACCCGGCCAGGACCGTCCCGATGCGTTACTCATTGGGGTCACAGCAGTCCTTCTGGCTGTTGGGCTGCTGATGGTGACGTCTGCCTCGATCGCGCTGGCTGATCGTCAGCATGGCAATGCCTTCTACTTTCTTGAACGCCAGCTGATAGCAGCCGTCCTGGGGCTTGCCGCCGGCTTTTGCCTGCTCAAGATTCCCACCCGGCTGTGGCAAAGCCTCGGCTCCTGGCTCGCCGGCGTGGCGTTGGCACTGCTCGTGATCGTGCTCATTCCCGGTATTGGCCACACCGCCAACGGCAGCACCCGCTGGCTCAGCGTGGCCGGAATCAATATTGTCCAGGTGAGCGAGCCCGCCCGGCTCATGCTGCTCATCTACGTCGCCGACTACGCGGTGCGCCGAAACCAGGAACTGCGAAGCGGACTGCTTGGCCTGGTGAAGCCTCTGCTGATTGTTACCGCGGCCGCTGGCCTGCTGCTCATGCAGCCTGACTTCGGCTCAGCCGTGTTGCTGCTCGGGATGTCCTTTGCGGTGCTCTTCATAGCCGGCGCCCGGGTTCGTGATGTGCTGACCCTCATCGTGCCCGTCGTCCTCGCGTTCGTGGCACTCGCCAGATTCTCTCCCTACCGCATGCGGCGGGTGATGGGGTTCTGGAACCCCTGGGCCGATCCCTATGGCGATGGTTTCCAGCTCACCCAGTCCCTCATTGCCATCGGCACCGGCGAATGGACAGGACTGGGCCTTGGCGCCAGCGTGCAGAAGCTCTTCTACCTGCCCGAGGCCCACACCGACTTCATCTTCGCAGTGATTGCCGAGGAGTTTGGCCTGGTGGGCAGTCTGGTGATGATCGCGCTCTACGGGGTCCTGATCTGGCGTGCGTTCGCCATCGCCCGCGCCGCTGCCGCCCGGGACGCCAACTTCCAGGCTTATGTGGCCTTCGGTCTCGGCATCTGGCTCGCCATCCAGGCCCTGATCAATCTGGGCGTCAACATGGGTGTGCTGCCGACGAAGGGCCTGACCTTGCCGCTGGTCAGTTTCGGCCGCAGCTCACTGATCGTCACCCTGGCAGCACTCGGCCTGCTCCTGCGAGTCGATCTGGAGAATCGCGGCCTGGCGGGTCCCACCGGGCGGCGCGTCAACGGACGGGTCGCGCGATGAGCCAGGCCCCGGTCCTCATCATGGCGGGCGGCACTGGTGGACACGTCTTCCCGGCGCTGGCCGTGGCCCGTGCGCTGCGCCTGCGCAACGAGCAGGTGGTGTGGCTCGGCACAGAACGCGGCATCGAATCCCGGGTCGTGCCCCCCGAGGGCATTCTGCTGGAAACGGTGCGCGTCCAGGGCTTGCGCGGCAAGGGCGTACTCAGCTGGCTGCTCGCGCCGGTGCGGATCCTCGTCGCCGTGGCAGATGCCATGAGTGTGGTTCGGCGGTGCCGGCCCAAGGTCGTGCTGGGCATGGGCGGCTACACGGCGGGGCCGGGCGGCCTGGCAGCCTGGCTGCTGCGCCGGCCCCTGGTCATCCACGAACAGAATGCAGTCGCCGGATTAACCAATCGTCTTCTGGCTGGTTTTGCCCGGGAAGTGCTCCAAGCCTTCCCGGGTAGTTTTTCTCCCAGCGTGAAGACGCGCGTGACGGGTAATCCCGTGCGGGCCGACATTGCCGCCTTGCCACCGCCCGCCGTCCGGTTCGCTGGCCGGCCGGGGCCGCTGCGCCTGCTCGTCTTGGGCGGCAGCCAGGGCGCCCGGGCACTCAATGCAACGGTGGCGGCCGCGATCGCACTGCTGCCGCTGGACCAGCGTCCCGAAATTCGGCATCAGTCAGGCGAGGCCACGCGCCCGGTTGCAGAGGCGGCTTACCGGGCTGCGGGCGTGGCTGCCCAGGTTCTCCCGTTTATAAGCGACATGGCAGAAGCCTACGGCTGGGCGGACTTAGTCCTCGCCCGCTCGGGAGCACTCACTATTGCTGAGATCGCGGCGGCGGGCGTAGGCGCCGTTCTGGTGCCATTTCCAGCCGCCGTAGACGATCACCAGACCCGCAATGCGGCGTGGCTGGTCGACGCCGACGCCGCCACGCTCCTGCCCCAGTCCGAGCTGACTCCCAGCCGGCTGGCCGCGGAACTGCGGGCGTATGTCGGGAACCGTGACCTGGTCCTGGCGCGGGCCGAGCGTGCCCGTGCCCTGGCCATGCCCCAGGCGACCGAGACCATCGTTGCTGCCTGTCTTGCGGCGTCGACAGGAGGGAGCCTCAATGCGTGACCGGATGCGCCGGATCAACCGGATCCATCTTGTGGGCATCGGCGGCGTTGGTATGGGCGGTATCGCTGAGGTTCTGCTGAACCTCGGCTATGCGGTGCAGGGCTCAGACCTGAAGGAGTCCGCCGTGACGCGGCGCCTGACCCGGCTTGGCGCCCTGGTCCACATCGGTCACCGGCGTGAGAACGTCGGCGAGGCTGACGTGGTGGTCGTCTCCAGTGCGGTGGCGGATGACAACCCGGAAGTGCTGGTGGCCCGGGCCGCGCGCAAGCCGGTCGTGCAGCGAGCCGAGATGCTGGGCGAGCTCATGCGCTTCCGGCATGCCATCGCGGTTTCCGGCAGCCACGGCAAGACCACGACCACCAGCCTGATCGCCAGCGTCCTGGCCGAGGCGGGCCAGGATCCCACCTTTGTCATCGGTGGCCGGCTGAAGAGTGCCGACTCCAACGGCCGCCTGGGCGCGGGGCGTTACCTGGTGGCTGAAGCGGACGAGAGTGATGCGTCTTTCATCCACCTGCAGCCCATGGTTGCTGTCGTCACCAACATCGACAACGACCATCTGGCCACCTACGGCGGCGATATGGAGCGTCTCCGCCACACCTTTGTGGAGTTTCTCCACAACCTGCCCTTCTACGGACTGGCCGTGGTTTGCCTGGATGATCCGGGCGTGCGCCAGATTCTCCCGCTTCTGCACCGGGCTACCCTGACCTACGGTTTCTCGCCCGAGGCGGATGTGCGGGTCGAGGACTGGGTGCGGGACGGGCTCCGGTCGCGGTTCACCGTCGTGCGCCCCGGTGCGGCGCCGCTCCCGGTCATCCTCAACCTGCCCGGCCGGCACAATGTTCTGAATGCCCTCGCTGCGGTAGCCATAGCCCGGGATCTGGAGCTGGACGACGCAGCCTGCCAGCAGGCCCTGGCCAGCTTTGAGGGCGTGGACCGCCGCCTGCAGGTGCTGGGTGAGATCTCCCTCGCCGGCAAGCGGGTCGTCCTGGTGGACGACTACGGGCACCACCCGACCGAGATTGCCGCCACGATCGAGGCCGTCCGTCAGGCCTGGCCGGACCGGCGGCTGGTCGTAGCCTTCCAGCCGCACCGCTACTCCCGGACCCGGGACCTCCTTGACGACTTTGCCGAAGCTCTGTCGGCCGCCGACCGGTTGCTGGTCACGGAGATTTATGCCGCAGGTGAGGCGCCCATTGCGGGCGCAGATGGCCGTGCCATCTGCCGCGCGATTCGCAGTCGCGGGCAGATCGAGCCCGTGTTTGTGCCCCAGATGGAAGAGCTCCCGGGGCTTCTGACCGGAGTGGTGCAGACCGGCGACGTGGTGCTGACTCTCGGCGCCGGGAGCATCGGCAGCGCGGCACTCGGTCTCCGCGATGCACACGCCTGTGCAGTCAGCACGCGTACCGGTGCTTCAGCGTGATGACGGCGACTCACGAACCCGCCGGCAAGTTGCTCCGTAACGAGCCGATGTCGAAACACACAACATGGCGCGTCGGCGGGCCCGCAGACGTGTATTATTCGCCGCGTTGTCGCGATGAACTTTTGAAATTTCTCCGCAGCCTCGATGCGGACACACCGGTCTACTGGGTCGGCCTCGGAAGCAACCTCCTCGTGCGGGACGGTGGCATCCGGGGCGCGGTCATTGCTACGGGACAGGCGCTGAACGGGCTTCGCAATCTGGGTGGCGGGGTTATCGAGGCCGAGGCTGGGGTGCCGTGCACGGTGGTGGCGCGGCAGTGCAGTCGCTGGGAACTGGGGCCGGCCGAGTTTTTTGCAGGAATCCCGGGCACCGTGGGTGGGGCGCTCCGGATGAATGCGGGGGCGTTTGGCGGTGAAACCTGGGCGAAAGTCATCGACGTCGATGTGGTCGATCGCAGCGGGACCGTGCGCACCCGTGGGCGAGAGGACTATCGGGTCGGTTACCGGGACGTGCGCGGTCCGCTAGAGGAGTGGTTCCTGGCTGCACGCTTCAAGTTCGACGAACACTACCCGGCGGCCGCGGACCGCATCCGCACACTTGTCTCTGAGCGCAAAGCGAGCCAGCCGCTGGGTCTGCCGAGCTGCGGTTCCGTCTTCAAGAACCCCCCGGGCGACCATGCTGCCCGGCTCATCGAGGCCGCTGGCCTCAAGGGCGCCCGTATCGGCGGTGCCGAGGTATCGCCGAAGCATGCCAATTTCATCATCAACACGGGCGGCGCGACCGCTGCCGACATTGAGGCACTGATCTACCAGGTCCGCGCTACCGTCGAAGCCCGCCACGGCGTGCGGCTCGACACCGAAGTACAGTTTTTCGGCGAGCCCCTGGGGCTGGATAAGAGCCCCGTTGCCGGCCCTGCCGGGCAGGAAGGGGGTCCATCGTGACGACCTCCCGCTATCCCCGGGTAACGGATCCGGCGGCTTTCGGCCGGGTGGTCGTCCTGATGGGCGGAGAGTCGGCCGAGCGGGAGATTTCACTCCTGACGGGCGATGCCGTCCTCAAGGCCCTGCGCAGCAAGGGCGTCCAGGCCGAAGGCCTGGATGCCGCGCGGGATCTGGTGGCCCGCCTGACTGCCGGCCGCTACGACCGGGTGTGGATTGCCCTGCACGGCAGGGGCGGCGAAGACGGCACCCTGCAAGGCCTGCTCACGTTCCTCGGGTTGCCGTTCACCGGTTCCGGTGTGCTCGGGTCCGCCATCAGCATGGACAAGCTCCGGACGAAGCGGCTGTTGCAGGGCGCAGGCCTGCCAACGCCCCGCTACGCCGTGATCCGGAATGTGGCTGATCTCGCGGAGGCCGGTGAGCAGCTTGGTCTGCCCCTGATGGTCAAGCCCTCGGATGAGGGCTCCAGCATCGGCATGACCAAGGTCGAGCGTCCGGACCAGATGCAGGCGGCCTGGGACCTGGCCGCCGGGTTCAACTGCGACGTATTCGCGGAAGAGTGGGTGGCCGGCCCCGAGTTCACGGCAGCAATCCTCCACGACCGCGTCCTGCCGCTGATTCGCATCCAGACCGACAGCACGTTCTATGATTACCAGGCCAAGTACTTCAGCGCCGAGACCCGCTATCTGTGCCCCTGTGGTCTGCCACCCGAGCGCGAGCGGGAACTGGCAGACATTGCCCGGGCTGCTTTCGAGGCCGTGGGCGCCGGAGGCTGGGGCCGGGTCGACATCATGGTCTCTACCCAGGCCGGTCCGCTGATCCTTGAGATCAATACGGTGCCTGGCATGACCAGTCACAGTCTCGTGCCCATGGCAGCGGCGGTTGCCGGCACTGGCTTTGACGATCTCGTCTGGCAGATCCTCGAGACCAGCCTCGCCGCCGTGCCCGGAGTTCCGGCATGAAGATCTTCGAGCGGGGCAACCGCAAACGTCGGGAGGAACCCCGGATAAAGCTGCCCAGAATCCCCTGGGTCGCGCTTTCCAGCCTGGTCGGCCTGCTCGTGGTGACGGCAGGACTCTTCACGGCCGGCCGCTGGGTCCTCAATCGCCCGGTGGAACGCATGGTGTTCAACGGCAAGTTCGAGCGGGTCTCTGCGGATCAGCTGGAGTCGGTGCTGCGCAAGTACATGGGCAAGGGATTCCTCGCGGCAGACCTGGACGCCATCCAGGCTCAGGTAGCCGCCCTGCCCTGGGTAGCAACGGCCCGCGTCAGCCGGCAATGGCCAGACACACTGGATGTGACGGTGACCGAAGAAGCGCCTGCTGCGCGCTGGGGCGCTGATGGCCTGCTGAACCCCCAGGGGCGGCTCTTCGTGAAGCACACGACGCACATTCCCGCCGAGCTGCCCCGTTTGAACGGGCCCGAAGGCTCGGAAGCGGATGTCGCTGCGCACTACGTCGCCATTCAGGAGCAGCTTCTCGAGCGCGGTCTGGGGGTTGTTGCTCTCGAACTGGATGGGCGTGGCGCCTGGACTCTCCTTCTCAGTAACGGTATCGGCGTGCGCCTCGGTTCGCAGGATGTGGAGGCGCGCCTCAGCAGGTTCTACGAAGCCCTGGACACCGTTGTGACGCCGGTAGCGACAGATGTGCAGTTTGTCGACATGCGCTACACCAACGGCTTTTCCATCGGCTGGAAGCCGCAGCGGGCAGTGAACGCTGCACCCGACGAAGAACTGCCACCGACGGAGTTATTGCCCAGTGCCTAGGAAGGAAGGCAGGGGAATCATCGTCGGCCTCGACATCGGCACGTCGAAGGTCGTCGCGATCGTTGGCGAGCTGCAGGACGACAACCAGATCGAGGTCATTGGCTTCGGCAGCCACCCGTCCAAGGGACTCAAGAAGGGCGTAGTCGTCAATATCGAATCTACCGT
>Ga0105049_10001413_pt1 | contig 28321 bp, 25 predicted proteins | sample MAT06_FD_78087 | JGI IMG/M metagenome (GOLD analysis project Ga0105049, IMG submission 78087) | Freshwater microbial communities from Lake Fryxell liftoff mats and glacier meltwater in Antarctica - MAT-06 | ecosystem: Environmental > Aquatic > Freshwater > Ice > Liftoff microbial mat | place... | reverse complement strand
TCTGCACCGTTATAAAACGGAATGCGGAGGGTAATTTCGTCGGGCGATCGCTGCTGGGTTTGCCCCCCCACTTGGCGGGTGCGCTGCTCTAGGCGAGTGAGCCACTGCCGGGCGATCGCCCCGTTAAAGCGGGTGACCGACTCACCCAGTTGCACCCGCTGAACGATTTCTCCACGGGTTTGGCTGAAGTAATGGATGCCCAAGTCGTAGCGCACACAACCGGAAAGACCGAAAAGAGCCACGCCAACCAACAGCAGAGAGAGAAACCGTTTCATAGCGAAGGGCAGAACCGAAACAAGGGCGCAAACAACTCCTCCCTATGCTACCGCCCAAACCACAGCAGCCCCCCAAGAATCCCCAAAATCACCACCAACATCGCCACCACAAAGCCGTTGTCGCGGGTGTTGACTTGGCTCCAGTCGATGGGTTCAGGTTCAGGTTCAGGTTCAGGTTTGGGCTTAGGGCGAGCCGGTTTGCGAGGATCACGGGGGGTAAAGACCGGCGGGGTCGTGCGATCGCGCTCTTCTAAATTGCTGAGGTCAGGAATCTCAGTCTTCCATTCTGGCCGAATTTTGAGCCGAGGGGCTTTGAGAATATAGAGCAACCGCCGCGCTTCGCTGCGGGTGGTGGAGTCGGGATGGTGGGTGAGGATGTCACAGAGGGCGATCGCCTCTTCCCGGCGCTCTGCCGCCTCCAACGACGACACGAGCCACACCTGCATCTGCCCGCCCAAACGTGAGCCTTTCCCAACCAAGGAGACGGCTTCTTGCAATAGCTCGATGGCTTCGCGGTAACGCCCCCGTTCAAAGGCATCGCGCCCTTCCTGATAGGCAGCCTGGGCACGGTCTAAGGGTTCGGTAGACATAGGAACTCTAGAAGCGGTAACAAAGAAGTGGTAACAAAATTATCCACAAAGCAGAGCGGCTCAAACCAATCAGACATTTAAGCCAGGAAAATTTTCCTCACAAGCAGGTTCAGAATCCTTGCAAACGGCGGGCTGTTTGTCAGCGACCAGATGTTTATGGGCTAAAGGCCATTTGCAAAAAATGAAGACTGTTTGAAAACTAGCCACAGCCGTCATGGCTAAATGCGGGATCCGATGATCCCAGAAGCCACCATCATCGTGCCAATCCCGGCATCCGTGAAGATTTCTAGCAACAGTGCATGGGGCAATCGGCCATCAATGATGTGGGCTGCTTTGACCCCTTGGGCGAGCGATCGCACACAGCAATTCACCTTCGGGATCATCCCACCCCCCACGACGCCCGACTCAATCAACTGCCGCGCTTCTTGAATATCCATCCGTGGAATCAGCGTGGCGATGTCTTTATAATCGCGCAGCACCCCAGGCGTATCAGTCATCAGAATGAGCTTTTCTGCACCCAAAGCAGCGGCCAATTCTCCAGCCACCGTGTCAGCATTGATGTTGTAGGCTTGGCCTGTATCATCGGCGGCCACACTCGACACAATGGGGATATACCCAGCACCCACTAAGGTTTCCAAAATTTTGATATCGGTGTTTTGCACCTCGCCGACAAAGCCAATCTCAGCGGCACCTTGGGGGCGGGCTTTCAGCAAATTAGCATCCTTGCCACACAGCCCAATTGCATGGCCACCCGCTTGGTTCACTAAAGACACCAACTCCTTGTTGACCCGACCGACCAATACCATCTCCACCACATCCATTGTGGCGGCATCGGTTACCCGCAAACCATCTTTAAACTGTGGTTCAATGCCCAGCTTTTCAAGCCAGATGTTGATTTCGGGGCCACCCCCATGCACCACCACAGGCCGCAACCCAACACAAGACAGAAAGACGATGTCACGAATCACCTTTTCCTTCAGGCTGCTGTCTTTCATGGCCGCACCGCCATATTTCACGACCACGGTGCGCCCCGCAAAGTGTTGAATATAGGGCAGTGCCTCGCTCAAAACCCGTACACGGGTCGCCTCGGCCTTTTCTACATAATCGTCGGTCAACATTGGCAACGGATGGGGTAGAGAACGGTAGAAAACTAAGTTGCAGCCACAAAAAATAAAATCAGCGGTCTAAAGGGAAACAAGATTAGAGAAAAACGAAACTCAAAGCCCTTCTCAGGGACGGGAAAGATCGGAGGCTTATGCGACTGTCTAGTCAGCATGTCCAGTCAGCATGTCCAGTCAGCATGTCCAGTCAGCAGATTAGAAAAAGCTGGAAATGGGTGTTTGCCTCTAAAAGCTAAGGCCATGCACAAGGCTATGACTGAGCCAGACCCAGAACTCAGGCGTTCTCATCCTCCTCATCTCCTTCCAGCACTTCAGGAGCATCGTTGTTCATTTCTTCCTTGAAGCCCCGCAGGGTTTTACCCAGCGCGCCGCCGAGTTCTGGAATCCGCTTGGGGCCGAAGATGAGAATGGCGATGACTACTATCACCGCGATCTCTGGCCAACCTAAACCAAACAGCATGAATATCTCCTGTTGCGTACTGCCCCCAAGACAAAATCTTGAAGAACATGGTTCTACCGAAATATCGTCCTAAAAGCTCGTGCTAAATACTATACGCCCAAACCGCAACGCCCAAACCGCAACGCTCAAACTGCAACGCCCAAACCGCCAGTCTAACTAAGCCGCGATTTTTGCGAGATTTCTAGCTATCTCCCTCGTCTAGGAAGTCGGGTCAATGCTTTCATTCTGCGCTACTGGTTTTCTACTGGTTTTCTATTGCTTCTCTAAGCGTTCTCTAATTTCTACTTAAGCGGGTCTTGTTAGGTGCCTTGAGCGGATTATGGGCAGAAATTCAAGGGATTTTGCTATCTGCGAGGGATTTTTAGGTGTTTTTAGACAAAGTGGAAAGAAGACTCTCTACAGCGACAAGGTTAGCGGGGAAGAGCGGCTAAGGCTTCTTCGGCTTGGCGGAAACGGTGAGGCAGTTCGGGTTCTGTCATTTGCTTCAGCCAGGCCAAAAAGTCGGGGCTAACGGTCAAGATTTTTTCGAGTTCTACCCTAAAGCCGCGTTTGGGCATTTCTTGAGGATCAATCCCAGTCATCCCGGTTGCTAGGGTAATGCCTAAGCTGTAGAGGTCTGACGCCGTGACGGCTCTGCGCCCCATTTGTTCGGGAGGGATAAAGCCATCGGTGCCGACCAAGCTAAAGGTGGTGACATCGCTGGGTGTGAGAGATTTGACAGAGCCAAAATCAACTAGGCAAATCTGGGCGGTAAGACGGGTTGGGTCTTCAGCGAGCAGAATATTGCCAGGTTTAATATCGCGATGAATGATGGGGGGGCGTTTGCCATGCAAATACATCAAAATTTCTAAGATGGTGCGGGCAATGTAGCGTGCCTCGACTTCAGTAAGCAACCGGCCTTCATCGAGATAGCGATACAACGATTTGCCAGGCATGTAGCTTTGGATCAGGGCAAGGGCTTTCCCATCGCGGGGCAGGCTAATTTCAAAAAAGCCTAGGTAACGGGGAGCCGCCGGGTGATCTAAAGTTTGGAGGATATCGACTTCACGCTTAAACAGCTTGAGGTCATCGGGAGCCATCTGCTCATCGATAAACAAGAGTTTGATAATAACGGGTAAGTCGGTAATCAAATCACGGGCGAGTAATGTCCAGCGCCCTGACTTCTTTCCCAGTTGTTGCTCGACTTCGTAGCGATCGCCCAGTATTTGACCTGACATAATGGTTCCTGTGCTAACGAGATAACCTGGTTGAACCTGTGTTGGCTGGTTTGAAGCCTGCCAATTTGGCTTTTCTAAGATGCTGCTCCTCAGCCTAAATCTCCTGATAAAGATACTTATAAGGATAATAAGACGCGATCGCCAAAACAAAGTAGGGTGCTTCGCAGCATAGGAGCCTGCCCTTGAGGTTTAATGAGATCCATCCGTCCCTAATGTAGGGGAAAATTCATGGACAATCAGGTCGCTGACAGAGCTTATGCTAAGGGTTGGTGGTCGGTTGGAGGCAAGCGCAAGGTTGCGAGTAACAGCAACCATGAACCCTCGCAGAGATCTCACGATCTACCCTGATCTACGCCCACAAATGGTTAAACCCACAAATTGTAAAACGTTAGACTTCATCAGGATAACCATTGCATCGGTTTCTTTTCTACCTTTTTTCCCCAGAGCATAGTTTTTCAATGCCCTAGTCTTTCGATGTCATAGTCTTTCAATGCCCTAGTCTTGGATCTGCTTTTCAGACTGTAATTTTCAGACTGTATTTTTAGACTATGGTTTTCAGACGACATTTTCAGACTGCGTTCCTAGACTTGAGGTTCTCACCTTACTTTTATATCGCTTGACTCCTATCTTGAATATGAAACCCTCGCCTATGTCTTCTTCTATCACATCCATCCGTCCCCTTATGCATCCTCTGATTCAGGCGATGGCCAATCGCATTGAGGCTGTGTGGCAGAGCCATCTAGAGCTTTCGCCCTACAACCTGCCAGAAGATTTGGGGTTTATTGAAGGAAAGCTGGAGGGGGAGCGCTTGGTGATCGAAAATCGCTGCTACCAGACGCCTCAGTTTCGCAAGATCCATCTAGAACTGGCCAAGGTGGGGCCAGCACTGGATATTTTGCATTGTGTGATGTTTCCGCGCCCTGAGTATGATTTGCCGATGTTTGGGGCAGATTTGGTGGGCGGACGTGGGCAAATTAGTATGGCGATCGCCGATCTCTCTCCGGTTAATGCCTCCCAGACGTTGCCCCACCCATACCCCGCCGAACTCAGTGCGTTGCCGCCCCTCTCCTTTGCCCAAAACCGCGACTTGCCCACTTGGGGAACGATCTTTTCAGATTTTTGCCTGTTTATTCGCCCCCAATCTGAAGCAGAAGAGACGCAGTTTTTAGATCGGGCGGAGGCTTTTATGGAGGTTCATTGCCAACGGGCGATCGCCACCGCCCCTACCCCAGAGCGTCGAGATGAGATTTTGGCAGGCCAGTCCCGCTATTGTTCTCAGCAACAGGAGAATGACAAAACCCGCCGTGTTCTCGAAAAAGCCTTCGGTGCTGACTGGGCCGATCGCTATATGAGTGTTGTGTTATTTGACCTTGCGGCTCCTTGATAACTGATGGCGATCGCCACCGGATGGGTGTAGTGGCGATCGCTGTTCTCAGAGAACCTATGCCGAGGGCACCAAACGCTTCCGCAATGCTTCCGCCCGCCGCTTGGCGACCTTATTCGAAGGCTCGGTCTTGAGAGCCCCTTCGTAAGCCTCTACGGCTTGGGCGATCAGTTGCTTTTTCTCGTAGGCAAAACCCAGGTTGTTGAGAGCCGTGACATAGCCTGGCTGTCGATCTAGCGCATCCTTGTAGTTGCGGATGGCCAAATCAAATTGTTCTTGAGCCGCGTAGGCATAGCCCAACGCATTGAGCAGCACGGCTTTATTGTCATCTCCTTCGAGATCCTTGGCCTTTAGGGCTTTTTGGTATTCGGTGATCGCCTGGGCATAGAGGCGCTTATCCAAAAAAATACTGCCTAGCTCGTAATAATCCTTTGCCGCGCCCTTCCCGGTTTTGAGGTCGGCTTGGAGTCGATTCAGGCGTATTTCTACCCGACGGGTGCGTAAAACCTGACGAAATAAAAATATAGCGGCAATTGACAACATCCCCACCAACAGGCTGAGATAGACGACTGGAAAAGTTCCCTCATTCATAAAACTAAAACTGCTTTTAAGTCGGCGCGTTCACATCTATTTCAGACTACACCAGAACCCGAAACACCTTTGCATTCAGAAGCCGTGAGTCTCATTTCTAGCATCTGGTCTGTCATCTGGTTTTTGGGGTAGAGCCTTGGGGGCAGGGTTGAGAGCAAAACTGGTCTTTCCTTAAGCCGTTGAGTTTGTGAGTTTAGGAAAAGGTTGCTCCAAAGGGCTTGGGCTAGCGAGGAGGGCGGTCTACGGTACTGCTGATGGCGATCGCCCCCAATCGCAAGATGATTCCAAAAAACCCCAGATCGCTAGAGCAATCTGGGGGCTGATTACGAATAGGCTGTGGAGCCGTAGACCTGAGCCAAATCGCTAGCCCAGAGGTTCTCGCCAGCGCTTTATCACTGGGTTAGTCGCGGTTGAGGGCGATCAACAAACGCAGGATAAAGATGATTATCTCCCACGGTGAAATCTAAGCATCGCCCTTGATGTCAGGGCGGAACATGGAGCGGTAGCGACTGAAATCGAGCCGTCAGGCAAAGGATCAGGCTAAGAAATAGATGCTGCTCTCGGGTTGCCTGACCAATCGCTGGCAGCCACCACGCCTATACCTTAATCGTAGCTAACTAGCGCGTGACTAGCTAGATCGGCGCTGACTAGATTGGCGCTAATTAGAATTTAGGCAGAGTGTGGCGCGATGAATCGAGGATGGGGGTAGGCTTGGCGGCTTTGCCAGATGTGGGTGGGCGATCGCCCATTTTTCTCCCATGGGAAATGGGAAAGGGACGCGACGCCTTTGCCCATGATCCCGCATAATAGGGAAGACGTTAGCCAGCCCGTTGGGCTTTGATAACCGCCGCACTCCATGGATCCACTTCATGGAATTGACTTTTTTATAGGGATTTTTATCTATTTTTAAGGGTGGCGGTCGAACCGCGTGAGGGATCGTAGAGTTTGGCGGTAGAGTTAGAAGCTTTTATTGCGAACCTTTCGCTATTAGAAGTTTCGTTGCTAGAATTATTAGAAAGATTAAAGATTTAAGGTTAATCGACGAGGGAAGCAGTGGGAGCTATGGGTCGAGTCGGAGTTTTGTTATTAAATCTGGGCGGGCCCGAAACCTTAGAGGATGTTCGGCCATTCCTCTATAACCTGTTTTCAGATCCCGAAATCATTCGGCTTCCCATTTCCTGGCTGCAAAAGCCGCTGGCCTGGTTCATTGCCTCCAGTCGCAGCAGCAAGTCCCAAGAAAATTATCGCCAGATTGGGGGCGGTTCGCCCCTGCGCCGCATCACCGAAGAGCAAGCCCAAGCCCTGCAAGCCGAACTCACCCGTCAAGGGCAAGAAGCGCAGGTCTACATTGGGATGCGCTATTGGTATCCCTTCACCGAAGAGGCGATCGCCCGGATCAAGCGCGACGGCATCGAGCGCTTGGTGATTTTGCCGCTCTATCCCCAATTTTCCATTAGCACCAGTGGTTCTAGCTTTCGCCTGTTGCAAAACCTCTGGAAAGAACATCCTGATTTGCAACCCCCCGATCATACGGTGATTGCCTCGTGGTACGAGCGTCCTGGCTACCTGCAAGCGATGGCCGACCTCATTCACCAAGAGCTAAACCGCTTTGAAGACCCCAACGGCATTCATCTATTCTTTAGTGCCCACGGTGTTCCGGTGAGCTATGTCGAAGAAGCCGGCGACCCCTACCAAAAGCAAATCGAAGCCTGCACAGGGTTGATTATGCAAACCCTGAATCGGCCTAACGATTACACCTTGGCCTACCAAAGCCGAGTGGGTCCCGTAGAGTGGCTGCGGCCTTACACCGAAGATGCGATCGCCGATCTGGCAGGCAAGGGGATTAAGCGCTTGCTGGTCGTCCCCATCAGCTTTGTCTCTGAGCACATCGAGACGCTACAAGAAATCGACATCGAATACCGCGAGGTCGCTGAAGAAGTGGGCATCCATGATTTTCACCGCGTCCCGGCACTCAATACCCATCCCGCCTTTGTGGCCGAGTTGGCGCATATTGTCATCGATGCCCTCAACGCCCCCAGCGTCGATGTAGCCGAAACCCTGCGCCCAGCCGATCAGGTCAAGATCTACCCGCCAGAGCGATGGGAATGGGGGATGTCTCCCGCTGCCGAAGTCTGGAATGGTCGCCTTGCCATGCTCGGTTTCTTAGCACTTCTCCTAGAACTTATTAGCGGCCAAGGCCCTCTGCATTTTGTCGGCTTGCTGTAAATTTAGAGGACGACCTAAAGCGATCGCACTCATTCTAAAAGCCCGTCATTCCCGTAAACACTGGGATGGCGGGCTTTTAGTTTGCTTGATAGGAATCTCCTTTGGCCATGCCTGAACCCCGTTTATGGCCTTCAGATGCTTAATCGGAGGCTTCATCGGGGTGAGCGGCAACCCAGGCTTGCCAGAGATCAGGGCGGCGTTGTTGGGTGCGTTGCTGTTGCTGCTGCCGCCGCCAACGGGCGATCGCTTCATGGTTGCCCGATCGCAGCACCGCTGGCACCTGCATCCCTCGAAACTCTGCCGGACGGGTATATTGCGGATAGTCTAGCAACCCATCCTCAAAGCTTTCTAGCTTCAGAGATTCTTCCTTGCCCACCGTGCCAGGGCGCAGGCGAATGACTCCATTCATCAGAGCTAGTGCCGGAATTTCGCCACAGGTCAGGACAAAATCTCCCAAGGAAATTTCCCGTGTAACCACCTCTAAGACCCGCTCATCGACCCCTTCGTAATGGCCACAAATGACGACGATCTGATCATCTTGCTCGGCCATCTGTTGCAGAAGGGCTTGGCGCATCGGTTCGCCCTGCGGTGTCACAAACACCACTTCGCGGCGCGGCAACACTGGCAGCGACTCTACTGCCGCAAAAATGGGGTCAGGCTTCAACAACATGCCCACACCGCCCCCATAGGGTTCGTCATCGACCCGGCGGTGCTTGTCAGTGGCAAAGTCTCGCGGGTTGGTGAAATGTACCTCAGCAATATGGTTGGCTAGGGCTTTCCCCATCAAACCCGACTGCAAGGGGGAGGCAAAAAAGTCAGGAAAGAGGGTGATGATGTCAAACCGTAGGGGCGATCGCCCACCAGAATTTTCAGATACCACCGTGCTAGTTCTCCTCTCACCAACCTAATTTCGCCAACCTGATTCATTATGGAGCATCCTGCCCCCGCACCCTATCCTCATTCTGCATCCCGCCTGGATTCTGCATCCCGCTTGGGTTTATCCAATCGGTTTCGGTCATTCTAGATGACTGCCCCCTATCGATTTCGACAGGGGACAGTCATCTCACCCCTAGCAAGATTTTGTCAGAGGGTAACAATCTAGATTGCAAAGCCTGGCAAGATTTATCAATGGCTTTCCAAGCTTCCGTTTTCCAATCCTTCAGTCTTCCAATCCTCTAGTTGAGCGGATCTCAATCATCCAATCGAACCCGATAGAGCCATTCAAGCAGTGGCTCCGTTGAAAAGATCGGGGCAACTAGGATTAGGCAGAATCAATCAGGTGGGTCAGTCACAATTTCAAACGGCTCTGGGTCAAGAATCTCGTAGGATAGGAGGGCTACAAGGGAAGATGAGGTGAGTTTCTCGGGGGTAGGGTTTTCCCAATCTGGCACCGCCTGCCTGCCTGATCTTGCATAAGATTAATGCGGATTCTACATTTCCTCTTTAAAACGCTAGGCAATGATCCGATGCATCTGCGGTATATCTATATGTCTAAGGATGTCTAAGGATGTCTAAGGATGTCTAAGGAATACGTCTAAGGATTAATATCTTAAGGAATATGTCTCAGGCCTACTATCTTAAATGCCAAGGATGCACGCCCTGATTCTAGGTTTTTAAAAATCTAGGATGTGAGTCACAATCCAGGATGGTGAGATGGGATAGGATGCCGAGGAACATTAGCCTTCGTTCTTATTTAGGGTTTAATCTAGCTGCGGTTTCCTAAAAGAATGGGCTTGATTCTGTCCATGAGAGAGCTACTCGGTCAAGATAAACCCAAGTTATACAAAGGATTCTGGCTTTTAGGATTTTGCTTGAGATTGCTGCTTTAGGTTGTATCGTAGCGCTCTACACAATATATTGATTAAACCGTATTGATTACAACTAATTACACCGGATTGATCATAACGATACTGAGCATCCCGAAGGGTAGATCCCGCCTGCTTGGTACAAAAAATAGTACACTATCGAAGTGGGACAGTGCAGCAGAACAACGCGACATCGTTGCTTACCGGATCAGGGTCTTGCCAGCATGAACAAACAAACTACCTCCTTCAGCCGATGGCTGGAGCAAATCGCTAACTTTGTCCCATTGAACGGTATGATGCTGCAATTAGAAACTGAACCCCTGCCTTCCAGGATGTCCGAGACAACGAACACAGCGGTTATGGTCATTGGTGGTGCCGAAGACAAGGTCCACGGGCGCATGATCTTATCTACCTTTTTCAATCGGTCAGGCGGCTCCGACGCTCGCATCGCCATTATTCCCTCTGCCTCGCGTGAGCCTGCCATTATTGGTACGCGCTACCAAGAAATTTTTCAAGAAATGGGAGCCACAACCATTGAGGTTTTGGATGTGCGCGATCGCGCACAGGCCGACGATCCTCACTGGCAAGCCTATCTCGATCACTGCACCGGGGTTTTTATGACCGGGGGCGATCAGCTCCGCCTGTGTGGCCTACTCGTAGACACTCCTTTAATGAATAAGGTGCGCCAGCGGGCACAGTTAGGCGAAGTCACCCTAGCGGGCACCAGTGCTGGCGCTGCCGTGATGGGTCAACATATGATTGCGGGAGGTGGGAGTGGCGAATCTCCGAATCGCTCGTTGGTTGATCTCACGGCAGGTCTCAATATCATCCCCGAAATCATTGTGGATCAACACTTCCACAACCGAAACCGGATGGCGCGGCTGATGAGTGCGATCGCCTCTTACCCTGATCGCTTAGGCATTGGCATCGACGAAGATACCTGTGCTCTGTTTGAGCCAGATGGCTCTTTTAGGGCGATCGGGAAAGGCACCGTGACTATCATCGATGCCGCTGGGGTGTCACACACCAACCAGCCCAATGCTGGGACGACGGATCCCCTCAGCATTCATAACTTGCAGGTGCATATTTTGTCCCATGGCGATCGCTACAACTATTACAAACGCACCATCCTTCCCAAAGCGATAGGGTAACCCCTGCCTTGCCCTTGCGCGACTCGACCCAGATTAGGGCGGGTCGAGAAAGCGATGCTCCCGAATCTGGATGCTCCCGAATCTGGATGCTCCCGAATCTGAAGATTACCGCCCATGCAGATTTCAATGCAGAGTCTGGCTGAACCTGTCAGAATTAGGTAAGACTTGGGGGCTACACCGGCGATCGCCTCAACCCTGAAGACAAAATTTCTAAAGTCGGCTCTAATGGGGTTTCTGGTAAAGGCTCTGTCTTGGCCAGCATTTGAGGTCAATGTTCTCAATCAACCCTTGCCAGCTAGGCTTTATTCATAGGAAGACGCATTAATGCCCTAACGAGATCTAGATCGCTGAGACCTAGATCTATGAGAGGATTGGGGTCAACTGAGGCGTGAAATCTGGAGAACCAAAACCTCGGCTGGAAAGTGCTTCAATGAGGACTTAGGCAGTGAGCCTAGCATTGCTTCAAAACGGTTAGGAACGTTGTAATTTGGGGGGCTGCGCTCGTATTGATTTGCCTCGGTCATCGGTCTCGCTTCACGACCTGTTTTATCGTTCCATCGGTCTTGTCAGACCTGCTATGTAACCAGAAACCTTCCTGAAACTACTCAAAAGTGTCCATAGAGAACAGTTCAATTGATTTGAAACCTTAGACACTAGATAATTACAGTCCATTGCATTTGCATTCCCTCTCCTTTACTCTGGGTGATTGCACGTCTCCCTGTCAGTTCTATACCTTAGTTTCATACCTTAGTTTCATACCTTAGTTCTATACCCTAGTTCTATGCCTTAGCCCGATGCCCTAGTCCGATGCCATCGTCTTAACTCTAGGAAGAGTTTTGCTTCCGGAAGAATTCACTCCAGTCTCTTCGCATTTGCCGTAATAGCTAGTCTGAAATGCATATGAAAATTCTTAAAACTCAAACCTTGCGCGGCGCAAATTACTGGAGTATCCGATACAAAAAGCTCATCGTGGCTCGGCTAGCCCTAGAAGAACTGACAGATCAGCCATCCAATGAAATTCCTGGTTTTTATGAAGGCTTAATAAAAACTCTCCCGAGTTTGGTCGAGCATTTTTGTTCGCCGGGTTGCCGGGGCGGGTTCCTGATGCGGGTGCAAGAAGGCACCATGCTGGGGCATATCGTTGAGCATGTAGCCCTCGAACTGCAAACCCTGGCGGGGATGCCCGTGGGCTTTGGGCGCACCCGCGAAACCTCTGAGCCTGGGGTTTATCAGGTGGTGTTTGAATATCAAGATGAACAGGCTGGGCGTTATGCGGCGCGGGCGGCGGTGCGTCTCTGCCAAAGTATTATTGACCGTGGTGATTACTCTAGCAATGAGCTAGAGCAAGACCTCAAAGATTTGCGTGAGCTGTCATTAGAATCAGCACTTGGCCCTAGCACTGACCACATTGTGGCAGCAGCACGGCAGCGGAATATTCCTTGGGTGCCCCTCAGTGTGCGCTCCATTATTCAATTGGGCTACGGCGTTCATCAAAAGCGCATCCAAGCGAGCCTGAGTAGCTTTACAAATATCTTGGGGGTCGAGCTAGCCAGCGACAAAGAAGGCACCAAGCGAATTTTGCAAGAATCTGGGCTACCCGTGCCCAAGGGCGTCGTGATTTATTACCGAGATGACTTAGCACAAGCCATCGAAGATGTGGGTGGGTTTCCGCTGGTCATTAAACCCCTAGACGGCAACCATGGCCGAGGGATTGGCATTGACCTGATGACTTTAGAGCAGGCAGAGGAAGCCTATGAAGCGGCCTCCGATGAATCGCGGACTAAAGCGGTAATTGTGGAGCGATTTTACACTGGGCGCGACCATCGCATTTTGGTCATCAATGGCAAAGTGGTAGCGGTGGCGGAGCGGGTTCCGGCCCATGTCATTGGGAATGGAACCTCTACTATCCAAGAACTTGTGGATGAGACGAACCGTGACCCTCTGCGCGGCTCGGGCCATGACAATGTTTTGACCGCCATTGAGTTAGATCGCCCAGCCTTTCAACAGCTAGAGCGTCAAGGCTATAGCCTTGAAACGGTGCTACAGACGGGGGCGATCGCCTATCTCAAGGCCACGGCTAACCTCAGCACGGGCGGCATCGCGATCGATCGCACGGATGTCATCCACCCCACCAATGTTTGGATTGCAGAACGTGCCGCCCGCATCATTGGGCTAGATATTGCAGGCATTGACTTGGTCATCGAAGACATTGCCCGCCCCATGAAAGAGGTCGATGGCGTCATTGTCGAAGTGAATGCAGCTCCGGGGTTACGGATGCATTTCTCGCCAAGCCAAGGGAGCACCCGCAATGTGGGTGAGGCCATCGTCGAAATGCTGTTTCCCCCAGGCAGTCCCAGTCGTGTCCCGATTGTGGCGGTAACCGGAACCAACGGCAAAACCACCACCAACCGCCTGATTGCCCATATTTTCAAGCAAACCGGGCAAATTGTGGGCTACACCACCACCGATGGCATTTATATCGGCGAATTTTTAGTCGAGCAGGGCGATACCACAGGCCCCCAAAGTGCCCAAGTCATTTTGCAAGACCCGACGGTGGAGGTCGCCGTGCTAGAAACGGCTAGGGGTGGCCTGCTGCGCTCAGGGCTTGGCTTTGACCAATGTGATGTGGGTGTAGTGTTGAACGTCGCTGCCGACCATTTGGGCATTGGCGACATCGACACCGTAGATGATTTGGCACACCTAAAGAGCGTTGTGGTGGAATCTGCTAGCTCTGATGGCTACGCGGTGCTAAATGCGGATGATGCATTGGTCGTCGCGATGGCCAAGCGCACCAAATCGCAAATTGCCTATTTCTCAATGAACCCAGAAAACCCGGTCTTAAAGCGCCATATCGAGCAAGGGGGGCTAGCCGCTGTCTATGAAGATGGCTATTTGTGCCTCCTGAAAGGCGATTGGCGGTTGCGGATTGAACGCGCAGATGCGGTTCCTCTGACGATGGGAGGCCGTGCCCCGTTTATGATTGCCAATGCGCTGGCGGCGGCACTCGCGGCGTTTGCCCAGGGCGTTCCTATTGAGGCCATTCGACAAGCCCTAGCTACCTTTAAGGCATCGGCCAATCAGACCCCAGGGCGGATGAATTTGTTTAATCTGGGGACATTCCATGCCCTCGTTGACTATGCCCACAACCCCCATAGCTACGAAGCCTTGGGCGGTTTTGTGAGAAATTGGGATGGCGAACGGATTGGGGTGATTGGTGGCCCTGGCGATCGCCGTGACGAAGATTTTATTACCCTCGGTCGCCTGTCTGCGGCGATTTTTGACCGCATCATTGTCAAAGAAGATGATGATACTCGGGGTCGCCCTCGCGGCGATGCTGCGGCCTTAATTGCTGAAGGGATCCGCCAAATTCAGCCTAATTTAGACTGTCGTGTGATTCTCGATGAGGCAGAAGCCATCCAAATTGCCCTAGAATGCGCTCCCGAAAAGAGCTTGGTGGTGATTTTGCCAGAAACAGTAAAACGGGCGATCGCCACTATCAATGCCCGACACCCCATCCCAGAGGCGATCGCAGACACGTCAGCTCAGCCCGCTTCCCCCGATGCCCCAGCCCCCATACCACCCGGAGAAGTGGGCATGGAAGAGTTGGTTTAGCCGCAGCCTGAACGCATACCGCGACGAATAATCAACTGCATCTAGAGATCTTTCCGTTCCAGCGGCTCTAGATGAATCTTTAGACTCGGCTGCACCAGATCTAGATGGAGTTGCCAGAACGCACGTTCTGACTGGTCACCCATGACTAGGAACCACGAGGGAAAAATAGTATGGCAGCGCTGGCTGATGTCTGGGCGCGCCTCTGGGAGGTAATGGCTCTATCATTCGTGTCTCGTAGCGAGGCCAAAACGGGGTGGATCGGGGGCGGAGATGGAGTCGTTAAGGTGTCAGCGCCAGCTACCAATGTGCTGATATTTGACGAGTCTGGGTCTTGGCAACCCGATGGCCAGCAACCGCTTCGATTTACGAATGTCTTCCGCTGGACACGCCTCCCAGATTCAATCAGGTTGGAACATCTGCGTTTTGGTCGGAGCCATCCGGTCTATTTGTTTGACCTCGCACCGAGGCCTGATGGCATCTGGCGAGAGGTGACCCCACACATTTGTGTAGATGACCACTATTCCGCCTCCTTACAGATCGAAGAATCGCAATTGCGGCTCACTTGGTCGATCAAGGGGCCCCATAAACAAGAAACCATCGAATATATTTATCGATAATTTTGCCGTGTCATCCAGGTTTTCGACAGCCATAGCCATGGCTTGGAGTTTTTCATCACGGGTAGGAATTTTAATGGCTTCAGGGTATTGCAATGGGTGCGATACCCTTCAAATAGGTCAGCCCTATTGCCGGTTTGGGCTGAGGCTTCAGCCTCTTGCGATGGCTGCTGTTGCCGTTCGGAGCATTGGCGATCGCCCTGAGATCCTAGCCTACATTAATGCTATCCATTGAGTGCTATCGGTCGCCCAAAATTCATTGCTTAAAAACTAAGTACATCTTGATAGGGCGATCGCTCGTATAACCTGTAGATATCTTTACTATTGAACGGTAGGGGTAACTCTCTGGGTGAGTCAATCAAGCCGAGGGCGGTTGGGACGTTGGGGCAGGTGAATGACATCTATTGCGCGGTTCTTAGGGCGGTTTGACGATGGTGGCGGCGGAACGAGCATCCGCCAAGCCTTCCAGGGGTTGCAGCCTTACTTGCTGCTGCTGCCAGCCCTCAGCATTATTGGGCTGTTGTTTGGGGGGGGCTTGGTGTTGGCGTTGCTCCAGAGCCTAGGGTTGTTCACCCTATTAGGAACGGGGGAAATCAGCCTAGAAGCCTATCAGGCCGCATTTTCTAACTCAGAATTTTGGCGATCGCTGCTCCAGAGCTTTTATATTGCCATCGTTGCCACGAGCCTTTCGACCGTGCTGAGCATTGCCCTGGCGCTGTTGCTGCGTTCTGCCGATCGCTGGGCTACCCTCGCCTGTCAAATTACCCTGCCGATCCCCCATCTAGTTGGGGTCGTGGGGATCTTGACCCTGCTGGCTCCCAGTGGTTTAGTTGCGCGAGTCTGCCTCGCCCTAGGTTGGATTCAGTCCGATCAAGATTTCCCGCTGTTGGTGAATGATGGAGCCAGTTTGGGCGTCTTGATCCATTTTTTGTGGAAAGAAATTCCATTTATTACATTGATTTTATTGGCCGTTTTGCGGGGGCTAAACCCCGCCTATGAGCAACAAGCCCGTGCCCTTGGAGCTAGCCCCTGGCAATGCTTTTGGAATGTCACCTTGCCCCTACTCAAACCGGGCATTTTGTCTGCCAGCCTGATTGTCTTTGGGTTTATTTTTTCCTCCTTTGAGGTGCCGTTTTTGCTGGGTGCCATCCAATCGCGCACCTTACCCGTATATGTCTACAGAGCCTTTACCGACACGGATTTGGCGCGGCGACCTGAGGCGATCGCCCTGGGTCTGATCCTCTCGGCTATCTCCATCGCGATCATTTCCGTCTATCTATGGCTAACGACGAGCGCCCGATCGCAGATTATGCCCCAATCCCGCATCCAGTAAGCCTAAGCCCCCGCCTAGAGGTTGGCGCGTTCCAGCCTCTGAGCTATTTAATGCCTCTCTCTGAGCCTTCATTCCGTGAGTTTATGCCTCCCAACCTCCGCCATTCCTTCATTGCCCTGGTGATGCTGGTTCTGCTGCTACCGTTTTTGCCCTTGCTCATTTGGTCATTTGCCCAAGGCTGGTTTTCGCCCCAACTGGTGCCCCAAACCTGGACGCTAGAGCATTGGCAACAACTGCTGATGGGCAGTTCGCGGGTGCTCGAAGGAGTGATGCAGAGTTTGGCGATCGCCCTCCGCACCACCGCCCTTTCTCTCCTCGTAGGGTTGCCTGCCGGGCGTGCCCTCGGCCTAATGGATTTTCCGGGTAAACCGTTGCTTAAACTGCTGTTGCTCACTCCCATTATCGTGTCGCCCCTAGCCACCTTGATGGGCATTCAGTTTGTGCTGATTCGCCTCGGCCTGAGCGGCACCCTGGCCGGGGTGGTGCTGGTGCATCTCATGCCCACCATCCCATATATGTCTTTGGTGTTGGCCAGCGTGTTTTCAAACTTTGATGTGGGCTATGAGATTCAGGCCCGATCCCTCGGAGCCTCCCCCCTCAAGGTGTTTTCCCAAATTACCTTGCCCCTGATCGCCCCTGGCATTGCCGTCGGCTCGCTGTTTGCCTTTTTAATTTCGTGGAATGAGTTTTTGCTCACTTTTTTTGTGGGGGCAGGGCGCGTTTTCACCTTACCCATGGTGCTCTTTACCTTGCTCCAAGGGGGAAATAACGGTTTAATTGCGGCGGTGGCCATTACTTCCGTAGTACCAGGGTTGATCTTTTTGCTCGTCACCAGCAAGGCGTTGCAAAACGAAGCCACCCTTGGCGGATTGGGGGGCGTGTAACACCATGGGTTATCTCGTTTTACAAAATCTTACTAAGCGCTTTCGCACAACCCTGGCGGTACAAGACCTGTGGCTGGATGTTCAGCCTGGGCAAATTCTCTCGCTCCTAGGCCCCTCTGGTTGTGGCAAATCGACAACGCTGCAAATGATTGCCGGGATTTTGCAGCCCGATACTGGCTCGATGGAGTTGGATGGAACTCGGCTCAACCCGATCCCTCCCGAAAAGCGCGACATTGCGTTGGTGCTCCAGCGGGGGCTGCTGTTCCCGCACCTGAGCGTGGGCGAAAATGTCGCCTTTGGCCTCAAAATGCGCGGCATTAATCGGGTTGATCGAGAAACCCAAGCCCAGGAAGTGCTGCGGCAGGTGCAACTGGAGGGGTTTGGCGATCGCAAACCCTCCGAACTCTCCGGCGGCCAAGCCCAGCGTGTGGCCCTGGCTCGTTCCCTCATCATCCAACCCAAGCTGCTGCTGCTCGATGAACCCCTCTCTGCCCTCGATGCCAACCTGCGGGAGGAAATGCAAGACCTGATTTTGCGCCTCCATGCCCAAACGGGGGTAACGATGCTGGTGGTCACCCATGACCAAGCCGAGGCCGTGGTGTTGTCGGATCGAATTGCCCTAATGTTTGCGGGGCGGTTGCGCCAAATTGCCACCCCAGAGGCGCTCTACCAAACCCCCTGCGACGAAGACACCGCCCGCTTTATGGGGGGCGTCAACTTCTTCCCGGCGCAAGCGCAGGGGCATCGCTGGGTATTGGCCACGGGGGAAAGTGTGATGAGCGATCGCCCCCAAACCGGCTCCATCCAAGTCACCATTCGCCCCGAACAGGTGCGGGTGAGCGATCATCCGACGAGCACCGAAAATACCTTTGCCGCCAAAATCATGAGCCAGCGGTTTACGGGTACCCAGCGCCGCCTCACCCTATCGCTGTCATCAGAACTGGTGCTGCAAGCCTGGGTCAACCCCAACCGTGACTGGGCGATCGCCCAAGAAGTGTGGGTGCAGTTGCCCGCCTCCGCCCTCTGGAGCTTCCCCTGTGGCCATCCCGCTGACCTGCCCTTGGGTGTTTCGGGCTAACCCCAGTCGGGCAACTACCCAGTCAATTAGCAAATTGGCTCAGATTTCTCAAATTGGCTCAGGTTTCCCATCAAATCTACCAAGAACTTGTTTTCAAAGTCCCCCTTATCCTCCTCTATCTGCCATGACTAGAATCCTTCAACTTCCCCGCCGCCGCTTCCTGCTGCTAACTGCCGGAGCCTGCCTCGCAACGCTCACCACCAATTGCACCCCCAACAACGCGCCCTCTGATGCCCAAACCCTCGACCTCAAAACCGCCACTTGGGATGATATCCTCGCGGTGGCCAAGGGCACCACGGTCAACTGGGCAATGTGGGGCGGCAGCGACAACATTAATCGCTATGCCGATGAATGGGTGGGCGGCGTCTTGCGCGATACCTACGAAGTCACCCTCAACCGTGTTCCCCTGACTGACACCGTGGAAGCCGTCAACAAGGTGGTGAGCGAGGTGCAGGCGGGGTTAACCGCCGGCGGCAGCATCGACCTGATTTGGATCAACGGCGAAAACTTCCGCACGATGAAGCAGGGCAACTTGCTCTATGGCGCGTTTACCGACAAGCTCCCGGCCATGGAATATTACGATCTCAGCAACCCAGCGGTGTTGAGCGATTTTGGGTTGCCGATTGATGGCTATGAAGCCCCCTACACCGGAGCCTATTACGTGATGGCGATGAATGGCGATCGCGTCCAACAGCCACCCCAGAGCTTCGACGAATTGCTAGCGTGGGCCAAGGCAAACCCCGGACGCTTCGCCTATGTTGCGCCCCCGGCCTTTGATGGCAGTCGCTTTTTGCTGACAGCCTTATACGGCGTCACGGGCGGGTATGAGCAATATGCCGGAGCCGAGTTCAAAGAGACCCTGTGGAACGAGAAATCATCACTGGTGTTTGACTATCTCAAAGAACTCGAACCCTACCTCTGGCGCAGCGGCGAGACCTACCCCCCCACCGCCAATCGGCTCACCGAGTTGTTTGCCAATGGTGAGATTTGGATGATGCCAATTTTCGTCTCAACCATTGCCGAAGGATTGGCCTCTGGGTTATTGCCCAGCAGCACCCAGGCCTTTTCCCTCCCCGGTGTTTCCCTCAATGACCCCTCCTTCACGACGATCCCCATCAACGCCAGCAACCCCGCCGGAGCGATGATTCTGGCCAACATTCTCTCTAGCCCCGAAGGCCAATTGCAAAAGTTTAAACCCGATGTCTGGGGTGATCCGCCGCTGTTGGATGTGCAAAAAGTACCCGCCGAGTTGCAACCCGAATTTGCAGCGGTGGAAAGCCGCTATGGGGTGCCGATCAAAGATCTCAGCCGCGACACTGTGCCTGTGGTGAATGCGGAATACACCATCCGCCTAGAACAAGCCTGGGAAACCCAAATTCCTTAGGCGACTGATCTTCCGACTGCTATTTCTAGCGTTACGGAAATCGGTTTACGGAAATCGGTTCCTTCTCTACTTTTTTGGGGATCGCTAATCAACCCGATCCCCACTGCCCCTTCTGGTCTATCAATTCCATATTATCTGGAGAACACCATGGCGTTTCAAGAACGGCAATCCCGCGATAAAGGTCTAGTTGAGGGCGATCGCATCCTTGAGCTGCACCTCTACCCTGGGAACCAATGCAACCGCGACTGCTCCTTTTGCACCGTGTTTGGTAGCCCCAAGGGCTGGGCCTCAGACTATGCCCCAGAGCATTTAGATGCCGCGCTGCAAGTGGTGATGTCGGGGGCTGAGGGCACGCTCAAGTTCTATGGCGGGGAACCGACACTCAACCATGGGAATGTGATCTGGGCGATCGCCTATGTGCGCGATCGCGGCTTTGAGGGGGCGATCGTCATCTACTCCAACGGCATCCAAGCCGAGAAGCTGCTGCAAATTCTGGAATCTGATCCGCAGCATCGCACCACAGCTTCCCTCAACTACTCCATTGCCACGGGCGACGGTGCCCCCCCAATGCCGCGTAAATCCCTCGATCTGCTAGAGCGCCATGAAGCAGAGCATCCCAACAGCATTGCCATCGGCCATCCTGATGTGGTTGATTCTGGGCGCGGCATCGACCCCTTTACCGGAACCGAAAGCCGCCCCAAGGTAGCCACGCGCTGCCCCCACTGCTACCCCGTCCTCACCACCGAAGGCAAATTCCATGCCTGCCCCTTTGCTATCGAAAACCAAGCCCCTCATTTTCAACTGGGCACCATAGACTCCAGTGCGAGGGCGATCGCCACTAACTTCCGCGCCTTCTTCCACTGGCTCGACACCGTGCATGAACCCTACGCCGAAGCCCATGATCTCCCCGCTTGCACCGTCTGCTGGAAACACCTCGACGACCTCCCCACCCCCCAGTTTGTCGGGCAACCAGAGGCCACCACGGCTTCCCTTGCATCTTTGGTCACCCCAGATCTGCCCTCACGCTAACCCTGCCCATAAAGATCCTCTGTGACTTCCATCCTGTGAGTTCCTGTGAGTTCCTGTGAGTTCCTGTGAGTTCATGGATGGCGGTCACGCTCAGATATCCGATACTTTTAAGATCCCGGATATCTGAGTTTTATAGGGGCTTTCCAAGCACGTCTTCTAGACTCGATCGAAACGGGTTTAAGCCAGACGGGTTTGGATCAGATTATTAGATCCGACCATTGGATGAAGAGGAGATTATTCCAGCCTCATCTCTGATTGGGTACCTGTTTTACCCGGTGGGGAGAGTAATGGGTGATTACGGAGTTTTTCTTGTTTGAATAGCATAGATAATGCAAAGAGGATCGGGGTCTATTAAGTAGGGAGTGTTGCCTCTATTCTGGGGATATTGGCTATTTTCTTAATGCGCTTTGATCAACTTTTTTATGCACCAACGCCCTCGTCGCCTTCCCCTTAGACTCATCTTAATTGTTCCCTTTGTGGTGCAAATCTTTGGCACCGTGGGGTTAGTGGGCATTCTGTCGTTTCGTAATGGTCAGCGGGCGGTTAATGATTTGGCGGCTCAACTGCGCAGCGAACTGAGCGATCGCATCGAGCAACAACTCCGCAGTTATGTCGAGTTCCCGTTTTTGTTGGTGCAACTCAACACCACAGGCTTCCAGCGCGGAGATCTCGACCTCACAGACCTAGAAGATACCTATCCGCTCTGGCAGCAGGCTCAAAATACTCCGGCCACTAACTTGATCTACTGTGGTCGTGAAAGCGATGGAGCCTTTTTGGGCGTCGGTCAGAGCAATACGGCGACGGCGCGAAGGTTAGATATCCAAATCAGTAATCGAGAAACTGGCTATTTATTTAACTACTTTCCCCTCGACACAACGGGGAATTATGGGAAATTGTCTAATCAGGGCGATCGCCCCTACGACCCCCGCATTCGCCCCTGGTATAAGGCTGCCAAAGCCCAAAAAGTTCCTGTATGGAGTGAGATTTACCTCGATTTTGATGCCAGCGTCCCTGTGATCACTGCCAGCCAACCTGTGTTTGAGCGCAACACCGAGACACTGTTAGGGGTCTGCGCCGTAGACTTTTTGCCCTCCCTAGAGCTAAATCGGTTTTTGGAGGATCTGGCTATTGGCAAATCAGGTGAAACCTTCATCATGGAGCGATCGGGCACCCTCGTTTCTAGCTCAACCTCCACCGAAGAAACCCTGCTGATTGGAGAAAATGATGATCTCAAACGCATTCAGGCCAAGGATAGCCAAAATCCCTTAGTCCGCGAAACGGCGCTCTATCTCCTACAAAATTTCACCGATCTCAACCAAATTCAGCAACCGCAACAGGTAAATTTTAGAATTGAGGGCGATCGCCAATTTGTCCAAGTGGCTCCTTTTACCGATGGCAAAGGTTTAGATTGGTTGATCGTCGTCGTCTTGCCCGAAGCTGATTTTATGGGGCAAATCAACGCAAATACCCGCAACACCGTTTTACTCTGCCTCGCCGCCCTCGCCCTCGCCACCCTCTTTGGCATCCAAACGGCCCGCTGGATTGCCAATCCCATCCTCAAGCTGAGTATCGCGACCCAGATGCTGGCTCAACGGCCTACCGCCGCTGACCTAGGCCGCGAAAACACCCCCAAAACAGCCCAATCTACCGGAATTCGAGAAATCGAATTATTGGCCCAGTCCTTTGCCCAAATGGCCGCCCAACTCCAATCAGCCTTCTCATCCCTCGAAAGCATCAATGCTGCGCTAGAGCAACGGGTCAATCAACGAACCCTTGAGCTACAAGAGGCCAACACCAAAATCATGGCTCTCAACGACCAACTCCAGGCCGAAAACCTGCGGATGGGAGCCGAACTCGACGTCGCTCGGCAAATGCAGCAAATGATTTTGCCCCGCTCCCATGAACTGCTCAACCTCGCAGATCTTGATATTGCAGGATTTATGGAGGTTGCCACCGAAGTCGGTGGCGACTACTACGACATTATTCACAACAATGGCCGCGTCACCGTGGGCATTGGGGATGTGACCGGGCATGGCCTCCAAAGCGGTGTGTTAATGATTATGGTGCAAACGGCAGTGCGCACCCTACTTGCCAGTGAAGGGCAAGACCTGACTCGCTGCCTGAGTCTGCTCAACCAGGTGATTTATGCCAACGCCCAACGCCTTAGCCCAGGGCGTAATCTGACCCTCGCATTACTCGACTATCAAGATGGCCATCTGCACCTCAGCGGCCAGCATGAAGAGGTTTTAGTCGTCCGCGCTAACGGCCAAATCGAACGGGTAGACACCATTGATCTCGGGTTTCCGCTGGGTATCATTGCCGACATCGAACAGTTTGTGCAAAAGACCCAAATCGACTTAGCTCCCGGAGATGGGGTGGTGCTCTACACCGATGGCATCACCGAAGCCGAAAATCAACACCGACAACTCTATGGCATGGAGCGCTTACTGGCGGTCATCCAAGCCCACTGGCAACACAACGCCCAAGAAGTTTTGGATGCGGTCATGGTCGATGTACGCGCTCACATCAGCGACCACACTATTTTTGATGATCTCACCTTAATTGTGATCAAGAAAAAGACGCCAGAACAAATGGCCGTAGCCATAACCGATGAGGGATCTGCGGATAAGTGAGGGACTGAGCAACCAGAATTTGACAGCGACTATGCCGATATCAATCCTTGAATAATATTTTTAGATATGCCGATGTAGACATTTTCCCTATGGGGTTAGTCCTAGTCTGAAGCATCTCCATAAGGCAAAGAACACGCTAAACGCGCTCAATGCTGCATCTTCCATCCCATAGCGAGTATTTGTGCCAGTGCGTTTATCCGGTAGCGCGGACAGCAACTGGCGAAAATAACTGACTATTGTGTCAAACACTCCCCGTTCTTTCAACGGTTCTAGCTCTCTTGGGTCTCTCTGATGTCATTACAATACGGACATTCCTAGCGCTTGAAAAGCTTTTTGCCATAATGAGAATTGCTGATGCTGTCACCTCATCTCAGTGTTAGTTGGGTGATTTTAAATACTATTAAAAACTGCTCAATTTTAAGTTCCTAGGGCGTTGCCAGCTTGTCTACTGCCACATCTTTCTGATCGATGGAACCAGCATGTGATAGAAATACAAAGTCTTTGATCAACGGTGTTTAAGGGCGTCCTGTTGACACTGAGTGGTTAAGCCAGCTTTCTGGCGCGCTGATAGGCCTAGTGCTAAGGATCTGCGAAACCCAGCCGTTGTCGATTGACCCTAGCCTTGATTAGAGTAGCTGTTATCGGCTTATTGAAGGAGCTTTTATGAACTTTTTGGCTCGTTGGAGTCGCACATTGGGTATGGTTGGTGGGGCGCTTGTGACCCTACTGGCTGCAACAAACCAGGCATTGGCGCTCACCGACCCACAAGTGGCAGAGCGCTTGCAATCGGTGCCGGTATTTGCCATTACGACCCCAGATGGCGCACCCTTGGTTGGCACGGTTACCCAAGATGGAGAGACGGTTTCGGTCACTGAGGTTTTTATCAGTTGGCGAGATGCCGAAGCATTTTTGCAAGGGCTGCAGCAAGAAAACCCTGAACTGGGGAGCCAGGTTTCGATTCGCCCGCTGTCGTTGGCTGAGGTGTTTACCCTGATTGTGCGAGAAGATGGGGGCGATACGCCACGCTTCACCATCGTGCCGATGGAGGAAGAAGTGCAGTCGGCCAGAAACTTGATTCAGCAGCGTGGAGAAACGGTTGAAGGGTTTCAGGGTGTGCCGCTTTATTATGCTGAATCGACTGAGGGCACGGGGGGCTACCTTACCATTACCCAGGGAGATCAGCGGGTCATTCCGCTCTACTTCTCCCAGGAAGGGTTAGAGACCTTGTTGGCACGGGTAGCGGAGCAAGATCCTAGCTTGCGAGACACGATGGAAGTGCAAGTGACCACTCTAGAGGGGTTGATCAGTATCTTGCGGTCGGAAGACGACGCGAACCTTAACAATGTCTTTATTGTGCCGTTGGTTGAGTCGTTGGAGTATATTCAGCAGCAGTCTGGGCAGGGGTCTGAGTAGTCTCAGGAGAGGGGAGCAGCAGCCATGAGGTGCATATCTGGTGCAGACCTGTGGCAATGGCGACAAGACGCAACGGATCGGGCGATCGCCGCCCAAGTTGCTCCCTATGAGGTCGATTGGTTTTTGCAAGGGCTGACCGACCTCACAGCTTTAGATTTGCGTTTAGCAACGGTCAGCCAGCGAGATTGGGTGGCCGTTGCTGTTTCGTTGGAAACCCTAGAAGCTTTGTGGCAGCGTCGTCTTAAAGAGCGTGTGCCGGTGCAATATTTGGCTGGGCGCACGCCTTGGCGGCAGTTTTTGTTGCGGGTGACCCCAGCAGTCTTGATCCCACGGCCAGAAACTGAGGAAATGGTGGATTGGGCGATCGCCCTCTCTTCTCACCTGCACCCCCTCACAGGGCACTGGGCCGATTTAGGCACTGGCAGTGGGGCGATCGCCCTCGGGTTAGCCAGTGTGTTCCCCGCTGCCACCATCCATGCTGTCGATTGTAGCCCCGCCGCTCTGGCCGTCGCGCGCTCCAATGCCGAAGACAATGGATTGGGCGATCGCATTCAGTTTCATCAAGGACACTGGTTTGAGCCGCTCTCGTCATGGCAAGGCCAACTCCAAGGGCTGTTATCCAACCCTCCTTATATTCCCCATGCTTTGCTTGCAACCCTAGAACCGGAGGTTGTGCAACATGAACCTCACCTTGCCCTCGATGGTGGCCAGGATGGCCTTGATGCCCTCCGAATTTTAGCCAGCCAAGCCCCTAGCTATCTCATCCCCCAAGGGTTATGGCTCGTAGAACTGATGGCGGGGCAGGGGGCGGCTGTCGCCGATCTACTCACCGCCACCCACCACTACACCCACATCCAAATTCACACCGATCTATCCGGTAATGAACGCTTCGTCAGTGCCCGTTGTCAGCCTCAAGGAATCTGCGGGTTACTGGTTCACTAGGTGGTCAGGTTTCGACTGCGCTCAACCTTTAGGGGTCGAGGGCTGAGCGCAGTCGTTCGCGCAGCATCTCCCGCAGGGAGAAAGCCCGATCAGCGGCCATGTCATTTTCTAGCCCGTCCCTCAGCGCTCGTCATGGTTTAACCCAAACGCTCATCGAGCTGAATGGATCGATCTCAGTTCATCTAGAGTCACAGCGTCTAGATAAACTAGAGGCAAAAAAACAGGTACCCAGTCCCCTGAGTAACCTGAATCGAGCTTGTGTGTTTCCTGCCATAGAAACACACTCTTTAAAATGAGCTTGAGCTTAGAAAGGCCCCCCAGGCCCAGGCCCCATTTCTGAGCCGGGTTCCATATCGTGGCCACGTCCCATGCCACCTCTGCCTTCGCCCCGCTGATTCATGTGGTCTTGCCTCGGGTGCTGTTCTTGCAATGTGGCTCGCTGTTCTTCTGTGAGCAAGTCGCGATGCTGTTCCATGCTGCTTTCCATAATTCCTCGGATTTGCGATCGCTGCTCTTCCGTTAGCTCCAGCGATCGCATCACGTTAGGGAAGGGTTCCCCAGCGTCTAGGCCAGCCTGCAAGCTTTGGCGTTGGTCAGCGGTGAACACGGTCGTGATTTGGTCGTGGGTGCTTTGGCGGATCTGTTGCAACTCTGCTTGTTGAGCCTCCGTTAGGTCAATGACCTCCTCCAAGTCCCTGGGGCCGCCGCCACGCCCGTGCCCCCGGCCCATGTCTCCCTCTGGTCGAAGTTGGGCGGTTCCTGATGGATTCATCGGAGTTTGGGCGGTGGTCATGAGGGGGGCGATCGCCAGTGCGAGGGTAGCCGCTCCACCCATAATTGCTATGGTTATCCATCGGTATTTCATCAAAATCTCCTATTGCCATTCGCTTCATATATTTCCCTATCCTAACGAAAACCAAGGGGCGATCGCCTGCGGCAAAGGTCATGGGTGGAGGGGTGAAATCGGTCATGTATCAGCCCCAACGCTCTGGGGCACCGTAGAAATAAGCGATCGCCATCGGCATCTAGTGCACCCAGATCACCCGTACCCCCAACGCTCTCATCAGCTTTCATTAATCCCCCAAAAATTCCCTAAAAATTCCCAAACATAGGCGCAGGATGTTTGTAAATCGCCCCATCACTCCACAAAATCATCCCTTTCCATTTTTGTTGCAAGTGGAATGGGGGTTACTGGCGATCGCCCGGCTGAGTGATTTGTTAGTGGGTAACCTCCCGCCCCTGTTTCCCACCCCTGTTTCCCACCCCTGCCCGAAACCCCGATCCCCAAACTGCTTACCATCGCTAGCTTTGGAGCGTGAGGGCTGCGCCTCCCTACCCTGCTTGGCATTAGTCACCCTAGCCACCGAGCGTCGCCTGCACCTATTTCTCGTTTTATATGTCATGTTGGTCATTCGAAGCTGCTTGATGTTTCGGTTGCCGGGTCGCCTTCTAGTGACAGTCGCGGCTCTTGGGATGTTTGCCAAGCTAACCCTGCTGCGGTTCCATCTGCATGACTTCGTGCCCTCCCCCGATACCCGCGAACGCATCCGCCCCCTGCTCAGAGCCGTTACCTTCAACTCGATTCTGAGTCTGGCTTTAGCGCTGGGGTTTATATCACTGGGATTTATATTGGGCGTTGCTGAATGAGAATATGATTTCATCGGATTTTGAGCTGAGCCTCAAGGCTTACAAAGATCGTTTCATAGTTCCATTCAGCAACGCCGATACCTCTGAAGGTACCGTCAAAAACCATGTAACCAATATTCTGTCACGGCTCAATTTGCGCGATCGCACCCAAGCCGCCCTCTTCGCCCAAACCCACCACAAAGCCCTCTAAGATATTATTTCTTCAATACTGCTCAATCTAAAAAGCAAAATGGTAAAGTAGTAAATGATTTAACGCTGGTGTAGCTCAGTTGGTAGAGCAGCTGATTTGTAATCAGCCGGTCGCAAGTTCGAGTCTTGTCACCAGCTTAGGTAGAATCTATACTCCGCAAGTGTTTTAGTGCATCCTTGATGTCGCTAAATCTATTGAAATATGCCAAAATAGAGCCTGATTTTAGATAAAGTTTAGCTAAAGAATGGCTTTGGAAAAGGGTACGCTCTCTGTCGAGACAATTAATGAACGGCTGCGTTCGGCCCAAGTTGGGGTTTTTGTTGAGCAGAAGGGGAAACGCCTGTATTTACATGCGACGCTTCCGCCCAAGCCTGGCTCAAAGAAAACTAAGCCACATCAGCAGTTTGTTTCATTACAGATTTATGCAAATCCTGCGGGGCTGATGCGTGCAGAAGCAGAAGCTCGGAAGATTGGAGGGCTAATTGCGTGTAAGGAGTTTGATTGGATTCCTTATTTACGGCAATCAGCCTATGTGCAGGGGATGTGTTGCAAGGATTGGGTTGCGCGGTTCAAGAAGTATTACCTGACGACCAATTTGCCGTCACGTGACTCGGTGCAAGCTGAGTTACTGTGGCGTAAGCGGTATTATAGCAGCCGCCAGTTAGGTTAGGACGCCAAGTAGAGAACATGCTCCATGGCTTCTCGTAACGTATCAAAGTTATCTAGCTGTTTTCGGATCCGA
>Ga0105049_10001410_pt1 | contig 28349 bp, 18 predicted proteins | sample MAT06_FD_78087 | JGI IMG/M metagenome (GOLD analysis project Ga0105049, IMG submission 78087) | Freshwater microbial communities from Lake Fryxell liftoff mats and glacier meltwater in Antarctica - MAT-06 | ecosystem: Environmental > Aquatic > Freshwater > Ice > Liftoff microbial mat | place... | reverse complement strand
CTGTCGTGATGCTGGCGAATGTGTCGCCGCCAGAATTGCTCGCCCTGTAGATCGCGTGGACGGCCCGCCATGTCGAAGTCTCCCAAAGGAAAACCCCGACTCTACCACGCCAAACAAGAACGCTCTTCACGGGACGGATACCTTATTCCGGGGGTTCGGAAGCCGTCACCCCTGGCTACTGTCGATCGCCGCATCCGCGGCTGAAGAGGAAGTGGACGAAGGTCATGATTTGACTCTACTAGAGGCGTAAAGTCAGTGCCACTGGGTGTCCCGCCGGTGCGTCGAAACCTGCGTCGGCGAGACGACCCTGCCACAGGCCGTGTGGTTTTGCAATCACCTCGAAGTGCAAGATCGCGTCACCGGACGCCGAGAAAGGCGGGGCGGCCATACGTCCGGGTTCCGTCGGCCTTCACCCCACGCCGAGTAAGCGTCTGGCTCTGGTGTGTTGAAGGTCACGCCAGCAGTTCGCCCAGGGGCTTCGTCTGGTCGATGTCTCTGAGCAGTGGGTCGGGCGACCCGAACTTGTCCCGCGGCTTGCCGGCGGCGAGCAGCAGGGTCTGGTACAGGTTGGCCAGCGTCCGGTGTTCCGAGGACTTCTGGTATCCGGGGAACTGAAGGAACCGGCCGCCCGCTTTCAGCTTGCCGCCGAGGTTGCCGATGAGCACCACTGGCCACTCGAAGTAACGGGCGTGGTGCTGCTCCGCCTGGTCGGAGAGATAAACGATCAGCGTGTTGTCCATGGCCGTGCCGTTGCCTTCCTTGACGGCCATGAGCGACTTGACGAGCCCGGCGATCAGCTTGCAGTGGAACTGCCGCAGCTCGGTGAAGCACTGGGCGTTGGACTTTTCCCCCTGCGCTCCGCCGTGGCCGATGGTATGGAGATCGCGGATGCCGAATTCGGGGAAGGTGCCGAACTCGCCCTGGCTGCCGCCACCCGATGCGATGGTGACCGACCGAGTCAACCCGGCAACCAAAGCCGCGGCCGCGATCTCGAACTGTGACTCCAAAATAAGGCTCGACTTGTCGGCCGGCTTTCCCCCGAGTTTCGGATCGGCCCTTCGGATGGCCTCTTCACGGGCGAGCAGTTCTTTCTGCCGGGCGTGCAGGTTCTCGTACGCCTGAAGATACTGGTCGAATTTCTCCCTCTCGCCGCCGGCCAGGGCCGCCCGGGACCGCTTCACATCGTCGGACATGAAATCGAACAGGTGGGTCTTGCGGTCGAAGGCGGCCTTCGCCGAGCCGCCGGCCACGCTGCCGAAAAGGGATTGGTATGACAGGTCCGGGGAACAAACGATCGGCTGCACCGTTCCCGGGCCGATCGCCGAGAGAAGGTAGTTCATGGTCGATTCCGGCTTCCCGCCGAGGCCGATGGCCACGTGCTTGAACGGGGCGGGCAGAGCGTCGCCCAGGGCCGCGTCGATTGTCTGCGCGACCGGGCCGTTCTTGCCGTTGTAGCAGCCCAGCGCCGCGAACCCGCCGGAGTGGTCAGCCGAGCCGTTGGCGATCCGGTTGGACAGTCCGCGGAGCAGCGTCACCTTGTCTTTGAATGGGGCGAGCGGCTCCAGGGCCGCGTGCAACGGGTGCTTCGCGAGTTGTTCCTCAACCAACTTCGTGTTCGCCGGCGGGCTGCCATTCCCCTCCAGCTTCCACCCGGCCGGACAGATGTGGCCGGGGTCCATGCCGTTGCTCTGCGTGACGAAAACCACCCGCAGCGGCGAGGCGGCGTGGGCGTCCCCGGCGGCGTGGGCGGCTACTCGCGTGAGCGCCGGGGCGAGCAGTGTCGCCCCGGCACCGAGGGTGACGTCTTTCAACAAGGCACGTCGGGTCAACGCGGTCGTCATTTGCGGTCTCCACTGGGGGCGATGAATATGGGAGTGACACGATAAAGAAATGAGTCAGAAGTCAGGAGGGACGCGACCAGTGCCTTGAAACTGCCGCCGCTCTCCGAGTACGCCTTGTCCGCCATCTGAAGTGTGTGGGCGTCGCTAAGGCACTCGTTGCGGCCCAGAAAGTACCGGAAGGCATGCCGCACGAACACCTGCCGCACCCGCGGCGAGTCGCCCAGCTTGCGAACGAACTCGTACGGATCCTTCACAGGGCCTTCGAGATCCGAAACCCCCGTGCCGGCAATCGCGCCCGTCGCGATCACCGGGTCGCCCTTCATCACATGTCCCAGCGGCTTCTTCGACTTCGGATCGATGTTCTTCGCGGTCGCCTCGAGGTCGACTACCATCTCTGTCGTGCGATACCGGCCGAAGTGGTCGAACTGCTCGAATGGCAGCCCGAGGTTGTCCATCTTCTGGTGGCACGTCAAGCAGCGTCCCTCGCGAGTCACGCGCAGGCGGTGGCGGAACGTATTCTCCGGTTCGTCGGGCACCTTCGCGTCAACTCCGATAGGGATGTCCGGGACGGTGCCGCCGAGCAACCGCTCTCGCACCCAGCGGCCGCGGCGAACCGGATCATTGTCAAAGTTGGTGCTCCAGGCCGCCAGCCAGCTCGGCTGCATGAGAATGCCGAGCCGCGGGGTCGAGGCCGGCACGGTTACCGGCTGCTGCTTTTGGAATTCCTCGAACCCGTACATCGCGTCGATGCCGAAAGGTTTCTTCTCGCCCTTGTCTGGTCGGTACTGCACCACCTGAGCCGCGGTCGATGCGAACACTCCCCGCATCCCCTTGACTTCCATCAGCCGCAGATTCACGAACGACTTCGGCGTGGTCAGCAGTTCCTTGAGCACGTCCTTGTCCGCGTCCACGATGGACTTCACAAGGGCATCGGTGTCGGACACCAGGATGCGGGGCTCGTAATGGAACCCTCGGGGCTTGTCCTTGAACATCTCGGTCGCCTTGTGGTACTCGAAGTACTCGCGGAAGAATTCGAGCAATCGGGGTGACGTCTTCGGTTCGTCGAGGAGGCGGCGAACGTGGCCCGCCACCTGCTCGCGCGTCTTGAGTTCCCCCTTCTGGGCCGCCGTCATCAGTCCGGCTTCCCTGCGGTGGCCGAGAGCCAGACTGACGGCTCGAACGACTTCATCGGAAGCGAGCAGGCGGGATCCATTCGCGGCTCCGCCGCCGATCTCGCTGCGATAAAGGGAATCGGTCTTCAGCAGCACGGCCTGGAGCATGATCTTGACCGCGGCCGGGCGGTCGCCGTCGGCTGCGGAGCACTTCTCGTACAGGGCGATGAAGCGATTCACATCCTCGGCGGTCGCCGGTCGGCCGATGGCCAGCTTGAACTGTGTCTGAATCGCCGCTTCGAGTTGGGCGCGGGTCGGCGTCAAGGCTCGGTCCATGAGCTTCGCGAACTCCGGCAACCTGTCGCCGCCCGGCCCGATCTTTTTCGCGGCAGTGCCCGTCTGATAAGCAACGATGGTCTCCGCGTTGCGGACCAGGATTTCTGTGGCCGGCTCGTCGATGGTGTAAAGCCCGGCGAAGTCGCGGATGCCTCGCTCGGGCGTGAGGGTGAAAGGCTGGGTGAGGATGGGCAATCGGCCCCGGTACACCTCGGCCAGCCAGCCGGTGTAGTCGTCCGGCCCAAGCCGCCAGACCCGGCCTGGGGGTGGTGCCGGAGCAGCCGTGCCCGGCCCGAAGAGTAACTCGTGCGGCATGAGGTTCCCCTGATTGGGCAACCGTGGCGCCTGTTCGGCGATCCCCGCCGTGACCCACGCCACGAGCTTGCGGGCCGCGGCCTGGTCCGGCTTCGGCTCCTTGGCCGGAGGCATCAGCCCGTCCCGCACCTGGTCGCGGACGGCCGCCCACCGGTCAGCCGCCTTCACCGGGTCCGCAGGCAGGTCGTCGAGTCGCACGTCCCCCTTCGGCTTGCCGGCGCCGTGGCACTTGACACAGTGGGTGCGGAGGAACGTGTCCGCCGCCGCCCGCTCGCCCTCCTCGGCGGCCCCACAGGGGGCACCGACCAGAACGACCGCGATCCATGCCCCCGCAGCCGCACGTAAGGTATGCGTGGTCATCGGCGATTCTCCGCAGGGTCGGCCGCCTTGGTGGCCACCCGATTCGAGTGAGCGAAGGCGTGGATGAAATGATCTTGCCAGGCGGCGATGTGGGCCACCATCCGGTTCCGGGCGAGAGGGCCGTCTCGGGCTTCCAGCGCATCGAGGATGCCGGCGTGTTCGGCCAGCGCGGTCTGCAACCCCGCCGGCGTCGTCGCTGTCCGGTTAAACCCGGTGTGAAGAAGGCGATAACGGTTGATGTCCGCCGCGAGGCGAGTATTCCCACTCGCTTCCGCGATGAGGCTGTGGAATTGTTCATCGAACGCCGCCCATCGGGCCGACCAGTCGGCCGCGGACGGATCGACCGCGAGCGCGGTGGCCGTCGCACGGAGAGGCGCGAGGTGGCGGCGGTCCATCCGCCCCGCGGCCAGTTCGGCGGCCGGCCCTTCCAAGATCTTCCGCATCTCGAACACCTCGAACACATCGTCCGACGTGAGACCCGCGACCCGGGCACGGCAATTCTGCTGCCGGGTGACCAACCCGTCACGGGCCAACAGACGCAAGGCATCATGCACGGGCGTCCGGCTGACACCAAGTTCCTCGGCCAAGCCGACTTCGCTCAGGACCGTCCCCGTCCGTCGCTTGCCGCCCAAGATCTCCTGGCACAACTGCTGATAAACCGCTTCGGAGAGGGCCCTGCCCCTCGTCTCCGCGATCAGCGTCCTGGAGCCCTTGGGCCGGCGAGAACGTTTCACCACTGTGGGACTTGAGCGCTTCATGTCCACTCTCGTGCTGCGTGCGGATACCAGTAACTGCATGCACTTCGCAGCATTTCAATGTACCTCCCTCAATTTGCAAGAGCAATACCTTGACCAGAAGTTTTTGAAAGGACTCGGCCAGATCCGAGGCGGCGGCGTCTCGCCCGGTGGCACTGACTTTGTCATTCGTCGATGCGAAACCGAGTGCTGTGTCACAGACGAAAAACGGGTGCGATGGTTTCTGTTCTTATCCGCGGCTGAAGAGGGAGTGGACGAAGGTCTTTGTGTAGTGCAATTTGGCGGGACGCCGGTGCCACAGTACCTATCGTTTTGAAACACACTCTTACTGCACCGCTCCCACATCGGCCGTCTGGGACGCCTCCCACGCCTCCACGGTGCCGATCGGCAGCCAGTAGCTCGATTCCACGACGTGGAAACTCCCCTCGGCTGCCAACTGTGCCACCGCGTCCGTGATCTCGTATTCCCCGCGGGGCGAGAGCGGCAGCGTCAGGTCGAACACGCCTCTTGGGAACACGTACCCGCCAATATTCGCGAGCTGTGGCGGAGTCAGGCCCTGTGGCTTCTCGACAATCCGCTCCAGCGTGCCATCGGGCTTGCGGAAGAGGATGCCAAAAGCGTCCGGCGTCTCGACCGGATGCGAAAGAATTCCCATGGGCACCGCAGCGAGCTTCGCCAGATCCGCCCTGCCGATCAGGTCGTCGCCGTTGAGGACCATCACCCGGTCCGACGTGATCCTTCCTTTGCACGCCATCAGGGCGTCGCCCGTGCCGCGGGGTTCCTGCTGGCGGACGGTCGCCCAGTCGCGAACGTGAGTCTGCGTCCGCAGGTAATCCTCGATCTGTTCGGCCAGGTAGTTCACCACGACCACGAGCCGATCGACTGGCGGCAAAGCCCCGATGATCCAGTCCAGGATCGGCCGGCCTTGCACGGGCAGCAGCGGCTTTGGGACCGTATTGGTGTGTGGGCGAAGGCGAGTGCCTTTCCCGGCGGCAAGAATGATCGCGTCCATGCGATTTGTCTAGCAAAACTGCCTCTGAACTCCACCTATCCTTCGCAACATCGCCCGCTTCCGGCCGGTCAGAACCGTCTCTTTCGCCATTCCTGTCACCTTTTTCCTGGTCAAGCTCCCTAGAATGGTGGTATCGCTCACGATCTGGACTTGCCCACCCACGTTCCGACACACGAGATTTCCTGATGGCCACGCAAGGCAACGAGAAACCGCCGACCCCGCGACGAGCAAGCCCGCTCCTTCCTGGCGGCTGGATTGCCCTGGTCGTTATTCTTATCGTGCTGACCTTCGCGTTCTGGGTCGATTCGCCCAAGGAAATCACCTACACCGACTTCGCCTCGCTCGCCGAAGCGGGGCAGATCAAGAAACTCGTTCTTGTCGGCTCCGATAAAGCCCGCGGGGAGATTCGCGATACCAACAGCGAACTCGCTCAAAAGCTGAAGATCTCCTCCGGGAAATTCCAGGTCTCTCTCCCGAACACCAACGATCAGACACCCCTTCTTCGCGAAATGGAACTGAAAGACAAGGCCCAGCGCGAGGCCAGTTCCAAGGCGAAGCCGAACGAGCCCGCCCAGGAACCCCTGAGCATAAGCAAGCAGGATGACCCAAGCTGGCTGGGGCCGATGGTCGTGAATGTGATTCTCTTCGTCGGCCTGATCGCGGCACTCTTCTTCTTCCTTCCACGTCTCCGCGATCCGATGTCGGGCGGCTTCCTGAACAACTACATTCGCAGCCCGGCGAAGCGGTACGAAAAGGGCAAGGGCCGGATGACCTTTGACGACGTGGCCGGGATGGAGACGGCGAAGCGGGAACTTCAGGAAATCGTCGACTATCTCAAGGACAGCAGCAAGTTCACGCGACTGGGGGCCCAGGTGCCCAAGGGCGTACTGCTCGTCGGCCCGCCGGGCACGGGTAAGACGCTGCTGGCGAAGGCCGTCGCCGGTGAAGCGAACGTGCCCTTCTTCTCGATCAGTGGCTCCGAGTTCATTCAGATGTTCGTCGGCGTCGGAGCAAGTCGCGTTCGGGACATGTTCAAGAACGCCAAGGAGAACAGCCCCTGCCTGATCTTCATCGACGAGATCGACGCCGTCGGCCGGATGCGAGGAGCGGGCGTCGGTGGCGGGTCGGACGAACGCGAACAGACACTTAACCAGATTCTCAGCGAGATGGACGGTTTCCAGCCCCAAGAAACGATCATCGTGATGGCCGCGACCAATCGGCCTGACGTACTCGACTCGGCCCTCCTTCGGCCTGGGCGTTTCGACCGCCATGTGACGGTGGATCGGCCGACCTGGAAGGGCCGCCTTGAGATTCTCAAGGTTCACACCCGGAACAAGCCCCTGGGCGACGATGTGGACCTCGAACGCATCGCCCGCAACATGGTCGGCATGAGCGGTGCGGACCTTCGCAACCTGTGCAATGAGGCGGCATTGCTCGCGACGAGGGCGAACAAGAACAAACTGGAACAGGTCGACTTCGATCGCGCGGGGGACCGTGTCCGCCTGGGAGCGACACGCGACGAGAAGTTCTCCGAGGAAGAGAAGCGACGCACCGCCGTTCACGAGGCGGGCCATGCCCTGGCCGCGTGGCTGAGCCCGAAGGCGGACAAGATCGATCGCGTCTCCATCATCCCTCGCGGGCAGACGGGCGGCGTGACGCTCTTTCAGCCGGACGAGGACCGCATGGACCGCTCGGTGAGCGAACTCCAGGCCCGGCTCGTGATGGCGATGGGGGGACGGGCCGCGGATAAGCTCGTCTTTGGCGAGCCGATGTCAGGCGCCATCGGCGACCTCAAGCAGGCCACCCGCATCGCCCGCATGATGGTCACGCAGTTCGGCATGAGCGATCGGCTTGGCCCCGTCCACTTCCGCTTCGGCGAGGAGCACGTCTTCCTCGGCAAGGAACTCCACGACGGCCGGGACTTCAGCGAAGGCACCGCTCGCATCATTGATGAGGAAATCCAGCGTATCCTGATCGAGGCGGAACAGGGAGCGGGGCTGATCATCAAGGAGCATCGTGAGAAACTTGACAAGCTGACAGAAGCGTTGCTGATCCATGAGGAACTGGATCAGAAGCAGGTGGACATGGTCTTCAGCGGGATTCCGCTGCCGCCGCCGACGATCGAGGTGAAGCCGAGGCCGCCAGCGCCGACGACCACGGAAGAGGCGGCCGCCGCCGCCACGGCACCCGGCCCGCCGCCACGAGTGGCCTTCGGCGGAGCCTGACGCCGTCGAGGGTCAAGGCACCAAAGATTCTGTCATCTTGCGTCATCAGGGAACCGTCTTCAACTCCACCTGTCCGTCGGTCGTCAGATACGCGACCAGGTCCGCGATCTGCTCGCGAGTCAGCGGTTGTAGGATCGCGTCCGGCATTAGCGACAGCGTGCTGGGCGCCCGCTTTTCCACATCGGCCTTGGCGATCGCGACCCGTTCCTTCGGCGTCTGCACGCTCAGCACCGTGTCGGTCTCGCTCATCACGATGCCGCTGACGCTGCGGCCGTCGGCGAGGGAGAGCACCGTCATGGTGAAGTCCTTGTTCACTACAGCACTGGGGTCGACGATGTTCGACAGCAGATAGTCGATGTCCTTCCGCCCGGCTCCGGTCAGGTCCGGGCCGACCTCGCCGCCGGTGCCGAAGAGACGATGGCAACTGGCGCAGGATTGCGAAAAGAGCGACCGGCCCCGGCTCTTGTCTGCGGCCGCGAGGCGTGCGGGCGACAGGTCTCCCTTCAGCTTCGCGATGAGGTCGGCCTTGTCCCTGGGCGACTCACGAAGTTCGCCCCACACTTCCGTGAGTCGTTTGGTCAGTTCAGGATTCTTGAAGCCGAGAATCTGGCGAACGTGAAGGGCACTCAGGTCCGAACGCTGCAGCGTGCCCGCAGCGATGAGGCTGAGCAACTCGACGGCGAACTCGGGACGGCTGGCGAGGGCATCGAGCACCGCGGGCCTCTCCGTCTGGTGGAAATTGCGATAGCTGGCCGCGATCAGCTTGCCGATGGCGGGATCATCGAAGCGTGTGAGGCCTTGCAGGGCCAGCGCGTTGAGGAAACGAGCCTTCAACAGCGATTCGCACAGCTTCCGCAGGTCGTCCGGCTTCGCCTCGATGAGGGTGTGCAGGGCGTTCTTGCGAAGGTTCATATCCGCCTTCGCGTCGAGGGCGAGCTTGCGAACTTCGTCCAGCGCCCGACCATCGCCGAAGATGACATCGAGAGCCTGCACCTTCGATTGCATGGTGGCGGCATCGTCGCCGGTGAAGGTCTTGGTGAAGCTCTTCCACGCGGCGGGCGCCGTCGCCTTCCACTGCCCGGCAAGGCCGACGGTCATGCCGTTGAGGACTTCGCGGCGCACCGATTCGGGCTTGCTGGCGGTCGCTGCCAGGAGCGAATCGAGCAGGGCCGGTTGCTTCGTGTAAACCTCGCCGAAGCGCCGGGCCGTCCACACTCGCACCGCGGGGATCTTCGCCTCCGCCGCGAGGGGCACGAGAGCTTCCGGGTTCTTGTGGGCGACCGGGATGAGCCCATACCAGATCATGAAGGGAATGTTCGCATCCTCGGCATCCTCCTCGTGTGCGAGGAGCGCCGCCGCGAGGGCTGGGCGGTGCTTCACAGGTAAGCGTTGCAGTGTCGAGGCGAGCGTGACGCGAACGAGGGCGGACTTGTCTTCGCGAGCCATGCGGAGGAATTTCGCGAAGAGATCTTCAGAAACGCTTACTTCTTCTGAACGAGAAACGCTCATGACCGTATCGAGAGGCCATGAATCTGAGATCAGACGAATGGCCCAAGATCGAACGTGCTCATCAGAGCTCGCGAGTCGAGTAAGAAAATCCTCCCGAAGACTGCCTCGCAGACTGACCGCAAGCCACATTGATTTCAAGTCCGTCGTGGCCTGGAGGGGGGTGCCGTCGACGGATTGGATGTCCTCAGACATTATTTTGTTGCGATGAGACTCCTGTGAGAAACGATCGACGAGGGCCCGCAGGATCATGCGTGAACGCCAGGCATTCCCAGATTCGAAGAGGATGGTTCTCAATTCGAACTCCTGGAGTTTCGTCAAATCCGGAGTCGGTGTCGGCTTCACGTCGTCATAGGTCACGCGATAGATTCGCCCCGAATTCCGGTGGACGCCGGTGTTCTCGTGGCATTCGCCGATGTCGCTCCAGTCGATGAGGTAGACGCTGCCATCGGGGCCGCTGTCGAGGTCCATGCCGCGGAAGAACAGGTCGTTCGACTTGAGCATGTCCGGGTTGTGCCTGGCGATGTAACCGCTGCCGCTGCGTTCAATCGTCTCGACGTTCGCCCGGCGGCCGTGGAAGTTGAGCGTCAGCAGTTTGCCCTGGTATTCCTTGGGCCACATGTTGCCCTGATAGATCATGGCACCGCAGTGGGCTGCTCCGCCGCCGAACTTGTCCTGGTCGATGTTCTTCTGCGTGTACGGTTCCACCCACTCCGTCTTGCTGGCGCTCCAGTGCCAGTGGTCGGCGATCATCTCGATCGGCTCATAAACCAGCGGGTTCGGGTCGATAGTGTGCGGCCTGCGGTAGTGGGCCCCAGGGATCATGTGCCAGAGATGGCCGTTGACGGTGTTGGTGAAGAAGAGTTCACCGTTGGCGTCCCAGTCGTGGCCCCAGGGGTTGGTGCAGCCGTGGGTCAGGGCCTCGAAGACTTTTCGCGTGGGGTGGTATCGCCACATGGTTCCCGCCAGGGGAATGGCGGCGTCGAGCGGTTCATCGGGTCGGCGAATCTTGCCTGGGCACGAGGCGCCGCAGCGGCCGTAGAGCCAGCCGTCCGGGCCCCACTTCAGGCCGTTAGCGAAGTTGTGGTAGTTCTCCCGAGGGATGTCGAAGCCATCAAGAATCACTTCCGGCGGGCCGTCCGGCTTGTCGTCGCCGTTGCGATCGGGGACGAAGAGCAGCTGCGGCGGGCACATCAGCCAGACGCCGCCGAGGCCGACCGCGAGGCTCGTGAGTCGCTGGGCGTCGTCGAGGAAGACGGTGCGTTTCTCGGGCTTGCCGTCACCGTCGCGGTCCTCGAAGATCAGCACGCGATCGCGGAGGTTCAGGTCGAAGCGCTGGGGCCGCTCAGCGTAGGTGAAATTCTCTGCGATCCAGAGCCGGCCCTTCGTGTCCCAGGACATCGCAATCGGGTTCATCACGTCCGGCTCGGCGGCGAAGACACTGACCTTGAAGCCCTTGGGCACGTCGAATCCCAGGGCCGCCTCCTCGGGCGAGAGCGGGCGGGCCCTGGTGTCCTTCTCGCTGTCGTAAGGAGTCGGGAACTTCTCCGCGGCCGTGGCGAGTGCGGCGATCACGAACAGGAGGGCGAACGGGAGGCGTTTCATCGCGGAACTCCGCGGGAAGAGTGGGAAAGTGCGTGAGGGTGTTGTATGAAGTGGGTGTCTCTTTGCCGCTCGCGGCGGAGCGCAGAACCCTGAGGATGCGTCTCATGGGCACCCAAAGATTCTGACACTTCGCCCCTATCCTGCGTCGTAAGCTGCGGACGGGTGCAGCGCTCCGCCGCGAGTGGCGAAAAGCATGAAACTTGGGGTTCCACGCTCCGCTGCCAGCGGCGAACGATCATGATCGACTTCGACCTGACCTTGACCGACCCGACTCATCCGTTCCACCTGCACCACATGGAACTCGCGCTGCGTGAGGCCGCGAGCGCGGCGGAGGAGGACGAGGTGCCCGTTGGTGCGGTCATCATCGAGCCGGAGCGGGGGATCATAGCCTCGGCTCACAATCAGCGGGAGCAACTCAAGGATCCCACTGCCCACGCGGAGATGATCGGCCTCACACAAGCGGCTGCGAGCTTGCAATCGTGGCGATTGGAGAAGTGCATTCTCTACGTCACGCTTGAACCCTGCCCCATGTGTGCCGGGGCGATCGTTCAGGCGAGGGTGCCCATGGTCGTGTACGGCTGCACCGATCCGAAGGCCGGGGCCTGCCACACGCTTTATCAGATCACCTCGGACCCTCGGTTGAACCATCGAGCCCTCGTCGTTGGCGGAGTGTTGGCCGATCGGTGCGCCGCGATGCTGACGGAATTCTTCACTCGGAAGCGTCAACTCGGGAAGAAGTGAGCCACGGGCCTCCGGATAATCCGTCCGATCGGCAGATTCTGCCCGCAAGAGCGAAGGAAGCACGCACAGGCACGCCTTGCGAATCGTAGAGACGTGGTAAGATGAAGTTCTCTGTCGCCTGATCCTGTCCGTCCCATTCGCTGGGGATATGCCATGTGGGTTCGCGTTCTGGGCGTCTGCTCGCTTCTCTCGCTTGCCACCGGGCTGGTGATGGCTGAGCCCACATCCAGGGCTCCAAGGCCGCCGGAGAAAGTGACTCTGGACCGCCTTAATCTGCGGATGGACTGGACGGTTCACCTGCCGATGCAGGCGAATCGGGACGCGATCACGCTGGTTCAGAGCCTGGATGATCAACTCTTCGTGCAGACGCGGACCGGGAATCTGTTCGCGATGGATGCGACCACCGGCCGATTGCAGTGGTCTGCGACGCTGGGTGACGGCCGCGCGTCCAACACGGTTGCGGTCGCGGTCAATTCTCGATTCGTCTACGCAATCCATGTGACGACGCTGTACTCCTTCCATCGCTATTCCGGGGCGGTGGAATTCCGGATGGATCTGGACACGCTTCCGACTGCGGGGCTCTCGGCGAACGAGGAGTTGATCTTCACGGTGATGTCGAGCCGCCCTGGCACGGCGGGCGCCTCGCGTCTCGAAGTGTTTCGGCTACCTCGGCCGATCGCTCTGCCCGTGTCGGTGGCCGGGAAGGATGTGGCCCGCGGCAGTCCGGTGCCGAACCCGGTGGATGTGCTGATTCAGCGTTATCCCGCGATGGGCGTGCCCCGCAATTTGGATGAACCCGAAGTGTTCGCCGGGCCGCGGCCCTCGACTCGCCCGTTGCCGGCCGGCTCGGTCTCTGGCTCCCGGACACCATCGCTGGCCGTCACCCAATCGGTGAATCCGCCATACACTCTGGAAGGCGGCGGCGGTCGAACGCCAGAAATTCTTACGTTGCACTCGTTGCAGCAGCCCTATCGGAATCAAAGCAAGGACGGACGGAAGATCCAGCACTCGCCGTCCGTGACCGTCATTCCGCCTTCGCTCGCAGCGTCGCTGGCGTTGACGGACCTTCGGCCAAAGGAGATTCGGCCCAAGAAGGAACTCGACGTGGCGACGACGAGCCGACTGCTCTTCCCGCCGATGCTGACACCGCTACGGGCCTGGATTGTGACCGATCGAAACGAACTCATGGCGAGTTCCAGCAAGGCACCGAAACGCGAGGTGCTCGAAGTCGTCGAAGATCGGGTGTCGGCTTTGCCAGGCCAGGCTAACGATGTGGGTTATTTCCCCCTCGCCAATGGTGCGATGCTGGCGATCGACCTCAATCGCGGCAATCTTGTGAGTGCCAGCCAGGTTTGGCGATCCACCGTCGGCGGCCTGATGGATCACGCTCCGCTCGTGACCCGCGATTCGGTGTATGCCTCGGGGGAGAACTCCGGCGTCGCCCGGGTCGATCGCGCCACGGGGAACGTCCTTTGGAAAACCGAGGACTCCGCCGATCAGTTACTCGCGAGTAATGAGGATTTTATCTACGTCCGCAACAATCAGGGCCGCCTGCTGATCTTCGATCGCAAGCCACAACTCGATCCGTCGGTCGGCCGCATCAAGCCGCTGGCCAGTGCGGATCTGTCCGCATTCAACGTCCCGTTCATGAACACGATGACCGATCGCCTTTTCCTCGTCGCGGATAACGGACTGATTGTCTGCCTTCGGGATGCGAATCCCCGCTACAGTCGCCCCATGCGGATGGCACCCGAACCGGTGAAGGCAAGAGATCCTAAGCCAGGCGATCCTGCCGCACCGATGCCGGCAGACCCCACGGCACCCACCCCACCCGCTCCGAATGCGAACTGACGAGACGCTCGGATCGCTTACGGTCACGTCCAAGATTTTGGAGGTTCTGCGACTTCTTTCTCAGGTCGCAGGGCCGCCTGACCCGTCTCATGACATCTGAACTGCCAGAACGAGAAGCATACCCGTTGCGATGGCGACAGCGGCGTAAATCATTGGCTTTCGATCGATCCGCGAACCATAGAACTCAAGATCGATCCTATCCATTCTCGTCACGGCGTAAGGGTCCACGCTCTTGACTCGATGACGGATTTTCCGGCGATGCCTGGTCAGGATTTTCGAACGATCGGACATGAAACCACTCACAGAAACAGGTCCAGGGCGATCGGCCAAGGTGAGAGGGCTGAGGGGGAGGGGAAGAGGGTCGCGCGGTGGGCTAACGGAAATGATATCGCATCAAACGGCCAAGAAGATTAGAAATTGGTGGGATCATTGTTCTTGGATGCGTTTTTGTTTCGCATCCCATATCCGCAGAGGCTTGAGATAGACACTACTTTGACAACGCATCGACGATGGTGTCGATGTTGTGCCGGAACATGCCTGGGTAAGTTGCACCCGCGCTATCCACAGGTCCGAGAGAGTCGGAATACAAGGCTCCCTCCCCCACGAGTCGAACGGGATGGCCCCAGTCTTTTCGAGCCGTCTCCAGCACGGCTTTCAAGCCTTCCTCGGGGACGGACGTTTCGCTGAACACCGCTCGGACCTTCTTTTCTCCGAGCAGCCTCGCCAGTTCCACTCGCTCGGTGCTGGCCACCTCACTGGCCGTGCTCACGCCCTGGAGCCCGTGAACTTCAAAGCCGTACGCCCGGCCGAAATATCCAAAGGCGTCGTGGCTGGTCACCAGAATTCGACGGTCGGCCGGGAGCGAGGCCGCCTTGGCGCGAATCTCTTCATCAAGCGCGTCGAGTTCCTTCAGGTACGCGGCCGCGTTCTCCTGGAACGAGGCGGCGTGATCCGGATCGAACGTGCAAAGTTCGTCCCGAACGCACTCGACGGCCTTCTTCCAAAGCTTCACATCGAACCAGACGTGAGGGTCGTAAGCCTCGGGAAAATCTTCGTCCGCCCTGCGCAGCTCGTTGCGGTCGATGGTCTTCGTCACGGCCACCGCTCGTGTACCGGACTTCTCGAACATATCCGCCATCTTGCCTTCGAGATGCAGGCCGTTGTGAAAGATGAGATGAGCTTTGCGAAGCTTTGCAGCGTCGCTACCGGTGGGCTGGTAACGATGCGGATCGACGCCTGGTGGCATCATCGTTTCGACACGCACCGATTCCCCGCCGACGCGCTGGACCGCATCCGCGACGATGGACGTGGTACAGAGCACCATTGGCCGGGAATCATTCCCTTTGGTCGCTTCACATCCCACAAGGCCAGGAAGGCATGCCATGGCCACGGAAAATGCCTGGAGTATTCGCTTGATATTGCACACGTGAGGATTACTCGCGAAGTAGGTAAAACTAAACCTCTGATTTAGCCTACGCGAAGCCCACGCGAATGTCCAGGCGAATCACGCAGGGTGGGATGGGGATCTGAGGGAACAAGAACGAGGTTTTCCTGCGAAGCTCGCCTCGCGGCGTCACGGCCGGAGGCGACTTGTAACGGCATACCAATGTCGCAGTAGATGTGGAGTCAGAGAGTCAGAAAGTCCGTCATCCTGATGTGAGAGTTTCTTCGATCACTTCACATCCTTCACGCAGCGGAAGCCATTGTGATTCGCACCGGAATCGGCAGGGCTCTTGTCCCGTGTTCCCGGGAGGTAACGCTTGCAGTATTCGTCCGCACAGAGGAACGATCCGCCCCGTCGAACGCGCTGGGCCTGGTTTGTGTCCGGATCAAGAGACGCTCGACCGATGCGTCGGGGATCTTCCGGGCCCTGAGGATTCTTGTCCGGTCCGGTCACGTAGTATCTGGCGTCGTAATAGTCGGCACACCACTCCCAGACGTTGCCGGACATGTCATAAAGGCCGTAGCCGTTGGGTGGGAACTTGCCGACAGGGGCAACGCCCGTGTAGCCATCCTTGCCGGTGTCGAAGTCCGGGAAGCGGCCCTGGTAGGAGTTCGAGAAATACTTCCCCTCCGTGCCCTGAGGGTCGGTGCCCCAGCAGTAAGGCTGCCTGTCCAGACCGCCGCGGGCCGCGAATTCCCACTCGGCTTCGGTCGGTAGACGCTTGCCCGCCCACTTCGCATAGGCCACGGCATCGTCCCATGCCATCTGCACCACGGGGTAATTCTCACGGCCCTTGATGCCGCCCGGCGGTCCCTCGGGGTTCCTCCAGCTTGCACCCTTCACATACTTCCACCAAAGCGGCGGGCTCTCCAGCGGCGGGCGGTCGATCTTCAACGGAGAGAACACCGCGGAGCCCGCCACAAGATTCGCGGGGTCCGCGGTTGGATACATCTCCTTCGTCGGCACTCGCTCGGCCACGGTCTTGTAGCCGGTCGCCTGCACAAACTTCTCGAACTCCGCATTCGTGACCTCGTGCGTATCCATCCAGAAGCCAGAAACGCCGACGCGCCGCCAGGGGGAATCCTTGTCCTGGCTGGTGGGGTCGCCCATCCAGTAAGTGCCGCCAGGAATCCAGACCATGCCTTGCGGCGCTGGAATCGTGGGCCGGGGCGTCGGTGCGAGGATTTCCTTGTTGTCCTCGTCAGGTGGCGTGGCCCGGGGCCGGGGCGGCGCTTCCGGAGGTGTGCTGGCCGTCTCCTTTTCTTTGGAGCCCTTGTCGCTCGCATTCGAGCCCGGGCCGATCAGAACGACCACGGCCACGAGCGCCACGAGAGCCAGCGTTGGAATGCCGATGGCCCAAAGCGATCGCCTGGAAGGCCGTGAAGCCGTTGGGTTCGGCGGGGCGATGACCGGGGCGGTTCGGCGAGACATGGAGGTGACTTCCCAGGTGTTGTGGGCTTCCCACCAGCATACGGAGGCCGACCATTCGCCGGGAGGAAGAGTCGCCTCGTGTTCGCATGGTGTCTCATGGACTGGCGACGTGCGCCTGCCCCACGATCGCCCACGGCGTTCCCTGGCAACGTGTGAGGATGACGTGTCGATGCTCCGGGCCCTCGAGCTTGAGTTTCCGCATCACCTCGTTCACATCCAGCGACGACGCCCGCTTTAACATCGTCACCCGCCCCACGCGATTCGCACGCAGGTATTCCCTGAGCCGGGGCAGGTGGAACGCGGCCGAGTGCTCCACGCGGTACCAGTCGCCGAACGGTGTCGGGGTCGCGTTCGACGAGGTGAAGAACGCGACGCCATCGTCGACCGGTTGAAGATCCTGCTGCTCCGCAAAGTCGTGCTCGAGTTCCGCGCGGATGAGCGCCGCCGCAGGATCAAAGACATATTCTCCCGGCCTCGACGGCGGCCGCGGTTCCACCAAGGGGTCTCCTGTAAAGGTCGCGGCGTCGCCTGTCATCGTGCTCAGCAGGGTGGCACGTCGCTCCGCGGTTCGCAATGGGCCGCACCAGAGCAGGCATTCCTTCAATTCGCCATCGACCGAAAGAAACTCCGCCTCCGCGTCCCAGTGATCGAGTTCTCGGCGTGCCAGTCCGGGAGCGACCTTGAACGCAAGGGGAAAGTTAGCGGGAAATCGCCGATGAAGCTCGCCGGGCGGCGGCAGGTAATCCGCGAGCGCCAGGAAGCGTTTGTCGCCACTTCGCCGCCCCGGATCCGCGAAGGCCGCCTGCACCCCACCCAGCGGCAGCGTCAGTGCGTCTCCGGGTGTCACCTCGACGCGATCCGCCAGGCCTCTTGCGGCAGCGTTCGCCTGGGCCATCGCTGCGAGCAATTCGGCCTGCTCGATCGCGATCACTCGCCGAGTCGCCGCGGCCAGGGCCAGGGTATCGCCGCCGATGCCGCAGCCGAGATCCGCAACGCTCTCGTAGGGCGTGAAGCGACGAGCCCGATACGCTGCAATCGTGTGCCCGGATGACTGCTCCAGCGATTCTCGGGTGAAGTACAGACGATCCGCATCCGGAAATTTGGTTCTCGCCTTCTCGCGAAAGAGCACCATCTCGACAGCCGCCTTCGCCAGCCCCGCGGGGTAAACCTTGCGGACGCGATCCACACACGCGGGAAAGCTGGCCGGTGTGGGCGCGAACGAGGCCGCCAGTTGCAGCGCCGACTGCCCCGGGTGTGCGAGTAGTTCGCGAAAGGTGTCGAGATCCACGGTCGCCGCCTCGGTGAAAATTGCTCTTCCGCAGTTCCCCGCGCCACGCTATTTCCCCGGAACTGTGGTGCCCAGGCGTATCCGTGTTTCGCGAGGTTCCCATGCTCGTCAATCGTCGCTCGTTCGCAATCCTCGGCCTGGCGTCCCTAGGGCTCGGTGCCGCGCCGCCGACCACCCCTGCGGTGAAGCCGACATCCGCCGTGAAGCCTGCGTCCGCCGTGGTCATTGATCCCGTGACCGCTCGCGATCCCCTGGCGTCGCTGCTCGCCGATGCTCGCACGGGCTACGCACGCCTGCGGGACTACACCTGCACCTTCACACGCCAGGATCGTGTCGGCGGCGTTCTCTCCGCCGAGCAGGTGGCCGAGTTGAAAGTCCGCGTCCAGCCCCTGGGCATCGTGATCCGCATCGCACGCCCGGAATCGCTGGCCGGGCAGGAGATGGTGTACGCCGAACGCACCGGCCCCGTCAGCAAAATGAAGATGAAGCCCGCCGGGTCGAACGATTACCGTATCCTCTCCATCGACGATCCCAAGGTGCTCGCCGTAAGCCGTCGGCCGATCACCCAGCAGGGGATGAACGCCATTCTGGACACACTCAGCGAGGTGGTTCGCCGGGAAAAGGCGCTGAACAACCCGGTGGAAGTCTATAGCTCCGACTATCTGTTCGCGGGCCGACCGGTAACGCGATACGAAATCTTCACTCGCCGACCTCACACGCATCGTACCTTTTACCGGGCCGTCATCTGTGTCGACAAGGAGATGAAGCTGCCCGTGCGATACGAAGCATACGACCAGCCTCGCTCGGGCGGCCCCAGCCTTGGCGACCTGATGGAAGTCTACAGCTATTCGGACATCCGCTCCAACGTGGGCCTGGGAGACAGCACCTTCTCGCGATGACCGCGACGGTCAAATGGGGGAGCACTCGGGCGAACCCGGAGCATGAACGATGGGGTGGTACCACCTCTTCGTTCATGCTCCGGGTTCGCTGACTTATACAATCTCCTGATCCTCCTGGAGATTCGTCATGCGTGCTCTCCTCGCTTTCAGTTTCACGATCGCCACCGGCTTCGCAACCGCCGCCGATCCCGTCTCCCTCTTCAACGGCAAGGACTTCACCGGCTGGGAAGGCGACACCGCCAAAACCTGGCGCATCGAGGACGGCTGCATCGTCGGCGGTTCGCTGGAAGAAATGGTGCCTCGCAATGAGTTCCTGTGCACCACCAAGACCTACGGCGACTTCGAACTGAAGGCGACCTTCAAACTGCTCGGCGATCCGAAGAAGGCGAACGCTGGCATCCAGTTTCGCACCAAGCGAATCCCCAACCATCACGAAGTCAGTGGCTACCAGGCCGACATGGGGCAGAATTACTGGGGCGCCCTCTATGACGAATCTCGACGCAAGAAGGTGCTGGCCAAGCCGGACGAGGCCCTGCTCGCGAAGATCGTGAAGCACGACGACTGGAACGAGTACACCATCCGCTGCGAAGGCCCGCGCGTGCGACTCTGGCTCAACGGCACGCTCACGGTGGACTACACCGAACCGGACGACAAGATCGAACGTGATGGCATCATCGCGGTCCAGGTTCACGGCGGCGGCAAGACCAAGGCGATCTACAAGGATCTCCGCCTCACCGAACTGAAGTGATCTCTCGGGCTGCTTGCACGAATCTCGATGGCAGCCTGGCGTCGCCTTTATTCCGCGATCTGCTTCATCCACTTCCGCAGCATGCCCGCAAGCGTCTTCATCTCCTGAGCACTCAGTTTGGGCAGTGATTGCTGGGCTTCGGCGAAACGAGTCGCCGTGGCGGTGTCAATCGACTTACGGCCCTTCGCCGTCAGTTCGACGACCACGCCCCGGCGATCCGTGGGATCCTGCCGTCGCTCGATCAGCCCGGCGGTTTCGAGCTTGTCGAGCCGCGCCGTCATGCCGCCCGAGGAGAGCATCACGCTGCCGAGAAGCTGCCCCGGCGTGAGCCCGCCCTTGGGCCCCTGGCGGCGAAGCGTTGCGAGAATGTCGAACTCGCCCAGCGAGAGGCTGTGAGGTGCGAGGGCTTCCGTCACACTGCGTTCCAGGTGCCGGGCGAGCACGATGACACGGCCGACCACCCCCAGCGAGGATGGGTCGAGCCCCGGCAATTGCTCACGCCAGGCCTCCATCATCCGGTCGATCGCGTCGCCATCGTCCATGCAGGGAAGGTACCGGAAAGTATCTCGATGTCAAGATTCTTGACATCGAGCGATTTCCCCGATACCCTAATCTCGTCGTAAGATCGCTTTCTTGTCGGGCCTGGATGACTTGGCTCGACCACCAAAACACCGAGGCCTCCCATGAAGGAAATCAAGATCGGCAACACGGTCGAGCAGTGCGTCGAGCGGACGGACTATCCGCCGGAGAAGGTCAAGCAGATCCTCGCCAAGGAAACGATCGCCGTCCTCGGGTACGGCGTGCAGGGCCGCGGGCAGTCGCTGAACATGCGGGATAACGGCGTCAACGTCATCGTCGGCCAGCGCAAGGGCGGCAAGGCGTACGACCTCTGCCTCGAAGACGGCCGGGTGCCTGGCAAGACGCTGTTCGATCCGGAAGAGGCCGCCGCCAAGGGAACTGTCATCCAGTACCTGCTGTCCGACGCCGGCCAGAAGGAAATGTGGCCCAAGATCAAGCCGCACCTGACCGCGGGCAAGGCCCTGTACTTCTCCCACGGCTTCTCGATCGTCTTCAAGGACCAGACAGGTGTGATTCCTACCACGGACATTGACGTGATCCTCGTGGCCCCGAAGGGCTCGGGCACGACGGTTCGCCGTCTGTTCCTCGAAGGCCGCGGCATCAACAGCAGCTTCGCCATCCACCAGGACGCCACCGGCAAGGCCCGCGATCGCGCCCTGGCCCTCGGCGTCGCCATCGGCTCGGGGTACCTCTTTGAAACGACCTTCGCCAAGGAAGTCGTCTCGGACCTCACCGGCGAGCGCGGCGTGCTCATGGGCGCCATCTACGGCCTCTGGCTGGCCCAGTACGAAGTGCTCCGCGAGCACGGCCACTCCCCCAGCGAAGCCTTCAACGAGACCGTTGAAGAAGCGACCCAGAGCCTTTATCCGCTCATCGGCGAGAAGGGCATGGACTGGATGTACGCCAACTGTAGCACGACGGCCCAGCGTGGCGCGCTCGACTGGTTCAAGGCCTTCCGCGATGCCAGCAAGCCGACCTTCGAGAAGCTGTATCAGAGCGTGGCCAGCGGTGAGGAAGCCCGCCGAACGCTGGAAGCGAACAGCCGACCGGACTACCGCGTGAACCTCGAGAAGGAACTCAAGGAAGTGGCGGACAGCGAAATGTGGCAGGCCGGCGCTCAGGTGCGAAACCTTCGCCCGGAACGCCAGGGCGACAAGTAATCCTGCAAAGACCAACGGGGTTCAACCATGTTTAGCCGCGACGCGGCTGAACATGGTATCGCAACACCCTCAAGGAAGTTCCACCACACTGCCATCCTGCTTGACGATGAATGTGATTCCTGCCAGGAATTGCGGGTGTCGCCAGTCCTTGGCGGCCTCCTCGGGCGTGATCATCGACGTCTGATAATTCCACTCCCACGTCTCCTGCACGTTCGCGCCGCGGCTGTGAACCCACACGCCCCAGGCAAACGTTGTGAGCAACACCGTCACTTCCAAACCCTTGCGAATCCAGGAGAGGTCGGCTCGTCTCAGGCCATCGAGAGCCATGGCGCCGAGCAGCACGAACCAGGGGAGAATGTCGCAGAAGTATCGCGGCCCGTAGCTGCAGCCAGCGTGCCAGCCCACATACGCGGAGAAAACGGCGAAGTACGCCCCGATCGAGAGCCCCGCGGGAATCAGCAGGATTTGATCGCGGAGTGACCGGCGATGGAGGAAGAGCATTGCAGCAATCGCCAGGAGATACGGGCAGTAAACGAGCAAGCCGCGGGACGGAGAGATCATCAGCCAGGTGAAGCGATCGAAGACCTCCTTGCCGTCGATGGCCCCCGCTTCGTAAACACTTGGCGGCATCGGTATGCCGAACTGCGAGTAACATGCTGCGACGTATCCAGCCGCCCACAGGCCACTCGACACTATCGCGGAGGCGAGCATACGGCGATCCACGATGGCGGCATAAAGGAAGATCGGCCCGACGGAGAGGACCGCGTGCGGCCTGGTCACCGCCATGGCGAAGAGTGCCGTGCCCAGGCCCAGGCCCAGCGGGAGACTCGAGGCCCATCGAATCGATTCGCGACGCTTCGCCATCAGCATCAGCACGATGGCCGCACTGAGCCAGAAGACCATCCAGGTGTGCGACCAGAGCGATCGCGAGAGCGTGCTCCATGCCGGCGAGCCGAGGCCGAAGCCGAGAGTCAGGAGGAACGCAACGAACGGAGAGCAGAAGAAGCGAGCGATGATGTAAAAGAGCACCACCGTGGCCGCTACGATTCGGCATGCGATCTTCTGTTGCAACAGCGACTCCGCCTCGAGATTCGGCACGCCATCGGGGTTCACCATCGAGGCGCCGCCCTTCTCCTCGTACTGCTTCATGAATGGCAGGGACAAGAAGATCGACCCCACGGGATAGCCGTAGTAAATCGCGGCGGGTTGCTCGGGATGGCGGGGATCGACATGGTAAGTGAAGTGGTAAGGAAGGTCACCCGCGGGGGCGAAGCCCTGCATTTTCCGCCTCGCGGCGGGATCGGCACTGAGCGTCTCGCGAAGGTCGGTTGAGCCGGTGGCGAGCACTTTTTCTGCGACGAGAAGCGAGTACGCGGAATCGCAAAGTTGCACGAGCCCGGTGGATTCGCGATAGATGCGATACGAGATCTTGAACGCCGTGAAGGCCAGGATCACGTCCAGAAGCAGCACCAGAAGACGAGCGCGATTCACTGGGAACTCCCTCCTTCGATCTCCGCGAGCCGTGCAGCCATACGCTGCCCGGCGGCCTCAACGGATAACAGGCTTTTCATGTCCGAGCGGCCGCGCTCGCCGATGACCCGAGCTTCCGCGGGGTGCTCGTACACCCAGCCCATCAGCATGGCGGCGTGATGAACGTCCGGCTCTGCCCACACGGAGCCGCGTGGATAAGGAGCGATCTCCTCTGCGATCTTCACGCGGGAGTAGTTCACGAGGTAGCTATTCGAGGTCGTCATGAAGTCGAGATTGCCGGAGTATCCCGTCGCGATCGTCGGCTTACCCAGCAGCATCGACTCGGCGAGTGTAAGGCCGAAACCCTCGGAGCGATGCAGGGACACGTACGCATCGGCCGCGTCCATCAGCGCGAGCAACTCTCCGCGTTCAAGGCTGCGATCGATCAACTTCACTCCGGCCTCACGCGCCGCGGCGCGAAGCTCAGCCCACCATTCGGGATAAAAGCGTTCCTGCGGGCTGACCTTGATCACCAGTTCCACGGGTTCGTCACGGCGGAACGCGAGGCGGAACGCGCGAATCAACCCCAGCGGGTTCTTTCGCGGCATCCGGCTGTTCATGTCGAAGACGAAGAGGAAACAAAACTTCGTGGGACTCAGCCCGAAGTGCGACTTCGGCAACGTCTCGAACGCCGGAAGCCGAACGCCAGGAAGCATCGCCTGCACGGGCTTACCCAGGCTTTTCAAGGCCTTCGCGATGAACGTCGTGGGCGCCCAAATCTCGTCCACATCCTGGGCGATATTCTGGTAAGCGGCGGGCAGTTCCTCGAGTTCCCACCACCACGTCGCGATGCGAAAGGTGCCAGGTTGCGGGTGGAGGCTCGCCAGGTGGTACGCTTGCAGCGGTGGTGTGTCGAGCCCGGTGATGATCAGCGTGGTGTCGAAACGCTCAAGCCCTGTGAGACCGCGGCGGTCACGCACTTCTCGCTTGTGCGGGATCGGAAGGTCGCGAAGTTCCGTCCTAACACCGGCCCCGTTGAGGGCGTCCACGGTGCCAAGGGCTGCCTGCTGCAATCCCGAGGTGTACCGAAACAGAGACAGGACATTGATCCCGCTCTGCTTGGGGAGACCCGCGGCAATGTCCTCCGCGAGCTTCGAGTGCCACACCGGGTCGGCCACCTTCCGCCCCTGCTTTGCGAGCCAGTCCGCGATCGCCTTGGCGTCTCCTTCGCGTGGGAAGCTCGCACGAAGTTCGGGCTCCGCTCGAACGAGAAGTGCAAGCTCGTCCCAGGGTCGTTCACGAGGCTCCAGCGAAGCCATGCGAAACCAGCGGCAGCGGAAGTTCAGTGAGTTCGAGAGCCAGCGTTTGAAGTCGTCCCAACCGAAAATCGTGAGGGCGTGAGGCACTTCCTTCTGCCATTCGGGTTGGAGCAGGTACATCGCCACGAGGCCGCGATCGGGAGTTTCTTCGATCGCGAAGAGGTGCCAGAAAAGGTCAAGCAGCGAGGCGTCTGTGTCGTGTCCGAAGCGGAGGAACCAGTCCAGCAGTCGGCCGCGATGCGCCGGTGTGAGTGCCAGAGGAAACTCCCGGCACAGGTCGAAACGGATGTCGAGCAACTTCTCGCCACGAGGGCCGTAACCTGCATCAAAAGCTTCCCTCAGATTCGCGACAGCACTGGGTGACAGGCGAAATTCGTCCGCTCCGGCGGTGGTCAGCCAGGTGGCAAAGTCGCCATTCGCGCCTTCGGAGATCGCTCGCGGAAAGCGATCTCGCACCGGCTTTGAACCTGCCAGCAAAGCCAGCACGAACCACGCCGCATCCTCGACGCTCTCCTCGGCGTGCCTTGGTTCGAGGACAAGCGGCACCTCTCCATGCTCGGCAAAGAGCCGGTTGATCGTGGTGAGATTCCGCAGGTCAAAGAAGGTGTCGTCCGCTTCGCCGCTCACCGCCAGGCTCACCCGACGGCGAATGCGGCGCGCGAAACGATAGAGTTCAGCCTTGAACGGAGCGAAAGGTGAAACGGTTGTCATGGTCAGGTCTCACGCGGCCGGGCGGACGGCGATCGGATCGCGACTGGGTTCATACGCCCGCTGGCTCCGAGGGCCGCCATGCGCGGCGGAGAGGATCAAGGATTCGTAACGGTCCAGCATCTCGCGGTCGTTCAGGTGCAGGTCAAACATGGCTTGCGATTCTCGTCCCATGGCCCGTCGACGCCCATCATCGCCGAGCAACGATCCGAGTACGGTTGCAAGCTCATCAGCGTCGGATGCTGTGAATCGCAGGGCGTTCTCGCCCCATACCACCTGCTCGGACACACCGGGGCACGGTGTCGAGACGATCGGCAGCCCGAAGGCCTCGGCTTCGAGAATCGACAGGCAGTACGCTTCGAGATGCGAGGCATTCACGAATACGTCGGCCGCGCGGTAGTACGGGCGGACGTCCGGCGTTTCAGGAACGAGGTGAACGAACTCCTCAAGCTTCCGGCGACGTACGAGATGCCGAACGTAATCTCCGTAAGGCACGCCCTCGCGAAGTCCGACCAGATAGCAGACGAAATCGGATCGCGTTCGTACAAGCCGAGCGACCGCCTCGACGAGCGTGTGCTGACCCTTTCGCTCGCAGATGGTGCCGACGGCCAGCACGATCTTCTTCCAGGTCGGAGCGCCAATCGCTTCCACGGCCTGTTCGCGGGACACCGTCACGACGGCCTTGTCGAAGGCGGCTTTTGCCAGGCCGTTATGGATCACATGGCAATTGCTGCGGACGAAGAGCTTCCGATAGCGATCGGCCGTGCCGTGCGAGACAGGGACCACGCGGGAGGCCATGCGAAAGGCCATCGCGATCCGCCGACGCGCGAACTCGGGGAAGAGTGCCTGGAGTTGAGCCTCGGAATAGCTCTCGAGCAAGACCCAAGCCGTCGGGATGCCAAGCCTCGCAGCGGCTTCCACGATTGGGAACGCAAGCAGCGTGTTCACCAGCACGAGCTCGGGTTGTTCCAGCCGAAGCAGGCTCTTCGCGAACCTCTGGAAGCTGTCATATTCCTGACGAGTCCAATGCCCGTCCACGAAGCGTCGCGGAGCAGGGCCTGGGGCGATCAGGACCGAGAAGCCGGCTCTTCGAAGTTCGTTGGCCGCGGGTCCGCCCAGCGGAGACCAGATCGATGTCGAGACCGAGCCCCGTCTTTCGAGGCCCGTCACGATATCCATCAGGCTTCGCGGCGCCCCCTCGGCGGCGTTGAAAGTTGGAGAGGCCGCCAGCACTCGAACCGGCGGGGTTCGAGCCTCCGCGGGGAGTGACAGCGGGCTGTCACTCGCGGGTTGAAATGGCACGCGAGACCCGCAGTTTCGGCTATGGTACGGATCCTGCTGTCGACCCCAGGCTTGCTTGAGGGCAAGCAACTCCGACGGCGGATCGGGCCGCTGTTCCTGGCTCGCAAGCGTGAACTCTGCTCCAGGGACGTAGGCGATTCGTAACCCTCGGCCGCGAAGACGAAGACAAAAATCGACATCCCACAGCCATCGAGAATATCGCCTCGCATCGAAACCGCCGAGGCGATCAAACTGATCGCGACGAACCAGCAGGCAGTGGCCTCGCGCCGCAGCGAGATTGCGAGCCGATTCGGCGAGGAAGTAGTAACTGACGTCGTTCTTCGGCTGACCTGCAAACGATTCGGCAGGGCCGAGGCCATCTCGCATGCCGAGCACGGAGCCGCCTGAAAGGATCGTTCCGTGTTCGTTCACGAATCGACCGGTTGCAAGTCCGACTCCGTCCAACGCAGCGTAAGCCATCAAGCGCGAGAGCCAGGCCGATTCGGTCGGTTCGGCCCCCGCCTGGAGGAAGAGCAGAAAGTCCTCGTCTCGAGACGCCGCGGCCTGATTGAGCGACTCGGCGGGCGAATCGCTTTCGAGCACCAGATAATCCGTGAAGTCACGGTAGGTGGTTCTCGTGCGAAGAGCCTGGAGCGTTCGCTTCGCGGCCTGCGCAGGGCCATGGATCAGAATCGCCACACGCGGACCGCGATCAGGGCCTTCCAACTGCTGGATGGGCAGGTTGAGGCGAGTCGCCACGGGCGGCTTGGAAAGCGAGGCCGAGGAACCTCGTCGGAGAAGAGCTTCGGCCACCGCTCGCTCACTCGCCGTGTGAACGTAGGACTTCACGCCTGCACTCGCAGCGGTCGAAGACGGCAGGGATCGCCAGTGGTAAAGAACTCGAGGCACATGATGTACGCGATCGGTTCGCTCTGTGATTCGAAGCAACAGGTCGTGATCCTGGGCACCCTCGAAGCCGAGGCGGAACCGCCCAACGGACTCGAAGATCGAACGCCGGATCGCGGTGAAGTGATTCACGAAGTTGTAGCTGAGTAAAAGCTCCGGAGACCAGTCTGGCTTGAACTGCGGATCGTAGCGATGGTCCAGCGCGTCGAGTTTGTCTTCGTCCGAGTAAATCACATCCGCGTTCGGTTGGTGACACAGCGCGTCCGCGAAGGAGAAGAGTGCGTCAGGCGCAAGGGCATCGTCGTTATCCATGAACGCCACGAACTCGCCGGTCGCGAGGTCCGCGGCGCTGTTCGTCGCGGCGCAGATGTGCCCGTTCGCGGACCGGCGGACGAGCTTGATTCGCGGATCGTTTGGCAATCGATCGAGGTATCGCAACAGATCTGGCCGGGTCGACGCATCGTCCGCGAGGCAGAGTTCCCAGTGCGGATAGACCTGCGCGAGAACAGAGCCGATGGCTTTCCTTAGCCATCGTGGATCGACGTTGTACACCGGCATCAGGATGCTGAATGTCGGCTGTCGCCGTGAACGACGAAGCTCGTCCTCCATCGCCAGCCGCATTCGTGGCGTGAGGGCGGTATTCGTGATGTAAGCGTCGTGCGTGCTCAGGCCCGCGAACCGGCGCTTGGTGAATCGGTCCGCGACTCGCTGGCGGAAGCGGACGGCCTGCTCCATCCAGCGCGAGATCCGAGCACGCCAGCGGAACGGTGAAAAGACCTCGCCATGCAAGATCGAGTCCAAGGCACGGCGCACGAAGCCCGGTGAAGTGGAAGCTGGAACCGCCTCGGTGGCGATCGGAAACACGGCCTCACCTCGCGGCCCGACGATGGCGGCTTCGATGCTGCGAACACCTGTTTCGCTCGGAATCTGGGTGCCAGCACCCAGCCGAAGGTGACATGGGGGAATGTCGTTCGCCGTGACGCTGCCGATGGGGACACGGCTGACACACACGCCGTCGTAGCGGATCTCAAGCGAAAGCGAATCGACGAGCAGCAGGGAGTTCCACGATGCACTGACGCGAAGCAATGGCGTTCCCGAGAGCGGTTCCGTTATTGACTCGACGTGCAGACGCACCGCGTCGGAGCGCGGCAGCAAGCCAGGATCTGTAGGCTCGGCGTCCATGCCTGTACCAGGAGTGATCAGGGTTCGCCACGGCACAAGGTGGATGCGGTAAGACGAACGATCCGCGTGGATCCGCCGAAGTCTAATGGCGATGGTGAATGCCGCACAATCCCAACTCACTGAGAAAGTCACGGAGGGATTGCGGCGCGATTGAGATGTTTCTTCAGAGCCGATCGCGTTCGCTAGGGTGCAGTACATGGTTTGTAATAGTCACGCCGCGATCCGGTAGCGGTGCTGTCCGGACTCATTGGCGGCCCGGCGTTCCCAAAATGCCG
>Ga0105049_10001409_pt1 | contig 28360 bp, 27 predicted proteins | sample MAT06_FD_78087 | JGI IMG/M metagenome (GOLD analysis project Ga0105049, IMG submission 78087) | Freshwater microbial communities from Lake Fryxell liftoff mats and glacier meltwater in Antarctica - MAT-06 | ecosystem: Environmental > Aquatic > Freshwater > Ice > Liftoff microbial mat | place... | reverse complement strand
TTTTTTTCGTATTGTTGCTTCAGCGCACAATGTATTCCGGCTGCGCCGGTCGGGGCTCGGCCTTGGCCTCGGCTTTGGGTTCGACCTTGGCTTCGGCTTCCGGCTTCGGCCCAGTCTTGATCCTCAGCATTCGCGCATTGATGGCGACGATGACCGTGCTCGCTGACATCAACACCGCGCCAAGTGCGGGAGTCAGGAGCACGCCCCAGGCGTAGAGCGCTCCGGCCGCCAGCGGGAGCGCGACGACGTTGTAGCCGGTGGCCCAGACGAGATTCTGAATCATCTTCCGATAGGTGGCGCGGGAGAGCTTCAGAATGGCTACTACATCCAGCGGATTGCTTCGCACCAGAATCACGTCGGCAGTTTCCACCGCCACATCGGAACCGGCACCGATGGCGATGCCCAAATCAGCCTGCGCCAGCGCCGGCGCATCGTTCACGCCGTCTCCGGTCATCGCCACGCGCACGCCGCGCGCTTGAACCTCTTTCACTTTGGCGGCCTTGTCTTGAGGGAGAACTTCAGCGAAGTACTCGTCCAGCCCGACCTGGTCCGAGACCCACTTGGCCGTCGCTTGGTTGTCGCCGGTGAGCATCAGGCAGCGGATGTCGAGCGCCTTCAGTGCATCGATCGCAAGCTTGGCCTCTGGCCGAATGATGTCGGCCAGCGCAATTGCTCCCTTCAACTTGCCGTCCACGAGAACGAACACGACCGTCTTGCCCTGGGCTTGCAGGGGCCCAACGCGCGGGTCGCTGAGCGCGATGTTCTGATCACGCAGGTAGCCCGGGCTCACCACCTTCACATCCTTGCCGTCGACGCGCCCCTCGGCACCCTTGCCCGTGATGCTCTTGAAGCCTTCAACGGGCAGCTTGTCCTTCGAAGCGGCAGCAATGGCCTTGGCGATGGGGTGCTCGGAATTGGCATCCACCGAGGCGGCGTACGTGCGCAACGTTTCTTCGGTGGTGTCCTCGCTCAGTAGCAGGGTGTCGGTCACCCCGAATCGGCCCTCCGTGAGTGTGCCCGTCTTGTCGAAGATGATAGCCTGTAGCTTTCGGGCACCCTCGAAGGCAACTCGGTTGCGAATGAGCAGGCCATTCTTAGCGGCCAAGGCCGTGGAGACAGCCACCACCAGGGGCACGGCGAGCCCCAGCGCATGCGGGCAGGCGATGACCATCACGGTCACGGTGCGCTCGATGGCGAACGCAAACTCCTTGCCCATGAGGAATTGCCAGATCAAGAAGGTGAGGACGCCGCCTCCCAGAGCAACGAACGTGAGCCACATCGCAGCGGTGTTGGCGAGGTCCTGGGTTTTGGATTTGCTTTCCTGGGCCTGTTTGACGAGGTTAATGACCTGCGAGAGAAACGAATCCTTGCCGGTGCCCTTGACCTCGATTGTGAGCGAGCCTTCCCCATTGATCGCCCCACCGATCACCTTACCGCCCTTGTTCTTGGCGACCGGGGTCGATTCACCGGTTAACATCGCTTCATCGACGGAGCTCTCGCCATCGACGATGACACCGTCTGCCGGGATCTTCTCGCCGGGCTTGATCAGGACCTTGTCATCCACTGAAAGCTCGCTGAGCGGCACGTCCTTCACGCTGCCATCTGGCATGAGCTTGTGCGCGTCGGAGGGCATGAGCTTGGCCAGTGCCTCCAACGCCCGCGAAGCGCCCATCACAGACTTCATTTCGATCCAATGCCCGAGCAGCATGATGTCGACGAGGGAAGCGAGCTCCCAGAAGAACATCTTGCCGGCCAGCCCGAACACGACGGCGCTGCTGTAGACATACGCTGTCGCGATGGCGACGGAGATGAGCACCCTCATCCCGGGCTGGTGGGCCTTGACCTCCTCGACGAAGCCCTTGAGAAACGGCCAGCCGCCGTACCAGAAGACGGCCGACGAAAGGGCGAACAACACGTAGACGTCGCCAGGGAAACCGATGGCTGCGCGCAGTCCCACCAGCGATTGAAGCATCGGCGACAGCGCGAGAATCGGCAGGGTCAAGACCAGCGAGATCCAGAACCGCTTCTGGAAATCCGCCGCCATATGGGCATGATGGTCGGATTTGGCGGGCGGCTCTTTGCCTTCGGCCTGAAGCCAGTTTTCTACGTCGTGTCCCTGCGGACGGCCCTCCTTCACGTAGATGGCGTATGCCTTCTTGGCCACCTCATCGTGCACCGCCTGGGAGTCGCGGGGCTTCTTGGTGTCGTGTTCGTGCTTCTTCATTGGGGACCTGGTGGCAACGTTCTCTTCACCGCCACCACCAAAGCGACGCACCCGCCCAGAACCCGTTCGAGAGGCTGACGACGCATCTTCGATCTGACGACGCAGCGGAGGCCATTGCTCAACTCGCCTCCGATGTCGAAGCCGACCTTGTCGTCGTCGGCACGCATGGGCGTCGCGGCGCTCGGCGCTTCCTTCTTGGATCCGTTGCGGAGGGCACCGTGAGGCTCGCGCCATCGGCCGTTCTTGTGGTGCGCCCAGCCGACGCTAGCGTTCCCAAGATCGAGCCTCCGTGCCCTCAGTGCCTCGAGACGCGTCGCGCGACCGACGGAAAGGAATTCTGGTGCGAGCGGCACCGTCAGCATCACAATAGGGCGCACACGTATCACTTTTCGCCGGTGCGGGGGTCTCACCAATCGAGCTTACTGTATCCGATGCACGGAACCCACATTGAAGGCTGAGGACCGATGGCACATTGCCAGAAACCTTAATGACCCACCTAACAAGCGTCATAGCCAACCGTTCGTAAAGCCCGCGCGTCGCAGTCCGGTGACCACGTAGCGGCACGCGCGCATCAGGCGCCAGGGCAAACCTGACCGGTGGTTCTCACACATCAGCACCACCGGACCAAGGTTGATCCCGAAGTGGCAGGGCGACGTCCAGCCCGCGTCGGCATCGGTTGCGTTCGGAAAGCTGAGATTGACGCTGCACCGGAAGCAGTACTCGCCGGTGATCGCTGGATACACGTCCTGAAAATGGCGGACGGTCGGCAGCACAATCTCCGGCGCGAATGGCAGCGACGACACCACGGCCCACGGCGCGACGGTCCCGTCATCGGGGCCATACGGTGCACCGCGGGCAATGTAGTCGAAGAACGATCGCTCGACGCCGTGGAGTTTGCGCGTCGTCCAGCCGGGCCCATCGCTCGCGGTCAACCCCCAGAAATGCTCCCCATAGCCCACGAATTCGAGCGGGTTTCGGATCGCGTACTCTTGCTGGACGTACGTCGCGCGGCGGCTGTTCTCGTAATAGTCGATACCTTTGTCGCGTACGAACGCATCCTGGATCCCGCGGAAATCCACCCAGACATGTGAGTACTGATGGATGAAGAGCGGACCACCGTAGATGAATTCGTAGCCGTAAATCTTCTTCCACTCGTAGGTGGATACCCAGGCCGCGTAGCTCTCCGGCGGTAGGGGGTGCGTCGGAGAGCCCAGCCCGAGGACGTACAGGAGCACCGCCTCGTCGTAGCCTTCCCAGCGGTAGAGCAGAAAGCCGCTCTCCGGGGTCCAGCCGTGGGTGAGCGTGGCGCCGCCATTGCACGCCCATTGCCAATCAGTGCGCCGGTAGAGCGCGTCGGCCAACGTCCGGATCTCCCGCTCCTCTTCATTGTCTAGATCGAAGAACATCGCGGCGGTGAGCATGCCGGCGAGCAGGAAGCCGGTGTCGACGGTGGACAACTCGCTCACGCCAGCGCGCCTTCCGGTCGTCATGTCGAGAAAGTGGTAGTAGAAGCCGTTGTGCCCGGTTGCGTCCAGCGCCGTGCCCTGCGTGCTGGTTGAGAAGAACCGCAACACCGCGAGCGTGCGGGCGATCGCGTCGGCGCGTGTCATCCAGGCGCGCGCGACGCCGACTGGATAGGCCGTGAGCGCGAAGCCTACGGCCGCGATGCTGGCGGGAGCACCCGGTAGCGATTTATCCGCGACAAGACCATTCGAAGGGTTGGTCTCGCGCAGGAAATATTCGAAGGCGTGACGCTGCAACACGTCCAGCCTCGCCTCATTGAAGCCCGGTGGATACGCATGTCCCCCCTCGTGCTCGGCATTGACCCTCATGTAGTAGCCTGCGTGTCCAAGGCGAGCTCGGCGAGCGGCTCGAAACCTTCCTGATCCGTCGGGAGACCGTCGTATTTGCTCATCGCTCGGTTCCGTTCTCTTCGCGGCGGCGCTGCTCTGCCCGTTCTTGCTTCGCGTCGGCCTGGTGATATTTCTTGAGAATGTCGTCGATATTCACCGTCGGCTTCGGAACCTCGATGCCGAGGTTTTCCAGCGTCTCGACGATGATTCGTGCGATGGCGAGGTTGCGAAACCACTTGTGGTCCGACGGAATGACGAACCACGGGGCGGCGGCTGTGCTGCACCTGCTGAGGGCGGCCTCATAGGCTTTCTCGTAGTCAGCCCAGTATTTTCTTTCTGAGTAATCCGCCTCGCTGATCTTCCAATGCCGTGCGGGATCATCGAGTCGATCCTCGAAGCGCGAGAGCTGCTCCTCCTTGCTGATATGGAGAAAGAACTTCAGGATGTGGGTATCATTCGCGACGAGGCGCTGCTCGAAGTGATTGATCTGTGCGTACCGCTCTGACCAGATTTCTTCCGGGACGAGATCATGCACGCGAACGATGAGGACATCCTCATAGTGGGAGCGATTGAACACGACGATCTCGCCGCGCCTTGGGGTCTGGTGTTCGATCCGCCACAAAAAATCGTGCGCACGCTCTAAGGTCGATGGCTGTTTGAAACCCACGACGCGGCAGCCTTGCGGATTCATCGAGCTGATGACGTGCCGGACCACGCCGTCCTTGCCGCCAGCGTCCGGAGCCTGAAGGCAGATGAGGAGTGAACGCTTCTGCTCGGCGTAGAGCTGAAATTGGAGCGTATCCATCCGCTGCTTGAGCTTCTCGAGCTCCTTGCGTGCATGCTTCTTCTTTTCGTCGCTATCGGTGAGCCCTGGATCGAGGTTTTCGAGCCGTATGCGGCTACCCGGTTCGACGCGGAACGCTTCGCGGTAGTTCATGCGCTGACCCTCCTTCGGGAAAAATGCTGCAGGGCGTCGTATCCGGAGATGACGTCGAAGAGCTCTTCGTCGATCCGTTGCTGACGCAGACGGTGGAATGTGGCGTGGAGATCCTGCAGGAGGTCGTTGATGTTCTTGTCCGCGCGCTGCATCGCGGCGAGGCGACTGGCGTTCTCACTTGCAAGCGATTCGGCGCACGCGCGAAAGAGCGAGATGAAGAGGTACTCTCGAATCAGCGCCTGCAGCGCCCCGCTGACGCCGCCGAGGAGCTCGGGGCACAATCCGGTAGGCCAGCGGACTTCGGCCAACGTCTCTTGCCACACGGCGTCGAGTGGCAAGAGACGTTGGTGGACGGGCTCGTAAAGCGCTCCCGAGCGCGGCCGGTTATGGAAGACGTACACGCGCGTGTAATTGCCTTGCGTTCGGTGCGATTCGCTCTCGAGCTGAATCCTCCCGAGGAGCGGAGCGATGGCATTCACTGCACTCGGCACGGGGAAGAGGCCGACCACGTTGACGCCCGCATCCAGAAGACGCGCGTGAACGCGTTCGCCGACGGCCCAGATCGCTGGTTTGCCGGGTAGAGCGCTGAGTGTCTCGATCGCGTGGTCAGCCACGACGTCGTTGAATTGGCCCACGAGACCCTGGTCCGAACCGAATACGACAGCACCGATCGTGTCCCCTTCGGACTCTCCTTTCCCCGGTAGGGGCGAAGCCGTCGGCTCGATCTCACGAAAACAGGCGCTCAAGCCGAGCTCGACGGTCCGATGGTAGTCTTCGAGCGCGCGCACCGAATTCTCGTATTGGCCAATGCTCGCAGCGGCCAGCGCCCGCATGGTGCGGACGACGGACTGCAAGTCTGCCGCGCCGCTGATCTTTCGCCGAAGGCTAACCATCGTGTCGCTCATGCTGTTTCCTTGGCGGTCTGTTCGGTTTTGGGGTCCGGCGTCGGTGTGGGTTTCGGTTTGGGTTGAAAGCGCGTTAGCGCTTGCCGCGCGCTCTCGACGAGGGTCTTGCGATCTTCGTCGCTCAGCGTTGCGGCGGTGTCGAAGCGCGCACGTACCTCGGCGGGAATGGTCTCCGCGGCCTTGGACAGCGCCTGCTCGGCGTCCCTGATCTGGTCTATGGGGACGGCATCAAGGAGTTTTGCGCTCAATGCGAGCAGGATGATGAGCTGTGCCGGCACCGAGACTGGGCTGAACTCGGGTTGTTTCAAACAGGCGCGAATTCGCCTGCCATGTTCGATACTCTGCTTCGTGTCGTCGTCGAGGCGAGCACCGAAGCGGGCAAAGGTCTCCAGCTCTTCGAACTGCGCATACGCGAGCTTCAGATCATCTGCGACGGCACGGTACGTCCCCCGCTGTGCCTTGCCTCCAACGCGCGAGACGGATTTCCCGACATCAACGGCCGGGAGCACTCCCAAATCGAAGAGCGACGGCGACAAATAGATCTGCCCATCGGTGATCGAAATGAGGTTGGTGGGAATGTAGGCGGAAATGTCCTGGGCTTCCGTTTCGATCACGGGAAGTGCCGTGAGCGAACCACCGCCGAGCTCTTTGCTGAGGTGCGTCGCCCGCTCGAGTAGACGGGAATGGATGTAGAAGATGTCGCCGGGGAAGGCTTCGCGCCCCGGAGGCCTTCGCAACAGAAGCGAGATCTCGCGATAGGCGCGCGCGTGGTGCGTGAGATCATCGTAGACGATCAGCACATCACGGCCGGCCTCCATGAAGTGCTCGGCGATGCTGGTCGCCGCGTAGGGAGCGATGAAGGCGAGACCCGGTGGGTCATTGCCCTCGGTCACGACGACCACCGTGTATTTCATCGCGTCCTTCTCTCGAAGCACGGCCACGGACTTCGCCACGGCGGAGGCGCGCTGCCCGATGGCGCAATAGACGCAGATGACGTTCTGGTCTCGCTGGTTCAGGATGGTGTCGATGGCAATGGCTGTCTTTCCGGTCTGCCGGTCTCCGAGGATCAGCTCGCGCTGACCGCGGCCGATCGGAATGAGCGCGTCGATCACTTTGAGACCAGTCTGCAACGGCACTGTGACGGGCGCTCGATCCATAATCTGCGCCGCCGGGCGTTCAATGGGCAAGCGCCGGGTCGTCGCTAGTGCTCCAGCGCCGTCAAGCGGCCGACCGAGTGGGTCGATGACGCGTCCGAGCAGCTCATCACCCACGCCCACGTCCATGACCCGGCGGGTTCGTTCGACTTCGTCGCCGGCGTGCAGATCCCAGAATTCCCCGAGCAGCACGACGCCGACTTCCTCCTCGTCCACGTTGAAGGCGATCCCGAACACACCTCCCGGAAACTGGATCAGCTCGTCGAACCCCACGCTCGGGAGGCCGGAGACCATGGCGATGCCGGTGGACACGTGCGTGATGGTGCCCACCTCGCGCGACGTCAGTTGTGGCGCAAAGCTGCCGAGCACGTGGTCTACTGCCGCGAAGGTGCGCTCGAAAACGCTCTTTAGGCTCTCAGGCTCCATGCGCACCAGCCTTCTGAACCTCCCGCTCTGCCTGACTCCAGTCTTGATTCGCCGAATCGCTCTGGTGGCCGTGCTGTTCGTACAGCTCATAGGCACGCTCCGCGATCTTCGCCGTCTGCTCGTCCGGTGCCTTGGTTTCGGAATCCGCGGTGTCCTGCGCTTTCAGAAGTTCGCCGACGCCCTTCTCCAGCGACCCCAGGTAGTCCGCAATATTCCAGGCCACCTTTTGTCCATTCGTGGTGAGCTCGATGCCGCTGACCATCTTGGGCGCAGTTTCGAAGCGAATACTGATATCGGCCGAGAACGTTTCGTTGAGCGCTTTCCGTATTGCTGCTTGTTGCTCCGTCGGTAGCTCAAAAGCACTGCGCAGCAGGGCGGGGTCAGATGCGGACTTGAGAGCCTCGGCGAGTCTCTGCTTGCTCTCGGCGTCCAGCTCTCGCAATCGGCGGTTGAACACCTCGGCCATGCGCTCTTCCAGGCTTGTCGTCGCAAGGTCAGTGAGCACCTTTCGGGCGATGGCAAAGACCTCCTGTTCGGCGCGGCGACAGATGGAATGATTGAGATGATGGGCGTCGCTCCTTAGCATTTCCTGTCGTTTCGTGCTCAACACATCAGCCGCCTTGCGCGCTTCGTCGAGGAGTCTTTGACGCTCGGCATTCGCGTCGTCCGTCGCCTTGCTCAAAAGTGCGGCGCGCTGCTTTTCAAACTCCTCGTTCTTGCGCTGGAACTCAGCCCGCTCTTTCTTCGCCTCGGTCTTCTTGGCGTCAGCATCTGCGAGCTCCGTGGCGATGCGCTTCTCTCGCTCGTCGATGGCGTGGAGGATCGGCTTGTAGAGGAAACGCTTCATCAACCAGACGAGGACGAGAAAGTTGAGTGCCTGCGCACCGACGGTGAACCAATCGATGAGCATGGCTACTTTCCGGCGGCCTGAATGAAATGATTCCAGAAGGGATTGGCGAAGATGAAGATCATCGACAGCACAAAGCAGTAGATGGCGCAGGACTCGATCATCGCGAGACCGACGAACAGAGTTCGTGTGATGGTCGGGGAGGCGTCAGGTTGCTGCGCGAGCGCGCTCAGCGCGGTAGCCACCGCCTTTCCTTCCGCGAGCGATGGGGCCATCGTGCCAAAGGCTGTGGTGATGCCGGCGCACACCATTGATACCACCGCGATCATCGTCATCGTGTCCATAGTTCTGTCCTTCGTTGCCTCACGTGCTGAGCGCTGGTTTTGGGTTGGGTTTGCGGGTTTGCGTCCGCACCGCGGCCGCCACGTAGACGGCAGCCAGGATGCTGAAAATGTACGCTTGCACCATGCCGGTAAGCAGGCCGAGCGCCGTCATCACGATCGGAAATAGGAATGGAGTAATGGTGAGAAGGATCGCAATAATCATCGCGCCGCTCATCATGTTGCCGAAGAGGCGGACCGCGAGAGCCAGCGTGCGCGAGACTTCGCTGATGATGTTAAAGGGCAACATGATAACAGTCGGCTTGATATAAGATTTGAGGTAGCCACCCAACCCCTTCTCCGCGATGCCAAAGAACGGCACGGCGACAAGGACTGACAGCGCGAGGGCAGCGGTGGTCGAGAGCGAGCCGGTCGGGGGCGAGTAGCCCGGCAGGATGGTGCACAGCGCCGCTGTGGCGACGAATAGAAAGAGCGTGCCGAGGAAGCCCACGTACTTTTCGGGATGCGGAAGCCCGACTTCTTCGATTTGCTTCATGATGCCGGTGACGACGATCTCAAGGAAATTCTGCCAACGGGCGCGTTTTAGGTCCGTGGAGAGCCTGCGAGTGATCAGCGCCGCGCCGACGGTGAGAAGCAGCATCACGCCCCACGTGAAGACGATCGTGCCGTTGAGTTGGATGAACCCATAGCGCCAGAAGATCAGCTCGTCAGGACTGAGCGGCATGGCTCACCTCCCGCGCTGGCCTAGGGCGCGGCCGGGCAAACCAGGTGATCGCTGCCCGCGAACCGGCAAATCCAAGCACACACGCGACGATCCGTTGCCACTGACCCGCGGACACGAAGTAGAAGCCGAGCAGCGTTACGCCCATTCGGAGCAGCAGGCTGCAGGCGAACCAGAGCGCAGGCCGCGGCGACGCCATCGCCTTGCGCAGCGTCCACCAGAGCCCGCCGAAGAACATGGATCCAAGCCCCGCGCCTGCGAGGCTCGCCAGGATCAACGTCGGCGTTTCATTCATGGTCATCGTCCTTTGGTTCGTCGCGCATGGCCTGGTCTTCTTTGGCGACCCAGTGCCACGCGTTGAGGCACCCGATCACAAGGCCGGCCACGAGCAGCGCCAACGTCCACGAGAAGCGTCCAGGTTGGCTCTTGTCCAACCACAGCCCCAGCGCCGCCCCGAGGAGCGTCGGAACGACCACCGACCACCCGACGAGCCCCATCATGCCGAGGCCGAACCAAACGCCATGCGAGGACTCACGCTGCGCCTTGAGCTTGCGCGTCGCCTGTGCGCCGATGGCGCGGCCCAAAGATGGCGTGCTTCTCCGCTCGTCAGTCATGCTGAAGCCTCACGAAGCGGCGTAGAAAGCCCGTTTCAAGCTTCGCCATGACCGCGCGCACACTTTGCTCCTGTTCGTCCAGCGTTAGAAACTCTTGCTCCACCGAGGTGCGCAGTTGGTCGAGTTGGTCTTGCCCGGAGCCTCCGATCGCTCGACGCACGGAGACGAGAACATCCTGCCCGGTCTTGAGCAGCACTCCTTCGTCGACAGCGAGGTAGACCTCGCCCTCCGATTCGCTCTCGTACATCAGAATGCCGGGCACGAGCGGCGCGACGCAATCGAGGCGATGCGGGAGAAGGCCGAACGATCCGGCGCGCGTCTCCGCCACGATGCGCGACACATCGGTCTTCTCCGCGAAGATCCGGAAGGGGAGCAGGACCTTGAGGTTCATTCGTGGCCCGCGCTGGCCGAGTGCTCGGCTGCAGATGAAGGTTTCGCGGCGGGTTTCGGATCGCGTTTCGCTTCGTCGATCGCCCCTATCATGTAGAGTGCACTCTCCGGGTAGTCCTTAAACTCATCGCGCAAGATCCGCTCACAGCCGTCGAGCGAGTCCTTCAAGCTGACGAGCTTCCCCTGGTGCCCGGTGAACTGCTCGGTCGTGAAGAAAGGCTGGGTGAGAAACCGTTCCAACCGACGCGCGCGCGCCACGACCTTGCGATCTTCAGGCGAGAGTTGCTCAAGGCCGAGCATGGCGATGATGTCTTTAAGATCCGCATATTGCGCCAGCGTCTGCCGGATTTCCTGAGCTAGGGCATAGTGCCGCTCGCCCACAATGCCCGGCGTAGCCATCTTGGAGTTGGATTGCAGCGGATCGATCGCCGGGAAGAGACCTTCGGCCGCTCGCTTGCGCGAGAGCACGATCGACGCGGAAAGATGCGAAAACGTGTGCACCGCCGCCGGATCGGTGAAGTCGTCTGCCGGCACGTACACCGCTTGGATCGAGGTGATGGCGCCGGCATCAGTGTTGGCGATACGCTCCTCCAAACCGGCCAGCTCGGTGCCCATGGTCGGCTGGTACCCCAATCGCGACGGCATCTGCCCCAAAAGGCCAGACACCTCCATCCCGGCCTGGATGAAGCGGAAGATGTTGTCGATGAGGAGCAGAACGTCGCGGTGTTCGTCATCGCGGAAGTATTCGGCCATCGTCAGGGCTGCATGCCCGACCCGGAACCGTGCACCCGGCGGCTCGTTCATCTGACCGAAGATCATCACCATCTTCGCGAGCACGCCGGCCTTCTGCATCTCGTGGTACAGCTCCTCGCCTTCGCGGCAGCGCTCGCCGATGCCGCAGAAAATGCTCACGCCCGCCTGATGCCCAATCATGTTGTGGATCATCTCGGTGAGCAGCACCGTCTTGCCGACACCCGCTCCGCCGAAGAGACCCGCCTTTCCGCCCCGCTCCAGCGGAACCAAGACGTCGATGACTTTGATCCCGGTCTCGAAGACTTCAGATTTCGTGGAACGTCGTACAAGGGGGGGAGGCGCACGATGCACGGAACGCCATTCGACGTCGGAGAGCGCCGCTTGGCGGTCGATGACGTTACCGAACACGTCGAACATCCGCGAGAGAATCGCTTTTCCCACTGGAGCTTTGAGTGGTCCCCCCGTGTCCACCACGGCCATTCCGCGGGCAAGCCCTTGCGTCGGCGTGAATGCGATTCCGCGCACGTGGAACGCATCTCGCTGGGCCAACACTTCAATGACGATTCGACCTTCGTCGCCCGCGTGCAGCAGCGAATAGATGGGAGGCAGGTGCGCATCGAACCGAATATCGACGACACTGCCGCGCACCGCCACGACAACGCCGCGATTCGACGGAGCCGTTCGTTCCAGCGGGTGGGTCGACATTATGAAATGATCTCGATCGACTGAAATTGGCCGCCAGTTTTGCGCAGACGCGCACGCATTGCGTTCTGTGTGTTTGGGTCCATCCTGAATATCGGCGTGCGTCTGCTGATTTGGAATCGCATGTGGTATGCCCCCATGGGTTTTACCGTCACTAAGCAAACGCCATGCCCAGCCGGCCAAGCGTCGAGCGAGCTGGACAACACGGGGCGCAGTCCAAAAACGGGAAAACTCCAGCCGTGCGGTGGCCGAACATGCGCGAGCAAGAGCGCCCCACTGAGGCGACTCTGCGTACGCCTCTCTGCAACGTATCACTAGCTTAGATCCAAGCTGCTGACGTACCAATCGAGCAGACCCATGGCGAGTGCCGCTTTGGTGACGATCCCCATGGGCGCGCCGCTCGCATCGAGCACCAAAGCAGCTTCAAATTGGCCAGCTTGGAGCTCGCGCACCAACTCCGGCAACGTCGCGTTGGCCTGAACGCTCGCCACAGGCCGCGCCACGTCAGCAGCTATCAGCATCTTGCCGAACTCCTCGTCCCGAGCAAATTCCCCCAAGTGTTCAGGCAGGATCGCGGAGAACCCAGAGCGCGCATTCGGTATCACAAAAGGGCGATCCGGGCGATCTCGGAGGCGCCCAATGAGATCTGAAAGCTTCGTGCTACGCTCGGCAAGTTCAGCGTGGACCATGAGGGAAGAAGCGGGTTTCTCGGGGAGGGGTCGCAGAGAAAGTGAGGACTTCGATCCTCGATCTGCGCCGCGGTAAGCCCGTGCGTGGGCGCGCACCACATCGCTCATGGCGAGGAGTCCACATGGCCGTTCGTCCGTTCCGTCGATCACAATGAGCTGGCGCACGCCAAGGTCATTCATCTTCACCACAGCTCGCAGCAGTGACTCGTCTCGGTGGATCACGTTGGCGGGGCGCATGAGGGTCGTTAGCGTCGAATCGGATGACGTGGTGCGTAGGTCGTCTTCTCGGGTCATTGCGTCCGAGACTCGGAGTTGATCGATGGGGTGCGGCGACTGCGTGGATTGCGGGATGTGGATGCCATCTTGTGCAAGCAAAGCCTCGTAGATCGGCGTCGGGCGCAAGTGCCGAGCGAGCATGTACGAGCTCATGTTGGCCAACATGAGCGGCAGCACCAGTCCGTAGCCGCCGGTCATTTCAAAGATGATCAGCACAGAGGTGATGGGGGCGCGAATGACACCTGCAAAGACGGCCCCCATGCCGACGAGGGCGAACGCCCCGAGCTGGGATTTCTCGTGCCCCAGCAGAAGCACGTCGAGGTGCCCGACAGCGCCCCCCAGCATTGCACCGACAAAGAGAGCGGGCGCGAAGATACCTCCAGCGCCGCCGCTCGAATACGAGAGGACAGTCGCCACGAGTTTCGCCGCGCAGAGCGCGAGGAGGACGCGCAGGCCAAGCTCACCGTCGAGCGCACGTCCGAGTGTCTCGTAGCCACCACCTGTGATTCCTGCGGCTCCCAGAAAGCGAAGCAGCACGACGGCAAGCAGCCCTGTGACCAGTCCCCCCACACCGGGATGGGCCCACTTGGGAATTGCGCGCAAGCGCTGAAACCAGGCTCGCACGCGGAGCAAGCCTTCGGTGAAGGCGATGGAAACGAAGGCCGCGGCGATTCCCAAAAGGGCATAGAGAGGCAGGGAGGAGGCGTGATCGAGACCATAGGCCGTCGTTACCTCGATCACGGGGTGCACGCCCAAGATCCCACGCTCGATCACCGCGGCGAGCGCTGCCGCAACGATCACGCCCGAAAGCACGGACTGGTCCAGCGTTCCGACGATCTCCTCAATGGTAAACGTAACGGCTGCGATCGGGGCGTTGAACGCCGCAGCAATCCCCGCTGCAACACCCACAGGTGTCAAGCGTCGCAGGTTGCGCGGTGGGAGCGAAGTGACCCGCGCTAGCAAGCTCGTGGCGCCAGCGCAGATCTGCACCGTGGGGCCTTCGCGCCCGAGCGAAGCACCCGATCCAATTTGCAGCGTGCCGACGACAAACTTTCCTAGTGCGTCTCGAAATCGGATGCGCCCTCCTTCAGTCGCAAACGCTTGTTTCACCTGAGGGATCCCTGAACCTCGAGCGCCTGGCACCAGCCAGGTCAGCGCCGCCCCGGCGATGAGGCCCCCCAAAGTGGGAGTGATGATCGTCCACGCCATCCAAGAATCCCCTGGGGCGTGGAGAGCGTGTTCAATGAGGAGCTGTTCGGCTCCGCGAATAGCAAGATGAAAGGCAACCGCAACCAGGCCACAAGCGGCGCCCACCAGGAGCGTGAGTGCGAACAGATGCTGCCCTTCATTCGGAAGATAGCGGCGACCGAACTTACTAAACAGCACCAGAAGCGCCGAGAAACGTGCCCCAACCCGTCGAAACCGAAGTGCCAACGCGTTGACCAAACGCGTCCTCGCCGATGAATTGATTTCAGACCCTTCGATGAGAGGATCCGGTGTCGGGGTCATTTCTCGGTGGCGCTACTCACGAAGCAAACTCCGACCAGCGGGGTGCTGCGGCGAACGCTGCATGGATCAATCCCACGTGAGAGTACGCTTGGGGAAAGTTACCGGACATGGCACCGGAAAGCGGATTAACGTCCTCCCCGAAGAGACCGAGCGGGGAGTCAACGTGTTGGATGCCCGCCATCAGGGTCTGAGCCTCTTTCGAGCGACCCAGCCTGGCGAGCGCCTCGATTTGCCAAAAAGTGCAGAGCATGAAGGCCACCTCGGGAGCACCAAACCCGTCGTTGGTGCGATAGCGTTTCAGCCAACCGTGCCAGGCGAGGTCCGCTGCCACGGCGTCCACCGTCGTGTGTAGGCGTTCATCTTCTGGTGGGAGGAAGCGCAGCGCTACGGCCTGGAGGAGGGCGGCGTCCACTTCACTGCCCCCGTAGTCAGCGACTAGACACTGGCGTTCTCGGTCCACCGCGTGCTTCAAAATTTCTTCGCGAATCCTCTCCGCTGCTAACTTGAACTCTTCAGAATCACCCATCTGGTGTTGATCCGCAATTCGCGCCATGCGGTCCGCGGCGGCCCAGCACATGAGCGAACTGAAAGTTTGAGGCCGCCAATCCGATCGAAACTCCCAAATCCCCGCGTCGGGCTTGCCCGCAACCGAAATGGCTTTGCGCGCGAGGCGCGCCACGAGAGCCAGCAACTGCGGCGTCACGTGCTCCCGAAAGCGAGCGTCAAGAAACAGCGGCGCTAGCGCCAGCACCATTTCGCCGAAGACGTCGTACTGTTTATGAAGCGCAGCCTGGTTGCCCACGCGCACCGGCTGTTCGCCCATGTAGCCAGCCCAATCTGCCTCAATGCGCTCGGTGAGGTCGGTCTTGCCGTCGATGCGATAAAGTGGCGCCAGATCGAGATCCGCCGTCGCCGTAGCTATGTTGATCAAGAAGTGAAGAAACTGTTCGCGCTCCTCGAAGTGTCCAAGCAGACGAAAAGCACCCAGCGTGTAATAGGCGTCGCGCAACCAGCAATAACGATAGTCCCAAGTTCGCCCAGAACCGGGCGCTTCGGGCAGCGAGGTGGTGAGGGCAGCAACGATCGCGCCTGTATCCTCAAAACAATGGAGTTTCAGGGCCAACGCGGAACGGATCACCTCCGTTTGGTAGACCGGCGGAATGTTGCAGGTTTTCACCCAGAGTTCCCAATATTTCACGGTTTCGCTTAGAAAGCGCTCGCACAGTGGAGCTAACGCCTCCTCGACAGGCGCACCCCATGCCAAGACGAAATGCTTACGCTCGGACAGCGCGAAGGTGTCTCCCTCCAAATAGGATAGGGGCGCGTCTGTGGTCAGTCGCAGCTCGGTTTCGTAGCCAGCGAAGGCGATGTGGTGCGAGCCGTGCTCACGCTTGGGTCGTTGGCGCGACCAGCCGAGGATTGGATCGCAGCTAACTCGAATTCGCGGGGTGCCGGAGAGCGGCTCGACAATGCGAATCAGCTTCGTCGGTCGAAAGCTGCGTTCGTACTGGAAGAACCGCGGTGCAAAGTCCAGTACGCGAAAAGCCCCGTCGTCGCTCTCAAACTTGGTTTCGAGGACGTTGGTGTTCGTGAGGTAGCGTTGGACCCCCATGCGGCCATCGGGCGGGCCGATTGAGAAAGCTCCTCCATGCTCTTCGTCGAGCAAAGCGCCGAAAATCGGCGGCGAGTCAAAGCGCGGCAGGCAACACCAGACGATCGCCCCGTCGCGTCGGACGTGCGCGGAAAGTTGGCAGTTACCGATCAAGCCTAGGTCGGAGAGGGACATAGATGCGCTCTAGCAGCAACTGCTTGGGTATCCAAGTATTATATGGTACGCGACGCTGATGCGCCGAGCGAGTCGATTCTTGGGGGTTCTGCTGGTGGGCCTGAGCCTGCTGGCGGTGGGTGGATACCTCGTGCTCACGCAGACCATGAGCAGTTGGTTTGAGGCTGATCACGCACTTCGCTCCCGGCTTGCCGTGGGCTCTGCGCGGCAAAGCCTTGCGGACAACTGGCACACGAGTCGCAGTCGTCTAACCGAAACATTGGCGGACATCACGCGGGACGAGCGGATCATGGGAGCTGCTGCGTGCAGCGAAGACGGGCAGTTGCTGGCCGCTACCGAGTCGTACCCCGTTGAATTCTCCTGCAGGTCGGTTCTGGAGCGGATGAGGAGTGAAGCTAGAAAGGGAGCTACCTCTTGGACAATGTCCCCGGAGCTTCCGTCCGGGCGGCTCCATCTCAGCGTCACGCTATTCGAGCAGGGTTCAGAGGCCAAAGGAGCGATCGTGCTGGTGCATGATCTCAGCTACGTCGGTCGACGAGAGTTGACGACCCGGAACATCCTGCTGGCCACATTTTTCATCATGGCGCTGGGGGCCGCAGCGGTGACGTTGATCGCCCTGCGGTTCGCGTGGAAGGACTGGACCCGCGAACTTCGACGCGCCTTGAGTGGACATGCCACGGACGAATTCAAGCCGCTCGTCAGCGATGTGCGTTCACTGGCTCAGCGGCTTGCCAATGAGCGCGTCCAAGAGGCGAGCGGTGGGCTTTGGAGTCCGGCGCGCCTGCGTTCCGCGTTGACGCAGTATTTGGATGGCGAACGAGTGGTGATCCTCGCGAACCGAGAGCCGTATATTCACGAGAAAACGCCTGAAGGTGTGCGCGTCGTGCATCCCGCGAGCGGGTTGGTGACCGCGCTTGAGCCGGTGATGCGCAGTTGCTCAGGTGTCTGGGTTGCACACGGAAGCGGTAGCGCTGACCGGGAAACGGTCGATCGTCATGATCGAATTCTGGTCCCGCCTGGCGAAGAGTCCTATCAGGTACGGCGTGTCTGGCTGACCGAGGAGGAGGAGAACGGGTTCTACTACGGCTTCTCCAACGAGGGCCTGTGGCCGCTCTGCCATGTAGCGCACGCGCGACCCTTGTTTCGTGCTGAAGACTATCAGTACTACGTGCGTGTCAACCAGCGCTTTGCGGAAGCCGTTTGCGAAGAAGTCGATTCCGACGATCCTATTGTATTGGTCCAGGATTATCACTTCGCGTTGGCCCCGAAAATGATTCGGGAACGCTTGCCTCGCGCCACCATCATCACCTTTTGGCATATCCCGTGGCCTAACGCAGAACGCTTTGGCATCTGCCCCTGGCGTGAGGAGCTGATTTCGGGGTTGCTCGGCTCGAGCATCCTGGGCTTTCACACCCAACTCCACTGCAATAACTTCATAGATTCTGTGGACTCCTTCATGGAGAGTCGCATCGACCGAGAGGAACACGCGGTGATCCAGGGAGCGCGCAGGACTCTCGTGAAGCCCTATCCGATCTCCATCGAGTGGCCAGTGCATTGGCTCAATGACGTCCCCAACGTGGCGGACTGCCAGCTCCAGGTGCGACGCGAACTAGGACTCCCCGACGACGCCCTAGTCGGTGTAGGCGTGGATCGCTTGGATTACACCAAGGGCATCGAAGAACGACTATTGGCTGTTGATAGCCTGCTGACGCGGTACCCGGAGTTTCGTGGCAAGTTTACCTTCGTGCAGATCGCCGCCCCGAGCCGAACCAAGATCCCCCGCTACCGCGAGCTCAATGAGCGCGTCGAGGCGATTACTGACGAAGTTAATAAAAAGTGGTCTTCGGGGACCTACAAGCCCATCGTGCTTCTGCGCACCCACCACGAGCCAGCCAGCGTCTTCCGCTTCTATCGCGCGGCTCAGCTCTGCTACGTCAGCAGTTTGCACGATGGGATGAACCTGGTAGCCAAGGAATTCGTGGCGGCGCGGGACGACGAACAAGGGGTGTTGATACTGAGTCAGTTCACGGGAGCAGCTCGAGATCTCACCGAGGCCCTGATCGTGAATCCCTACGACCTTCAGCAGGCCGGTGACGCCATGGCGGGGGCCCTCAGAATGCCGAAAAGCGAGCAGCGGGAGCGCTTGCATTCGATGCGTCGTTTGGTGTCCGAATTCAACGTGTACCGCTGGGCTGGGCGGATGCTCGTCGACGCCGCAGAGCTCCGACGCAAAGAACGCATGACGGGACGATTTGCAACCGCTCAGCCTTCCACACCGACAGAACCTTATGAAGAACCTCCTGTTGCGTGAAAATCGCGAAGTTCTCGCCCAGCTGGCGGGCTCCAGGGTGCTGCTTGGGTTCGATTTCGACGGCACCTTGGCCCCGATCGTCGAAGACCGAGAGTGCGCCTCGATGCGAACGCGTACCGCTGAGCTCCTCGGCAGGCTCTGTCGACTGTATCCTTGTGCCGTCATTTCGGGACGAAGCAAATCCGACGTCGAGGCCCGTTTGGGCTCGGCTGAGCTCAAATACGTGGTTGGAAACCATGGGCTTGAGCCGGGGAGCGGCCTATTGGAGTTTGAGCAGGAAGTTGCAGAGGCGTACGTGCTTCTCAAGGAAGCTTTAGCCCAGTGCGCTGGCGTCGACATCGAAAACAAACGCTACACCTTGGCGCTCCACTACCGGCGTTCCCGCCAGAAGCGACAAGCCAGACAAGCGATTGACCGAGCGGTGGGCGCTCTTCCCTCGCCGATGCGCTCGGTCCTTGGCAAAATGGTAGTGAACTTGGTGCCTGAGCGTGCTCCCAACAAAGGCACGGCTCTGCTTGAGCTGAGGGCGATGGCAGGTGCTGATACCGCACTCTACGTGGGCGACGACGTGACCGATGAAGACGTCTTCGAACTCGATCAGCCGGGGCGACTCTTGAGCCTGCGTGTAGGAGAATCGCAGGCGTCCTCGGCGGGGTACTTCCTGCGTGATCAGAGGGCGATAGATGAGCTTCTCCAAACACTCATTTTACTCCGCAGTAACACCGCTGGTTAACCGATGAAGCCGGAGCCGCAACAAAGTTTCCCGCTGGGCCCAGCGCTGGGTTTTTTGGATCAACTTTGGCAGCTGAATCACGCGCTTTTGCAGCTCTCAGGGCACATGGACAAGCGCCTTGGGGTCACGGCGCAACAGCGTCTGATTGTGCGTTGCTTGGGCAAGTATCCAGGGATGACAGCGGGCCAATTGGCAGCGCTCCTTCATTTGGACGCCGGTACCATTTCCGCGTCCCTACGCCGGCTGGAGGAAAAGCGCGTGATTGAAAGGCGCCGGGACCCGCGAGATAAGCGGCGAGCGTCGCTTGGCCTCACTGAAAAAGGACGCGCCCTCGACCGATCGGCGAAAGGCACGGTTGAATATGCCGTTGAACAGCTACTCTTGGAAGGCAATCAACAGGAGGTGGCGACGACAGCGCGAGTGCTGGGTCAGCTCACAGCGCTGTTGATTCAAGAGTGTGAGCCCGGCTTGAATGCGGGGGAGCGCGCGGCGCGTTCGGTGCTCGTGCTCCCCATTGCCACGGTTAGACGCAAACCCCAATGAAGAATGCACAACAGCCTCATCGTCCCATCCGGAGTCCGTTCTGGCGCGTCGTCGCTTGGATCACCCCCGTCGCCAGTGCAATACTGGCGGTTTCGACGCGGGTTCACGCCCAAGTGCCGTTCAATGATCGCTGGCTGCTCGATCGCTTGCCGGCGCCGCTACTCCGGGTCGGACCCAAAGAGCTACAGTACTGGCAGTGGCTTGCGCTGCCCTTGGTTCTGATCGTCGCCTGGGTCTTCGGTCACCTGCTCAGTCGGGTCACCGCGCGGGTGCTGAGAAGCATCGCGGCTCGAACCCAGACCGAATGGGACGATCAGGTGCTCTTGGGCATCGGCGCGCCACTGACGTTGAGTTGGGCGGTGGCTGCCACCTACCTGCTGGTTCCTTGGCTAACGCTGCCCGAGTCCGCTGAGGCATTCCTGAACCGTTCGATGCGTGCGGTTCTATTCTTGGCGTTCTTCTGGTTTTTGGCTCGCGGCGTCGAATTAGCACGGCAGGTTATCGCATCATCTCCTTGGGGTCGCGAGCATGCGGTGTCTCGATCTCTTTTGCCGCTCGGGGCGCGCGTCGGAAAAGTCGTGTTGTGGGCGATTGCTCTGGTGGCGCTCATCTCGGAGCTGGGCTACCCGGTTACAAGTCTCGTGGCAGGGCTCGGCGTCGGTGGGCTCGCCGTGGCGCTGGCAGCGCAAAAGACGGTTGAGAATCTTTTTGGCGCGTTTTCGATCGGCGCAGATCAACCCTTCCGCGAGGGTGATTTCGTACGCGTGGAAGACTTTGTGGGCACGGTTGAGGCGATCGGTTTGCGTTCCACCCGTTTCCGCACTTTGGATCGTACGCTCATCAGTATACCGAACGGAAAGCTGGCCGAGATGCGCCTCGAGTCCTACACGGCGCGTGATCGCTTGCGCCTCGCGTGCACCATTGGGCTCGTCTATGACACGAGTCAGGCCTGCCTACGGGGAGTGCTCGAAGGTTTTGAACGAGCACTGAGACAACACCCCAAGATTTGGCCGGACACGGTGGTCGTGCGTTTTTCGGGCTTCGGCGCGTCATCGCTTGATATAGAGATCATGGCCTGGTTTCAAACCTCTGATTGGAATGAGTTTCAGCTGATCCGACAAGAAGTGCTCTTGAGCTTCATGGGTGTAGTCGAGCAACACAAGAGCTCCTTTGCGTTCCCGACGCGCACGCTGCACCTGGTTCACGACGAAAACCAAGGCGTCTTGGGCGAAGCCTTGAGTCCAGGTTAATACTCAGGCACCCTGTCGTTGCGGGATCTGAAGCCCGGTGCGCCCCGCTTCGACAACCGCCACAACTCCTCGGTGGCGAATACGCCGCTCGGTAGATACCGCGTAATAACTCTCACGCAACCCCTCACAGCGGCCAACTAACTGCACCGACGGGAGGTCGTCGATATCAGCCCGCATGGCAGCTCTCACAGGAAATACGCCGCGTCCGCCCAAGCCCAAAGCGCGAATGAGCCCAGCGTCGTCCGCCTCTGCCTTGACGATCGGGTGCACTCCGTTGGCGACGAACCAAGCGTCGAGCCTGCGCCTAAGTGGCGCACCAGTGGGAGGAAGGACGAACGGGACACTCGACAAACTTTGGGGAAAACGTAGCTTGGCACGTCGTGCCAGGGCGGTCGTGGCGTAAAGAAGAATGTCGGTTTCGCCGAGGAGATGCGAATGAATGCGCGTTCCCTGCGGCGCGACAGGGATCTCATTTTGGATCGTTAACTGAAGCCGCCCAGCCACCAAGGCTTCGAGCAAAGCGGGGCCCTTGTCCTGCACGAGGAGAAGCGGCACGCCGTCCTGATCCAACGCAGGGCCCAATAGCTGATACGCAAGCGCTTTGGGGATCCCGGGAACGACTCCGATCCGAAGCACGTCACGTCCCGACCCCGTGCGACCCTTCGCCACGTCTGTCAGCTCTCGACCGAGACGAAAAATATCGGCGGCGTAGCCAACTGCGTCTACTCCAAAAGCCGTTAACACTAAGCGTCGGCCACGCCGTTCGAACAGGGGAACACCAAAATGTCGCTCGAGCGCCATGAGTTGGGTGCTCAGCGTGGAGTGCGTGAGTCGGAGCTTGCGGGCCGCGGCGGCGACACCACCCTCCTCGGCAATCACGGCGAAGTAGTACAAATGGTGGTAATTGAGCCATTCCATGGATCGGATGGTCGCTTATCTCGACAGTGTTAGTCAATCTTTCGTTCTGTTAAACATACTCGGTTGAGCTCATGATGAAATCAACCCAAAGGAGATCAGCATGGCAATGCCCTTAAAGGATTTGAAGAGTGAACCTACCCCTCGTGTTTTGGTTGCGCTGCAGGAAGGGGGAGCACCGAGTTCGTGCGTCTTGCGGGCTCGGGCTCTAGCGCTGGTGATGGGAGCTGAGCTGGAAGTTGTGCTCGTTCTGCCGGAGCCGACACGCATTAATACACTTTTCCCTCAACACAATCTGCTGGACGCCATGCAGAGTGCGGAGCGTGCACTGCGATCGAGTCAGACCACAAGAACGTGGTTACGGGGTTTGTTGGGTGGGGATGAGTCTGCGGTGCGGTTTTCCCTTGTGCACGGAAACTTCGTCGCGGAAGCTGCTCGCTACGCGCACGACGTCGGTGCGCAGTTGGTCGTTGTGCCCGAAGGCGAGGGCTCGTCAGGCAGTGTCGCAACCGCGCTCGCCCGTGCCGCGCAAATTCCTGTCCTTGTTGCTCGTTCCGGCAGTGGGCGCGAGGCCATCTTAGCTGCAACGGACCTGGAAACTGAGGGCTATCCGGTGCTGCGTTGGGCTGCCGATCTTGGTCGACGCTTGGAGGCCCCGGTGGTGGTCGTGCACAACGTGAATCCAGAAGCCCCTAACGAGGAAAAAGACCGTCCGCTCCACGTTTTCCGAAACGACACCCGAGGAGGAGCACTCCTACATCTCCTGGAAACGCCTGCCGAAGATCTGTCCGTCGAACGTCTGCCCTCAGTGCTTCGCGCCGACACTGACCCCGTTAGCGCTATCTTGTCGGAGGCGAAGGCCTTTGACGCGGACATGATAGTCGTGGGCACGCGCGATCACGGTTTCCTCGGGCGGTTGTTTGGAGTTAGCGTCCCCGCTCAAGTGGTGGACGAATCCTCGTGTTCAGTGTTCGTGCTGCCCATCGATTAGGCGTTTCGAATGTGGCCAGGGGAACCTTGAGCCGGATAGAGGCGTTCAGCGTTTATAGAGCTTACCATTGGCATCAAGGAGGAGCTCGCGCCGCCTATTGGCAAGCTTCATTTGGAACTTGAACAGGGGCTGGTCTGCTTTTCCAATGATCGTTACCTTTTCGATCTTGAGTAGGACGGCCTTGGCATAACGGGCGGCCAGCGCCTTCTTGACTTCGTCCGGAAGATCCTGTCGCGCTATCAAGCGTTCCTCGAACAGCACGTAACCGTTTTTTGCGAAGGTGACATCCACTTTGCCCTCGCCTGTGCTCAGTTTCACTTCGTACACCGTCTTGCCGCGGTCCTGTTCTTGCGCGTAGGCGTTGGTGATTGCCCCGGGATATTTGGTTGTAACTGCCTGCAAGACAAGCATTGGCACGTTCGCCTTGGTGATCGGGCGTTCACGCGCGAGCCCTAGCCCCGTTAAGGTCAACGCGAGCAGGAATGCAGCGAAAGACTTAGGTATCATGCTGGAAATCCACGGGTTCAGTGACCACAGGCTCACACCAGCGTGTCATGGCAGCCGGCCTGGAGCTCACTTGCGTTTGGCTTGGGTCCTCGCGCGCGTGGCTCGAGCCTTCGGCGATGTTGTTTTTCGTATCGCCTTCTGCTGGAGGTTGGTCGTCCGCTTCAATCCGCCAGCGCTTTTCCGCGTCGACTTGCGAGAAGGCTTGCCAGTCGCCGAATCCTCGAGAAGCGCGCCACCTTTTTTGGCCGCACGCTGCGAAAGGTTTCGGCTACCGCTCGCTCCGCCTCCAACCTTGCGATCGCTCGCACTCACCCCGGGCTTGGCCGTGTCCACAACTGTATCGCGCCGCGCGCGCGGAGCCCGTTTAGGCTTCGGTGGGTTAGCCTCTCGTTGCTGTTGAGCTTTGAACCCTTGAGCTTTGGTTGCCATCTCGGCTGTTTACCCCATGATATGAGCGCTGGAAAGGTGCGGGTCGCAGAGCACCGTCGGCGTAGAGGAAGTCCTGAGGGCGCCCTGGCGAAAGTTGCTAGCGATTGCGCTTTCCGCGCACCAATTTGTTGCCGTAGGCAGGCGGCGGGGCGACGATCTCCCCGGGCTCTGGCGCGACACCTTCTGACGAGTCTTCAGTCCCCGTTGCGGGCGCGGCACTCAACGCCTCCTCGGTGCCAACGGGTGGCTTCGGTTCGGGCGGCGGAGCTGCGGCACCGCCGCACCCTGCCGTCAGTAGCGTCAGCAAGACCAAGGCAGTGATCGGAGCGCGAGCCATCAATATCATCGAGCTGTCGTACCACGAAACAACACCCGTTGGCGCTCGGACAGTCACGAGTATGGCATAGTGCGCCCATGTTCGACTGGTGGCGCCGCCTGAGCCGCGCTGAGGTGATTGCTCAGCCCTTCTCCGCAGAGTTCCGTGAGTTCGTGCGCGCGCGCGTGCCGCTCGCCAGCTATCTGACCGAGAGCGAACACGCCAAGCTCGAGGCCTTGGTGCGCATCCTGCTATCGGAGAAAACCTTCGACGGCGCGGGCGGACTGGTGTTGACCGACGAGATGCAGCTCGCCATCGCCGCGCGCGCCTGTTTGTTGGTGCTGCACCGCGTGGAGCTGGACGAGCCACTCTATCCAGAGCTCGACACCATCGTCGTGTATCCGTCCACCTATCGGGCCCCCCATCGACAGCAGGAAGGCTACGTGGTGATCGAAGGCGAGGAGACCCGCCTCGGTGAGTCGTGGTCGCACGGTTTGGTGGTGCTGTCCTGGGATGCGGTGCAGGCAGGCAGTGCTGACTTGACGGACGGCCATGACGTCGTGCTTCACGAATTCGCTCACCAACTCGACGCCGAGGGCGGCACGATGGATGGCACGCCGCAGCTCGATTGGGAGCACTACTCGATTTGGTCGAGGGTTGCTGGCCTCGAGTACGCGGCGCTGTGCAAAGCTGTGGAGGACGAGCGCCCCACTCACATCGACCCCTACGGGGCCAGCAACGCCCCCGAGTTCTTTGCTGTGATTGTCGAACAGTTTTTCGAGCGGCCCCGGGCGCTTCGCCTGCAGCACCCTGCGCTCTACACCGAACTGAGCGGTTTCTTCCGCTGGGATCCGGCTGCGCGAATCGACGAGCAGCGGTGCCCTCAAGTTCTAAAGCAGCTGCCGTAGGACAAACGGCTGGGCAAACTCTTTCTCGTTGTCCTACGAGGGCTCGAGGAGCAAGCCCGCCCCGCCCTACTTCACAAGAGGCTTCACTGCGCCGACGCCGATCCGATCGGGCGAAATCTGCCCGGGGGTGGAGTTGTACATGGCGTAGGTGAGGGCGAATAACGCCACCGCTGCCGCGGCAAACAGGCTGAGTGCCATGACTTTCTTGCGCTTCCGGTCCTTGCCGATGGTGACAAGTGCCTGATCAATCTGGTTATCGAGTCGGTCGTAGGTATGCATTGAGAGCTCCTCGTTTGAGATTTCGATGAGTATCGAAGCATCAATCATGCCGCTTGCCGTCGTCGCGTTGGCAATGCCCTCCTTCGAGCGCAATCGATGACAAAGTCGACATAACGCCCACACCGGGACATTTCGACGCGGTGCAGGGACGCGAGGTGAGGGCTCAATGGAGAGTGTACTTGGTCGCCACCCCGGATGGGATCGGGGACCCCTTGTTCTGGCATCGCTCCTGCATTGCTTCGCAGGCGGATATGGGCGACCACTTCGGCGATAATCGCAAGACCACGAATCTTTGGTTGGCCGCGCTGGTCGCGGGAGCCGTGTTGATCATTTCCTGCAAACGGCAGCCCGAGCCGAGCGGCGCTCCTCCGAACGAGATCGTGCTGGAGAAACAAACAGGAAAGACACTGGCGATGGCGAACAGAGTGATCAAGACCGATGAGGAATGGAAGAAAATCCTGACGCCCGAACAGTTTCGTATCACCCGCGAAAAGGGCACCGAACGCCCCTTTCAGAACGAGTACAACGGCACCAAGGAGCCGGGCATCTATCATTGTGTGAGCTGCGACTTCGACCTGTTCAGTTCCGAAACGAAGTTCGAGTCCGGCACGGGCTGGCCCAGCTTCTGGCAACCGCTGGCGCCGAATCGGATCAACACGGAGGCGGACAACAGTTTGTTTTCCCGGCGCACCGAAGTGCTCTGCAGCCGTTGCGACGCCCATCTCGGCCATGTCTTTGAAGATGGCCCCAATCCGACTGGGCTTCGCTACTGTTTGAATTCCGCCGCGTTGAAATTCAAGAAGACGCCCGAGGTCGGTGAGGGACCGCGTGAGTAAGAAACCCGCCGGCAAAAGCACAGCCGCGTGGGCAGCGCGACAGAACGAAAAGTTTTCGGCCATCGACGAAGCCGTCGGTGAGGATGGCTGGAAGATCGTTGGCCTGTTGCGGCTCAGTCCCCCGGCAGCATCCTTTACGTTTACCTGGATTACGTCGGCAAAGCCAACACTTGCCTAAAGAAACGAACAACAGACAGCCCTACACAGCTGCTGTTGAGCGTCGCCGATGAAGTAAACAAACGCTTAACCACAAAAGGAAATCTATGGCTAAAAATGTCGCCGATGTTCTAGTCTCCATGCTGGTGAAAGTGGGAGTCAAACGGGTTTACGCGGTCACCGGAGACAGCCTCAATCCCATCAACGACGCCGTCCGCCGCGATGGACGACTGCAATGGATTCACGTCCGACACGAAGAAGCGGGTGCCTATGCCGCCTCAATGGAAGCCGAGCTGGAAGGCATAGCCTGCTGCATGGGAAGTAGCGGCCCCGGTCATGTCCACCTCGTCAACGGCCTTTATGATGCCAACCGCGCCGGGAACCCGGTCATCGCCATCGCCACAACCGTGACCACCGACAAGCTCGGTTTGGATAATTTCCAAGAGACCGACGTCGCCAAGCTCTTCGACGATTGCTCGAAATACTGCTTCATGGCGAACACGCCCACCCAGGCAATCCACGCCCTGCAAACAGGCATCCAGCATGCGATCAGCAAGCGTGGCGTCGCGGTGATCGGCCTCCCGGGTGATGTTTCCGCAGCGGACGCCCCCGAACTCGCGACCGGGGAAAGGAATTTTTTCCCGCGCTCCTCGACCGTCCCATCGAAAGAGGAAAACAGTGAGTTCGCCGAGGTGATCAACTCGAATAAAAAAATCATGATCTTCTGTGGCTACGGCTGCCGTCACGCACAAAGCCAGGTCATGGCTCTCGCAGAAAAACTGCGCGCACCCATGGGCTACAGTTACCGTGGGAAAATCTTTTTCGACAAGGAGGACAACCCGTATGCGGTCGGCATGAACGGCCTGCTGGGCACGAAATCCGGCTTCACCGCCATGCAGGAAGCGGATGTCCTGCTGATGCTAGGCACTGATTTCCCCTACACCGAATTCCTCCCGGAAAAGAACATCATCATCCAGGTCGATATCAAGCCGGAGCGCATCGGACGTCGTGCGAAAGTGGACTACGGCTACTGTGGAGACATCGCCCCGACTCTGGAAAACCTTCTCCCGCTGCTCGATGGGAAACACGACAACGATTTCCTCAACGAAATGCGCGAGCTGCACGCATCGGTAGAGAAAAACTACCGGAGCTATGTCGATGAGCATTCGAAAAAAGACATGATCCATCCGGAATACGTCGCCGCCGTGATCGACAAGCTCGCCACCGACAATGCGATTTTCACTGTCGATACGGGCATGTCGGCGGTGTGGGCAGCCCGCTATCTCAGTGGGAAGCACGACCGCTACTTGACCGGTTCTTTCAACCACGGCTCGATGGCAAACGCGATGCCCATGGCTCTCGGCGCGGCGTTGCAGCAGCCAAACCGGCAAGTCATCGCCATGTGCGGCGATGGTGGGCTCACCATGTTGCTGGGCGATCTCATGACGATCAGCCAATACAAGGCTCCCGTGAAAATCATCGTCTTCAACAACCGTGCGCTGGCAATGGTGGAGCTGGAAATGCGTGTAGCCGGTTATCCCGATTGGCAGACGGTCATGGAGAATCCTGATTTCGCGATGGTCGCCCGGGCGATGGGTATCCGTGGCTGGACCGCGAAAAGATCCAGTGAGGTGGAGCCAGCGCTCCGGGAAGCCTTCGCCCACGACGGCCCCGCGCTGATCGATATTTTCACCGATAAAAACGCTCTCGCGATGCCGCCGCATGTCACCTTCGATCAGATGAAAGGCTACGCCACCTCCATGGCCAAGCTCATGTTCACCGGCCACGTCCCGGAGGTAATTGAACTCGGCTCATCCAGCATTAAATATCTCAAAGAACTAAAATAGTGCTCCGGCAGCGAGGGCTGCGCACAGCGCGAAGGCCGGCTGAGCTTGCCAACTTCGGCAGCGTCTACGACCAAGTGGCTTCCGTTCAAAGCAGCTGCCGTAGGACAAACGGCAAGATGCCACCGTGGCGATAGTAGTCGAGCTCCACCAGGGTATCGATTCTGCAGATAACCTGAAAGTTGATTCTCTCGCCGGTCTGAGTGGTTGCCGTC
>Ga0105049_10001404_pt1 | contig 28382 bp, 20 predicted proteins | sample MAT06_FD_78087 | JGI IMG/M metagenome (GOLD analysis project Ga0105049, IMG submission 78087) | Freshwater microbial communities from Lake Fryxell liftoff mats and glacier meltwater in Antarctica - MAT-06 | ecosystem: Environmental > Aquatic > Freshwater > Ice > Liftoff microbial mat | place... | reverse complement strand
TTCAGGCTCCCGAATCCTCGGTCAGGGATGACCGATGGATGAGCAGACCCCGCGCTCTAAACCTCCAAACAAAACAATCAACTCCCTCGAAGCCACCGACGCAGGAGCCGAGCCCCTTCACACTCCCGAATCCTCAGTCTTAGATGGCCGATAAATGAGCAAACCCCGCGCTCTAAATCCCCAAACCAAACCAAAAACTCCTCCGAAGCCACCCGCCAGTCTCACCCCTTGAAAAAGGCCGTTTGTCGCCGCATAATTTCAGAACTTACTGAAACTTGTGGAATTACATGAATTTACCGCCGCTGATTCAGACCGCTGTGCTTCACTTTGGAGAGATGGGCTCGAAGTGGGGGATTAACCGCACCGTCGGGCAGATTTATGCGCTGCTGTTTGTGTCGCAGTTGCCGCTAAACGCCGATGAGATCGCTGAGAAGTTGGGTTTCTCGCGCTCCAACGTCAGCATGGGTTTGAAAGAGCTGGACTCCTGGCGCTTGGTGCGCTTGCAGCATTTGCCCGGCGATCGGCGCGAATATTTCTCAGCGCCTGAGGACGTTTGGGCGATCTTTCGCACGCTTGCCGAAGAGCGTCGCAAGCGCGAAGTAGATCCAACGTTATCGATGCTGCGCGATGTGCTGCTGGCCGATCCGGTGTCGCCTGAGGAGCGCCATGCGCAGGCGCGTTTGAAGGCGATGCACGATTTGATCGAGCTGGTCACGGGGTGGTTTATGGACGTTCAGAAGCTCGAGCCCAAGACGTTGATTCAGCTAATGAAGTTAGGCGCCAAAGTGCAGAAATTTCTTGAATTCAAAGACAAGCTGCAAATCACCAAAGGCCCAGCCCCATGATCGAGACCCTCGTCCTGGCGCGCATCCAATTCGCTGCCAACATCACTTTCCATATTCTGTTTCCGACCATTACGATAGCGCTCGGCTGGGTGCTGCTCTATTTCAAGCTGCGCTTCAACGCGACCGGCGATGCCAAATGGATGGATGCGTATAAATTCTGGGTCAAGGTGTTCGCGCTGAGCTTTGCAATGGGCGTGGTGTCGGGCATCACGATGAGCTTCCAGTTCGGGACCAATTGGCCCGGGTTTATGCAAACGGTTGGCAATATTGCTGGGCCGCTGCTGGCTTACGAGGTGCTGACCGCGTTTTTCCTGGAGGCGACGTTCCTTGGAATCATGCTGTTTGGATTCAATCGGGTATCCAATCGGGTGCACACGCTGGCGACATTCCTGGTCGCGTTCGGTACGTTGATGAGTTCGTTTTGGATCATCGTGCTGAACTCGTGGATGCAAACGCCAGCGGGTTTTCAAATGATTGACGGCCAAGCGCATGCGACCAGCTGGATGGCGATTATTTTCAACCCCTCAATGCCGTATCGCTTAGTCCATATGCTGCTGGCGTCGGGCCTGACGGCGGCATTTCTGATCGCCGGGATCGCGGCGTTTCGCTGGTTGCGCAACGATCGCGAAGCCACCGTCATGACGCAGCTTAAAACCGGACTTTACCTAGCGGCCGCGCTGATTCCAGTGCAGATTTTGGTTGGCGATTTTCATGGTCTCAACACGGTTAAGCATCAGCCTGCAAAAATCGCCGCGATTGAGGGTTTGTGGCACACCGAGCGCGGCGCGCCGCTGGTCCTGTTTGCGATTCCGAATTCCGAGAAGCGGCGCAACGATTACGCCGTTGAGGTGCCCAAGTTGGCTAGTTTAATTTTGACTCACGAGCTGGACGGCGAAGTCAAAGGATTAAATGAGTTTGCAGGCGTGCATCCGAAAGTTGGGCCGGTGTTTTGGTCGTTTCGGGTAATGGTGGGTGTTGGCGGTTTGATGCTGGTGCTCAGTTGGTTGGCCTGCTGGCAATTACGCCGTCGCGGCACCTTGAACGTGTGGATGGCACGCGCTTTGGTGGTGATGACATTCTCTGGCTGGGTGGCCACTGTGGCCGGTTGGTGGGTAGCTGAAATTGGACGCCAGCCGTATCTGGTTTATGGCGTGCTGACCACCGCGAGCGCCGCAGCCGATATTCCCGCGCCGCTGCTGATCACCTCGCTGGCAATGTACATCACGCTGTATGTGCTGCTAATCATGGCCTACATGTCGGTCGTGTTTTATCTGGCACGCAACGCGCGCGTCGCGGAGATCGGCGCCACACCGGTGATGCCGGGCGCGGCTTTCCCGCTGGCCGCGAGCGCATGAGTCCTGATCTCGCGACGCCCGAGGGCTGGCTGCCGGTAGTGTTCCTGGGGCTGATGGGCCTCTCGATGCTGCTGTATGTGATTCTTGACGGTTACGATTTGGGCGTCGGCATGCTGCTGTCGCGCGCGGATGATTCCGATAAAGACACGATGATCTCGGCAATCGGCCCGTTTTGGGACGCCAACGAGACCTGGCTAGTGCTCGGCGTGGGGCTGCTGCTCGTGGCATTCCCACTGGCCCACGGGGTGATTTTAAGCGCCCTGTATTTGCCGGTCGCGATCATGCTGGTGGCGCTGATGCTGCGCGGTGTGGCGTTCGAATTCCGCGCCAAAGTGCGCGCCGAGCACAAAACTTTATGGAATCGCGTGTTTTTTCTAGGTTCGCTGGGGGCGTCGGTTGCGCAAGGCGCGATGCTGGGGTCGTACGTGCTCGGCTTTGAGTCCGGCTGGGCGGCGGCGCTGTTTGCGCTGTTTGTCGGCGCATGTGTGGCGTCGGGTTACCTGCTGTTGGGCGCGAGCTTTTTGATCATGAAAACCAGCGGTGCGCTGCAATTGCGTGCGGTGCGATGGGCGCGCGGCAGTTTGGGGTTGACCGCGCTGGGTATCGCGGCGATCTCGATTGCCACGCCGCTGCTCAGCGAGCGGGTTTTTGCCAAGTGGTTCAGCCTGCCGAATTTTTTATGGCTGGCGCCGATTCCCGTGCTGACCTTCGCGCTGTTTGTTGTTGCCTATCGCACTTTGAAAACGTTGCCGCGCGCCAACGATGCGCTGGCGTGGCTGCCGTTTGCGGCGACGGTGGCGATTTTTACGCTCGCATTCTCCGGTTTGGCCTACAGCCTTTATCCGTTTCTGGTCGTTGGCAAGATCACCATTTGGCAAGCGGCCAGCGCGCCTGAGGCGTTAAAAATCATTCTGGTGGGCGCGCTGGTGGTGCTGCCGACCATCATCGGCTACACGGCATTCGCCTATAAGGTGTTTTGGGGCAAGACCCAGCCGCTCGCGTATTACTGAGCTTTCCCGGATTTAACCATCCTCCCCTACAATCGGCGCCATGATTGATCTTCTAACGCTGTACTGAATGGATATTCCTGGTTATTCCGTGCTGCGCCAGCTTGGGCGCGGCGGCATGGCGACAGTCTATCTGGCGCTGCAAAAGTCCGTTGAGCGCGAAGTGGCGCTTAAAGTGATGAGCCCGTTTTTGCTTAGTGACCCGACCTTTGGCGAGCGTTTTCTGCGCGAGGCGCGCATTGCTGCAAAGATGACCCATCGACATATCGTGCAGGTACACGATGTCGGCCGAGCTGGCGATCACCATTACATTGCGATGGAATATCTGGGCGCAGGCGAGGTGATCGATGACGGCGCGGGCGGCTTGGACGTTGTTAGCGTGTTGCGCATTACCAAGGAAATCGCCTCGGCTCTGGGCTACGCGCACGCCAAGGGTTTTGTGCATCGCGATGTCAAGCCCGACAACATCCTGAAGCGCGATGACGGCGCGGCGGTTTTGACTGATTTCGGCATTGCGCGCGCGGCGGATTCACAAACGCACATGACCAAAACCGGCTCAGTGATCGGCACGCCGCACTACATGAGCCCCGAGCAAGCGCGCGGTCGGCCGGTGGATGGGCGCGCGGATTTGTATTCGCTGGGCGTGGTGTTCTACGAGATGTTGATGGGCCGGGTGCCCTACACCGCAGATGATTCTCTCGCGGTGGGCATCATGCACATCACCCAACCCATCCCCGAATTGCCCACTCGCTTGGCGCTGTTTCAAGCGTTGTTGAATCAGATGCTGGCGAAGCTGCCCGAGGAGCGCTTTCAAACCGGAGACGCGCTGGTCGATGAGATTGAAGCGCTTGAGTCGCGCATCCACTCGGGCGAATTCCCAGCGCTGTTTGAGCCTGCGCCGCAAACGCGTGTGCGTGTGCCAGCGCCAATGGCGCGGACCAAGCCATCAACGCCGGTGACATGGCGCGACGGGCGCGTTGAACCGACTTTTGGGCGCATGGAGGAAATGCCCACCGCGGTTCAGCCGCGTGAATCGACCACAGCTCCGCGTCGTACAGGCGGCTTTATCGCGATTGCGTTGAGCATGCTCGCACTAGGGTTGATCGCGGCAGTGTACGTTTGGCGCGAGCAAAGCCGACTGCCGCCAGTGGCGCTTCCGAGTGCGGCGCCTACGCTGCCGATCACCGCGCCACCTGCGGTTTCGATTGCCGTGCCACCGACGCCTGCGGAGCTTCAGTCAAAGCCATTTCCCGCTGCATCTCGCCTGCTTCCAAAGGTGAATGCGGCCATAAACGCCGGTCGGCTGTTTGGTTCGATTGATGCAGCCGTCGAGCTGCAGCTGCAAGCGCGTACACAAAGCCTACCGCCAGCTGATTTGGACGCCGCGCTTGCGCTGACCGAACCTGCGCTGGCCGCCGAGCTTAAGCGACGCCCCGACGCCAGTGGCGATGCACTGCTCCTCGCGTGGCGCGAGCTAGCGCCGAGCAGCGTTGAGCTGGGTCTTGCAGTTGCGTCGCGCGCAGCCAGTGCTCAAGAATCGGCGCTCGTCGAGCAGCTCAACGCTGCAAGCGCAGCCAGCCAAGCGGGGCGATTGCTGGGCTCGCGCAGCGCTGATGTAGCGCTAGCGCAGGCGTTGAAATTGGCGCCTGACGACACGCGCGTGCGAGCCGCTTTGGACGCGCTCGCCGTGACAATGCTGCGTCGCGCGGAGCGTTTTTTGGCTGATCGCGAGCTGGATCGAGCTACAGCTTTGTTGAATCGAGCCGACGCTATCAATTCGCGCACCCAGGGCTTGACGGCCGCGCGCCTCAAATTGGCCGCGTTGACCGAAGACCGCGACACGCAAGCCGCGGCTGTGCCGGCCGACTCGGCGCAGAGCGCGCAAATCGAGGCGCTGTTAGCGCAAGCCGCTGCGCACGTGCAAGCCGGTCAGCTGAATTCGCCGCCCTTGGATAATGCTTATGACGCCTACAAACAGGTGCTGCGCCTAGACCCGCGCAATGCGCCAGGGCAAGCCGGCTTAAAGCAGTTGCCAGCGCGTTTCCAGGCGCTTTTTGAGCAAGCGTTGCTCGCTCAGGACGTAGTCAAAGCGGACGAGTATTACAGTGGCTTGCGCGATATCGGCTTGCCGCCTCAGGCGTTAGATCTAGCCCGCACGCGGTTGGTAGATGCCTACATTGCAGCGCTCGCGCGAGCGCGTAGCGAAGGTCGCGAGAATCGCGCTAAAAACTACGCTGAACGCCTGCGCCAACTCGCGCCAAATGACGCGCGAGTACAGTAATTTTTGGCCCGCTTGAGCGAGAAACTAACCTTGCCGCGGGCGCTGATCCACAGTCACCTCGACCCGAAACGGAATCCCTGAGCGCTCACCCTCGACGATCGCTTTCATGCCGGGTTTCAAATCGGCAATCGCGCGGCGCAATTGGTCGCGATCAACCAGCACCTCGCTGTTGATCGAGAGCAAGCGGTCGCCGGGACGGATGCCAGCGCGCGCGCCGGGGCCGTTTTGCATGCTGGTCACCAAAACGCCCAATGGATCGATGCCCCCGGAGGATGAGTTTTCTGGGTCGCCGTCGAGCCCTAGCCAGCCGCGCGTGACGTAGCCTTTCTGCAAGATTTCCTTGGTCACACTGCGCGCGACATCAATCGGAATCGCAAAACCAATGCCCTGCGCACCGGAGTTACGCGAGTACATTGCGGTGTTAATGCCCACCAGTTGGCCGCGCGCATTGATCAGGGCGCCGCCGGAATTGCCCGAATTGATCGCCGCATCGGTTTGAATAAAGTCCTCATAGGAGCTTAGATTCGACACGCTGCGGCGGGTCGCGCTGACAATCCCCATCGTCACGGTTTGGCCGATGCCAAACGGATTGCCAATCGCCAACACCACGTCGCCCACGCTGAGCTGGCCGCCGTCATTGCTTGGCGCGGCGCTTAAGTTTTGGCTGTCGAGCTTGAGCACGGCGATATCGGTGTCTTCATCAAAGCCCGTTACTGTGGCTTGTGCCACCCGACCGTCGCTCATGGCCACCTGGATTTGATCAGCACCAACGATCACATGGTGATTGGTCAGCACGATCCCTGCTGCATCAACGATGACGCCAGATCCCAGATTGCGCTCGGTGCGTTGTCGCTGCGGTCCGACCGGTGTGCCAAAAAAACGCCGGAAATTAGGGTCTTGCACGATCCGGATGGGTTGCTCGATCACTGTGCGGTTGGCGTAGATATTGACCACCCACGGCGCCGCTGTAGCCACTGCCGTGGCGTAGGACACCGGCCCCGAGCCGGGCGCCTGCGCGCTTGCGGGCGATTGCGCGTTAAATGAAGGCTTGAGCCACAGCACTAGCGATCCAAGCAACACGCCTAACAGCAAAAAAGGTAAAAAATAGCGAGCCGTAGATTTCACAATTGGGTAGCATCTTAAATTCAGGGAAGGCGCGCTGTAAGCGCTCGCGGCGGCGTTTTTTGATTGTGACCGCCCTCGCGCATCGGCTAGAATTAGCAGGTCAACATCAATCCTAGCACGGGCTTTTTTTGCCCGGTGGCCACCGGAGTTTTACATGGCAGCAGAAGGTCCAAATTTAGGCCGGCGACGATTTCTAACCGCGACTACCGCGGTCGTCGGTGGCATCGGCGGCATTATGATCGCGGTCCCCTTTATCAAGATGTGGTTGCCCAGCGAACGGGCAAAAGCCGCCGGTGCACCCGTTGAGATCGATTTAAGCAAGCTGGAACCCGGCCAGTTGCTCATCCAGCCGTGGCGCGGACGCCCGGTATATGTGTTCAAACGCAGCGAAAAAATGCTTGCCACGCTTGAGTCAGAAGAATCGCGCTTAAAGGACAAAGATTCAAAATTGGCGGAACAACCCGCGTACATCAAAGGCCGTGGACGTGCGTTAAAGCAGGACATCATGGTGCTGTTGGGCGTGTGTACGCATCTGGGCTGCGGTCCGAAGCTCTACGCCGACGCGCAGGCGGAACCTTTTGACTCGAAATGGCAGGGCGGCTTCTTTTGCCCGTGCCACAACTCGCGCTTTGACCTTGCCGGACGCGTCTATCAAGGCTCTCCGGCCACTTCCAATCTCACCATTCCTCCGTACAGTTTCATCGACGGCGACAAAAAGCTGTTGATTGGAATTGATCCAGCAGCAGGGGCAGCTTAAATATGGCAGACGAACGTATCACTGCAAATTTCCCAGGGGTTGCAGGCTCCCTGGTCAACTGGGTCGATCAACGGCTGCCCGTCGTTGATTTCTGGAACAAGCACATTGGCCGATATTACGCGCCGAAAAACTTCAACATCTTCTATTTCTTTGGCTCGCTGGCGATGCTGGTGTTGGTCAATCAGATTGTCACCGGCATTTGGCTGGCGATGCACTACAAACCGAGCGCGGCGGAGGCTTTCGCTTCGGTTGAATTCATCATGCGCGACGTCGAATGGGGTTATTTGATCCGCCTCATGCACTCGACCGGTGCCTCGGCGCTTTTTATAGTGGTGTACCTGCACATGTTTCGTGCGCTGCTGTACGGGTCGTATCAAAAGCCCCGCGAACTGATTTGGGTGCTAGGCATGCTGATCTACTTGGCGCTCATGGCCGAAGCCTTTCTGGGCTACGTGCTGCCGTGGGGCAATATGTCGCTGTGGGGCGCGCAGGTCATCATTAGCCTGTTTGGCGCGGTGCCGGTGATTGGCAACGAGCTGACGGAATGGATTCGCGGCGATTTCGTCGTGGGTGACGCAACCATTAATCGGTTTTTCTCGCTGCACGTAGTGGCATTGCCGATTGCGATCTTGGGTTTGGTGGTGATCCACTTGGCCGCGCTGCACGAAGTGGGTTCTAACAATCCCGATGGCAACGACATCAAGAAATTCAAAGACGAAACTGGCAAGCCGTTAGACGGCATCGCGTTTCATCCTTACTACACGGTCAAAGATCTGTGGGGCGCATCGGTCTTTTTACTGCTGTTTTTCTTTGTGATTTTCTTCGCGCCGCACTTTGGCGGGCTGTTCCTTGAGTGGGATAACTTCGCCATCGCCGATGCGATGGTCACGCCGGAACACATCAAGCCGGTGTGGTATTTCACGCCGTATTACGCGATGTTGCGTGCGATTCCCGAAAAGCTGCTGGGCGTTATCGTGATGGGTGGCGCGGTGATGATTTTGTTCCTGGTGCCGTGGCTTGATCGCTCGCCAGTGCGCTCGATGCGCTATCGCCCAACACTGTCAAAAGTGCTGTTGGCCCTCTTTGTGATCTCCTTTGTGGTCTTGGGCTATCTCGGCATGCAGCCCGGTTCAACGGTGCAAACGTGGATTGCACGCGGCTTCACGTTCTTCTACTTCGCATTCTTCATCACAATGCCTTTTTGGACGACGATGGGCCGCTTTAAGCCCGTCCCTGAGCGAGTCACGATGCATGAGTAAGACCAGCGCAATGAGAGCGGCCTTTGCCGGTTTACTGTTCGCTATCGCGCTGCCGATTGGCGCCGCGACTGGCGGGGCTCTGCAACAGTCGGACGTCGACATCAGCAACAAAGCGTCTTTGCAGCGCGGCGCGCAGGTGTTCTTTAACTACTGCGCGAGCTGTCATTCGGCTCAGTACATGCGCTATAGCCGTTTGATCCCCGATTTGAATTTGACCGAGGAGCAAGTTCAGCAGAACCTCAACTTTCTGCGAGATCCGCTCGACGCTACGCAGCCGTTGAAGATCGGTGAGCTGATACGTCCGTCGATGAGCAAAGCGCAAGGCGAGCGCTGGTTTGGTAAGGCGCCGCCTGATCTGACCCTCACCGCACGCTACAAGCACGGTGGAGCCGATTGGATCTACACCTTTTTGAAATCCTATTATCTCGACCCGACGCGTCCAAGCGGTTGGAATAACTCGCTTTTTCTGAACACAGCGATGCCAAATCCGCTGTGGGAATACCAAGGCACGCAGCTGCCCATCGTGAAAACGCACAAGGACGCTGCGGGTACATCGCACTCAGAAATCACCGGCTTCAAATCTGCAGTCGGCGGTACGCTGAGCGAAGCGGACTACGACGGCATGGCGCGTGATGTGGCAACTTTTATGGAATATCTGGCCGAACCAGCTGCATTACAGCGCGAGAAATATGGCGTTTGGGTCATGCTGTATCTGCTGCTGTTATGTGGCGTGACCTACTTGCTTAAAAACGAGTACTGGAAAGACGTCCACTAGCGATCTTGAGTTCTCCATGACCTCCAACCGACCCTATCTCGTTCGCGCCATTTTTGACTGGATTTGCGACAACCATCTCACCCCGTTCGTCGTCGCGCGCGCGGACGCCGCTGGGCTGAAAGTGCCGCCAGCATCGATTGAGGAGGGGCGCGTGGTACTCAACTTAGGGCCCAGTGCGGTCACGCGCTTTGAGATGAATCATCAGGAAATTAGTTTTTTAGCGCGCTTTAGCGGGGTCAGCCATTACATCGTGATCCCGACGCAATCCATCGTCGCGCTCTATGCGCGTGAAAATGGCCAAGGCATGATGTTTCCGGATGAGCTTCCCGCCGGTGGTGAGCAGATTGAAGATGGTGCGCCTGAGCCAGTGGAGGCGGTGAGCGTGCTGCCGACGCCACTGGATCCGAACCAGCCCAAGCGCGTTTCCCACCTTAAAATCGTCAAGTAGTCGCTAGATTAGCAGCCACGTTCCTAGCCCGAGGAACACGAAAAACCCCATCACGTCGGTGACCGTGGTCAGCACCACGCCGCCAGCCAGCGCCGGGTCAATTTTCATACGCTTTAACGCCAGCGGAATGAGCACGCCGCCGAGCGCCGCAAGCGACAAATTGATCAGGATTGCGGCGGCAATAACGCCGCCAAGCTTGAGGTCCTGGAACCACGCGGCGACCGTTAAGCCGATCACCAGCGCAAACAAGCAGCCGTTGATGCAGCCAACGCCGAGCTCCTTGCTAAGCAGCGCGCGCGCGTTGCCGTCGTTGACCTGACCGACCGCCAAGCCGCGAATGATCAAGGTCAGCGTTTGCGTGCCCGCAATCCCGCCCATGCTGGCAACCAGCGGCATCAAGATGGCTAAGGCCACCAGTTTTTCTAAGGTTTCAGCGAAATGCCCGATCACGCTTGCCGCCATCAGCGCCGTAATCAAGTTCACGCCGAGCCACAAAGTGCGCCGTCGCGCCTTGCTGAAGACCGGCGCAAACATATCTTCGTCTTCGTTTAAGCCGGCCATCGACAGCACGTTGCGGTCGGCTTCCTCGCGAATCAAATCAACCACGTCATCGACCGTAATGCGCCCCACCAAAACATTACGGTGGTCCACCACGGGTGCTGAAATCCAGTCGTTGTTCTGGAAATCCTGCGCCACTTGACGCGCAGATGTGGTCACCGAATACGGTGGGATTGAGGCATCGACGATATCGACCACGGCGTCGTCCGGATCGCGACTGAGCACATCTGAGATCGCCAAACGTCCCTGGTATTCACCGGTGCGGCTGATCACAAAAAGATAGTCGATGATGCGCGGCAGGTCCCCGCGCATGCGCAAATAACGCAGCACCACCTCGATGGTCACATCCGAGCGCACGGTGACCAGATTCAAGCTCATCAAGCGTCCGGCCGACTCATCCGGATAGCTCAGCACGTTCTCAAGCCGTTCGCGGTCCCCGCGCTCCATGCCGGTCAGCACTTCGCGCAGCACCGTATCGGGCAGGTCATCAATGATGTCGGCAAGATCGTCGACGTCTAAGTCCGACGCCGCATCGATCAGCTCGGCTTGATCCATCTCAGCGATCAGGCTCTCGCGCACCTCATCGTTGACGTGGAGCAGCACCTCGCCGTCGTACTCGGAATCAACCAAACCCCAAGCAATCTCACGTTGCCCGGGCGGCAGTGATTCGAGCAAATGCCCGATCTCACCGGCATTGAGCGCGTTGATCATGCGCCGCACCGGCCCTAAGCGCCCGGAATCCAGCGCTTGCGAGAGCAGTTTGAGCTGCCCGGCGGTGCGCTCGTTGATCGTGATATCGCTCATCAGTGATCCTAAAAGCGGCTGGATGCTGGCGCGAAGTCTAACCGCGCGGCACACGTTGACGCTGACTAAGCACCACGATAAGCGACAATACGCGCCCGTATTGAACTAGCCCGTCAGGATCCGCCATCATGCTCAAGTATTCCGCGCCATTAAGGGATTTTCGATTTGTTTTGCACGATCTGCTGAAGGTATCTGAGCGCTACCCCGACCTTGGCGCGTTCAAGGATTGCACCCCGGATGTGATCGATTCGGTGCTTGAGGAAGCCGCGAAGTTCACTTCCTCGGTACTCGCGCCGCTAAACCAAAGCGGCGATGCACAAGGCTGCCGCTGGGAAGCGACCAACGTGATTACCCCCGATGGTTTCAAGCAGGCGTTCACCCAATTCTCGGCGAATGGCTGGTCGGGCTTGGTCGGATCACCGGAGCACGGCGGGATGGGTATGCCTTATTCGCTAGGCAGCGCGGTGGTCGAGATGATGGCATCAAGCAATATGGCGTGGTCGATGTATCCGGGCCTCTCGCACGGCGCGGCTGAATGCATCCACGCCAATGGCGATGAGTGGCAGCGCAATGTGTTTGAACGTGCGATCAACGAGGGCCGTTGGACTGGCACGATGTGCTTGACCGAGCCGCACTGCGGCTCCGATTTAGGCTTGCTTAAGACCAAGGCGGAAGCTCAGGCCGACGGCACTTATCGGCTTACCGGGACGAAGATTTTTATCTCCGCTGGTGAGCATGATTTAGCCGAGAACATCGTGCATTTGGTCCTCGCGCGGCTGCCTGATGCGCCCGCTGGTACAAAAGGCATTTCAATGTTTTTGGTGCCGAAGTTCAAAGTAGACAGCTCAGGCGCGCTCACTGAGCGCAACCAGATGAGCTGCGGCTCCATCGAGCACAAGATGGGCATTAAGGCCTCATCGACCTGCGTGATGAACTTTGACTCAGCAACCGGCTGGCTGATTGGTCCGCTCAATCGCGGCTTAAATTGCATGTTCGTGATGATGAACACCGCGCGCCTGGAAGTCGGTATTCAAGGCCAGGGATTGATCGAGGCGAGCTTCCAGAACGCGCTGCCCTATGCGCTCGACCGTCTGCAAATGCGCTCGTTATCCGGCCCCAAACGCCCGGATTTGCCAGCCGACCCGATCATCGTGCATCCCGATGTGCGACGCATGTTGCTGACGCAAAAAGCAATTGCAGAAGCCGGTCGGGCACAGTGTTTGTTTTCAGCCCATTTAGTTGATGAGCAGCGCCACGCAAACGACCCAGCGCAACGCCAGTACGCCGACGAGCTGCTGTCATTTTTGACGCCGATTACCAAAGGGTTTCTGACCGAAATGGCGATCGAATGCACGTCCCACGGCATGCAGGTACTCGGCGGACATGGCTACATTCAGGAATGGGGCTTGGAGCAGCTTTCGCGCGATGCGCGCATCACCACCATCTATGAAGGGACCACGCAGATCCAAGCGTTGGACTTGCTCGGTCGCAAGATCGTGCAGACGCAAGGCGTTGGTTTTAAACACTTTTTGGGACTGATTGGCGCGCTCGTGGCCGAGCATCAAGACAACGCGGCGGCCAATGAGTTTTTGACGCCGCTCGCCCGCGTCGCTGATGAGTGGACTCAGCTCACGATTGCATTGGGCAAGCGCGCGATGAAAGATCCAGACGAAATCGGCGCGGCCGCGGTTGATTACCTGTTCTACGCGGGCTATGCGGTTCATGCCTACTGGTGGGCGCGCATGGCCGTCCTCGCGTTAGCCTCACCGAAAGTTGAGTTTCACCAAGCGAAAATTCATACCGCACGTTTTTACTTTGAACGGCTGTTGCCGCGGACGCAGGCGCATCGACAAAGCCTCGAAGCGGGCGCGGGTTCCCTGCTGGGTATGCCGCAAGATCTGTTCAACGTCATTTAATTTTTTCAACCAAAGGGACTAGCTATGTTTGAGCCAACCTCAATTAATCGCCGATCGTTTATGCAACTGGCCGGTATCAGTGCCTTTGGCGCACTGGCACTGACCCAGACCGCTCAAGCGGCTGACTTACCCGCACTTGAACTCGACAATCCAACCGCGAAAGCGCTCGGCTACATCGAGGATTCAAGCAAAGTGGACGGCAAAAAGTATCCGAAACACGTAAGCACGCAGCTCTGCAACAACTGTAAGTTTCTGCTCGGTGATGCAAAAGCCGCGCGTTTTCCGTGCACCTTGTTTCCTGGGAAATCGGTCGCCAGCAAGGGATGGTGCGTGTCCTGGGCCGCGAAAGCCTAATTCTCGCGCTGTTGATTGCAGCCGCGCTGTTGGGCGTGGCTGTAATCGTGCTGCTGCTTGCACGCGCGCGCCGCGCGCAAGCCGATCAGCTCAAAGTAGAGCTCAAAAACGAATTTGAGCGATTGGCCCAAGACATCTTCGAACGCACCAGCCAGCGTTTTCAAACTCAAAACGACGCGCAACTGCAAACCATGCTGGTACCGCTGCGCGAACAGCTCGCTGGCTTTCAAGCTCTACTGCGTGATTCCAGTTCCGCACGCCAGAGCCAACACATTGATTTAAAAGCTGAACTTCACCATATGCGCGCGTTGAACAGCCAGCTCGGCCAAGACACCGCGCAGCTCACCCGCGCGCTGCGCGGCGATAGCAAGGCGCAGGGAAATTGGGGCGAGCTGCAGCTCGAACGCCTGTTGGAATCTGCGGGCCTAAGCCGTGGTGTGCACTTTGAAACCCAGGTGAGTGTGGCCAGCGAGGACGCTCGTTTCCAGCCCGATGTGATCGTGCGCCTGCCGCTTCAACGCGACGTGGTCATCGATGCAAAAGTGTCGCTCAGCGCCTACGCCCGTTTTTGCAGCGGCGATTCAGCGGCGTTGAAAGACCACTTGGGCTCGTTGCGCGCGCACATCCAAGGGCTTGCAGCACGCGCCTATGAGCGCTTGCCCGGCGTGCGCAGCCTCGATTTTGTGCTGCTATACGTGCCCATTGAAGGCGCGCTGACCGATGCGCTGCGCGCCGATCCTGAACTGGCCGACTACGCCCTGCGCCGCAATATCGTGCTGTCGTCAACCACGACGCTGCTATTGATGCTTAAAACAGTCGCTAGCCTGTGGCGCATTGAGCAGCAAAACCAAAACGCCGAGGAGATCGCGCGCCAGGCCGGCCAGCTGTATGACAAGTTTGCGTCGTTGTATGGCGATCTCAAGCGCGTTGAGCAGCAGCTTAACGGGACGCAGCAAACCTTTGCCCTAGTGTTCAACAAACTCAAAGATGGCCAGGGCAGCCTTGTCTCGCGCACCGAGAATCTGAAGCGTCTGGGTGCCAAAACTGCGAAGTCGTTGCCAGCCGCCGATGAGCAAGGTCACCAAAGCGACGCGCAAAGTCTCTAAACTCCGCGCCCTCATCAATTACCCTTGGCCGGAAATCTATGTTGCTGCGCCGCTTGATCGTCCTCGCGCTTTTTTCAGCTAGCGCGCCACTGTTTGCCGACTCGACCCCGCAAACGATTCCCCTCAATCAAAACTGGTCCAATATCGGCATGATTACCGTCGATGACGATTGGAGCGGTGTTCCGGGATTTGTCGGTTATCGCGGTGACAATCTGACCACTTCGATCGGAGTCGATCCACAAACGCTGTTAGCGGACGGCACTAATACGCCGATCGATATCAATGCCAACCGCTTGCCGTCAGAGGTCAACACTTTTCTAAGCGGCGGCTTGTCTGAATTTGAGCTCACCGATCCGACGGTTGCGATGCAGGGCAGCGGCACTGCCGATGCGCCGTTTTTGCTGCTGAATCTGAACGCGACCGGGCGCAGCGCGCTGCGTGTGCGTTACAAATTGCGCGATCTGGACAGCTCAATCGACGATTCCATCCAGCCGTTTGCCCTGCATTATCGCGTGGGCACCAGCGGCGCCTGGACCAACGTCAGCGCGGGCTTTGTTGCCGATGCGAGTTCCGGCCCAAGCCTGGCAACTCTCGAAACCCTGGTCGATGTGACCTTGCCAAGCGCCGTCGATGGGCAGCCGGTCGTACAGATTCGCGTAATGACCACCAACGCCCTCGGCAATGAAGAGCTGGTCGGTGTCGATGATTTTCAAATTACCGACGTGGCCGGTACGGTCGATGTGCCACCGACGGTTGCCTCAACCATCCCGGCGGCGAATGCGGTCGGCGTGCTGCTGGATGCCAATATCACGGTGAATTTTTCTGAATCAGTCACCTTGGGGACCAACTGGTACACCTTGCAATGCGCGCTCAGCGGCGCTGTGACCGGGCTTACGTTACAAAATACTGCATCTAGCTACACGCTTAACCCAACGCCAGTATTTGCGCCCAGTGAGCTGTGTACATTCACGGTTCTGGCAAGCCAGGTGAACGACACCGATGGCACCATCAATGCGATGGTCGCCAACTATGTGACGACCTTTACCACCGTTACTGATGATCTGCCGGTGGTCAGTTCAACCTCACCGGCGAACAACGCGAATAACGCAGCCAGCGCGACCAACATCACCGTGGTGTTCAGTGAAGCGGTCGATGTGACCGATTGGATTGATCTGAGCTGCGGCGCGCCGCTGGTTGCTGTACCGGGCACCACCAGCGGGTCGGGCAGTAGCACCATTGTGTTTGATCCAACCGCCAATCTCGCCGCTGGAAGCAGCTGCAGCGCCTTGATCAAACGCAGCGGCATTCTCGACCGCGACGGCACCCCAAATCAGCCGGCGGCCGATGTCACGATTGCCTTCACTGTCACCTCTGGCGGCGGCGGCTATTACGCGAGCGTTGATCCGCTGAACGCAACCACGCTGCGCTCGACCGTGCATCAGCTGATCCGTGCCCACGCCTGCTATCCGTATTCGGGCCCAACCAATGCTGCCAACGCCTGGACGATCCTCGAGTTAGCCGACCAAGACCCCACCTTGCCTGCAAGCGCCGGTCGGATTTTAGATGTCTATAAAAATGTCAGCTATCTCAAGATCACCGATCGCTCCAACGGCATGGGCGGCGCGACGCTGCGCTACAACCGCGAGCACACGTGGCCCAATAGCTACGGCTTCAATAATCGCCTCACGGCGGGTACAGTGGGGGCGAACTCCGTGCAGGTGCCGAACTGCCCCTACACCGACACGCACATGCTGTATCTGTCCAACGAGGACTACAACAGCCAGCGCGGCAACAAGGCCTACGACAACTGCCCGACCTGCACTGAACTCACAACCGCGAACTACGGCGGCGCGGGCGGCACCTCGGGCGTCTATCCGGGCGATTCAAACTGGAGTGGTGCAAATGCGTTTGAAACCTGGCGCAAGCGCAAGGGCGACGTCGCGCGGGCGATCTTGTACATGGACATTCGTTATGAAGGCGGCGATGTCGGGCGCGCAGGTTCGGTAATCACCGAGCCGAACTTGATCGTGACGGACAACTTAAGCCTGTTGCAGACGACCCCAAGTGGTCAGTTCGCCGCGACCAGTTATATGGGGCGCCTATCGACGCTACTGCAATGGCATCAGCAAGATCCGCCCGATGAGCTGGAATGCTTGCGCAACGCCAACATTCAGTCTTATCAGGGCAACCGCAACCCATTCATCGACAATCCTGAATGGGCGGGCGTGGTTTACCAGGACGTGGTGTTTGCAGCTAACTTCGAGACGAAGTGCGCGCTTTAGTTAGATATTGATCAACTGGCAAGCGGGTGGTGCTCCACACGCTTGCCTGCTGTGCCAACTGTGAGCGCGGGCAATTTGCTGAGAGAAAGCAAGCCGTGCGACCCGGCAGTAGTCCCGTCCGTTGCCGTCTCCGTTATCTCCTTGGGAGCCTGAGGCATCCCTGCGATCCTTTTGCACCCTGGGCATCAATGGGTCAGTCGTACGGCTTGCTCTTTCTCAGATGACAAGAGACACGAGCGCGCCATTTGTCTCACCTGTTTTGCAAATAATTTTACGCAGTGACCAGAATCTTGCCGTCGCGCTCACCAGTGGCGGCGGCCAGCACCGCTTGTTTGATCTCAGCTACCGGATAAGTCGCGTGGATTCGGGTGTGTAGCGTGCCTTTGGCGATCAACTGCGCGAGCTCACCATAGAGCGCCGCCTGCTGGGCTTTGCTCGCTGATCTAAACCAGCGCGCCAGCCAAAAGCCTTTCAGCGTGACGTCGTTGAACACGAACGATTTCGCCGACACCTGGCACGGCTCACCACTCATCAAGCCGTAGTTGACCAACGTCGCCCCTTCGCACAAACACGCGGCTAGCCGATCGGTTGCAGTTCCGCCGACCGCATCGATTCCCAGTTTGATGGAAGCGTTGCCGGTCAGCTCACGCACGCGCTTGTTCAAGCCCGGCCCATCAACTAACACTACGTCCGCACCCAGCGCCTGCACGGCGGCAACTGCTGATTCGCGGCGCACAATATTGACGGTCTTAAATCCGCGCAATTTGGCGAGTTGGATCAAATAGCTGCCAACGCCTGAGTTGGCCACGTTTTGAATGACCCAGTCGCCTTCTTTCAGCGCCACAAATTCGCTCAACATCAGCGCGGCCGTCGGCGGATTGACCGTCAGCATGGCCAGCTGCTGTGGGTCAGCATCGTTGGGTAGCGGCACCAGCTTGGCGCATTCGACAACCATCTGCGTCGCCCAGGTGCCCATCCCAACCGGCAGTAGCACGGTCTGCCCGATCGGCAAGCCCGGCGTATCCGGACCGAGTTCAACGATTCGCCCAACGCCTTCGTTGCCACCAATCGCCGGCAGCGGCGGCAGCATGCCGTATTCACCGGTGAGCGTCAGCACATCGGACGGATTGATCGGCGCCGCGAGCAGCTCGACGCGCGCCTGTCCGCTCTGTAAAGCTGGCGCGGTAAACGCGACGGCATCGATCACATCTTGTGGCACGGGGCCACGGGTTGCGTATTGCGCTTTTAGCTGGGACATCGCGGTCGCTCATTGGAAAGAGCGCCGCACGATAGACGAAAATTGTCGCGAAGTGCGCCGCGGTTAAGGGGCGCCTTCGGTTTACCGCGCCTCTTATTTCTTTACTTTTTGGCGGGCATCGGTGGCGCGCTGCATTTCTTTCATCATGTCCTGCGTGCTCGGTGTAGCACCGGCAAATTTGAGATCGCTGGCAAATAGCTGGGTGGACTCGAGCTTTTGCTTGCTTAAAAGCTTGCCATCCATCCCGAGCTTGGTCCACTGGCTATTCGCGATGGTGACTAGGGAATCACCGACTATCACTGCACCTACCGGGTTTTGGAGCGCTGGGTGGGCGGCGTCTAGGGGCTCGGTTTTGTCGATTTGCGTGCCTTGCGCGGTCAAACGCAAGCGCATCACGCGCTTTGGACTGGTGCCGCCTTGCACCAAAAGCAGCGAGCCGTCGGCTTCACGCGCCATACCGGTGATGCCGCCTAAGTTGAGATTTTCAGGCACCACAAAATTGATGCCGGATTTCTTAACCAAATCAACGCCATAGATTCCCATTGAAAGGTCAGCTACGTAGAGGATCTGGTCGTTCGGGCTCAACGCGATGGCGCGCAAATCGGTGAGCTTGGGATTGCTAAACAGCGGCTCAATTTCCTTGCTGCCGGGCTTGACCACGTACACGTTCGGCGCGAGTCCATCGGCGATGTAGAGCGTGCCGTCTTTGGCGATGGCCAGGTGCGACATCAGGCGCGGGCCGGCTTCCTCGGGCACGTCGTAGCGCGCTTTGAAGGCGCCGGTTTTCAGATCAAAGCGCGCCAGACCACTGCGCCCGGCGAGCGCATCGTCGAAACGTGCGTACTGCGGCAACTGCGCGGAAGCCACCCACAGCTCATTGCGCGCGGGGTCTACCAGCACTCCCAAAACGCCCGAAATACCGTTGGCTTTGTTGGACTCGATGAACTTAACCATCGTGCCGTTGGGCTTAAGCCGATACACAGCGCCAAGGGCGGCGTCGCCGAGCAGATAGTCTTTGCTAGTCGGGTCGAAGCTTAACGATTCGGTGAGCGCCGCTGGGCCTGATGCGCTGACCCGCACGCTGCCGCCGCCAAACTTCTCGCCGTTTTTGCTCATCGCGTCTTTGATGTAGCGATATACCTCGGTGTCAGCAACGGCTTTGAAATCGCCGCTATCGTTGAGCGCATAGGCAAGCCCCAAGCGCTGTATTTTGAGCAGCGCGTTATAGGTTTCGCTGCGTTTGCCGGCGAGTGCATAGGCCGTGGCCAGTCCAAACAGAAAATCGCCGGACTGTGGCCGCAAATCGACCAAGCGCTCCATCGTGCCGATCAGGGTTTGATAATCCGCGCGCATCCGCGCTGCATTGGCTAGCACCGTGAGCTCGCCTACGTCTTCTTTGCTGGCGATTTGTTGGTCCAACTTGGCTTGCACATCCGGCGGATTGCCAGCCCATTGCGCGTGGGCAAGGGGCCCAAAACTGAGTGTGAGCGCGATGCTCAGAAGACGTAGCTTGATCATGTGCGAGACCTACAATAGAAGCGTTGACGGACCGTAGCGCACTGGGTTGGTTCGCGCACCACTTTCCACCACTGCAAAAAAGGGCGCACAAGATGACTGATGTGGTTACGCTTTACAACGGTAAGTATCTGAACTTGAAACGCATTGGGACCTGGGAATACGCCGAGCGCACCAATCCAGCAGGCGCGGCGATTATCTTGGCGGTCACCGCTGAAGGCCGCGTGCTGTTTGTCGAGCAGTATCGAATACCCATCCAGAGCCGCACGATCGAAATGCCAGCGGGGTTGATCGGCGACATCGGCAGTAGCGCCGGTGAAGGCTGGATGGAGTCAGCCCGGCGCGAGCTGTTGGAGGAAACCGGCTACGCAGCGGCGCGCTTTGAATATGTGATGGGCGGACCGTCATCGGCGGGCATGAGCACCGAGCAGGTGTGTTTTGTGCGCGCCTACGATTTGGTGCGGGTGAACGCGGGCGGCGGCGTGGCGGGCGAAGATATCGTGGTTCACGAGATACCGCTGGCGGACGCCGCGCGCTGGCTCAATGCCAGAATGGCGGAGGGTTTTAGCATTGATCCAAAGCTCTACGCTGGTTTGTACTTTTTGCGCTTTGACCTCAATGGCGATGCGGCTTATTGAAAGCCATCGTCGAAGATGATGTCCTGCGTGAACGGGCAGCTGAGCGAGCCGCCGATCAGCTCGACGTTGTCCACATACCAGCCATCGCGATTGACGCTTGAATCGGCGGTGAAACGAAAGCGCACGCGTACTTGCGCCTGTTGGGCCGCGGTGGGCAGCGCGATGCGCACTTCTTCCCAAGTCGGGCGGCCCGAGCAGCTCCATATTTGCGAGTAACTAGCACCGCCATCGACCGACAGGTCTACGCGCCCGAAATCGCGATTGGCCTCGGTGTCGCACCAGCTCGCAAAACGCAGCTCGGTCTGCGCGAAGCCGCTCGCGTTTAACAGCGGCGAGACGAGGCTTGTTGACGCGTTATTGGCGTAGTTGCCGCTGGGTGAGTCGGTAAAAGAGCGCGGCGCACTAAAGCTGCGCGTGGTGCTGGTAGCCCACGGCAACTGCGCGCTCCAAGTGCTGATATCGGCGTCGAGCAAGTCGCGAAATGCGGCGCATTGCGGGGTCATCGCGATGTTTTGATTGAGCTCAAGCCCGGCGTTTAAATTAAGCGGGCCGACGCTTGCGTTGAGATAGCCGTTAACGCTCGCGGTGAGCGTGCGCGAGCCGGGCGGCAGGCGAATGGCGTAGATCCCGCGTGTTGAGCTCAGCGCACCCAACCGATCCGCGCTCAGCGTGCCGCGGTTTCGGATCGGCGCGCCGTTGCGCGCATCGCGCAGCGTGCCGCTGATTCGCGCCGTGGTTTTGGGGTCGGCCACCGTGATAAATGCGCTGCCGAGTGGCCCTAGTGCGCCGCTCGAATCGCGGCCCTGCACCCACGCCACGTGGCGACCCGGCGTGAGTGGGCCGGCGATAGTCGCTGTGACCGCTTCGCGAGATTGCGAAAAATCGCCGTCCAACGCGCTGGCCTGCGCGACCGGGGTGGAGCCCGCTAACCACGGCAAACTGTCGACGTAGACGGCCGCACCGCTAATGCTGTGAACCGCCTCAATCCCGTTGCGTGCGCTAAACGCCGAATCGTCGATTTGTGCGGCGACAAACGCCGCCTCGCCGGGGCTGATCAATGAGCCCAGTACGTTGAGCGCGTCGGGCCCGCTGGGCAACTGATACGGCGCGCGCGCAACTTTCAGCGCATAGCGCATTGCGCGCTCGTTGTCGGGCAAAATGGTGGCGGCAAAGTTGGCGCAAGGCTCGAAAAAAGCGTTGCCAAGTTCGAAGGTATACGACGCCACGCCCAGCTCGCCATACGCAAAATCAAGCGTGGTGCCATCGGTTGGATAGAGCTCCACGGCCTGCTGCGGCGCATAGCCGTTGAACCACGCAAAGCGCCGCCCGAGCGTGCGCAAGCCTGCGTCGTTGCTTGAGCCCTGATTGAGCGGCGTCAGCGGATCTGCATCAAAGCCATACGGCCACAGCACGAGCTGTGAGAACGAGTGGATGTCAAAAAACAAACCCGGCGTGTCTGACGGCGCTGCATCAAGCAAATTGGCCCCGCGATTGTCGGCGAATATCGAGCGCACGTAGGCAACTATCGCTTGGGTCTCAGGCTCGGAGGTTAAAGTCGGCCCGCGATAGGTGAGGTCGCACTGCACGCCGCTTGAGCCGCCATAGGCACCCCACGCAAACGGAAAGTTGCGATTTAAATCCGCTCCTCGCGTGTTGCTGGTCGGCGAGCAATACGCCTCGTTGGTATTTTTGCGCCAGTTCAAACCCGTCTCGGCGCGCTTGCGTCCATCGGGATTGGCTTGCAGCAACAGCTGCAGCTCGTGGTGATCGAGCATCCAGGTGACGTCGGCATCCTGGCCATAGCTCAGCAGTAAATTCTCGGCAAATCGCGTCATCAGCTCAGCGGGCGTGTATTCGCGAGCGTGCACCGAGCTCATCGCAAATAGAATGGGTTTCGGCCCAGCGACAGCTTGATTGGTCAGCTTGAGCACGCGCAAATCATAGCCATTGGCCGCATTGCGCTGCTTTTCCCAGCTATCCCCGATATCGACACTCGCGGCCAGCAGTGGATAGCTTCTCACCAATTGATTGATCGTCGCGTGGGTTTCCTCAACGGTTCGATAGCAGCTAAATCCGGGGATCGATTTCGCGCTTTTGGCGCTCGGCTGGGTGGGTTTGTGGAGCAGCGCAGTGCGCTCTTCATCGAGCTCCAAACGCAGGCCCAAATTGAGCAGCTGCTGGCGTTCAAAGCCGTTGGCCAGCTCAACGATCGCAAAGCCTTTGGCCTGGTCCACTTCCCACGGTTGGGTGCGCGCAGAGAGCAAGTTGAGCTGGCCGGGAGTTGTGAAAAAAGCCTTGACCACCCACGGTGGCGGCGCTTCTGCGTGCGCGCGTGAAGCCAAAGACAAAAGCAGCGCAACGACGAGCACGGGGATCAGTTTCATGAGTGCAAGTCTAAGCCCAAGGCTGGGCCCAAGTGGAATGGGCTTCAGGCGGCGAGTATCCTTCGCGAACTTTGAATATTTGGATCATTTGATCGCGCTATGAATGCAACCGTAGAAGCCCCTGTATCGCCTGTGCTGGAGCAGATTCAGCAGTATTTTCAATCCCACCTCAACGCCGCGAGCGCGCGCCATGCGCAGGCTTTCGCAAACCTGCTCTTTAGGCTGACGCCGAATGAAGAGCTGCGCGGGCGCCCGGTGGCTGCGTGGTGCGCGGTCACGGTGCACTTGCTCAAGTACGCGCGCGAACGTCGCGGCGACGCCATCCAGGTGCGCTTGCTCAACCCGACCGTGACCGACAACGGCTGGGAGTCGAGCCATTCGGTGATCGAAATTGTCATGCCCGATATGCCGTTTATCGTCGATACGGTGCTGATGGCGATGGCCGAACTTGAGCTCAACGTGTACTGCATGATGCATCCGGTGTTAAGCATCGAGCGCGATCCGGGCGGGCATATTTTGGACCTGCACGAACTGGTGCCCGGCGCGCGCGGCAGTGCTGAGGCGGTTTTGCATTTGGAGATCGATCGGCAAGCCGATCCGGGCACGATGCGGCGTATCGAAGATCGCGTGCGCCAAGTGTTAGGTGACTTAGGTGCCTGCGTGCGTGATTGGCCCAAAATGCACGACAAAGTCCTTGAGATTGCGAAAAGTTTAGAGCTGCGCGCACATGCGGCTGATCCGCTTGGGGCCAGCGAAGCGCGTGCGTACCTGGAATGGATTGCGGCGAACCATTTCACCTTTCTGGGCTATCGCGAGTACACGGTGGTCAACGAGGGTGGCGAGGAAGTATTGAAGGCCAAAGTCGATTCAGGCCTGGGCATTTTGCGTACCCAGGAAAACCTGCTCGCACCGCGCTCGATCCGCTCTCTGGCGCAGCGCAAGCACACCCACACCGGCCAAGTGGATCCGCTGGTATTGACCAAAACCAACGCGCGCTCGTCGGTGCATCGCGCGGGCTACATGGACTATATCGGCGTGCTCGAATTTGACGAGAACGGCGTGCCGATCGCCGAGCAGCGCTTTTTGGGGCTCTACACATCGACCGCCTATACGCGCCGACCGTGGGAAATTCCACTGATTCGCAAAAAGGTCGAAGAAGTGGTGGCGCGTTCGCAGATCAAGGGCGATTCGCACAGCGGTAAAGCGCTGATGCACATCCTTGAAACCCTGCCGCGCGATGAGCTGTTTCAATGCACCGCAACGGAGCTGTTTGAGCTCGCGTTTGGCATTTTGCAACTGCAAGAACGCCAGCGCACCAAGCTGTTTATGCGTCGCGATCGCTACGGGCGGTTTTTCTCGTGCCTGGTGTTCATTCCGCGCGATCGATTCAACACCGAGGTGCGCGAGCGGATTATCAAGGTTCTAAAAGCCGCGCTCGGCGATGGCCGCGCGGATTATCACGTGCAAATTGATGAGTCGCTGATGGCGCGCTTGCACGTGGTGGTGCGGCCGTCGCCGGGAACCGCGCTGGACCCGGACGTCAAGGCGATCGAGGCCGAACTCGCACTTGCCGTGCGCAGCTGGCACGACGATCTCAAAGATGCGCTTCTCGCCACCCACGGCGAAGATTTGGGTCTGCGTCTTTATCAAAAGTACGGACGAGTGCTGCCGCCGGGCTATCAAGATGATTTAAGCGCAAGCAGCGCGGCACTCGATCTTGCGCACGTGGCCGAGCTCAAAGATGTCTCCGATATGGGCATGACGCTGTATCGAAAATCCGGCACCGATGCCTACGGCTTCAAAATTTTCAAGTATCGCGACACGATCCCGCTGTCTGACGCGCTGCCGATGCTGGAAAATATGGGCCTGCGGATTTTGTCGGAGCGGCCCTACGAGATGCAGCTTGGGCTCGAGAAGGTCTGGATCCAGGATTTTGAAATGGTGTTTGCGGAGAACGCGCTGGATTTGAGCGCGGTCGCCGATCATTTCCAAGTGGCGTTTGAGAAAATTTGGCGCGGCAAAGCCGAGAGTGATGGCTTCAATCGCTTGATCCTGTCGGCGCAACTCGATTGGCGCCAGGTGTCGCTCCTGCGCGCTTACGCCAAGTATTTGCTGCAAGTGGGCGTGACGTTTTCCCAGTCGTACATGGAGCGCACTTTGCACGCCTATCCACTCAGCGCGCGCTTGCTGGTGGAGCTTTTTGAAGCGCGCTTTGACCCGGACCGCGAGCGCATGGGCAAGACCGAAAGTGAAGGCTATCGGCGCATTCTCGAGCGTGAATTGCGCACTCTCGCAGGCGCTGACGATCGCTCTAACGCAGTAATCGACGAGTTTTTCGCGGCGCGCGGTAACTTGCGCGACACCCAGATGCCGGCTGCGACTGCGGCGATCAAAGGCCTGCTTGAGCACGTTGAAAGCATTGATCAAGACCGCATCCTGCGCGGATTTTTAGGCGTGATAAACGCGACGCTGCGGACCAACTACTACAAGCTCGAAGACGGCCAGCCGTACGATTATCTGTCGCTCAAGTTCGATTGCGCGCGCGTGCCAGATCTGCCAAAACCCAAACCTTATCGCGAAATTTTCGTCTATTCGCCGCGCGTTGAAGGGGTGCATTTACGCGGTGGTTCGGTGGCCCGTGGCGGCTTGCGCTGGTCGGACCGGCGCGAAGATTTCCGTACCGAAGTGCTCGGCCTGATGAAGGCGCAGGGCGTCAAAAATACGGTCATCGTGCCGGTCGGTGCGAAAGGCGGTTTCTACGTCAAACGGCCAGCGGCCGCGACCGATCGCGATGCCGTTTTGGCCGAAGGCGTTGCCTGCTATCGGCTGTTTATCAACGGTCTGCTGCACATTACGGATAACTTGGTCGAAGGCCGCGTGGTCAATCCAGAGCGCGTGGTACGCCACGATGAGGACGATCCCTATCTGGTCGTTGCGGCCGATAAGGGCACCGCGACGTTTTCCGATATCGCCAACGCAGTGTCGCTCGATCATGGCTTCTGGATGGGTGATGCGTTTGCTTCCGGTGGCTCGTTCGGCTACGACCACAAAAAAATGGGCATCACCGCAAAAGGCGGCTGGGAAAGCGTCAAGCGCCACTTCCGCGCGCTCGATCGCAACTGCCAAACCGAGCCGTTCACCTGCGCGGGGATCGGCGATATGTCCGGCGATGTGTTCGGCAACGGCATGCTGCTATCGCGCCAGATCAAGCTGGTGGCGGCGTTCGATCACCGCCATATTTTTCTCGATCCCAATCCGGATTGCGAAGTCAGTTTCATTGAGCGCGAGCGGCTGTTCAACCTGCCGCGATCGAGCTGGGCCGACTACGATCTAAGCCTGATCTCAAGCGGCGGCGGCATTTTTTCGCGCAGTGCCAAAACCATTGCGCTGTCGCCTGAGATGCGCAACGCGCTCGACCTCGACATCGACACCGAGCAGCTCGCGCCGATCGATTTATTGCGCGCCATTTTGAAAGCGCCAGTGGATCTGCTGTGGAACGGCGGCATCGGCACTTACGTTAAGTCCGAAAAAGAGAGCCACGCAGACGTCGGTGATCGCGCCAACAATGCGCTGCGCGTCAACGGCGCGGAATTGCGCTGCAAGGTCATTGGTGAGGGCGGCAATTTGGGCTTAAGCCAGCTCGGGCGCGTCGAATACGCGGCCGCCGGCGGCCTGCTGAATACCGATTTCATCGATAACTCAGCCGGTGTGGATACCTCCGACCACGAGGTCAATATCAAGATCTTGTTGAACGAACTAGTGAACAGCGGCCGCCTGACGATGGCCGAGCGCAACCGCGTGTTGGTTGAGATGACCGATGAAGTCGGCGAGCTGGTGCTTAAAGACAATTACCACCAAAATCAATCGATTAGCATGATGGAGGCGCTCACTGTGCAGCGCTTGGGAGCCAAACAGCACTTTATCCGCGTGCTAGAAGGCTTGGGCATTCTGGACCGACAGATCGAGTTTTTGCCGAGTGAAGCTGAATTCAGCGAACGTCGCGCACGCGGTCGCGGGCTCACCCGCCCAGAGCTTTCGATCTTGCTCAGCTACTCGAAGATTTTTGTCTATCAGCAGCTGCTTGACTCCGACGTGCCGGAAGACCCTTATTTGTCGAAAGAGCTTGAGCGCTACTTCCCGCGGTTGATGCAGGAACGCTTCACCGATGCGATGCAAGGCCACCGCTTGAAGCGCGAAATTATCTCAACGCAGGTGACCAATTCGCTGGTCAACCGCATGGGCGCAACGTTTGCCCTGCGCATGCAGGAAGACACCGGCGCAAGCTTCGCGCGGGTCGCTAAATCGTTTGCGGTTGCACGCGAAGTGCTCGACGCACGCAGCCTGTGGGCGGGAATCGAAGCGCTCGATAACCTCGTCCCCGAGCGCGTGCAAACCAACGCGCGCTTGCGGGTTTGGAACGTGCTGCGCCAAGTGTGTCGCTGGCTGCTGAATTTGCCCGGCAATGAGCTCGATATCCAAAAAGCCGTCGATCGCTTTGCCCCTGGCGTGCGCAAGCTCGCCGCCGGTATTCAGCATGTCGTGCCGCGAGCCGAACAAAAAGCGCTGGCGGCGAGTTTCGATGAGCTCAAACGCCAGGGCATTAACGATGAACTGGCGCAGCGGCTGGCCTATTTGCCGAGCTTGAGCGCGGTGATGGACATCGTGCGTGCGGCCGAAGAAGTGGGCTTGGATGTCAGCGAAGTGGCGCGCAGCTATTTTGAGTTGGGCGATCAGCTGCACTTGGAATGGCTGCGTAACCAGGTTGAAAGCCTGCCGGTGGATGGCCGCTGGCACGCCAACGCGCGTGGTTCGTTGCGCGATGAGCTCAACGAGCAGCACCGCGCGCTGGTGCGTCAGGTGCTGCGCTATTCCAACGGCGATGAGCGCGTGCGGGTTTGGTGTGAAGCCCACCAGGGCCCGCTCAAATACGCGCAAAACATGCTCGCAGATATGCGCGCGGCCGCGCTGACCGATTACGCTACGGTTTCGGTCGCCATTCGGCGGCTAAGTCAGTTGAATTTGCAAACCGCTGCGGGGTAAAAATCGATGGCTCCTTTGACGCATGTTCGCTCGGCGCTGCTGCTCGCAGCGCTGTCGCCATTTTCCGTGAGCAGCGCACATGCGCTGTCGCCGCAAGCGATCTCGAAGCTGGACGCGAGTTTGCTCAGCCAAGCCAAAGCGCTGCGCAGCAATGATCGGCTTGAGCTGATTGTGCGTTTGGAGCGCCAGGCGGACTTGAGTGGAATCGACCAGAACCTTGAGTTCACCGAAAAGGTCAGCGCGGTAGTGGCCGCGCTCAAACGCACCGCGGGCGCGGAGCAAAAAGCGCTGCTTGACCTCTTGGCCAAACGGCGCGTTGAGACGCGCGCATTTTGGCTGGTCAACGCAATTCAGCTTGAGGCCGACTCGACTTTGATTGAGCTGCTCGCCGCGCGTTCTGAGGTAGCGCATTTACACGCGAATCCAAAGGTCAAGGCGTCACTCGCCGTAAATGACCTTCTGCCAAAGTTTGGAACGCCTGCTGCGAATGTGTGGGGCTTGGGCAAAGTCCAGGCCCCGTGGGTTTGGGCGCAGGGATTCACCGGCCAAGGCGTGGTGATTGCCGGGGCTGACACGGGTTACAAATGGGACCACGCGGCGCTGCGGCTTGCCTATCGCGGTACTGATCGAGCTAGCGTCAATCATAATTACAACTGGCATTCTGCGTTTGTGAGT
>Ga0105049_10001399_pt1 | contig 28424 bp, 39 predicted proteins | sample MAT06_FD_78087 | JGI IMG/M metagenome (GOLD analysis project Ga0105049, IMG submission 78087) | Freshwater microbial communities from Lake Fryxell liftoff mats and glacier meltwater in Antarctica - MAT-06 | ecosystem: Environmental > Aquatic > Freshwater > Ice > Liftoff microbial mat | place... | reverse complement strand
GTGATCGAGGTGCCGCCCATCGCGCAGGCGTCGGCGATCTGTGTGCCGAGGCGACTCGCGATCGCGCCCCCGAGCACGCCGAGCGCGAGCACACCAGCGGTCACCGCGACGGCACCCACGAGGAGCGGGCTCGCCGCGGAGAGCCCGCTCTGTCGCGCGAGGCCGCGTCGGCGCGGCGACGGCGGGTGCGGGCGATCCTCGGCCATGGGTTGCGATGCTACCGTGCCCCGCATGATGGCATCCTCGGCGCAGCGACGAGTTCGAAAAGCAGTGATCCCGGCAGCCGGCCTCGGCACGCGCTTCTTGCCGGCCACCAAGGCGGTGCCGAAGGAGATGCTGCCGATCGTCGACCTGCCGACGATCCAGCTGGTGATCGACGAGGCCGTGCGCGCCGGCATCACCGATGTGGTCGCGATCAACGGTCGCAACAAGCACGCGATCGAGGATCACTTCGATCACGCGTTCGAGCTCGCGCAGCCGGTTGCGACGGTGATCGCCGTCGCCGCGATCGCAGGTCAGATCGCGCAGACCCGCTCGATCTGGATGCCGCGACGGCGGATCGATGGCGCGCCGTCGATGCCTGCCGACATCGGCGCTCGCACCCGCCGCGCGAGCCTCGAGCTGATCCACGCGCTCGCGATCGGAGGCGTCGGCGCGGGTTGGTTGTGGTGGGCCGCACCGCGCATCGCGGCCCTGCCGATGGTCCCGCTCGCCGCTGCTGCGCTGGTCAGCAGTGCGCTCGCCACGCTCGCGATCGCCTGGCTCGTGATCGGCGTGATCGATGCACTGCTCCGGCATGCCGCCGTCGGTCGCGCGCTACGGATGACCACCACCGAGAAACGCGACGACGATCGGCTGTCCTCCGTCGATCCGCGCTGGCGACGACTCGCCCGCCAGCTCGCGGCCGAGCCCGATCCACGTGCCCAGCTCGCGACCGCCACGCTCCTCATCCTCGGCGACGATGCCGCGGTCGCGATCGCGTTCGATCCTCGACGCCAGCCCATCCCATCACGCGTCGCGGTCGGCCGCGGCGTGCGAGCGACGCAGCTGGTCGCGCTCGCGCGTCGCTATCGCCTCGCGATCCATCGTGAGCCCGCGCTCGCCAGTGCGCTCGTCCGCGGCACGGGTCCGGTCCCCGAAGCGCACTGGCCTCGCCTCGCCGAGCTCGTCGCGGCGACCCGCCGGTGAAGCGAGGCCACCGCGCGGATGGACGCGGCGCGACTTCACCACAAGCTCGCGCGAACGAGCACTACTCCTCGTCGCCGTAGTCTTCGCTGGCGTCGATCGTGCCGTCACCACCGCGATCGATGTCGGTGTCCATCGGCTGCCCGTTCCCCTTCCAGTCCCGGTAGTGGAAGATCAACCGATCCTTGGGGCCGCTCGACACACCCTTGTGCTTGAAGACGTGCTCCTTGTGATCGTCGATGCGATGGATCTCGACCTCGTAGGTCGCGGTGCCGTCCTTCGCAGTCGCCTCGACGACCATCGTCCCCGCCTTCGGGTCGATCACCAGATGGATCGTCTGACCGCCACTCTCGCCGAGCGCGTGGACCTCGAACTCGAAGTCAGCGGCGGAGGTCGAGATTCCGATCTCGATGATCGGCGTCTCGTCGGACCCGGTCTTGTACGTGATCGACTTCCAGTCCGCGGACACCTCGATGGTGTCCTTCGCGCCCGGCTCGAGCTCGACGTCGTAGACACCCATCGTGTAGCCGGGCCCAAACAGCGAGACGTCCGAGGACTCCTCCTTCTGGAGCTTGCTGCCGTCGAGCGTGAGCGTCAGCTTCTTCCCCGACGGCACCGCGTACGTCGGCTCGTGATCGCTGTTGCGGTACGACTTGCGCTCGATCACGGCGGCGCCCGGGATCTCGTTGACCAGCTTGCCGCTTGCATGGCCGATCCGCTTGCCACCGTCCTCGACGATCAGCAGACCTGCGTCGCCCTCGGCGGTGATCAGCCGGCGCCCGCGCGTCGCGCCGCCCTCGGCATCGACGTTGCCGCAGAACGGACACCCGAGCTTGCCGAGCCGTACGCTGGTCGGCGACAACCCGAGCGTCCCGGTCTTCGCATCGCCGACGTAGTTCTCGGCCGCCTCCTTCGGATTCGAGGCGGTCGTGTACTTCCAGGTGTTCGCCTTGCGATCGACCTCGATGAACCGCTCCTCGCCGGGGAAGTTGTTGTCGTAGTGCATGATCCAGGTGAGGTCGTTGCCCTTGTCGACGACCGCATACGGCGTGGTCGCGTGCCCACCCGTCCCATCCGCCATGAAGAAGCCGAGGGTGTAGCTCTCCTTGTTGGTCTCGAACGCGTCGACCAGCTTGTCGACGACGTCGGTCGGCGTCAGCTTCGCCATCGACGCCGAGTAGAACGGCTCGAGGCTCTGGGTCACGAACCAGTAGGCGATCTCGTGCTGCAGCTTCACGTTGTTCGCGAGCTCCAGATCGTGAGCGGTCTTCGCGCCGAACGTCGCCGGCTCGAGCTTGCCGAGCTGAAACAGCAAGGCGACCGTCGCCATGCCCTCGCAGTGACCGCCGTCCATGCCGTCATTCTCCTGCTCCATCCAGCGCTCGGCTGCCGGCGTCAGGATGCACTCGTCGCCATCCTTCTCGGCGCACACCTCCTCGCCGAACATCCGCTCGAGCTGCGCCCCGGTCAGGTTCTCGACGCCCTCCTCGTTGCCGTAGTTCTGGAACTTGAAGCCCTGCGTCGAGGGTGCGAACTCGCCACCGCTTCCGCCCTTCGCACCGAGCGCCGAGCGCTTCGGCTTTGCGGCGGGCTGCTCGCTGCCGGCAGCTGGCGTGTCCTCTGCCTTCTTCTTGCTACACGCGGCGGTCAGGATCAGGAACAACAACAGTGAGCGCATCCGGCGCACCGTAACGCAGCTCCAGGCTCGTTGCGCCGGCCGCCACCCGCGATTCCGTGTTAGCGCGAGATCGCGAATGCGCCAGAGCGCCAATCGCCGCCGGTTGATCTCGAGGCCGGTGATCGCCTGGCGGTCGAGCACACCGTGCCCACCGGTAGCTCCGCTCGAGGGTCCTGTTGCTTTGTCCGAACAGACGTTCGTACTGCGGGTACGAATATCTGTTCGTAGTTCTCCGCGGAACACCTTGGCCCTCGGCTCCCGAAGTTGTGCCACCCGTGTTCGCTCGATCGTGACTGCGCCTACAGCGCGAGTCGGCGCGGCCATCCTGGGCGCCAGCCGAGCTCGACGCTGGCGATCGCCTGCGGCTCGACCGCGTTGCCCGCCATCCGCGTTCGCCGAGCCGCGCGCATCACCGCGGCCATCCCGAGCTCCAGCCGCGCCGGTCTCGACGCTGCGATCGCCTCTGCATGCTCGACCGCGTGTACCTGCGATCGGCGTTTGCTCGAGATCGTGTGCCTGCGATCGGCGTTTGCTCGAGATCGAGATCGTGTGCCCGCCATCAACCTTCGCGCTCGAGGTCGCGCGTGCGTTCGTTACAGCGTGCCGCGGATCAGCGCGGCCATCGCGATCGCGAGCGTCGAGATCAACGCGGCCGTCATCATCGCGAGTGCGGCCGGTACGGCCGCGGCGACCGGCGCATGCAACGCAGTTCGTCCGGCCACGCGCGTCCCAGCACCCACCGCGAGCTCGACGACCACCGCCGTCACCAACCACGGGACCGCCAGCTTCACGCCCGCGGCAATCAACCCACCCAGCGCTTCGACGACGCGCGGCTGCACGTCGGTGATCGCGGGCACCGTCGCGAAGCTCTCGGCGATCGCGGTGACAAACCCGACATGGCCATCGATCCCGACGAACACCGCCGCCGCCAGCACCCCGAACAGCGACGCATACGGCCCGCGCTGCCCACGCGCCTGCGCTCCGAGCGCGACCACGTCGACGAGCTGACCGGCAAACCGCGCCGCGAGCAACGGCACCACCGCGACGATCCCGAGGGTCGCGCCGATCACCAGCTCGCGTGCCGCGAGCACCAACCCTGCATCCTCCGGCACCGCGACCCCCGCCGCGAGCATCGCCCACAACCCGAACACGACCGCGAGGCCGAGTCGTACGAGGCTCGGAATTCCACCGGCGAGGGTCGTCAGCACGGCGATCGCCGCTGCGCCGCGAAGCGCGAGCACCAGCGTGCTCATGTCGCAGACCTCGGGTCACGACCACGCCCGTTCACGAGTCCCGGCTCGCTTCGCTGTCCGGTTCCGGAGCCCAACTGCGGGCGAACAGGCCGGACGGCCGAGCGCTCGAGTGGCCGTGCGACGGCTCGACGGCACCTGACGGTCGGTTGGCCAATTCCGCGGAGCTCGACCTCCCGCGAACTGATCTGCGACAGCGACGGGCGTGGCGCCACCGTTCTCGATGCTTGGCCGTCCGCGTGTCCGGTTCCGCGGAACCCGACAGCAAGCGTTCCGTTGGTGTGCTCCCGATCGAGCACGCGGATCAACCCGTCCCTGCGGTGACGATGAGCGGCCACAACCGATTCGCGAACGCGGCCAGCTGCGTCGCGATCGATGGCCCGAACAACACGATCGCCACGCCCACCGCGGCCACGCGCGGCACCAGCGAGACCGCCGGCTCCTGGATCTGCGTGAACGCCGCGAGCAGCCCCGTCAGGATGCCCGCGAGCAGCGCCGCCACCAGCACCGGTGCCACGAGCAACAGTGCGAGCAGCAAGCCCTCGCGCAGCAGCGAGACCAGCGTCGTCGTCATCCGCGCACCGACCGGCTCACGCGTAACCCCGCAGCAAGCTATCGAGCAGCAACCGCCAACCGTCGACCGCCACGAACAGCAGCAACTTGATCGGCAACGCGATCGACTGCGGCGACATGTTCGTCAACCCGAGCGCAGCCAACGCCAGCCCGACGATCAGGTCGATGACGAGGAATGGAATGAAGATCACCACCGCGATCGCGAACGCCTCGCGGAGCTCCGTCGCGAGAAACGCAGGGGCGAGCACCCACAGCTCCTTGCCCGTGGTCGCGCGCCCGAGCTTCTGCGACGTCGCCTGAAAGGTCTGCCGGTCCCGCTCGCTCGCGTGCTTCTCGAGGAATCCCCGGATCGGCTCGAGCCCTCGCACCGCGCGATCGATGTCCGCCTGACGCCCCGGGCCGGCGAGCTTGCGCACCGCCGCCTCGACATCGACGGGCCTTGTCGTCGTTGGTGCGTCCGTTGGCGAGGGACCTCCGGTCTGCGGTGCACCCGTTGGCGATGGTGCGGGTGCGCCCGTCGGCTGCGTGCCACCGACCTGCGTGTTCGGACCCGCCCCTGAACCTGTGGCGGGTGCAGTCCCTGTCGGTGCGGTTACCGTCGGTGAGGTTCCTGGGGCTGCGCCTGTCGGCGCGTCCTGTGGTGCACCCGGCGGCGTTGGAGATCCGGTCGGCTGCGAACCGGCCACCTGCGTGCTCGAACCTGCGCCTGGCGAGCTGCGGGTGGGTGCAGTTCCAGTGGGCGCTGTTCCCGTCGGTGCGGTTCCCGGCGGCGCGATGCCCGCCGGCGTCGGCGGCGCCGCCGAAGCAGCGGTCACGACATCCACGGCCACCGGCGCCATCACGAAGAACGTGAGGACCAGCGCGATGCCCATCACGATGAGTCCCGAAGGCGCGTCCGCAGATCCGATCGCGTTGCGCAACAGCGCGAGCACGATCGACACCTTGACGAAGCTCGTCAGCATCAACACGACGAGCGGCACGATCGCGGCGAATGCGATCATCCACCCGCCCGAATCGTTCACTGCCCAGCTCCATCCGATGGTGTCGCTCGGGGCTCGGCCGCTGGCGAATCGATCGGCGCAGCTTCGCTCACCGAGGCCGGCTCGACCGCCTGCTTCGCGGCACGTCGCTTGATCCACGCCGTTCGCACCATCTCGGCAAACGTCGGCCGCTCGACGACGCGCGCCTGCACCGCCTCGCGGTCGAGCTCCGTCAGCACCGACAAGCCCATCTCGCTGGTGCCGACCAGCAGCGTCTTGCCCGCCACATCGACCACGTACAGCGAACGCCGTGGCTCGAGCGGCACACGCGCGACCACCTCGAGCAAGTGCGCGCCGCGACGCGTCCCCGTCGCGAGGAATCGCCCGAGCACGCGCACCACGACGAACGCCGCGATGCACACGCCGCCGAGCACGACCAGGCTCGTGATCAACAGGTCGCCATAACTCGCCGCCTCGCCACTACCTGGCATCCTGCCCGTGTAGCGCGCGGGTCTGACAGTACGTGCGCGCAACAACCCGCCAAAGCACGGTCCAAGGTGGCTGCGACCCAAGAGCTGGACGAGGAAGAACAGGCGAACAGGCCGGCAACCAGGCCGAGCCGCTTGATCCGTGCACGCTACAGCCGCTGCGAACCTTCTTGAGCCCTGGCCGCCACGGCAAAGGGCCCCAGTCCATGGATTTCGCGGAGTTCGCCGCGTGACTTCTCACGCAACTCTGACTCGCTGCGATCGACACGGCCCATGTTGAACGAACAGCCATGTCGAGGTGGCGTATCGTAATAGTAATGGTGCTCGGTCTCGCCACGTGCACGAAGCCGAATCCGCGCTCGTGCTCTGACGGAACCTGCACCGATCCAGCGTTTCCATTTTGCGATGCCGGCGGATGGAACCGGGCGGGCGGCTAACAACTCGGTCATCCAAACGAACACGGTGCTGGCAGCACCTGAGGACGGCATCCCCGTCAGTGGTGATCGTACATGCGCGAGGCTCGGTGACGTCAGCGTCTTTGGCGGACCGGCCTTGGCGATCGTTGCGCATGGAGATGTGACCGTCGAAGGCGAGCTATCCTCTGGCAGCAACGAGTAGACGATCGGACCGGTTGACGGAGCGGGGTTGCCGGAAACGAAACGGGCCACTCTCCGTGAGAGCGGCCCGTTCGTGGGTTGGTTTGAATGGTTAGAGAACGCAGCCCGTCGCGGTGGCGATGTCCGCCACGGAGCGCGGGTTGATCGTCCGCAGATCATCGAACGGTTGAACGTGCATGATGCCCGTGATGTTGAAGCAATCACCGACCGCTGGCTTCGTGAAGTTGAAGATCTCGTTGTCCATCGTGAGGACATTGCCCGCGTCGTCCTTCAGCTCCACCTTGCCAGCACCGGAATCATCGTCGGTGACGTGAACCTTCAGGGCGCGCACAAGGACTCCTTCGAACGGTTCGCCGGGAGCCCCGATGATGCCCAGAACGTTGAGGCCCACGTCCAGGGGAAGCGGGGTCACATCTGTGCCAGTGCCGTCGGTGATCGTTGGGTTGGTGAGCTCGGTTAGCTTTTCGCCCATGATGGGCTGCCCGCTCGGAGCGATATCGAACTCATCGACCGCGCCGGTCACGTTGACGTGTGCACCAACCGTCGCGAATGCGGGCGGCACCACCGCGCGCGTGAACACCAACACACCGTTGTTCGCGGCGCCCTGTGCGGCGTCGGCGACCCAGAAGCCCTTGGAATTCCCGTTCGTACTGGCGTCGAGCTTGATCGCAGTGACCACGACGTTCGTCAAATTCACGATCTCGGGACGGGCAGTCGCCGTTTGAACATCGGCGACGCTCTGTGCGATCGGAATGCAGCCCGCACCGCCGTCGACGAGGTCGGCCTGGCTGCGTGGCGCGATGATGTAGTTGAAGAAGAAGTCAGTGATGCCGGTGACCGAGTCGTAGCAGGTGCCAGCGACGAGGTCGTCGGGCAGCTGGAACAGCGCCGACTGCACACGCGCGCCGCCGCTGAAGCTGAACTCGGTGTCGTCCTTGCCCGGGTTGCTACCGAACGTGACGACCGGGGTGAGCTGGCGACCGTTGATCACCTTGATCAGGACGCCTTCGTATTTCTCCCACTCCGCGTCACGCGCCGCTTTGTCCGCCAACAATGAGATGGCCTTCGCGTCGACGGTGGTCGCCGCGGGCAACGGACCGGTGCCGACCTCGGTGACGACCAGCGACCCCTGCGCCGTGCCGATCACTTCGGTGAGGCTGGCGCCGTTGTCGAACACGATCGTGCCGCATGGGGCGGCTTCGTTGCAGGCCTCGTGCTTGATGGCGCTGGTGATGTTCACCAGATCGCCAGGCATGAGTGACGCGACTTGATCGAGCGACGCGCCGAACACCTTGACACCGCCGAACGCACCACCTTCGGGCTCCGAAACCCAGAACCCACCCGATCCACCGCCGAGTGAATCGATCGCCGTCACCACGACGCCCTTGAGCTCGATCTGCGTGCCCGATGGCATGTCATCGCTCTGGACCTGTTGGATCGTGACCTCGACTGGACCCGCCGGGGTGTCCGTGGGTGGCGTGTCGTCGTCATCATCTCCACCACCACCACCGCGGCAAGCAACGAGAGACAGGCCGAGAAACGCGAGCTGAGCAAGACGCATGGGAACTCCAGTGGAAAGCGAAGATGGGGTCGAAGCCGGTAGCGGGATGCAGGTGTATATCCAACTGCGTGTGCCGCGGATGCAGCGGCTATCACAGACGATCACGGAATCGTCAACTGGGATCGTCAGTGGCTTGTCCTGTTGCCACGGCCGCTCGAATGGCCGCAACCTACGAACATCACGTGCCGTTTTCGAGGCAGTCTGGTTTCAGGTCGGCGTCGAGCCCGCTCCGCCAATCGTCTGGGAAGCGGTCGTGAGATGCGGTCGCATCGCTCGTTTGTCTGCGCGCTCACACTGATTTCTCCAAAACCAATCGTTCTCCCGGGCCGGTCATACACGGGCGTCGCCCTTCGCATGCCTCGAGCAAGTGGGCTGCTCGGCTTAGATCGATGCTTGGTCTCACACGTAGCTTCGACATCGGCGAACTCGAGTCCGCAACCGCAACCGCAACCGCAACCGCAACCGGAGCGGGACCGTGAGCGGCGAGCTTTGGCGGCGTGCGTGGTGGCGGTGGGCGGTGAGCGACGAGCGTGAGCGACGAGCGTGAGTGCGGCTGCGGTTCCGGCTGCGAACCGAAAACGCAAAACGGCGACGCCAGGGCGCCGCCGCTTCGCTCACACCAACTCGCTTACGCGGTCGGCTGGCCGTTCAAACCGACGAGCTCGATGAAGGCCATCGGAGCAGCGTCGCCCTTGCGGGTGCGCGTCTTGAGGACGCGCGTGTATCCGCCCTTGCGCGTGGCAAAGTGCGGCCCGACCTCGTGGAACAGCTTGTGAAGCGCGTCCTTGGTCATCACCGTCTTCCGCGCCAACCGAACAGCGTGGAGGAACTTGGCGGTTTCGGCCTTGGTCTTGTCACCCTTGGTGACGAGATCCTGCACTCCGATGCCGAGGGTGATGATCGGCTCGACGTATCGGCCGAGCTCCTTGGCCTTTGCCTCGGTAGTCTCGATGCGCCCGTACGTGATGAGCGAGGTGACGAGGTTGTTGAACAGCGATGCACGAGCGGTCGCGTCGCGGTTGAGCTGCCTGCCTGATAGACGGTGACGCATTGGGAATCTCTCGCCTTCTACTTAGGGCTTCTTGAGCGGGTTCGGACCCGGCCAGTTGTCGAGCTTCATGCCGAGCTGGAGGCCCATTTCGGCGAGCAGCTCTTTGATCTCTTTGAGCGACTTGCGACCAAAGTTCTTGGTCTTCAGCATCTCGGACTCGGTCTTCTGCACCAGCTCGCCGATGTACTTGATGTTGGCGTTTTGGAGGCAGTTGGCGGAGCGAACCGAGAGCTCGAGCTCGTCGACGGTGCGCCACAGGTTCTCGTTGAGCTTCTCGGCTGCCTCGTCGCGCGGGGCCTCGACGGGCTCTGCCATCTCCTCGAAGTTGATGAAGAGATTCAGCTGCTCCTTGAGGATCTTGGCAGCGAAGGCAACGCCGTCGTCCGGGCGGACGGCGCCGTTGGTCCAGCACTCGAGGGTGAGCTTGTCGTAGTCGGTCTGCTGACCGACGCGAGCGTTGGTCACCGTGAAGTTGACCTTGCGGATGGGCGAGAACAGCGCGTCGATCGCGATGGTGCCGACCGGGATGTCGGTCGAGTGGCGCTCGGCCGGCTGATAGCCGCGACCGGTCGCGATCGTGATCTCCATCGCGACCTTGCCGTCTTTCGACAGCGTGCAGATCCGGTGGGTAGGGTTGAGGCAGGTGACGCCGTCGACGAGCGTCAGGTCACCGGCGGTGACGACGCCCTCGCCCTGCTTGTCGAGGCGAACGGTGTACGTCTTATCGGTCTCGACACGGAACAGCGTCTCCTTGAGGTTGAGGATGATGTCGGTGACATCCTCGACGACCCCAGGCAGCGAGGTGAACTCGTGCAGCGCACCCTCGATGGCGATGTGCGTGATCGCGGCGCCCTGGAGCGACGACAGCAGGATCCGGCGGAGCGCCACGCCGAGCGTCGTGCCGAAGCCGCGCTCGAGCGGCTCACACGAGAACTTGCCGTAGGTGTCGCTGCGCTCTTCGATCTCGAGCGTGCGCGGCCGGATCAGGTCGCGCCAGTTCTTGGCCATGAAGGCAGTCTGTTCGGGGGTCGGTTCCATGGGTCTCTTCTCCTCGGTCGACCGCTTTCATCACGGCCGATGTGTTACGGGTTTTCGAGGCCCGCTCCTTGGTGCTCAGCTCGTTTACTTCGAGTAGAGCTCGATGATCAACTGCTCTCGAATCGGCAACGTGACATCATCGCGGGTCGGCAGCTGGCTGATCGCGCCACGGAAGTTGTCCTTGTCGAGGACGATCCACTGCGGGACGCCACGACGATCAACCGCCGCGAGCGCTTCGTTGATGCGCGCCATCTTCTGCGACGACTCGCGGACCGCGATCACGTCCTTCGTACGCACGAGGTACGACGGGATGTTGACCTTCTTGCCGTTGATCGTGAAGTGACCGTGGCGAACCAGCTGGCGCGCCTCGGCGTGATCGCTGGCGAAGCCCATGCGGTAGACGACGTTGTCGAGGCGGCGCTCGAGCAGCTGGATCAGCATGTGACCCGAGACGCCCTTCATGCGCTGCGCCTTGTGGTAGTAGCCGCGGAACTGGCGCTCGGCGATGCCGTAGATGCGCTTGACCTTCTGCTTCTCGCGCAGCTGCTCGCCGTAATCCGACCGCTTCTTGCGGCGGCTCTGGCCGTGCTGACCGGGCGGATAACTACGGCGCTCGTAGCCGCACTTGTCCGTGTAGCAACGCTCTCCCTTGAGGAAGAGCTTCATGTCTTCGCGCCGGCAGAGCCGACAAACTGCACCAATATAACGGGCCATCTTGATAGTCCTGCTGCGAGGTGATCAGACGCGACGACGCTTGCGCGGCCGGCAACCGTTGTGCGGCACGGGCGTCACGTCCCGGATGAGGTTGATCTTGAAACCGGCGGCGTTCAGCGCGCGAAGCGCCGACTCACGACCCGAGCCTGGGCCGTTGACGTAGACGGTGACGTTGCGAACACCGTGCTCCATCGCCTTCTTCGCGGCGTCCTCGGCAGCGAGCTGCGCTGCGAACGGCGTCGACTTGCGCGAGCCCTTGAAGCCGCACGTACCGCACGAGCTCCAGGCGACCACGTTGCCGGAGACGTCGGTGATCGAGACGATCGTGTTGTTGAACGTGGCGCTGATGTGCGCGACGCCGGTCTGGATGTTCTTCCGGACCTTCTTCTTAACTTTGCCTTTGACCTGCGACATGGCTTCTCGTTTCTCCCGCTACTTCTTCGTGACCGCGCCCATCTTCTTCACCGCCATGCGGCGAGGTCCCTTCCGGGTGCGGGCGTTGGTGTGAGTGCGCTGACCGCGGGCCGGGAGATTCCGGCGATGGCGCGTGCCACGGTAAGAGCCGAGGTCCATCAGACGCTTGATGTTGAGCTGTGTGTCGCGGCGCAGATCGCCTTCGACGCGGAAGTTCGATTCGATCGCATCACGGATCTTGCGGACGTCGTTCTCGTCGAGATCGTCGCTCTTCTTGTCGGGCGAGATGCCTGCCTGCGAGAGGACGACGTTCGCCGCGTGGCGACCGAGGCCGTAGATGTACGTGAGAGCGATCTCGATGCGCTTGTTGCGCGGGAGGTCGACGCCTGCAATGCGAGCCATGTCTCGATATCCTCTTTAACTCGTTAACCCTGGCGCTGCTTGTGGCGCGGGTTGGTGCAAATGATGCGAACGACACCCTTGCGCTTGATGACTTTGCACTTCACGCAGATGGGTTTGACTGATGCTCGGACTTTCATTGGCTCGCTCTTGCTAGGTGATCGACTAGGGGTTTCCGGGGGATGAAGAGGGACGAGTAAGTACCCAGGGGCCTTCTTCAGTGACAGCGATCGTGTGCTCGAAATGTGCCGACATCGAACGATCTCTGGTCACTGCAGTCCATTTATCGTCGAGAACCTCTACGTCAGGGGACCCGGCGTTTACCATGGGCTCGACGGCGATGACAAGGCCCGCCTTGAGTCGCTTTCCGGACCCGGCCACCCCGAAGTTCGGGACCTGCGGATCCTCGTGCATCTGTTTGCCGGTTCCGTGACCGACGAACTGGCGCACGACGGAATACCCGCGGCTTTCCGCATAGTTCTGGATCGCTGCTCCGAGGTCGCCCAGACGGCTCCCGACCTTGCACAACGCGATCGCCTCTTCGAGGGCCCGGTGGGTCGTCTCGACCAACGTGCGGTTCTTTTCGGAAACGTTGCCCACGCAGATCGTCCGGGCCGTGTCCGCGCAGAACCCGTGCTTGAAGATGCCGAAGTCGAGCCCGATGATGTCGCCGTCGGCGATCACGTCGTCCTTGCGCGGGATGCCATGGACGATCACGTGATTTCGCGACGTGCACAACACACCGGTATACGGCGGAACGTCGTAGCCACCGTACCCGAGGAACGCACTCTTCACCTTGTGCTTCTCGATCCCGGCGCGCGCGATCCGATCGAGCTCCCAGGTCGACACGCCGGGCTTCGCGGCCTGGCAGACGCTCTCGAGGATCTCGGCGGCCACGAGCCCGGCCTCACGCATCAGGCCGATCTCCTCGCGGCTCTTGAGCTGGATCCTCATGCGAGCCCCATCGAGAGGTCGAGCAACGGAATCCACGCCAGCATCGCGACCTTCGCGAACACCGGCGAGCTCGGCGACGCATAGGTCGTCAGCGTGTCATCGATCTCGCCGACCACTTCGCCATCGATCGCGAGCTCGGCGAGCGTCTCGATCACGGCTTCGTACGCCAGGTACGTGTCGCGCGCGCAGGTGGTGGACACCCGCACGCGGAGCTCGGTCGAGCGGCGCTGAAGTCGGAGATCCGGAACCAGATCTTCGTCATCGTCATCGATGAGCGACTGGATCGCGGCGAGCGCGGCATCGAGGTCATCGACGCTCGCGAAGCGAAAGCCGCCACCAAACGTCACGCTCGTCGGAAGAAATCCCGCGAGCACGGCACTAACGGGGACGCGTGGCGACACGACCGCGGATACGTGGACCCTTCGGTCCCGCGAAGCCTTCGTAGTTGCGCGTGATCAGGTGCGACTCGATCTGCTGCACGGTATCGAGCGCGACGCCGACCACGATCAGGAGACCGGTGCCACCGAACGCGAACGGGACCTGGAAGTACCTCTGCATCAGCGCCGGGATCATGCAGATGATCGAGAGGTAGATCGCGCCCGCGAAGGTGATCCGCGAGAGCACCTTCTCGATGTACTGCGCGGTGTTCTTACCGGGACGAATTCCCGGCACGAAGCCGCCCGACTTCTTGAGGTTGTCGGCGACATCCACCGGATTGAACACGACGGCCGTGTAGAAGAACGCGAAGAACACGACGAGCAGCGTGAAGATCAGGTTGTAGCGCCAGTCGGCCGGGTGAAGGATCGACGAGAACTCCTGCATCCAGCCCGAGTTCGACATGCCCGCGATCTGCGCCGGGAACATCAGAATCGAGGACGCGAAGATCGGTGGGATCACACCCGAGACGTTGATCTTGATCGGCAGATAGCTCTGTGCACCCGCGTACATCTTTCTCCCGACCTGTCGCTTCGTGTACTGGACCGGGATCCGGCGGTGGCTGCGCTCGAAGAAGCAGATGCCCGCGATCGTAACGACCACGAGGAACAACACGAACGCGACGGTGAGTCCGGATACACCTCCGGCACCTTTACCGATGAACTGGGTAATCGCGTCGGGCATGTTGGCGACGATGCCGGCGAAGATCACCATCGATGATCCGTTGCCGATACCCATCTCCGTGATCAGCTCGCCAAACCACATGATGACGACCGTGCCGGTGGTCATCGTCACGACAGTCAGCAGGTGGAACGACAGCCCCTGGATGTCTTCCGCGACGACGGCATTGGCGCCGCCGTTGCCTCCGAGACCCTGCACGTAGCTGGCTGCGAACCACGCCTGGACGACCGCGACGAGGACCGTGCCGTAGCGGGTGTACTGGTTGATCTTCTTCTTCCCCTGCTCGCCCTCTTTATTGATCTGGTCGAGCTTGGGAACGACGACCGTGAGCAACTGCATCACGATCGACGCTGTCACGTACGGCATGATGCCGAGCGTGAAGATCGAGAACTGCTCGAGCGCACCGCCCGAGAACATGTTGAACATGCCGAGGAACGAGCCCGAGCCACCCTTGGTGACGACGTGCTCCATCTCGGCACGGTTCACACCCGGGATCGTGATGAACACGCCCAGGCGATAGACCGCGAGAATGAACAGCGTGAAGAGGATCCGCTTGCGCAGCTCCGGAATCTTCACAAGTGCTGAGAAACCAGCCACGGGTCTTGCTTGCCTTTTAACCCTGCGCCGCCGGTTGATGGGCACGACCGGTCACTTCAACCGTGCCGCCCGCCTTCTCGATCTTTTCCTTGGCGACGGTGGATGCACCGTATGCCTTGACCGAAAGCTTCTTCGTGATCTCGCCCTCGCCAAGGATCTTCACGTACTCGGCGTTCTTCGGGATCAGCCCCTTCGCCTGTAGCGACGCCAGGTCGACCGTCGAGCCCGCGTCGAACTTGCGCTCGAGCGTCGAGAGGTTGATCGCGTAGGCGTCGATGCGGTTCGGGTTCGTGAAGCCACGCTTACCGATCCGGCGAGGCATCGGCATCTGACCACCTTCGAATGCGTATCGCGCACCGTGGTGACCAGCGCGGGCCTTCTGGCCCTTGACGCCCTTACCAGACGTCTTGCCCTTACCGGAACCACGACCACGGCCGAGCCGCTTCTTCTTGCGGGTCGCGCCTTCGTTGGGGTGGAGATTATGGAGTGTGATCGCCATCTGAGAAACTCTCTAACAATGCGCGCCGCCGGGAATCTGGCGCGGATTAAACGTTTGGGCAACTGAGTAGATCGGCTACCTGCCTGAACAGAGTGTTCAGTCCGCCGCTTCGACGGTGATCAGGTGGCTGACCTTGCGGATCATCCCACGGGTGGAGGGCGTGTCGAGCAACACCTTCGAGGTGTGCGGACCACGAAGGCCGAGGCCCTCGAGGGTCTTGTTCTGCGTGTCGGAACGGCCGACGCCGCTCTTGACCTGGGTGACTTTGAGCTTGATCGCCATGGCTATCTCCTCTCCTCTCACTTACGGCGCCGGAGCGGTGGACGACTTGCGGCCAGCGGCCTGGAGCTCCGACACGCTCTTGCCGCGCGTCTTCGCGACCTGGTCGATCGACTTGAGCGACTTGAGCGCGGCAACTGTGGCGTGGATGACGTTGTGCTTGTTCGAGGTGCCGATCGACTTGGTGAGGATGTCCGTGATGCCGGCAACCTCGAGAACGGGACGGACCGCGCCGCCGGCGATCACGCCGGTACCGGGGGCAGCTGGGCGGAACAGCACCTGTGCGGCGCCGAAGAACCCGACGGTCTCGTGCGGGATCGTGCCCTTGATCAGCGGAATCTTGAAGAGGTTGCGCTTCGCGCGATCGGTGCCCTTGCGGATCGCTTCCGGCACTTCGTTCGCCTTGCCGAGACCTGCGCCGACATGACCATGCTGATCACCGACAACCACGAGCGCCGAGAACGAGAACCGACGGCCGCCCTTGACGACCTTCGCGACGCGATTGATGTGGACGACGCGGTCCACGAGCTCGCCGACTTCATCTGGATTGATGCTCATGAAATTCCCTTAAAACGCGAGGCCGGCTTCGCGAGCGCCGTCGGCGATCTCTTTGACGCGACCGTGATAGATGAATCCGTTGCGGTCGAACACGACCGCCTTGACGCCGGCACCCACCAGCTTCTCGCCGATGGTCTTGCCGACGAGGCGCGCGCGCTCCTTCTTGGGCTTACCCGAGACCGCTTCCTTGAGGGAAGCGTCGAGCTCGCTGGCCGAGGCAACAACGCGGTTCGTGGTGTCGTCGATCGCCTGCGCATAGACGTAACGCGTCGAACGGAAGACGCTCAGCCGCGGGCGCTCCGTCGTACCGGTGATGCGCAGACGGATGTGCACCTTGCGCTTGAGGCGCTTACGGAGCTTCGGGGTCGCAAATTTGGTATGTCCAGCCATGGGTATCTCCTGCTCGAGATCGTTGGAGCGGTCTGGTTAGAGAACCGTGCGCTCCGACCTGTACGAGCTACTTGCCTGCCGTCTTGCCCGCCTTGCGACGGATCGTCTCATCGAGGTACTTGATGCCCTTGCCCTTGTAGGGCTCGGGCGGGCGGAACGACCGGATGTTCGCAGCCGCCGCGCCAACCGCCTGCTTGTCGATGCCCGACAGGATCAGGTTGTTCTTGTCGACCCTCGCCGTGATGCCTTCCGGCAACGCGTACTCGATCGGGTGCGAGTAGCCGAGCGAGAGCACGAGCTTCGGGCCCTTGATCTCGGCCTTGTAACCGACGCCGTTGATCTCGAGCGTCTTGGTGAAGCCCGTGGTCACGCCGGTCAGCATGTTGTTGACGAGGGCGCGCATCAGGCCGTGTGCGGCGCGCTGCGGGCCAAGGTTACCCCTGCGCTCGAACAGGACGACGTCCTTGCCCTCTTCTTGGCCCTGCTTGATGTCCACGTCGGCGTGGCGCTTGAGCTGGAGCGAGCCCTTGGGACCCTTGGCCGACACCACATCGGTGGTGATCGACACGGTGACGCCCTTCGGGATCTCGACAGGTTTTCTACCGATGCGGGACATGACTTACCAGACCTCGCAGAGGACCTCGCCGCCGACGCCCTTGGTGCGCGCCTCACGGTCGGTCATCACGCCCTGCGACGTGGAGAGAATGGCGATGCCCAGGCCGTTGCGGACCCGCGGCACCAGGTGGTGCGGAACGTACGCCCGCTGGCCGGGACGCGACACACGGCGCATGCCGGTGATCGCGGAGCCGTGGCCAGTGCGTCCGTCGTAACGCAGGGTCAGCTTGAGCATGCCCTGCTTGTTGTCTTCGCTCGAGGCAACTTCGTTCAGGAAGCCTTCGTCACGGAGGATCTCCGCGAGGCGCAGCTTCATGTTCGAGCGCGGGCAAGTGATGTCCGCCTTGCGGGCACCGATGCCGTTGCGAATACGAGCGAGGAAATCAGCGATTGGATCGGTCATCGACATAATTCACCAGCTCGACTTGATGACGCCCGGGATGTCACCGCGCAGTGCAAGCTCACGAAAGCAGCACCGGCACATCTCGAACTTGCGGAGGTAGGCACGCGAACGGCCGCAACGCTTGCAGCGCGACTTGATGCGGACCTTGAACTTGTGCTTCTTGGGAAGCGTATCGACTAGCTTGGCCATCAGGCGGCTCCAGGGGTCGTCGTCGTCGTCGGGGTGGCCAGAACGGCTTGACGGAACGGCATGCCGAGGTGAGTGAGCAGCGAGCGCCCCTCCGCATCGGTCGATGCAGTCGTGACGATCGAGATGTTCATGCCCTTGATGGAGTCGATCTTGTCGTACTCGATCTCGGGAAAGATGATTTGCTCCTTCACGCCCATCGTGAAGTTGCCGCGACCGTCGAAGCCACGCGGCGAGATGCCGCGGAAGTCGCGAACGCGAGGTAGCGCGATGTTGATCAGGCGATCGAGGAACTCCCACATCCGCTCGCGGCGGAGAGTCACCATGACGCCGATCTTCTGGCCCTTGCGGAGCTTGAAGACCGCGATGTCTTTCTTGGCGCGCGAGACGACCGGCGACTGGCCGGTGATCATCTTGAGCTCCTCGACACCGTTGTCGATCATCTTGGGCTCGTCCTTGGCCTTGCCAAGGCCCATGTTGACCGTGATCTTGAGGATGCGCGGCACCTGCATCACGGTGGTGTAGGAGAACTCCTTGACCATCGCGGGGCGGATCGTGCCGTCGTACATCGCCTTCAGCTTCGGAGCCTTCTCGCGCTTGTACTTCGGTGCGGGCCCCGTCGGCTCTGCGACCTTCTTCTTGCCTTCACCCTTGGCCTTGGGCGGACGCACCTTCTTGGGAGCATCGCCGCCGCCGCCTTGCTTCTTGTCGTTGTCGTCAGCCATGACTCAGCCCATTCCTGCGGTGGGGAACTTGGTTCCGCTCTTCACGCCGACGCGGACCTTGTCGTCCGAATCGATGGTGTGCTTGGTGCGCGTTCCACGGCCCAGCTTGTCGTCGAACAGCGCGACGTTGCTGATGTGGATCGAGCCTTCCTTGTCGATGATGCCGCCCTGCGGGCTCGCCTGCGTGGCGCGGCTGTGGCGCTTGATCATCGCGACCTTCTCGACCACCACGCGGTTGCCGATGACGCGAAGGATCTTGCCCTTCTTGCCCTTGTTGGAACCGCCGGTGACGATCACCAGGTCGCCCTTGCGTACGTGGGCCATGACTACAGGACCTCCGGCGCGAGCGAGATGATCTTCATGAACCGCTTCGCACGCAGCTCGCGAGCAACGGGGCCGAAGATACGAGTCCCGATCGGCTCGTTCTCTTTGTTGATCAAGACGGCCGAGTTGCCGTCGAACTTGATGTAGCTGCCGTCGTTGCGAGCGAGCTCACGACGGGTCCGCACGATCACGGCGCGCGAGACTTCGCCCTTCTTCACCTTCGCGCCCGGAATCGCTTCGCGAATCGAGACGACGATGATGTCGCCGATCGAGGCGTACCGGCGACGCGAGCCGCCGAGCACCTTGATGCAGTACACCTTCTTGGCGCCGCTGTTGTCAGCGACGTCGAGGACCGAGGTCATCTGGATCACGACGCGGCTCCTTCGACAGCGCGAGAGATCGTGCGGAGCAGACGCCAGCGCTTGGTGCGCGAGAGTGGACGAGACTCCACGATCTCCACGACGTCGCCCACCTTGCAGGTGTTGTGCTCGTCATGCACGTGATACTTCGTGCGATTTGACAAGAACTTGTGGAAGCGGCGATCGCGGACGCGCCGGATGACCGTCACGGTCACCGTCTTGTCCATCAGGGTCGACGTGACGGTACCCTGGATGACGCGGCGCGAGCCGCGGTCATCCGTGGTCTTGGTTTCGGGGGTGTCGCTCATGACTTGCTCTTCTTCGTCTTCTTCGTGCTTTGGGTCCCGGTGGCGGGCGCGTCATCGGTTGGCGGCGTCGCGTCAGACGCCTTCTTCTGCGCCTGCGCCTCGAACCCAGCCTTGCGGCCGCTGAGGATCGTTAGGATGCGTGCGATGTCGCGGCGCTTGGTCTGGAGCTGCGCGGTCGACGTCACCTGGTTGGTGTGCTGACCGAGGTGGAGACGGAACAGCTCGTCGCGCGTGCGCGAGAGTGCCGCCTTCAGCTCGTCGTCCGGCTGATCGCGAAACGACTCGAGGGTGGTGGAGGCTTTGCTCATAAAACCGGCTCCCGCGAGATCAGGTGAGTCTTGACCGTCAGCTTGTGGTGCGCACGCTCGAACGCGAGCTTGGCGATGTCGTATGACACCCCCTCGACCTCGAAGATCACGCGACCCGGCCTGACCACGGCGACCCAGCCCTCGACGCCACCCTTACCGGTACCCATTCGAGTCTCGGCGGGCTTCTTCGTGATGGGGTGGTCCGGGAAGACGCGGACGTAGATCTTTCCGAGCTTCTTGACGTGGCGGCTGATCGCGACGCGAGCAGCCTCGATCTGACGCGAGGTGATCCAGCCGGGCGACGTGACCTGGAGGCCAAAGTCGCCGAACGAGACCTCGTTACCGCCCTTCGCCATGCCGGCCAGGTGGCCTTTGTGGCTCTTGCGGAACTTGCTGCGCTTGGGTGAAAGCATCGACATAGGAGTTCTCCGTTAATCCTGGGCTGAGCCCTAGCCGGCCGTCCGACCCGCAGCGCGGGCGGCAGGATCTTTGCGAGGCGCCGGCAACACTTCACCGTGGAAGACCCACGCCTTGACGCCGATCGAACCGTAGGTGGTCTTTGCGGTGGTGAAGCCGTACTCGATGTCCGCACGTAGCGTGTGGAGCGGAACGCGACCCTCTTTGTACCACTCGCGGCGGCACATCTCGGCGCCGCCAAGGCGACCCGACGATGCGACCTTGATGCCCTTGGCACCGAACTTCATCGCGGTCTGCGTCGCCTTCTTCATGGCGCGACGGAAGGCGATGCGGCGCTCGAGCTGCGTCGCGATGTTCTCGGCGACGAGCTGGGCGTTGGTCTCGGCCTTGCGGACCTCGATGATGTTGAGGAAGACCTCGTTATCGGTCAGCGCCTGGACATCCTTCTTGAGGGTCTCGACGCCAGCACCACGCTTGCCGATCACGATGCCGGGGCGTGCGGTGTGGATGTTGATCTTCGCCTTGTTCGCCGCGCGCTCGATCTCGATGTACGAGACGCCCGCGTGGTTGAGCTTCTTCTTGATGAAGGCCTTGAGCTTCAGGTCCTCATGCAGCCACTTCGCGTAGTTCTTGGTCTCGAACCACCGCGACGACCAGGTCTTGATGATGCCGAGGCGAAAGCCAATCGGATGTGTTTTCTGTCCCATGTTCTTTACGCCTCGTCCGTGACGACCACCGTGAGGTGGCTGGTGCGATGATTGATGCGGTTCGCGCGCCCCATCGAGCGCGGCATCCAGCGCTTCTGGATCGTGCCGCCGTCGACGGCAATCGTGTGGATGCGCAGGTCTTCGACCGACGCATCGCCGCCCGAGCGGTCTTCCGCGTTCGCCGCAGCCGACTTGATCGCCTTGCTGATCAGGCCGGCGGCCTTCTTCGGAAGGTGATCGAGGAGTGCGACGGCTGCCTCGACCGACTTCCCACGGACGATGTTCGCGACAACGCGCATCTTGCGCGGCGACATCGTGATGTTCCTGACGATTGCACGTGCCTGCATGACTACTTCTTCCGTTCGCCGGTGTGGCCGTGGAACGTGCGGGTGTGGCTGAACTCGCCGAGCTTGTGACCGACCATCTGCTCGGTGACGAACACGGGGATGAACTTGCGGCCGTTGTAGACGGCCATCGTGATGCCGACCATGTCCGGAATCACCATCGAGCGGCGCGAGTACGTGGCGATCACCCGCTTGGCCGGGTTCGGTTCCTTCTTCGCCGCCACGATCTTCTTCGGGATGTAGTGGTCGACGAACGGACCTTTTTTGAGTGAACGAGGCATGTGCTTCTCTCTGCTTCTCTCTGCTGCTCTGCTTACTTGCGGCGACGGATGATGAATTGCTCGGTGCGCTTGTTGTGGCGAGTCTTGAGCCCCTTGGCCTTCTGACCCCACGGACTGCACGGGTGGCGGCCACCGGAGCTGCGACCTTCGCCGCCGCCCATCGGGTGATCGACCGGGTTCATCGACACGCCGCGTTGGTGCGGGCGGATGCCCTTCCACCGCATCCGGCCGGCCTTGCCCCACATGATGTTCGCGTGCTCGGAGTTGCCGATCACGCCGACCGTGCCGCGGCAATCGATGTGGACGCGGCGCATCTCCCCCGAGGGCAGACGCAGCGTGGCCCAATCCGTCTCCTTCGCCATCAGCGTGACGCGCGCGCCAGCCGAGCGACCGAGTTGAGCGCCGCGGCCGATCTTGAGCTCGACCGCGTGAATCTCGGTACCGATCGGGATGTAGCGGAGCGGCAGCGAGTTGCCCGGCTTGATATCAGCCGAGTTCGCCGACACCACGGTGTCACCGACGTTGAGGCGCTGCGGCGCGAGGATGTACGCCTTCTCGCCGTCCTTGTACTGGATCAGCGCGATGCGAGCGGTGCGGTTCGGATCGTACTCGATCCCGAGCACGGTCGCCTCGACGCCGGTCTTCTGGCGCTTGAAGTCGATCGTCCGATAGCGCTGCTTGTGGCCACCACCGCGGAAGCGCGACGTGATCCGGCCGTGGTTGTTACGACCAGCGGTCTCGGACTTGTGGGCGAGCAGAGACTTCTCGGGCTCGTGCTTGGTGATCTCGGCGAAATCCTGCGTCGACATCTGACGCCGGCCGGGTGAGGTGGGCTTGTACTTCTTGGTCGCCATGGTCCTAGACTCCCTCGAAGAACTCGATGTTGTCGCCAGCCTTGAGCGTCACGAACGCTTTCTTCCAGGCGGGGCGGCGACCCGAGAACCGGCCGATCCGCTTCACTTTGCCGCGCACGATGAGCGTGCGGACGTCCGTCACCGAGACCTTGAACAGGGTCTCGACGGCGTACTTGACCTCGATCTTGTTCGCGTCGCGAGCGACCTCGAACACGACCTGCTGCTTGTAGTCGCTGCCCTCGGCGTGCGTCGAAGCGCCACCGCCGGTCGCGCGCAAACGAGCGCTCTTCTCGGTGAGAAGCGGGCGCTTGATGATGCTCTGTGCGTCCTTCATCGAATCACGCGTCTTTCCCGGTTTGCTCGGGTTTCCCGTTGAGCGACGCTTCGATCGCCTTGACGGCGTCCTGCGTGAGCACGAGTGTCTCGTGGCGGAGGATGTCGTAGACGTTGACACCTTCGGTGGCGAGCCACTGCGACGTCCGCAGGTTGGCTGCCCCGGCCTTGAGGTTGGTGTTGGTCTTCGAATCGACGATCAGCACCTTCGCGCGTGTCGCGTCGTTCTTCTTGGCGTTGCCGAGCAGCGAGTTGATCGCGGCGGCGACCTTCTGCGTCGAGCCCTTCGGGCCATCGACGGTGAAGGAGTCGACCACGATCAGCTTGTTCTCCGAGGCGCGCAGCGAGAGGGCCGAGACGAGCGCGGCCTTCTTGACGTTGCGCGGCAGCTTGTAATCGTAGCTGCGTGGTCTCGGGCCCTTGAACGTTCCGCCGCCGACCCAGTGCTGGGCCTGCTTGGAACCCTGGCGCGCCTGGCCGGTACCCTTCTGCTTCCACACCTTCTTCGAGGAGCCGCGGACTTCGCCGAGGCGCTTCGTGGAAGCGGTGCCCGCGCGGCGGCGCGCGAGTTGCCACTTCACGGTCTCCCACAGGATGTGCTCGTGAACTTCGGCACCGAACACGGCATCGTCGAGGTCGATCGACCCGACGCTCTTACCGCTGATGTTCTTGACGTCTAGCTTCATGGCTTTTCTCAGGTCTTGATTTCGACGTCGACGCCGGCCGAAAGGTCGAGCTTCATCAGCGCGTCGAGCGTTTGCTGGGTCGGCTCGAGGATGTCGAGGAGCCGCTTGTGCGTGCGGATCTCGAACTGCTCGCGCGACTTCTTGTCGGTGTGCGGCGACCGCAGCACGCAGTACTTGTTGATCTTGGTCGGCAGCGGGATCGGGCCCGCGACCTTGGCGCCAGTGCGCTTGGCGGTCTCGACGATTTCACTCGCGCTCTGATCGAGCAGCTTGTGATCGTAGGCCTTGAGGCGGATGCGAATGCGTGGGGTCGTCGTCATGGGCTTTGCTCGGTTACTTCTTGCCAGCGGGGGCCGCTTCGGCCTTCTTCTCGACCGGCTTCGACTCTTCGAGGATCTTCGTCACGACGCCAGCGCCGACGGTCTTGCCACCCTCGCGAATCGCGAAGCGGAGACCTTCTTCACAAGCGATCGGCGAGACCAGGACGACATCGACCTTGATGTTGTCTCCCGGCATCACCATCTCCGTACCGGCAGGCAGCGTGACGGTGCCCGTCACGTCCGTGGTGCGGAAGTAGAACTGCGGACGGTACCCCTGGAAGAACGGCGTGTGGCGGCCGCCCTCTTCCTTCTTCAGCACGTACACCTCACACGTGAAGTGGTTGTGCGGCGGGATCGTGCCCTTCTTGCAGAGCACCATGCCGCGCTCGATCTCTTCGCGCTTGGTGCCGCGGAGCAGCACGCCGACGTTGTCGCCGGCCTGGCCCTGGTCGAGCAGCTTGCGGAACATCTCGACACCCGTGCACACCGTCTGACGGGTGTCACCGAGGCCGACGATCTCGAGCTCGTCACCGACCTTGACGATGCCGCGCTCGATGCGCCCCGTCACGACCGTGCCGCGACCCGTGATCGTGAACACGTCCTCGACCGGCATCAGGAACGGCTTGTCCAGCTCGCGAACGGGCTCGGGGATGAACGAGTCGCACGCTTCCATCAGCTTCTGAATCGACGGCATTCCGTAGTCCGACGCATCGCCCTCGAGCGCCTTGAGCGCCGAGCCGCGGATGATCGGCGTGTCGTCGCCCTTGTAGCCGTTCTTGTCGAGCAGCTCGCGGAGCTCCATCTCGACCAGGTCGAGCAGCTCCTCGTCACCCTTGCCGATCATGTCGCACTTGTTCAGGTACACCACCATGCTGGGGATGTTGACCTGGCGCCCGAGCAGCACGTGCTCGCGCGTCTGCGGCATCGGCCCGTCCGGCGCCGAGACCACCAGGATCGCGCCGTCCATCTGCGCCGCGCCCGTGATCATGTTCTTGATGTAGTCCGCGTGGCCCGGGCAGTCGACATGCGCGTAGTGGCGCTTGTCGGACTCGTACTCGACGTGCGCCGTCGAGATCGTGATGCCGCGTGCCTTCTCTTCCGGCGCCTTGTCGATCTGATCGAACGCCGTGAACTTCGCGAAGCCCTTCAACGACTGGACCTTGGTGATCGCAGCCGTCAGCGTCGTCTTGCCATGGTCGACGTGACCGATGGTTCCGATGTTGACGTGGGGCTTGTTGCGGACAAATTTCTCTTTCGACATGGTCGCTCGCGGTTCCGTTGTTGGAGTGATTCGGCCGAGCCCTCTCCGAGAATTGAACTCGGGACCCCCTCCTTACCAAGGAGGTGCACTGCCACTGTGCTAAGAGGGCGAACTAGTCAGACGGACGTTGTTACCAGAGCCGTTTTGCTCGATCGAGCGAACGCTGTTGGTTTTTACGTCCTACGTCCTACGTCCTATGTCCTATGTCCTATGTCGAGCGGGCGGTGGGACTCGAACCCACGACAACCAGCTTGGAAGGCTGGAGCTCTACCAACTGAGCTACGCCCGCATCGTGGAAGAAGGTGGATTCGAACCACCGAAGGCATAAGCCGGCAGATTTACAGTCTGCTCCCTTTGGCCACTCGGGCATTCTTCCGGATCTCTTGTCATTAGAAAGTAAGTAGGGCTAGCAATCTCGTCGAGCTGGCGGTGGGACTTGAACCCGCGACCTCCTGATTACAAGTCAGGTGCTCTACCAGTTGAGCTACGCCAGCGAAATCACCCCCGGTTTGGAGGCCCTGACGTATAGATGACGAGTCCGGTGTCGTCAAGCACCGGCTCGAAAATCGCTACGAGCAGGGCGTGCCGGCGTGGAGCTCGCCCGACGACGTCACCCAGAACAGGCCGCTGGGGAGTAGATCGAAGACCGTCGTGATCGACGGATCATCGTGCATCGTCACGTCATCTCCCGCGAATCGGACGAGGCGAAGTGCGTTGTTGCGAAGGTAGCCGACCCAGATCGCGCCATCGATCGTGGCGATCCGGGGGTTGGTCGCGACCTCGAGTGGGGTCATCGTTCCGGGATCGTTCGCGTTCGCCGGGATCTGATGAAGCGCGTATGGGCCGTCGACCGAAGTGCGGTAAATCGCTGCGCCCTCGGAGCCGAGGGTGGCGATCCGCGGCTCGAAGCACGGAGCGAACGCGTGGCGCGGGCCGGTCTTGCCGTCGAGGTCGATCGTGAACGTCTCGCATGATCCGCCGTTCTCGACGACGACACGTGCGCCGCTCGGGATCGCGCCGAACGACGCGAACGACGCGAACGGTGCGTAGTCGGCCTGGCCGAGGATCGTGTTGTTGACGTCGATGTTCTGGATTTTTAGGGTGCCCGCCGCGATCACACCGCTGATCGCGAACGTCCCGTCGGGTGCGAGCACTTGCTGTGGATCGAGCTCCCGCTGCTCCCCGGAGGGACCCGTGTCGTAGGTGTTCCAGTCGGACGTCACCAGCTTGATGTAGCCGGCACCGGCGACGAACACGTAGACGAACGGGCGATCGGCGACCTCGGAGATCGCCTGCAGCGCGTAGTTGCCGAAGAACGTCATGTGCGTCGACACGACGGTGTCGGTGGCGTCGAGGCGCGCCAGATGCGTGTCGATCGCGTCGGTCTGGACCGCGAGTGCGTGACCGGTGGAGAGCGGGGTCGCGCGCAGCTTGACCGGAGCCCCGGTGAGCGGCAGCGAGCCGATCATGCGTGCGTTGCAGATCTGCGGCTCGCTCGAAGCAGCGTCGGCGGGCCGGTTCTCGTCGAAGCCAAACCGGCCACAGGCCGAGACGGTCAGGACGGTCAGGACGATCGCGAGCGCACGCACTCCGCGCAGCGTATCAGTCCTTCCAGCTCAGTTGCCGGGTTTTACATGGTCGCCCGTGGTGTCCTTCTGCAGCAGCTCGAACATCTGTACGGCACGCGTAGCGCTGCCCTTGCTCCACGAGGTCTCGACGCCATACGCCTTCGCGAGCTCGAGATTCATCTTGTGGCCGTCGAGCGCCTTCTTGAGGTGCGGCCGCATGCGCTCGTGGACCTCGATGACGTATTGCGGACGCGCCGAGACGGCCATGTTCTGTGGATACGGCGCTTTGACCGTGAGATCCCAGAGCTCGAAGAAGATGTGGGACATCTGGTAGCCGGCCGCGGTCCCCCAGTATGCGTGGTTGTGTCCGAGCGAGGAGCGCCAGCGGTCGTACGCCTCGACCGCGAGCGCCCGCTTGGCCTCGAGATCGGCGTAGAGGATGTTGTCGGGCTGGCGGATCGGCGCGTCGAGGAACCGGCGATGCGCGATCTCGCCGCTGTAGTACGAGGCCATCGCGATGTAGTAGGTGTCGTCGATGCGCGGGGCTTTGCGCCACTCGCCGATCGCGGTGGTGAAGGCGGCGTCGGCGTCGGCGTAGCGGTTCTGCTCGAGGAGCACGTAGCCGCGACGGGCGTAGCCCTCGACTCGGTCGGCGTACGTCAGGTTCGGGCGCGCGAGGACGGCAGCGAGCGTGGTCAGCGCCTCCGGCCACTGTTGCTTCTCGCTATGGAGCGCCGCGATATACAGGTGGCCCTCGATCGACTCTCGCGACCCTGGATACGCGGCGATCAGCTCCTCGAGGGTGGAGATCGTCCCGCTCGGGTCCCCCTGGGCATCCAGTAGTGCAGCGATATTGAACAGCGAGACGGGCGCGTAGAGCGACGCCGGGAACTCGGAGACGATCTGCCGGTAGCGCGCGATCGCATCCTTGGTGTTCTTCGCCTTCGCCGCTTCGTTGGCGAGCCGGAAGAGATCGGCGGTTGCCACCGAGCCGCCATCGGGCTCACCAGGTTGCGGAGCGCGAATGCGGATGATGTCGAGGTCGACGACCCGGGGATCTTTCACGACCAGGTTGCCGTCGATTGGCCGCGCGCTGTGCTTCGCGATGGCGAGATCGTCTGCAGGAATCGCAGGCGCGGGCTTTGCTGGCGCTGGCAGCGACGCCTTCATCCCACCGCACGCAGCGACGACAGCGAGTACGCACACGAACCGCATACCTAGTTATGACGCATCACTGGAGCGATTGGTGTGGTGATGGGCAGCGGGCGATTCCGGCTTGACTGTTTCGTTGTCACACCGCTCTGCTACTGGTGGGTCCATCCAATGAAGGTCGCGTTCACTCATAACCTCCGCCTGACCGATGTCCGCGAGACCGAAAAGGAAGCCGAGTACGACAGCGCAGATACCGTGGGCGCGATCGCAGCTGCGCTCGAAGCCGCCGGCCACGAGGTCGAGAAGGTCGAGGTCTCCGGCTCTGCGGCCAACCTGCTCGAGCGTCTCGAGGCGCTCGACCCCGACATCATCTTCAACACCGCCGAGGGCGACACCACGATCCGCGGTCGGATGCGCGAGGCGTTCTACCCCGCGCTGTTCGAGGAGCTCGGCATCCCGTTCACCGGCAGCGACGCGTACACCAACGCGATCACGCTCGATAAGTGGCTGACCAAGCTGCTGGTGCAGAAGGCCGGGATCGACACACCGCGTAGCGTGCTGGTCACGCCGCGCAACTTCGAGAACATCATCGAGCGCGGCGCCGGCCTGGCGTTCCCGGTGATCGTGAAGCCCAACCACGAAGGCTCGTCGAAGGGGATCTACAACGCGGATCTCGCGCGCGGGCTGATGGGCTCGTCCGTGATCAAGGAGCCGCGCGAGTTGCAGTCGGCGCTCAAGAGCGCGCTTCGCGCATATCCCGACGGCGTGCTGATCGAGGAGTACATCGAGGGCATCGACGTCGCGATGGGCTACATCGATGGGGTCGGTCACGACGGCGGCCTGTTGACGCCGGTCGAGGTCCAGATGGAGTCGAACCCGGAGTCGGGGCGGCCGTTCAACATCTACGATTACCGGCTCAAGAACATCGAGCC
>Ga0105049_10001396_pt1 | contig 28462 bp, 24 predicted proteins | sample MAT06_FD_78087 | JGI IMG/M metagenome (GOLD analysis project Ga0105049, IMG submission 78087) | Freshwater microbial communities from Lake Fryxell liftoff mats and glacier meltwater in Antarctica - MAT-06 | ecosystem: Environmental > Aquatic > Freshwater > Ice > Liftoff microbial mat | place... | reverse complement strand
CAGAACGCCGAACCAGCCTACATAGAGGCGGTTGTCGGTGCTGGTAACCCACTCACAAAACTGCTCCCACACGTTGGCGCTTTCGCGCCGCTGTAGAGTAGTTGTCATAATTCAATGAGTGCTTGTTAACTACAAGATGATTCAGACGAATCGTAGGAAAGAGATGAACTCCTTCTTGTTAATTATATTAAGCGGGTTGTGTCTTTTTGTAAAGAATCTTTCCTGATCAATTGAATTCCCGCAAGACCGGATGGGGGAGAGATTTCCGCCTTTTCTAGTGAGGCTGAGGGCGTGGGTTGCCCGTAGTATTTGTTAATAATTCCTCAGGAATGACCTAGGGACGCTCTCAGAAACCCTGGGTGGGCGATCGCCCCTCCCTTCGATTTACAAAAATTTATGCCTAAAACCCTTATAGAATCTGCTTTCCTGGCATGTGTAGGAGCCTAGAGTTGATAGACTTTACTCCTAAGACGTGAATCGGTTAAGGAATCGCTTTCATTTAAAACTGCTTTGATAGCCAGGATGGTTTGTTTCGTGCTGTGTGGCCTTGTACATGGGTTCGGGGTCATCAGAAAATAGCCTTGGGCTTTCTAAAAGCGTGGGATCTGCCTGTTCAACCCTGTCTGCATCTTGATGAGAAACCTTTGGGAGGACGAATGAATATTGCTGTTGTGGGTCTAAGCCACAAGACCGCTCCGGTGGAAGTCCGCGAAAAGCTGAGTATTCCAACCCCGCAGATGGAGGGGGCGATCGCCCATCTGTGCAGCTATCCCCATATCCAGGAAGCTGCTATCTTAAGCACCTGCAATCGACTCGAAATTTACGTTGTGGCCGAAGAGACCGACCATGGGGTGCGGGAAGTGGTGCAATTTTTGGCCGAACATAGCAAGTTGCCACTCCATCATCTGCGTCAGCATCTCTTTGTATTGCTGCACCAAGATGCTGTGATGCATTTGATGCGGGTATCTGCTGGGCTAGATAGCCTGGTACTCGGAGAAGGTCAGATTTTGGCGCAGGTGAAGCACACCCATAAGGTGGGGCAGCAATGTAAAGGGATCAGCCGCATTTTGAATCAACTCTTTAAAAGTGCTGTCAGTGCGGGTAAGCGCGTGCGAACAGAAACCAACATCGGGACTGGGGCCGTTTCTATTAGCTCTGCCGCCGTAGAAATGGCCTATCTCAAAGCTGGAGATCTACGGGATCGGGCGATCGCCATTGTTGGAGCCGGGAAAATGGCGCGGTTGCTGGTGCAACATCTCCTCTCCAAAGGGGCGAACCAAATCACCATCCTTAACCGTTCTATTGAAGGAGCCAGGGATCTAGCCAAGCAATTTCCTGAAACCAACCTGCAACTGCATACCATGGAAGACATGGGCAGCATCCTAGCCCAGACTGACTTGGCCTTTACCAGCACATCTGCGACGGAACCTCTGCTCAACCGAGCGAAGCTGGAGGCTATTCTTGATCCCAACCGTCCATTCATGGTGTTTGACATCTCCGTGCCCCGCAACGTCGATGCCGATGTCAACGAGTTGGCGCAGGTGCAAGCCTTTAACGTAGATGACCTCAAGGCTGTGGTCGCGCAAAACCAGGAGAGCCGTCGCCAGTTGGCACTCGAAGCGGAAACCTTGCTTGATGAGGAGGTGGAAACTTTCTTGCAGTGGTGGCGATCGCTCGAAACCGTCACAACCATTCGCTGCCTGCTCGATAAAGCTGAAACCATCCGCTCCCAAGAACTCGAAAAAGCTCTATCACGCTTGGGGTCTGAGTTTGGCGACAAGCATCAAGCAACCATCGAAGCCCTCACCAAGGGGATCGTCAACAAAATCTTGCATGACCCGATGGTACAACTGCGGGCACAGCAAGACATCGAAGCCCGACGACGCGCCATGGAAACCCTACGCATGTTATTTAACCTCGAAACTGAGACGCCCTCAACACAGCAGTTTAGCTAGCCCTGACAGCACCTTGGGGATACTCACTGAGGGCACCCACCGATCCCCAGGGTTGACTTGAATCTGGGGATCGCTCGGTCAAGCCGCCAAGCAGTCGTTTACAATCCTTAACAGAAAGACACTAAACACAACGCAGATCAGAGGAAGGTTTTGATATGGCTCTTGCAGTTGGCACAGCCGCACCCGCATTTACAGTAAAAGATACCCAGGGCAATACGGTTTCCCTGGCAGATTTTGCAGGCAAAACCGTAGTTTTGTATTTCTACCCCAAAGATGACACCCCTGGCTGCACCAAAGAAGCCTGTAGCTTCCGCGATGCCTACGCCGATTATCAAGGCAAAGATGTGGTGGTGTTGGGTGTGAGCATGGATGACGAAGCCTCTCACCAAGCGTTTACTGAAAAATTTAGCTTGCCATTCCCATTGCTGGCCGATGTGGGTGGTTCGCTCACCAAAGCCTATGACGTTGACGGTGGCGGCTATTCTAAGCGCGTCACCTATGTCATTGATGGGGCAGGCACAATTACCCAGGCGTTTGACACCATCAACACCAGCACCCACGCCGCTGATGTGATGGCCGCCATTGGATAATTTTGGGATTGCTTGCTTCTGAGATCGATTGCCTCTCGACGTTATCGGCTCTGGGATTTAATTGATCTTGGGATCCATAAAGTTCTTCAAACTAAATCCGATGATGCAGTAAGCGGGAGTTGCTGGAGGCTCCCGCTTACTTTTTGCACCGACGATTTGTGCCACCCAGTTCTAATTGACTGCAACTCTCCCGTGGGTGAGAAAAAGAGCGATTAAGACGTGAGCCAAAAGATGATCAGCACCCCTGCGATGATCAGCCCGACTAGCCCAATCAGCCCACCAAGAGCGTTGGAAGGTTGGGTTTGTAGGGTGATTTCTAGATCAGAATGGGCGACGATAAACACCCGAAAGAATGTATCCCAGAAGCCAGCATGGATCCTATTGTGATCTCGTAACGGCTGCGTTAAAGGGGTTTTTGGAAAGACCCAGAATGACCCCCGGATCTCGATTTCTCCATCAAGTTGGGTTCCATCAAGGGCGATAGCATGGATCTGATAATCCATCGGCACGCTGCTAAAGCGGCGGCTCAAGATCATCGCTTTTTCCCCAGATCTCAGTCGGATTGTTTCTACCATCGGCCTGTGTGGTTCGATATCTAGGTCTCTTACAGGTGCTCTCAATCAGTCTTTGGGACAACACTTTGTACCTTACACTAGGGCATCTCAGCTCATCTATCTCATTCGGCTCATCTATCTCATCAGGCTCATCAGAAAAAGGGCAATGTTCAAAATGTTCGGATCTACAACGGCGCTGCAACACCTTAGCAACGGTGGGCAGAAGCAAAGTTGAGGCTGAAAGATCTCATTCAAGCCAGTAGAGTAGAAGAAGGTAGGAGAGTGTTCTGCCTTAAAAAGCATCCTTGCCAAGTCGTCGTTTCTCCGATGACGAGGGGAATTTGAGAAGACTTAAGTGGGTCAGGTCTTTCTTAGAAGACTCTAAAGAGGTGGGGATCAGACCTTTTAGGCTCGTTTGAGGCTTGAGCGCCGAGCCGCTTGACGCGAATGAAACCTGTGAATAAGTATGGCTGCAAATGATTCTTCGCCGCTGAGTCTGGCGGGTTTGAGGGGAGCGGTGTCGCGCTACTGGCGGCAAGAGCTGATGCCGTTGTTGGCCGATCTGCGCTTGGCGATCGCCCTGTTGTTGGCGATCGCCATCTTCAGCATCAGCGGCACCGTCATCGAGCAAGGCGAAACCCTCGCCTTCTACCAAGCCAACTATCCCGAAGCCCCTGCCCTATTTGGCTTCCTCAGTTGGAAGGTGATCCTAACAGTAGGTCTGGATCATGTTTATCGGACCTGGTGGTTTTTGGCGCTGCTGATTTTGTTTGGCTCTAGCCTCACGGCCTGCACCTTTACACGCCAAATTCCTACCCTCAAAACCTCACGCAAGTGGAGCTACTATACCCAACCCCGTCAATTTGAAAAGTTGGCACTGAGTGCAGAGGTCGAGCACAGCCAGCTAGACACCCTCACGCAATTACTGAAGCGGCAGCGCTTCCTCGTGTTTCAAGAGGGAGATAGCCTGTATGCCCGGCGTGGCATCGCCGGACGCATTGGCCCGATCATCGTCCATGCCAGTATGTTAATTGTGCTGGCGGGTTCTATTTTAGGAGCCATGACCGGCTTCTTTGCCCAAGAAATCGTCCCCAGCGGCGAGACGTTTCGCATCCAAAATATTTTTGATGCAGGGCCTTGGGCAGAAGCGCAAATTCCCAAAGATTGGGCGGTGCGGGTAAATCGCTTTTGGATTGATTACAGCCCCGAAGGCAGCATTGACCAGTTTTATTCAGATCTGTCGGTTCTAGACGAGGCTGGAGAAGAGATAACCCGCAAAACCATCCATGTCAACGAACCCCTGCACTACCGGGGTGTGACGCTGTACCAAGCCGATTGGGGCGTGGCTGGGTTGCGTTTCCATTTCAACAATAGCCCTGTGTTTGATGTGCCCATGGCCTCCCTCGAAACAGGGGGCAAGGGTCGCATTTGGGGAGCGTGGGTGCCAACCAAGCCGGATCTGAGTGAAGGAGTCGCCGTCTTAGCGCGGGATCTAAAAGGTACTGTGCTGGTTTACAACAATGAGGGCACGCTGACGGCCACCTTGCGCGAGGGGCAAGCCGCAGAAGTCAACGGCGTCAACTTGGGGATCGATGCCATCATCGGCAGCACTGGGCTACAAATTAAGGCCGACCCAGGCATTCCGCTGGTCTACCTGGGGTTTGGGCTGCTCATGCTGGGGGTGTCGATGAGTTATGTGTCCCATGCTCAGGTGTGGGCGTTGCAGGTGGGCGATCGCCTCTACCTCGGCGGCAAATCTAACCGCGCCCAGGTCACCTTCGAGCGCGAAATCCTCACCCTCCTAGAAGCTCTGCCCCAAGGCGATATCTCCGCCGATACACCCCCTGCGGAAACCCCCCAAGCGGTGTCCTAGGTCAGATTCCTAAGTCAGATTCCTAAGTCAGATTCCTAGGTCAGATTCCTAGGTCAGATTCCTAGGTCAGATCTAGGCACAATCGCCCCGGCCACTGCGGCATTCCGACCAGCACTAGAGTCCCAATGGCTATGGGTAGACAACCCGAGCATCACAGCCACTCAAAAACGTCAGGGTTCCATCGGTTCAAAGCACCAGCCTTCAGAGAGAGCGTAGCCCAGCCGACGTTCCCGGGGGGATAGGGCTGCTAGGGTGAGGCATTACCTTGCCCTGAAGTAAGCTGAGATCATGATGGATGCCAGGGAGATCTGAGCGATGAAAATTCTGGTGATGAATGCCGGGTCGAGTAGCCAGAAAAGCGCCTTGTATGAGGTGGAAGAAGCGTTGCCCGATCGCCCCTCCAACCCTCTCTGGAAGGCCAGTATTGACTGGGCGCAGCAGCCAGGGACTGCCGATCTCAAAATTTCTACCCAAGCCGGGGTCACGGTTCATAAAACCCTCCCCAGCACCTCCCGCGATGGGGTCATTCACAGCTTGTTAGCCTCCCTCTGGCAAGGGGAAACCAAGGTCGTGGAAGCCCCCGAGGCGATCGCCCTCGTTGGGCATCGGGTGGTGCATGGCGGAGATAAATACCGCGAGAGCGTGCGCATTACCCCAGAGGTGAAAGAGGCGATCGCCCGCTTTGCCCGCTTTGCGCCGTTGCACAACCCCGCCAACCTAGAGGGGATCAACGCCATCGAGCAGGTGTTGGGGAGCGTTCCTCAAGTGGCCGTATTTGACACCGCCTTTCACAGCAGCCTCCCCCTCGCCGCCACCGTTTACCCCATCCCCTACACCTGGTATGAACAGGGGATTCAACGCTATGGCTTCCATGGCACCAGCCATCGCTACTGCGCCGAGCGAGCAGCGGAGATGCTGGGGCACCCCCAATCCCTCCGTCTCATTATTTGCCATTTGGGGAATGGCGCTTCGTTGTCAGCGGTGCGAGATGGCCAATGCATCGACACAACCATGGGCTTTACCCCCTTAGAAGGGCTGATGATGGGAAGTCGTTCGGGTTCCGTTGATCCCGGAATTTTGATCTACCTGCTGCGCCAAGAAGGGCTGAGCGCCGATGACCTCGATCGGATGCTGAATCAGGAATCGGGGTTACTTGGCCTATCGGGGGTATCCAGCGATTTGCGGCAGGTGATGGGGGCGATCGCCCAGGGTAATTCCCAGGCTCAACTAGCGCTGGAGGTCTATCTGCATCGGCTGCGATCGCTGATTGGCTCGTTGATCCCCGGCTTAGGCGGCCTCGATGCTCTGGTCTTTACTGCTGGCATTGGCGAAAATTCCCCCGACGTCCGCGCTGCCGCCAGCCAAGGACTGGCATTTTTGGGGTTACAGATTGACCCTGAGAAGAATGGGCGATCGCCCTCCGACCATGACCGCGACATCGCCACCGCCGACTCAGCCATCCGCGCCCTCGTCATCCACACCCAAGAAGACTGGATGATCGTGCGTGACTGCTGGCAGATCAGCCAAACTCAGTCGGCAAACTAGGGATCGAACGGGATCTCCAAATTCGACCCAGGATTTGACCCACAATTATCCAATGGGTCTTTTAGAATGCGAACAGAAGAATTAATAGAGCAGCACATATGGGTTCCTCCCTGGTTCGAGAAACAGACTCGGTTCCGGCCTCCCAAGATACCGCCACCCTCCGGCAAATTTTTGCAGCAATTACCCCAGAAAGCTGCCCTGGTTCCTATAACTTTCACATGCACACGATCTGCTCCGATGGCAGACTTACCCCCGAAACCCTGATAGGGCAAGCGATCGCCCTTGGCCTCAAGGGGCTAGCCATCACCGACCACCATGCCGTCGGAGGGTTTCGCCGCGCCCAGCAATGGCTCAAAAACCACGCCCCAGCTTCGCCGCCCCACCTCTGGACAGGGGTAGAAATCACAGCCCGACTGTTGCAAAGTGATGTGCATATTTTGGGCTATGCCATCGACCCCGCCCAACCCCAACTCCAGCCCTATCTCCAAGGCCAAGGGGTTCAAGGAGACGCCAGCCAAGCGCACCGGGTGATCACCGCCATCCAGGCCGCCGGTGGCATCGCCGTCTTAGCCCACCCCGCCCGCTACCCCGACCCCAGCGCAGCCCTGATCCCAGCGGCAGCAGCCCTAGGCATCGATGGCGTTGAAACCTACTATGCCTACAACAACCCCAACCCCTGGCAGCCTAGCCCCCGTCAAACCCGCGAAATCTTCACCCTTGGCGAATACCACGGCTTGCTCCATACCTGCGGCACCGACACCCACGGCCTCAACCTTCTCCACCGCATGTAGACCCAGGCAAACCAGCAGCATTCGCCTCCAAGACGAAAGTAACTCCAGATCCAAGGATCGCTTCCAGCCTGATCCCCGTGGCTCCGTTTGCCCTAAATCCATCCTGCACCGATCCTAGAAACCTGCACTAAATCCTAGAAAAATCTGATGGGATCGGTGCAATGGGCAACAGCGGAAGGGATAGGATGGCGATCGCCCTCAGAAAATCTTTATCGAGTCCGTCCTTCTCGAACAGAAATTACGCCGATTCATTTGATAATGGATAGGTTGTAATTTTGCGGGTCTTGGCATCATGGGTCGCGCCGAAAAAGTCGTTCTGGCATATTCCGGTGGGGTAGATACCTCCGTTTGTATCCCCTACCTCAAAGAAGAGTGGGGCGTAAAAGAAGTGATCACCCTAGCCGCTGACTTAGGCCAAGGGGAAGAACTCGGCCCCATCCAAAAGAAAGCCCTCACCTCAGGAGCTGAGGTGTCTTTGGTGGCCGATGCGAAGGAAGTTTTCATTCGAGACTACGCATTCCCAGCCATCCAAGCGAATGCGCTCTACGAAAACCGTTATCCCCTCTCCACAGCCCTCGCCCGTCCGCTGATTGCCAAGCTGTTAGTCGATGCAGCCGCAGAATATGGAGCCGACGCCGTCGCCCATGGTTGCACAGGGAAAGGGAATGACCAAGTCCGGTTTGATGTCTCTATTGCCGCCCTCAACCCCAGTATCAAGGTATTAGCTCCAGCGCGAGAATGGGGCATGAGCCGCGAAGAAACCATTGCCTATGGCGAGCAGTTTGGCATCCCTACCCCCGTGAAAAAGTCATCGCCCTACAGCATCGACCGTAACCTCTTGGGGCGTAGCATCGAAGCAGGGCCACTAGAAGATCCGTGGACAGAACCCCTAGAAGAAATCTATGCGATGACTCGGGCGATCGCCGACACCCCCGACACCCCCGATTATGTAGAAATCGGCTTTGAACAAGGCATCCCGGTGAGCTTGGATGGCACCACCCTCTCGCCCTTAGACTTGGTGGGCCAACTCAACGACCGAGTGGGTGCCCATGGCGTGGGCCGCATCGACATGGTCGAAAACCGCCTTGTGGGGATCAAGTCGCGTGAAATCTACGAAGCCCCAGCCTTGTTGGTGCTGATTCAAGCCCACCGCGACATAGAGAGCCTCACCCTCACCGCCGATGTCAGCCACTATAAGCGCGGCATTGAAGAAAGCTACTCCCAGTTGGTCTACAACGGCCTATGGTATAGCCCCTTAAAGGGTGCCCTCGATGCGTTTATTCAACAGACCCAAGAGCGGGTAACGGGGACGGTACGGGTGAAGCTCTTTAAGGGCACCGCTAGCATGGTGGGTCGGAAGTCCGAACAATCCCTCTACACCCCTGACCTGGCCACCTATGGAGCCGATGACCAGTTTGACCACAAAGCAGCGGAAGGCTTCATCTACGTTTGGGGTCTGCCCACCCGGGTTTGGTCAGAGAAGGTTCGCGGCTAGTGAGCAACCGATCAAGATAGGGTATCCACCTGGTTTATGTGGCGTGACAAAAACCGGGTGGACGCCCAACCCCAACCAACCTCATCTACCCAGGTGATCCCCGAAATCATGCCCCAGCCTTACTCTTACATAGCTTTGACAGCTCCATGTTTAAGTTCTGGCGACTTTTCTTTTGGGGCAACCGCCTTACTCAAAAGCTCCAAAGCACGCCAAGACTCAAAATGCGCCAAGACATTGTCCTCAAGGCCTACCATGATCCCGGCTTCGCCTCAGCGGATGTAGCCACTTGTAGCCCGACACCGCTCCTAACCGGGCTGGCATCTGTCATTCCCGCGCAGGCGGGAATCCAGCTTGAATCGTGTGACCCATGCAGTGCGACCCATGGATTCTCGTTTTCACGGGAATGACGCTGATGTGTCCGAAGCTTCGTGACTATGGCTATTAATCCAGCGATACCTGCAACGTTTTGGCCTGATCCCTACCCCACTCAGCCAGAAACAGCTTTGCCCATCCACCCATCCCTCACCACCGATCGCCATCATTACAACCGCAGGGGTTCAGGATAAACACTGAACAGTTCCCCGACAGCGTTAAAATTTCGCTACTATCAGTCCATTAACCTCTTCAATTCCTGACAACTCATATTTGCGTTCCCTGAGGATGCTTGCCTCTAGAATGCCTGCCCCTGAGATCAGCCACCCAAGACAAGGTTTTTCAGGGCTGAGCAGTTGCGGCCAAAGCCTCTAAAGCTCTGCTAAAAAGCTCTTCAGCCAAGGCTCATTCAGCTATCCCCTCAGCTATTTAGAGTTTCTTTAGAGTTCCATCCCCCGTTTAGACCCAACTCTGATTTGCCTGACGTTGCCCCCCATGAATGCTGACCTCCACCGCGCCCTAGAAAGCCTCGATTTACCCGTTGATTGGGTGGGTATTCGTGCCGTCCAAAATACGTCTACCTACCGCTCGGTGCGCGATGGCTTGCCCCAAGACAATCACACTCGCTACAGCCAAGGGGTGATGGTCGAGGTTCTGTCTGGGGGGCAAATTGGCTATGGCGCAACCAACAGCACCCGCGTAGAGGCCATTCAGCAAGCGGCACAAGTGGCCTATCGGCAGGCGATCGCCGCTAGCCAGTGGGCTATTCACCCGATGACGGCTGCCGTGCGCCCCAAGGTTACGGGGCACTATATTTCTCCCTTTGAAAAACCCCTCGACGCTCTCTCAGTGGCAGAGTTGAGTGATATTTTGGTGCGGCTGTGCCAGGGGATGAAGGTAGACGAGGCGATTGTGCAAACCAGCGCGATCGCCGTTACCGAAGATGTAGAAACCTGGTTTGTGAGCAGCAATGGCTCCGATGCTTACCAGCGCACGCTGTTGCTGCAAACCCACTATGGGGCGATCGCCCAATCAGGCAGCACCATCCAACAACGCAGCAACAACGGCTACCTGGCCCACTGCTACCAAGGCGGCTGGGAACGCCTCCCCACCGACACCCTATGGAACCGCGCCCAACAGATTGGGGAACAGGCCGTCGAACTCCTGACCGCCGAAGAATGCCCCACCACAGAAACGACCCTTGTGTTGGCACCCGACCAAATGATGCTGCAAATCCACGAGAGCGTGGGTCACCCCTTAGAACTCGACCGGATTTTGGGAGATGAGCGCAACTATGCTGGGGGCAGCTTCGTCAAACCCAGCGACTTTGGCACCCTCGCCTATGGGTCGCCGCTGATGAACATTACCTTCAACCCCACCGTGCCCGGCGAATTTGCCAGCTACCCCTTTGACGATACAGGGGCGATCGCCACCCCCGAGTATCTGATTCAAGGAGGCCGTCTACTCCGTGGCCTCGGTAGCCTCGAAAGCCAGCAGCGCCTAGGCATACCGGGGGTCGCCAGTACCCGTGCCGCCTCTTGGAACCGCCCCCCAATTGATCGCATGGCTAACCTCAACCTCGAAGCAGGCACCGACGCCTTCGAAGACTTGATTCAATCCATCGAATCAGGCGTTTACATGGAATCAAATCGCTCTTGGTCCATTGATGATCAACGCTATAAATTTCAATTTGGCTGTGAGTATGGCCGCAAAATTGAAAATGGCCAGTTGACAAAACCCCTCTGCAACCCTAATTATCGAGGCACTACCTCCCAGTTTTGGCATAGCCTATCGCGGGTCGGGAAACCAGAAACCTGGGAAATGTACGGAACCCCCTATTGTGGCAAAGGCGAACCCAACCAAGCTATTCGGGTTGGGCATGGTTCTCCGGTCTGCGTCTTTGAAGGCGTTGAGGTTTTTGGAGGGGGGCGCTAGTCTGTGTCCTTAGCCCAGGGGAGAAAGCCTCTCCGTAGATAGCCTGTCAAACATTCATAGTCCGCTAGTCTTCTTAATAGTCCGCGCATAGTCCGCTAGTCTTCTTTAAATGAGAGAGGATTCCCCCTCTTTCAATGATTAGATTTGAATGACGCACCCTTAAAATACTTTTTATCTAAACTTTGGTGTGACTCACTGAAGTTTTCGGAAAAGACCCTAGAATTGTCCCAATGATTCATGACAACACCCAAAGGTATGAGTTCTATCCTTCACTCGTCCGATGATGCCTCTCGTGGGAGCATGGCAACCAATCAACCAACCCAAGTTGCTGAAATGGCGATCGCCTCCGCCAACGACCTCTTCCTTAGACATCGCCTCAGCATCGTGGAGGATTTGCTAGAGTCCGTGCTATTCCAAGAGTGCGGCCAAGAACTCGTGGATCTATTGCGACAACTCCGGAGCATGTCTTCCCCCGAAGGCCAAGCCCCAGAGGCTGAAAATCTGGCTGTCATTGACATCATCGAACGGCTAGACCTCAACGAAGCCATTCGCGCCGCCCGCGCCTTTGCGCTCTATTTTCAGCTGATCAACATTGTTGAGCAACACTACGAACAACGCGGCCAACAACAGCAATACCGCGCTGTCTACGAAGGCTTGGCGCTCGACTCCATTGATGCCGCCAAGGCCGAGGCTGGCAACGCCCTCCACAGCTCCTTCCTAGAGCGATCGCTGCATAAATTTCCAGAACTCAGCCACAGCAACACCTTCCAATCGCTCTTTCCTTGGTTAGGCAACCTCAACGTCCCACCCCGACAAATTCAGCGGCTGATTGACAAGCTCGATATTCGTCTCGTCTTCACCGCCCACCCTACCGAAATTGTGCGGCACACCATCCGCCACAAGCAACGCCGGATTGCCCGCATCCTACGCCAGCTAGACCTCCTCGAAGACACCAACAACCAACCCTCTGACAGCAGCACCTCCTGGGAAGCCCAAATGCTCCGGAGCCAGCTAACCGAAGAAATCCGGCTGTGGTGGCGCACCGACGAATTGCACCAATTCAAACCCACGGTGCTCGACGAAGTGGAATATACCCTGCACTACTTCCAAGAAGTGCTGTTTGATGTTGTGCCACAGCTTTACCGCCGTCTCCGGCAAGCCCTCGGCAGCAATTTCCCAGGGCTGCGCCCCCCAGCCTATGACTTTTGCAAGTTTGGCTCTTGGGTGGGGTCTGACCGCGATGGCAACCCATCTGTCACCCCCGCGATCACCTGGAAAACGGCCTGCTACCAGCGCAACATCGTCCTCGAAAAATATATCCAGTCTGCCAAGCACCTCTCAGGCTTGCTCAGCCTTTCGTTGCATTGGAGCGACGTTTTGCCCGACCTGCTCGATTCCCTAGAGCAAGACCAGATCCAGATCCCAGACATCTACGAACAACTCGCTATTCGCTATCGCCAAGAACCCTACCGCTTAAAGCTGGCCTACATCCAAAAGCGGCTCGAAAACACCCTCGACCGCAGCCTCAAACTCTACGCGGGCGATCACTATCAGAGCGACATTCCAGAACTGAACCCCACCACTCTCTATGCCTCTGGGCAAGACTTTTTGCGAGAGCTGCTGCTGATCCAACGGAGCTTGAAGGAAACGGGGATCGAATGTAGCGACCTAGAAAACCTCATCTGTCAGGTCGAAATCTACGGGTTTAACCTGGCATATTTAGATATCCGCCAAGAGAGTTCACGGCACTCAGACACCGTGAATGAGATTTTGGAGTATCTGCAAATCTTACCCAAGCCTTACAACGAACTCACCGAGGAAGAGCGTGTGGCGTGGTTGGAGGCTGAACTCAAAACCCGCCGTCCCTTGATCCCCACAGAGCTGCCATTCTCAGAAAAAGCGAACGAAATTATTGCGACATTCCGCATGGTGCGGCAGTTACATCAAGAATTTGGCTCCAGGGTTTGCCAGACCTACATCATCAGCATGAGCCATCACTGCAGCGACCTATTAGAGGTGCTGTTACTGGCCAAGGAAGCTGGCTTGTATGACCCGGCCACAGGGACTGGCGACTTGCAGGTGGTGCCGCTGTTTGAAACGGTAGAAGACTTGCTGCGCGCGCCAGCGGTGATGAAAGAGCTGTTTGAAATGCCTCTCTATCGCGCCTTTTTAGCAGGCGGGTATGCGGCCATGCAGACCGCCACCGAGGAGAATTTTGAGGTCACGGCTACGGTTTCCTTACAAGAAATTATGCTGGGCTATTCAGACAGCAACAAGGATTCTGGCTTTTTGAGCAGTAATTGGGAAATCCATAAAGCCCAGAAAGCCTTGCAAAGCCTGGCCGAAGCCTATGGGGTGGCGTTGCGAATTTTCCATGGCCGGGGTGGCTCGGTGGGTCGGGGTGGCGGCCCCGCCTATGAGGCGATTTTGGCGCAACCGGGGCAAAGCATTGATGGCCGGATCAAGATTACGGAGCAGGGCGAGGTGTTGGCCTCTAAATACAACCTGCCAGAGTTGGCACTCTACAACCTCGAAACCATTGCCACCGCTGTCATTCAGGCTAGCTTGCTGCGCAATGGGTTTGATGACATTGCGCCGTGGCACGAAATTATGGAGGAATTGGCTGCGCGATCGCGCGCCCATTATCGCGCCCTGATCTACGAACAACCCGACTTTGTAGACTTCTTCCACAGCGTCACCCCCATTGAAGAAATCAGCCAGTTGCAAATCAGTTCACGCCCAGCCCGGCGGGGCGGCAAGAAAGATTTGGGCAGTCTCCGCGCCATCCCTTGGGTGTTTAGCTGGACACAAACCCGCTTCTTGCTGCCGTCTTGGTATGGCGTGGGCACCGCTCTGAAGGAATTTTTGGATGAAGAACCAGAAGAGAACCTGAAGCTGATGCGCTATTTCTACTACAAATGGCCTTTCTTCAAAATGGCCATTTCTAAGTGTGAAATGACCTTGGCGAAGGTAGATTTGCAAATTGCTCACCATTTTGTGCGGGAGCTGTCGCCGGGAGAAAAGCGCGATCGCTTCCAGCAACTGTTTGAGCAAATTGCCACTGAGTATCATCTCACCCGCGACTTAGTGTTGGCCATCACCGGGCACACCCGTCTGCTTGACGGTGATCCCGACCTACAACGCTCTGTGCAACTCCGCAACGGCACCATCGTCCCCCTCGGGTTCCTCCAGGTCTCTCTGCTCAAGCGCCTGCGGCAACACAAGACCAACACCGACTCAGGGGCTATTCGCTCTCGCTACAGCCGAGGCGAACTCCTCCGAGGAGCCTTGCTCACCATCAATGGGATCGCTGCCGGAATGCGCAATACTGGCTGATCCAGCCCCCCCTGGAAGCCGGTCTACAGGCTCCTGAGCAACCGCAGCAAACACCCTCCCAGCCGCAAGGCAGTACTGCCGCAACCGACGGTTCGGTGGCAGCAGTACTACGATCCGCGAACAACCCTAGACCTAATCAGTTAGAGCTTCGAGGGGCAAACGGAGAAACCAAGGATCGACCAGAGTTGAGGCCTGATCGTTTCTTGCAAGTCTCTCATTGCCGCTGATCAGACGAGACTAATCAGACGAGGCTAGCCCAACACCAGCTCACCGTCTCCTGCGATGACCTCCCCGATCGCCCAATTTTCTAGCCCTTGATCTGTGAAAAAGGCTTGGGTCGAGGCTACAGCATCGGGAGCAACCAGCACCACAAAGCCAATGCCCAGGTTGAAGGTATTCAACATTTCGGGGGTGGCGATCGCCCCCGTCGTTTGCAGCCATTGAAAAACCGGGGGGGTCGGCCAAACTGGGAGCGCTAGGCGGATGGATTGGCCAGCACCGAGGCAGCGGGGGAGGTTTTCGGGGAGACCGCCGCCGGTGATGTGTGCCATGCCATGGATGGGGATCGCCGCCCGCAGCGCCGCCAAAATGGGCTGGACATAGAGGCGGGTAGGGGTCAGGAGGATTTCGCCCAGGGTGGCACCGTTGAAAAGGGAGGGGCGATCGCCCAACGCCAGCCCACTGGCTTCTAAAATCTTGCGGACAAGGCTATAACCATTACTGTGAATACCGGCGCTAGCAAGGCCAATGGCCACATCTCCCACCTGCACCTGGGAACCATCTAAAATGCGGTTTTTCTCGACGATGCCGACACAAAAGCCCGCCAAATCATACTCCCCCGGTTGATAGAACCCTGGCATTTCAGCGGTTTCGCCGCCGAGGAGGGCACATCCGGCCTGTTGGCAACCCATACTGACCCCTTCAACCACCCCTTCGAGCTGCGTCGCATCGAGTTTGCCCGTCGCCAAATAATCTAAGAAAAACAGAGGTTCTGCGCCGCAGGTTAAGACATCATTCACACACATGGCCACTAGGTCAATGCCAATGGTGGTGTGATGGTTTAATTGCTGCGCCAATTTGAGCTTGGTGCCCACGCCATCGGTGCCCGATACCAGCACGGGTTCTTGGTAGCCGGTTGGCAGTTGAAACAGCCCACTAAAGCCCCCAAAACCGCCCAGCACTTCGGGGCGATGGGTGCGTTCTACCAAACTCCGGATGCGCTGCACAAAGGCGCGTCCGGCTTCCACATCCACCCCAGCCTCGCGATAATCCATAACTGAGTCCCAACAGAGCCTCGATATTAGCCGGACAGTATTGTACCGTGCAGACGGAAGGGATATGAGTTTTTGGCACCGCCCTGGCCGATCGATTAGAGCGGTCAGAGAGATCAGAGCGGTCAGAGAGATCAGAGAGATCAGAGCAGAAAGAGGGCGATCGCCATCGCCACCGCCGCCCCAATGGTTGTGTTGATGATGTTCACCATTTCATTGGTCAGCCAGCGATAGTTAGATTGGAAGGTTGCGCCAATCAGGCTTTCGAGGTTAGTGGCAATGAAGGCGGCGATTAGGCAGGTGAGCAGATGGATCGGGGGAATCAGTTGGAGGGCAAACGCAACCAGGGCGATCGCCCCACTGCCAACGATCCCCGCCAGAGTTCCCTCCAAGCTGACCGCACCCTCAGTCCCTGCTGGCACCGGGCGCAGGGTCGTAATCAAAAAGGTACGTCGCCCATAGGCTTTGCCCACTTCGCTGGCGCAGGTATCTGACAATTTGGTGCTGAGGCTCGCGACGTAGCCCAACACCAGCAGTTGTGCCCAGGGATGCTCTAGGCTAGGGCTACCAAACCAATAGGCCGCTAGGGCGCAGAGCGTCCCGGTGAGGGCTGATCCCCAGACATTCTCGGGGCCGCGTGCCCCTGATCGCTTTTCGGCAATGCCTGCGGCCTCCTTGCGCGCCATGCCCACCCGCGTTACCGCCGACCCCACGGCAAAGTAAAACAAAATCACCCCATACCCTTTCCAGCCCAACGTTCCCCAAAGAATCACGCCCAAAATCCAGGCATGGATTAAGCCTTTTGGGGTGAGGAGCTTTTTGGGAAGGCGGTGGGCGATCGCCCCCAACCCCGTGTTTAGGGCTATCCCAATCAACCAAGGCCAAAGTGCATCCATGAACATTCCTTGAGACAAACCCCTTTCAACCGCTCACAACGGCAATGCAGATGCCAGCATTCTGGTTTACGGTAGAAACCATAAACTCAGCGCCGCTTGACCTCTATCCTAGAACCAACTCCGGCGAGCTACCAAGGATTCTCTCTCACCTCAACTCAGAACCGAGAGGCTATCTTGGGAAGCCCTGGGCAGTCGGTCAGGTCAAAGGCGTCGCGATCCCTCCTCCCACTCCACGCACACCCATGAGCACTCCTATTTTTCACCTGGCCTTCCCAATTGGCAATATCCCCGACGCCAAGCGATTTTATGTCGAGGGGCTAGGCTGCACCCTAGGCCGCGAAAACCCCCATGCCGTGATCCTCAACCTCTACGGGCATCAACTGGTGGGGCATACCACCCCAGAACTCCTCGCTCCCCAAAAAGGCATTTATCCTCGCCACTTTGGCCTCATTTTTACCGAAGAAGCCCAATGGGAAGACTTGTTAGGGCGATCGCAGACCCAAGCTCTCCAGTTTTTCCAAACCCCCAAAGACCGATTTGTCGGCTCGCCCCTCGAACACCGCACCTTTTTCCTAGAAGATCCCTTTCAAAACTATCTAGAATTCAAGTTTTACCGCCATACCTCGGCCATTTTTGGAGAAGCAGATTGGGGACACATTGGCGATCGCTAACCTCATTCCAGACCCATTGAGAGCTGCGATTTTAGAGAGAATTATGACCTCGAAATTGTAACCTCGGAACTGAGCAGCCCTAACGTTTCTCCTATATTCACCCAATTCTTTTCCCAAGCGCAAAAAGGGGGTGACGTTAATCACCCCCCTTTTGATTGCGGCTGAAGCACAATGGCGTTGCCAAAACACATCCAGGGATTTCACAGATCTAACGACCTATAGATCTAGCGACCTATGGATCTAGCGATCAACGGAACCCATAATGATGTCGATGCTGCCCAAAATTGCGATCAAATCGGCCACCTTCACCCCTTTGAGAATGTGAGGCAAAATTTGCAGGTTGTTAAAGTCTGCGGCACGAATCTTAAAGCGCCAAGGGAAGGAGTTGCCATCACCAATCACATAGATGCCTAGTTCACCCTTGCCACTTTCGACGCGCACATAGTTTTCGCCCTTAGGAATTTTGAAGGTCGGCGCGATTTTCTTTCCCATGAATTGATAATCAAAGCCGCTCCACTCTGACTTCGGGCCACCCGCCATGCGCTGGGCTTCGAGGTTTTCGTAAGGGCCACCGGGCAAGCCTTTGAGGGCTTGTCGCAAAATCTTAACGGATTCGCGCATCTCGCGAATTCGGACTAGATACCGCGCAAAGCAATCACCAGCAGTTTCCCAATGGACATCCCAATCAAAGTCGTCATAGCACTCATAGTGATCGACCTTACGCAGATCCCACTTCACCCCAGAGGCTCGTAACATCGGGCCAGACAACCCCCAGTCAATGGCTTGGTCACGGGTAATGGTGCCAATCCCCTCTACCCGCCGCCGGAAGATGGGGTTGTTGGTGATCAGCTTTTCATACTCATCAACCTTGGGTAAAAAGTAGTCGCAGAATTCTTCGCACTTATCAACCCACCCATAGGGCAGATCAACGGCAACGCCCCCAATTCGCCAGTAATTATTGTTGACCATGCGGTAGCCTGTGGCAGCTTCCCAGAGGTCGTAGATTAATTCGCGCTCACGGAAAATGTAAAAGAAGGGGGTTTGAGCGCCCACGTCAGCTAAGAAGGGGCCAAGCCAGAGTAGGTGGTTGGCGATCCGGTTTAGCTCTAACATGATCACGCGGATGTAGCTAGCCCGCTTAGGAATTGATACATCGGCCAGCTTCTCAATGGCGTTAACCACCACCGCTTCGTTGAACATCCCGGCGGCATAGTCCCAACGGCTAACATAGGGAATGTACATCACCGGAGTGCGACTCTCGGCGATTTTTTCCATGCCGCGATGCAGGTAACCGATGACGGGCTCGCAATCGACGACATCTTCCCCGTCTAGGGTCACAATCAACCGCAACACGCCGTGCATCGAGGGGTGCTGCGGCCCCATGTTGATGACCATCGGTTCGGTTTTGGTTTCGAGCATCGCCATGGTGGATTTGTCTCCTGCTGCTTAAACATCAACATTTGGATGGATCAGATCGGAAAGCGGAAGTCATCGTGATGCCGCGCTTTCCGGCTCAGGCTCTCTCACCTGATTTAACGGGGAAATCAATGGCTCGTTTTCAAAAACCTAGGCTAATAGGTTTTTAGGGGGTCAGAGTTTGTAGATCTGCACCTCTGGAGCCTAAATAATGATTTCTAGGGGAATGACGGTTAATAGATGTCTTTTTAAGTTATGTCTCTTAGATTATGAAGGATCTTGCAGCCTTCTGTGAGGAAGAAAGCCAGTTTAACTCATCACATTTTATATAGTCTATGCATAAGGTCTATGCATAAGGTCTATGCATAAACCTGTTTGCATAGATTTTTACTGAGTTGAAACAGAAGGGCGATCGCCCTTCTTCCTCGCCACCTATGAATCCGCTAATTCCAATCATCCCCAGACTCTACCCGCCGTCGCTCTGTGATATAAAAGACGATTTTGAAGCGCCGTCCGAGTTGTCTAGCCAAGAAATCTTCGAGCAAGCGCACCTGCTTTGGGGTCGGGAGTTCGCTGCTTTCTACATAAAGCTGTAACTCAGGAAGGACACTGTCCCAATCAATCTCAATTCGCTCCAGCACAGATTGCTGACCAACCGTCACGGTTTGGCGCACCAGAATCGTGCGAATCACCGAGGTTAGATCCGCATCTCGCAAAAATTCGCGCAGGCTAAAACCGAGGGGAATCATCAACAAACCCGTCATCCCAAAGGTAAGACCCAAGGCGCGGCGAGATTGGGCGGTGTGAGTCACACTGTAGCCGCGCAGGGTAAATACAATCATGCAGGCCAAGGTAATCCCCACCCAATTGGTAAAAAAGAGCAGGTTTGCGCCCTGGGCAAGGCTCCAGTCTTGCAATTGCCAACCGAAGGGAATGCCAATGCCAACCACGCAGAGAGGTGGCGCAAGGGCAACGGCGATCGCCGTCCCGGCCAACACATCTCCGATCTTGGGCTGAAGTTTGGAGTAGGCGCTGATGGTGCCCGCCGCTAAGGCCACGCCCAAATCAAGGAGATTTGGGCGGGTACGCGCCATAATCTCAGCGCCAAACTCATTTAAGCCCAGACAGGCCGTTACAAACCAGGCCAGCCCAATAATCAAAAAACTGCCCACGATAATCGACCGGAGGCTACGCTGGCACAGGGCAAGGTCACCTTCCAAGATGCCAAAAGAGAGGGCACGAATCGGCAACATCAAGGGGGCAATGATCATTGCTCCGATAATCACAGCAGCGCTGTTGCTGAGCAGGCCAAAGGTCGCAATCAAGCCAGAACAAACAATTAATACGATGAAGTCTTGATTTAACCGTGCTTCGCCAAATAAATCGCGGCGCAATTCTGCGATCTCGTTGCTGGCCACGCGAGGGCGAAACAGGAAAAACGAGAGCAGGCTGATGAGGATAGAGCGGACAAACTCGAAGGGCATTTTGGGCATGGGGGCTGACGTAAAAGCGGATCAATAACAGCGTTAACCACTCAAATAAACTTAAATAAATTCAAGAAAAGTAAAGTACCGACTCCCTCCGTCGCTCCAGCTTCAACAGATCCCAGGTGAGCGATCTTGAAACCGCGTGAATGGGAGATGTCAGACGCCGAGCCCCCAGAAAAAAGTTTAGCGGTTAGCAATCACTAAGATCGTGGATTGGGAAGGCCAAAAGCGCAACAATCAATTGCATCCATAGAATCCATAACAAATTCGTTGAGTCGCTAAATTCGTTGAGCCGCTAAATTAGCCTAGGGCAGATATGGAGCCGCACAGACTTTGAGCGGAAGGGGAACTGGGCTGTTAGGGTGGAAGAAGGGCAGTGGCCATCAAACTCTCCTTATCAAGCTTCTGACATCACACCACACGTTTAGATCTTGAGATCTTGCATTGACGCAGACTATGACAGCCTCTTCCCCAGATTGCTCAACCCCAGATACCTCAGGGTTTCACCACATTCCTGTGTTGCTGGAAGAAGTGGTGGCCGGGCTGGCGTTGCGCCCCAACGGGCATTATTTGGATGCCACGGTAGGGGGTGGCGGGCATAGCTATCGCATTCTAGCGGCTGATCCCAGCATTCGACTGACGGCGCTCGACCAAGACCCGATGGCGTTGCAGGCAGCACAGGCACGATTGGCAGAGTTTGGCGATCGCCCCCAGTTTTACCACACCAACTTTGCCGAATTTCACCCCGGTGCCCAGCGGTTTGATGGCATTCTGGCGGATCTAGGCGTCAGTTCGACCCAGTTTGACCAAGCCGAACGCGGCTTCAGCTTTCGCCAAACCGCGCCCCTCGACATGCGCATGAATTCGCTACAAGATTTCACCGCTGCCGATTTGATCAACACCGAAGATGAAACCGAGCTAGCGCGAATTTTCTATACCTACGGAGAAGAACGCCTGTCTCGGCGGATTGCCCGCCGCATCGTGGAACATCGCCCCTTTGAGACCACCACCGAATTGGCAGAGGCGATCGCCCGGAGCGTGCCACCCAAATATCGCTATGGCCGCATCCACCCAGCCACCCGCGTTTTCCAAGCCTTACGCATTGCCGTCAACCGCGAACTAGAGATGCTAGAGCAATTCCTGAGCCTAGCCCCGCAATGGCTGCAACCCAACGGTCGCCTTGTGATCATCAGCTTCCATAGCCTCGAAGATCGACTCGTCAAGCACAGCTTTCGAGGCCACGACGACCTCACCGTACTCACCAAAAAGCCCATCGAAGCGCAAGACGCCGAAGTGCAACAAAACCCCCGGTCACGCTCGGCCAAACTCCGCATTGCCGCCCGCAAAGATAACGCCGCCGATTAAACCGCCGATGCAGCCCTGCACCTTAAACAGCGGCTTTCTGAAAACAGCGGCTTTCTGAAAAAACGCGGAGATCCGGAAACCCAACCCTGACATTTGCGCAGATCCACAGAACCCATTGCCGTTAGGGGTGAGCTAGCTTGCGGGCAAGCTTCGTTGACCTGACAAGGAAAACCTTGCGGGTGAATTGAGCTATAAATTCTGCGTTGAGACAAACCCCTATGACTATTTTGCGTCGCGGTGTCGGGCGATCGCCTGCCACCCCCAACCCGAAACGGTGGCATCGAGCGCTAATCGCAGGGATTACGACCGTAACCGTTGGCTGGTTCGTTGGTTCTGCGCTCCCTGCAGAAGCCCAAGTGCGAAGTGCCGTAGGCACCTCTGTGCAGTTCTCCTGTTCAGACAGCGAAGCCACCATCCGCCAAAAACGCGGCCCTGCAGTTTCAATTGGGACCTCACGCATCTACGTCGGTTATCAGCAAGTTTCGAGTAACAACAAAAACCCCGTGATGGCTCGCTTTGACGGCAATGGGAGGCGGGTATGGTGCCGCAACAACTATGAAGTGAGTGGCGACGATGGCGAAGGATACGGTGTGCTGTGGAATGGCCGCAGCATCTTATATGGAGTGTTTAGTGCCACAGGCACCCAGGGTTCGTCTGACCAAGACTACCGCCGGTTCACCAGCCAGGGGTGGTTAAGCAGTTACGGCAGTGGCGGTGGCCCTAGGGCTGCGGTGATTCTCCGCATCAATCCCAATACGGGGCAACCCACCCAGGGCACTTTCTTAGCCTCCACCCTAAACGACGGGCGCACCAACTCATTGCTAGTTCGCAACCTCGGATGGACAGGGACTAACCTGGTTGTCACCTCCGACGCTTGGTATTCACCGAGACGAGCCAATCGGCGGCCTTATACCTGCCAGGGGTCTTCACCCTTCCGCTACCGAGCTTGGTTTTCACCAGATCTCAGACAGGCCACCCGCACCGAAGTCACTGGCTGCCAATAACAACCTTCCACCTGTCACCAATATTAGCTATAAAAATTAGCTGCAAAAAAATCAGTTTAGCCCCTCTGCGCTAATTTTCAACCATAAAAGTTAAATTTATCAAGGGCATTTCCATTGCGGAAATGCCCTTTTTATTCAACCCAAATCACCCTTCCTTAAAATCAAGAGGGTCAAGCTAGCCGTTTCTGGGCTTACAGAACATCAGGCTGTTTTGTGTAACACTGCTTTTGCAGTTTTGTTTGGGGATCAGGCGTCTACCCAAACGCCTAGCATCTAGCGCCCAACTCAATCATTTCTCTCCAGCAAATCCCCAACCAGCCCGCGATCGCCCTCCAAGATCTAACTCTCTAAAATCTAACGTTGTGACCATGCGTATTAAGGTAATCAACCCCAACACCAGCGAAGAAATGACCGCCTCCATTGGGGCGATCGCCCGTGCCCATGCCGCGCCTAGCACCGAGGTTGTCACCGTTTGCCCCAACAAAGGCCCCGTTTCCATCGAGAGCTTTTATGACGAATACTTAGCGATTCCCCAGGTTTTGGCAGAGGTGATGCGCGAAGAAGCCGAGTTTGATGCCTTTGTTTTGGCCTGCTGGGGAGATCCTGGCATTGAAGCCGTGCGGGAAATAACCCTAAAACCTGTTGTGGGGATCGCTGAAGCTTCTATGTATGCCGCCAATGCGATCGCCCCTCGATGGTCGGTCATCACCACACTCCGCCGCAGCTATCAGATGGTTCATAGCATCGTCCAACGCACCGGATTGGGCGATCGCTGTGCCTCCATTCGGTGCGTCGATATGCCCGTGCTAGATTGTGAACAAAACCCCGCTGCCATCATCGAAGGACTCACCATCATGGGGCAACAGGCTCTCCGCGACGATGGTGCCGAAGCGCTGATTTTGGGCTGTGCTGGCATGGCTGGGCTAGACCAAATCCTGAGCGAAGACCTCGGCGTTCCTTGCGTGGATGCCGTAGCCGCCGGGGTACGTTTTGCCGAGATGCTGGTAGGGATGAAACTTCAAACCAGCAAATGGCTGACCTACCGCACCCCTGAACCCAAGCTATACAAAGGGATGGAGTAGGAGCGCTGCCGATGCTTAACTAGCCGCACAGAGCACCTGACTGCCTAGGCAAATATCTACACCCATGCAGCTAGCCCATGACTAGAAGCGCGCCGATACCTCTTGGGCGGCTGACAACTCTTGCATCACTTGACGGATGTTAGATCCATTGATGTACATTTGCCGCTGAGGATAATGCTCCATCAATTCTAAAAGTGTGATCTGCTGATCGTTTTGAGCCGCATTCAAAATAGCGGTACGCAGCGCTGGAACACTCCTTTGGCGATCGGAGGCATACACCACATCGGTCATTCGGGTCAGAAGGCGATCGCCCTCTTGCCCGCTCGATACCTGAGCCACAAAGGCATCACTCACGGGCACAGACTGATTGAGCGTGCGCCGCACTGCCGCTGGCTCAACCCCCGCAATGCCCAAATAAAAGCCCAAAGACTGAGAGGCTTGGCCAGTTTGGGCTAGGGCTTGCAAGTCATTGACCGAAAGCACAGCCTCTAGGGGGCCATAGGTCAACACCACTTCTTCGGCAGCCCAAGCAGGCACCGCAAAACTAAGACAACCTAGGAGTGTTAGGGCTGAGAAACCACCCCAAACCCTGAGAATAGGCAAACACTTAGCCGTCACCGCAACAAAAGGACGGATTAAGGAAAAAGAGCAGAACATCGTCACCTCGGTATGGAATGCCGTTCTGAAATGCTAGACAGGTTTTGAGCTGCTAGGCACTGGAATGCTAAACATTAGACGCTAGACAAAACATTAAACGCTAGGCATTCGCTAGACATTAGACAGAACCAGTCTAGGAGATGTTCCAATCACAAGTTGGTTGTGCTGATCAATAACCGTCAATCATGGATGCATCGGTCGAACTTGGCGATCGCCAAAGGCATTCACAGACTAGCGAAGGAAGAATCCTAACCAGCGATCCCCAGACGAGGCTCCTCAGACGATATTGACTACCAAACCCTAGCAGAATATAGAACAACGCGGTGCCACCGAGGACGCATAGGCTTAGGAGATAATGCAAGGGGACAAAACCTCTCCCTGGATCTACTTTCCCCGAATCTAAAGGTGCAAGTTTACCGGAAGTCTTCGCCCAACTCCCGGCCTTCGCCCATTTAGATCCTCTCTCATTTGGCTAATCCCTCATTTGTTTCACCTTGCCCCATGCTCAGCTACCTCAAAGGCACTCTCATCGGCATCCAAAAACCCGCGCCTAACCGGGTCATGGTGATTCTTGAAACCCAACAACTGGGCTACGAAATCCAAATTGTTCCACGGATGCAGCAGTCCTTTCCGGCGGTGGGAGAACTGGTGCAAATCTTTACCCATCAACAGGTACGAGACGATCAGATTATTCTGTTTGGGTTTTCATCCATCGCCGAACGGGATCTATTTCGGCAACTGCTGAGCGTCAGCGGCATTGGCCCCCAAGCGGCGATCGCCCTCCTCGACACCCTGGGCTTGGCCGACCTCGTGCAGGCCATTGTCACCAGCAACACCCGCGCCCTCTCCCGTGCCCAAGGCGTGGGCACCCGCACCGCCGAACGCCTAGCAGTAGAGCTAAAGGCCAAGCTGGCAGAATGGCGGATGCAGTCAGGCATTGCCTCCGCCCCCGATGCTAGCCCTATTTCTGCCATCCAAGAAGATGTGGAAATGACCCTACAAACCCTGGGCTATAGCAATAGCGAAATTGTCAATGCCCTCAGAGCCGTGGGCGAACAAAAGGCGATCGCCAAAAATGCCGACGCTGAGGTGTGGATTCGAGAGGCGATCGCCTGGTTAAGCCAATAATTTAAAACTGCCCCACGACCCATGCTATGATTATTGATTGTATTTACTGAGGTACATCGCGGCCCTATGACACTGTTGCAGGAGCAGAAACAGCAAATCATTACGGACTTCCAGGTGCACGAAACCGACACCGGATCCGCCGACGTTCAGGTGGCTATGCTCACCGAACGCATCAACCGTCTCAGCCTACATCTACGCAGCAACAAAAAAGACCATGCCTCCCGGCGCGGGCTGCTCAAAATGATTGGCCAACGTAAGCGCCTACTGGCTTACATCCGGAAGGGAAGTCAAGAACGTTATCGTGAACTGATTACACGTTTAGGAATTCGCGGCTAAGTCAGGATGGCATCTGATCCTAAATCAATTGAATCTGATTCCAATCGCAATGCACTGCCCTTCGAACCGAAGCGGCGCAAAGCGTCTATGCCTAAAGCCCCCAAAAAGCCACCCTCCCGTCCTACGGCACAGGCTCCCCCAAAAAAACGCGGGCGGCGCTCCAGCATTGGTATTCCCGATGCTGTCAACAAGCGTATGATCCGACGGATGGCCACATTTTGTGGCATTCCTACAGCCTTGGGAGTATCAACATTCTTTGGCAGCTACTTAGCCGTGATCAACGGTGTAGATCTGCCCAATGCTGTCGTGTTCTTAATAAGCCTAGGCTTCTTTGGTATCGGGGTACTAGGGCTAAGCTACGGAGCTTTATCCACCTCCTGGGACGAGGAAAAGGTAGGGGGTATTTTAGGGATCGATGAATTTCGGGTCAACTTTAAGCGGATGGCCGCTGCTTGGAAACCTGAAAACAAAGAATCTGACACATCCGATCCTTAAACCTAGCTAGATCTGAGATCTGGCTAGGTTTTGAGCGTCTAGATCACACCAAAGGCCGCAGCCTGCCTAAAAAAGCCCCTAGCCAGGTTGAAGAGAACCGCTATTTTTTAGATCATCTAACCCGGAAAGGAGCGGTCTCCAGCCCAGTCAACGATTGCCCCTGATACTTTATCTCTTCACACAAGAAGACCCAAAGTTGCCATCAGGATAATCTGTACCAAGCCTCAAGCAAGGAGCAGGGCTAGTTCTGTAGGTGGATTAATCAGACGGTGGATTAATCAGACGGTGGATCAATCAGATTTCCTAGATTGCTCTCACCGAATTCTAGAAGCCAATGTTGCGGCCTAAAGGCCATGAAATTTAGGATGTCTAGAGTTAGAACTGCTTAATTTTTCTCAGTAGATTCCGATCAGTAAATTCCGATCAGTAGATTCAGCTTAACAAAGCATCCCAAAGCCAATTGGGATGTAAGCCAAGTAATTAAGTAGAAATACTGATACGAATCCACGGTACAGCTAAGGCTTGAGCCGCCTAAACCTAGCAAGAGCAGTCTTTTACGGCCTCTGTAAGGCTTCTGTACGGCCTCTGATAGTCGCGTAGAAAGCTTTCAAGTCCGCCAAGCATTCCCCAAGAAAGCCCTGTTTGGGTTTTGCGGCAATTAAGCAGAGGGTTCATGATTGCTAAACCGTTATATCAAGAATCAGTCAAGAAGACCCGCAAGAGCAGCAGAGGTCGGTAGCACGCGCCATGATACGTAGATATAAGTAGTTCCCAGATAAGCGTTCCATAAAGCACCTAGATTAGTCGCGTAATATCACATCCACTGAGCAGGATTTTGCCATGATTGTAGTGATGAAAGCCGGGTCACCCGAAAGCGAAATTGACCGCCTGAGTGCAGAGTTTGAATCGATCGGTCTGACCCCCGAACGAATTGTTGGTAAGCATAAAACCGTTTTGGGCCTCGTGGGAGAAACGGTGGAAATGGATGCACTCCAGATCCAAGACTTCAGCCCCTGGATCGAGCAAGTCTTACGGGTTGAGAAGCCTTACAAGCGGGTTAGCCTTGAGTTTCATAACGGAGAAGCCAGCGAAGTCATCGTTCCGACACCCCTTGGCCCTGTCACCTTTAGCCACAACGCCCCCGTTGTGGTCGTGGCTGGCCCTTGTTCCGTAGAAAACGAAGCCATGATTGTGGAAACAGCGAAGCGGGTAAAAGCCGCTGGTGCTCGGTTCCTCCGTGGCGGTGCCTTCAAGCCCCGTACTTCTCCCTACGCCTTCCAAGGCCATGGCGAAAGCGCATTGGCGTTGCTAGCAGCGGCCAAAGAAGCGACTGGCCTAGGGATTATTACTGAAGTCATGGATGCCGCTGACATTGAAAAAATTGCAGAAGTGGCAGATATATTGCAGGTGGGTGCCCGCAACATGCACAACTTCTCGCTTCTGAAGAAAATTGGTGCCCAAGACAAGCCCGTCTTGCTGAAGCGTGGGATGTCGGCCACCATTGATGAATGGTTGATGGCTGCTGAGTATATTCTGGCAGCAGGCAACCCCAACGTGATTTTCTGCGAACGGGGTATTCGTACCTTTGATAGCCAATATGCTCGTAACACCCTCGATTTATCGGTGATTCCGGTGTTGCGATCGCTCACTCACCTGCCGATCATGGTTGACCCCAGCCATGGCACAGGTAAGTCGGAATATGTGCCCTCCATGGCCATGGCCGCCCTTGCTGCCGGAGCCGATTCCCTCATGATTGAGGTTCACCCCAACCCCTCCAAGGCGTTGTCTGATGGCCCTCAATCTCTAGCCCCTGATCGCTTCGATGATGTCATGAAAGAACTGGCAGTCATTGGCAATGCCGTTGGGCGGTGGAGCATTCCTCCAGTACCCGCCTTGGTTTAACTCGGTTTACCCAATAGGGGTTAGCCCCATATCGGATCTAGCCCCATATTGGGATCGAGTCTATGCCGGATCAGGAGAGGCAACTCAGCCCCTATAGCTGTAGCCATCCAAATTAAAACAACCGTTCAGACTGGGCTGATGACCCAGGATGAACGAGCGTCTCATACATGATGGCGATCGCCCTGCCACCCCACCCTCGGTATAGTTCGTGAGCACTAAAACACAAAGGCAGAAACCTTGCAAGGTTTCTGCCTTTGTGTTTTAGTGCCGTACCAAACTACCCATGGATCTTGATCGGCTTCCACT
>Ga0105049_10001395_pt1 | contig 28468 bp, 22 predicted proteins | sample MAT06_FD_78087 | JGI IMG/M metagenome (GOLD analysis project Ga0105049, IMG submission 78087) | Freshwater microbial communities from Lake Fryxell liftoff mats and glacier meltwater in Antarctica - MAT-06 | ecosystem: Environmental > Aquatic > Freshwater > Ice > Liftoff microbial mat | place... | reverse complement strand
GGTAGGGCAAACCCCGACGCCTAATCCACGCGATCACGCCGATCCGGCCAGCGTGTCGGTGACGATGATCGTCGCGGCCGCTCCGCAAGCCCGACGCGCCGGATTGATCAATCGCGGCGAGAGTCTTCGCGAACTTGTCACGCGTGTCGCCGACCAGCGTCGCGTTGTTCGCATGGCCGCCGATTCGCTCCTGGCGCACATGCAGGGGCTGATCGTGCAGATCGGTCGCCACCTCTCGCACTCCGGCACCTACACCCGGCCCAACACCCCGCCGCCCTCGTCGCAGGTCCTCTCGGCACTCGACATGACCTCCTGACCTCCACCCGCCTTCCGATCAGAGCCCCCGGGAAAAGCCGGGCCCCGCCCACCCCCGCCGCTTCGCCAGAACGCAACCATTCATGCTCAACGGCGCCTTCCAAATCGGCCGATCCGGACTGACCGCCGCCCAGCTGGGCATCCAGGTCACCGGCAACAACCTGGCCAACGCCAGCACACCCGGCTATGCGCGGCAGAACCTCACGCTCAACCCCGCCCGCGACACCCCGCAGGGCAATCTCTTCATCGGCCGCGGCGTCAACGTCTCCGCCATCCGCCGACAGGTCGACGACGCCCTTCAGGCCCGCCTTTGGTCGGGCGTCTCCAGCGAGGCCGGGGCCGCAACCGACCTGCAGCTCCTCGGCTCGGTCGAATCGCTCATCAACCCGCTCTCCGGCACCAGCGTCTCCTCGCAGCTCAATCGCTTCTTTAACAGCTGGTCCGAGCTAGCCAACGCCCCCACCGCCTCCGGCCCGCGCTCGCTGGTCGTGCAACAGGGCAAGGCCCTGGGCGACTTCCTGCGGCAGACCCGCGTCGAGCTGACGGGCCAGCGCGAGCAGATCGACCGCGACCTGCTGGCCAACACGCAGCGGGCCAACGACCTGCTCAACCAGGTCGCCGCCCTCAACACCGCCATCGTCAGCAGCGAGAACTCGTCGGGCGCCGGGGCCAACGGCCTGCGCGACCAGCGCGACCAGCTCGTGACCGAGCTCGCCGGGTACCTTGACTTGACCACCGTCGAGCAACCCTCGGGCACGCTCGACATCCTCGTCGGCTCCACCCCCATCGTCCTCGCGGGCGTCTCGCGCGGGATCAAGCTCAAGACCGAGTCCAGCACCACCGGCACCACCGTCCGCGTCACCACCACCGACAACGACGAGGGCCTCGCGATCTCGCAGGGCAGGCTCGGCTCGCTCCTGGCCCGCCGGACGGACCTCGTCGGCGACACCCTCTCACGGCTCGACAACCTCGCCTCGCAGCTCATCTTCGAGACCAACAAGATCCACTCCACGGGCTACGGCACCACGCCGATCACCTCCGCCGTCGGCGCCACCAGCCTGCGCAGCTCGGACACATCGCTCGCGTTCAACGACCCGACCAATCAATCGCTGGCCCAGCTGCCCTTCGCGCCCAAGTCGGGCTCGTTCCTCATCAGGCTCACCAACACTGCCACCGGCGCGTCGCAGACCACGCGGATCGACATCGACCTCGACGGCCGCAACAGCCTGGGCCAGCCCGGCACGCAAGACGACACCTCGCTGCAGGCCCTCGTCAACCAGCTCGCCACCGTCGCCAACGTCTCCGCCTCCGTCACCGGCGATGGTCGCTTGAGCCTCGCCGCCGGCTCGGGCTACGAGATCAACTTCGCCGACGATTCGTCGGGCGTGCTGGCCGTGCTGGGCGTGAACACCTACTTCACAGGCAAGGACGCCAGCGACATCAGCGTGCGCACCGAACTGCTGAGCAACGCCTCGCTCCTGTCGAGCGGCCGGCTCGAAGGTGGGCAGCGCAACGACAACGCCGGAGCCAGGGGCATCACCGATTTGCGTTCCGCCCAGGTTGCGGGCCTCAAAGGCGAGACTTTCCTGGGCCATTGGGACCAGGCCGTGCAGGCGGTGGCCGTGCAGGCCGATCAGGCCAAGACCCGAAGCCAATCCGCCTCCACAGTCCGCTCCAGCCTCGACGCCCAACGCTCGGCCGTCTCAGGCGTCAGCGTTGATGAAGAGGCCGTCAACCTCATCACCTATCAGCGCCAGTACCAGGCCTCCGCCCGATTCATCAACGTCGTCGACGAACTCACCCAGACCCTCCTGGGCCTGCTCCGCTGATCCCTCGCTGAGTTGAGCTCACCATGACCGTTCTCCCCATCAACATCGCCCGCGTCCCCAACCTGCTCTCCCAGCGGCTGTCGCTCTCCAACCTCGGCCGGACAAGCCTCAGTCTGCTCGATGTTCAGACCCAACTCGCGACCGGACGCCAGATCAACCGACCCAGCGACGACTCCGTCAAGGCGTCGGCCATCTCCGTGCTCGATGACCGCCTCGCCGTCGCCCAGCAGCGCAACCGCAACCTCTCGCACGCCACCTCGGTTCTCGACACGCTCGATACCTCCATCGGCGGCATCACCGACCTCGTCCGCCAGGCCCAGACCATCGCCTCCTCACAGGTCGGCGTGCAGTCCGACGCCCAGACCCGCTCGCAGCAGGCCGTCGTGGTCGACTCGCTCATCAGCTCGCTCTTGAACGCCGCCAACGGCTCCACCGCCGGCGTCCACTACTTCGGCGGCTCCACCCCCGGCCAGCCGCCCGTCTCCCAAACCTCCAACGGCTACCGCTTCACCGCCCGCGGCTCGGGGCTCTTCACCGACCTCGGCCCTCCCCCCCACGGCAACCAGATCCCCATCACCCTCGGCGGCAACAACGCCATCGGAGAGACCTCCGCACGCCTCCGCTCCACACTCGACCTCAACCCTTCCATCCGCCTCAACGACCCACTCTCAGAACTCCGCGGGGCCCGTGGCCGAGGGATCAACTTGGGAACCGTCAGCTTCCAGTTCGGCGCCGGCCCCTCCGCCACGGTGGACCTGCAAGGGGCCCAAAACGTCCAGGAAGTCGTCAACAAGCTCTCCGACGCTATCGGGCAATACGAGACGGCCAACAGCGTCACCATCCTCGCGCCCGGGGGAGTCACCGTCAACGGCAGCAGCCTCCGCATCAACGTCGTCCCCCCACCCCCTGGGCCCAGCAACCTCACGTTCACCGACCTGGCCAACAACACCACCGCCGCCGACCTGGGCCTCACGCTCTCGCCCTTCAACGCTACCACGCCCAACTCGCAGGATCTGGACCCGAAGCTCAGCCTCAACACCCAGCTGAGCTCGATCTCGTCGCTGACGGTCCCGCTGGGCTCGATCCGCCTGCGGCAGACCAACGGAGCCGGCAGCAGCATCCGCGACGTCAATCTCTCCACAGCCCAGACAGTCGACGATGTCCGCAACCTGATCGAAGGTGCGGGTGTCAACGCCCGCGTCCTGATCAGCGACGACGGCCGCTCGCTCAACGTCCTCTCCGAGAACGCCGGGACCACGCTCAGCATCGAAGAAGTCGCCGGGAACAACTCTACCGCCACCCAACTGGGCATCCGCTCGCTTTCGACCTCGACGCTCATCGCCGACTTCAACGCGGGCCGCGGGGCCCGCATCATCGACAACCGCGTCAACCCCGCCACCCAGCTCGTCGACCGGGCCACCAACGTCGATTTCCGCGTCACCCTGGGCAACGGGCAGTTCTTCGACGTCGATCTTCGCCCGCAGGATATCGCCAACGTCGGCACGGTCCTGGCCCGCATCACCAGCGAGTTCACCGCCGCCGTGGGCACCCAGAACAACACCGCCGCCCCGGCCATCGGGCCCGCAGACCTCGCGGTGGGGCTCACCGACGGCAGCAACGGCCTGGCGTTCACGCAATCGGTAGGGCCTGGCGCGGTGACGATCTCGCAGCTCAACAACTCGCCGGCGTCCGAGGAACTGGGTTTGTCGTCGCTGACGCAGCAGGGCGCAACCTTCGTGGCGCAAGATCGAGCGGGTATCCGCGTGGACAACCTGTTTTCGGATCTGCTCGACCTCCGCGACGCTCTCCTCCGCAACGATTCGGCTGGCATCACGATTGCTGGTGAGCGGTTGACTAGCAGCGGTGACCGTGTCACCCAGGCCCAAGCCCTCGTCGGGACCTATTCCAGGCGGGTGACGGAGGCTTCGGAGCGTCTTGAGGATCAAAGGATCGTGGACTTGCAGCTCAAATCCAACCTGCAAGACACAGACTACGCGGAGGCCGCGACTCGGTTCTCGCTCTTGCAGACGCAGTTGCAGGCTTCTTTGCAGACGACGGCGCAGTTCCAGTCCCGCACGTTGCTCGACTTCCTTGGCTAACGCCGAGGGCCAGGCTTGATTCGCAGAACCCCGGGCGCCGTAGACAGGCCGCGGCCCCGGTCGAGACAGGATGTCGCCCGGCGTGGATCGCCGGGTCGTCTCTGGAGCCCAGGAAGGCCCCAAACCGGAGCGCTCGAATGGATGTTCGGACAACTCGCTTCGGCACGGTCACGATCGCCGACGACCGCGCCATCACCTTTTCCAAGGGGATCCTCGGCTTCCCCAAGCACACCCGCTTCTGCCTGCTCGAGCCGGCCGACGATGCGTGCTTCTATTGGTTGCAGAGCATCGACGATCCCGGTCTGGCCTTCGTGGTCACCGACCCGGCCCTGTTCGTCAAGGAGTTCTCCGTCCCCGTCCGCGCTGAGCAGATGGAAGAACTCGGCCTCGCCTCGCTCGAAGACGCCCAGGTCTTCGTCATCGTCAACAAAGTCGAAGACACCCTCACCGGCAACCTCCAGGGCCCGTTGATCATCAACACCCTCCAGCGCACCGCCGAGCAGTTCGTGCTCGCCGAGAAACGCTGGTCTACCCGGCATCCCTTGCTCAAGCTGGCCGCCACCGCGGCCAACCGCGCAATGTCTGCCTAGTCGGGGGGGTTCGCTTCCCCTCTAACGCAGCTGCCTGCACTACCCCTTCTGCCTCGTACGTCGGAACCACCCCGCTGGCCCCGCGCCGTCAAGGACGACGGCCGATCGGGACGCGCCCATCCCCAGTTCCCTGGGCCGCGTCGCGACCGCAAGGAAGGAACCTTCACCATGTTGGTACTCTCTCGCCAAAGAGACGAAACCATCATGATCGGCGACGAGATCGAGATCACCGTCGTCGACATCCGCGGCGATAAGGTGCGCCTGGGCATCAACGCCCCGACGCGCATCGCCGTTCACCGTAAAGAGATCTACGACGCCATCCGCGCTGAGAACCAGCGGGCCGCCGAGATCTCCGGGAACGACCTGGCCACGGTCAAGTCGGCTTTTGCCGGCTCCAAACCCGTGCCCGGCCGACCCGCACTCACCCAAGCCCCTGCGCCCATGAAGGCCCGGATCGCCGGCAACCTGGTCGCCCCGGCTCCCCTGCCTATGCGTTCGGAGAAAACCGCCTAGAGACCAGCCGCCCAACATCATTCAGGCTCGCGGCGCGAACAACCACCCGACCGGGTGGAAGCGCTCCCCGAGCCACCAGCAGTCAGGCACGCCGCTTGCTGTTCTGATCAACGGTTCGCTGCAATCACGGAGGATTGCCTATGTCACGGATCAATACCAACGTCCCTAGTTTGATCGCCCGCGCCAACCTTGACCGTTCCAACGGCGACTTGGACGTCCGCCTGCGGCGGCTCTCCACCGGTCTGCGCATCAACCGTGGTGCCGATGACCCGGCGGGGCTGATCGTCTCCCAACGGCTGGGATCCGAGATCAACGGCATCGAACAAGCCGTCAAGAACTCCGAACGCGCCTCCTCCGTCATCGCCACGGCCGAGGGATCGCTCAACGAAGTGGCCGGGCTGCTCAACTCCATCAAGGGACTGGTCGTCGAGGCCGCCAACACCGGCGCGATCTCCGACAACGAGCGGGCCGCCAACCAGCTTCAGATCGACTCCGCCATCGAATCGATCACCCGCATCTCCAACTCCGCCTCCTTCGGCGGGCTCAAACTCCTCAACGGCTCGCTCGACTACGTTCTCTCCGGCCTCGACAACACCGCCATCGCCAAAGCCCAGATCAACGGCGTCTCCTTCAACAACCAGCCCTCTATCCAGGTCCAAGTCGACACCGTCGCCTCGGCCCAGCTTGGTGCGCTCTACCTACGCGGGGACTATGCCGGAGCCCTCGGCAACGGCGTCTTCCAGTCCACCGTCAATATCGAGATCGCCGGCAGCAAAGGCGTGCAGACCTTCCAGATCCTCTCGGGTCGCCCCTTTGCCGAGGTCGTCGCCGCCGTCAACTCCTTCAAGCAAGCCACCGGCGTCTCCGCCGCCCTCGTCAACGGCAACGCCAACTCGGGCCTGGTCTTCTACTCGGCCGCCTTCGGCTCCAGTGATTTCGTCTCCGTCACCCGCCTGGGTGGCCCGACGGGCGGCGGGTTCTTCCAGACCTATGCCCTCAGCGGCAACGCCGCCGTCCCCGGCACGTTCAACCTCCCCGCCCAGATCACCGCGGGCACTCTGGTGCAGGCCAACCGCGACGCCGGCCGCGACGTCGTCGCCGTCGTCAACGGCACGCTCGGCACCGGCCGGGGCCTCGCCATCAACCTCCCCAACACCCAGACCCTCGCCCTCGACCTGCTCCTGTCGCGCACCTTCGCCACCACCAACGGCTCCTCGACCACCTTCCGTGTCACCGGCGGCGGGGCCCTCTACCAGCTGGGCGGGTCGGTCAATGTCTCGCAGCAGATCAACGTCGGCCTGCCGTCCACGGCCGCGTCCAGGCTCGGCGGCACGCTCATCAACGGGGCCCTCGAGTTCCTGTCGTCGATCCGCTCGGGCGGGTCCAATGACCTCAACTCCAGAAGATTCGAGAGCGCCACCACCATCGTCGACGCCTCGATCGACGAGATCTCGCTCATCCGTGGGCGGCTGGGTGCCCTGGAACGAAACACGCTCGACACCAACGTGCGCTCGCTCCAGGCCGCCGTCGAAAACCTCACGGCCAGCCAGTCGAACATCCGCGACGCCGACTTCGCCAGTGAAAGCTCCGCCCTGACCCGGGCCCAGGTGCTCTCCAATGCGGGCACGTCGACGCTCAGCCTGGCCAACCAGCGGGCTCAGCAGGTCCTGCAGCTGCTGCGATAATCGTCGGTCCTCCCAAGGATCTGCCACGGATCTGGCGACCCGGTGACGCGTCGGCGTGACCACGCCAGAAGTGGATGGGGGGGGGGCGCCGGCGGGCGATTGCGCGAGTTGCAAGCCTTCACCCTTAAGAATGAGGCTGAAAACGCTGGCCGCGCCCTCATAAACGGAAGCCGGATCCCCCAAGCTAAGGCTGGAGGCTCAACCATGGGCCCGCCTCACCCGATCACCAGAGACGTCGCCGGTGCTGCAAAGCCCCGGGGACAGGCCCCGGTACGGATGCCGCGGCCACATGGCGTCTCTGAGCCGCGCGAATGTTCGCGAGCTCTCTTGCGTTCGCCCCTCGGCTCGGGGAGGCGATGGCGGTCGCATTGTCCGCCTAGTCAGTCACGGAGGCACTTGAATGTCTAGGATCAACACCAACGTCGCGTCCCAGATCGCTCAGCGAGTCTTGACTTCCAATAGCAAGACCCTGAACACCACCCTCGAACGGCTCTCGACCGGCCTGCGGATCAACCGCGGCAAGGACGACCCCGCCGGCCTGATCGCCAGCGAGAACCTGCGCGGCGAGAAGACCGCGCTGTCTGCAGCCATCGGCAACGCCGAGCGTACCGATCAGCTCGCCAATATTGCTGAAGGTGGTTTGCAGGAGGTCTCCGGACTGCTTACCGAGCTCCAGGGCCTGATCACCGCAACGGCCAACTCCGCCGGTCTGTCTCAGGAAGAGAAGCAAGCCAACCAGCTGCAGATCGACTCGATCCTGCAGACCGTCGACCGAATCGCCGACGCCACCAACTTCCAGGGCGTCAAGCTGCTCAACGGCAACTTTGACTTCCGCACGTCGGCAGTCAGCGGCGGCATCACTTCCTTCAACGTCAACGGCGCCAAGCTGGCCAAGGGCGGCAGCATCGTCGTCCAGGCCCTGGTGACGACCTCGGCCCAGCAGGCGGCGGTGTTCCTCTCCACCAACGGCAATGTCAACCTCAACGGCTCCAACACCGGTTTGTTCACCATCGAGGTGACGGGCACGCTGGGCAGCCGCGAGCTCTCCTTCGCCTCGGGCGCAACGCAGGAGGCGATCATCGCCGCCGTCAACACCTTCACCGACGTGACGGGTGTCAAGGCCGGCTTCTTCACCTCGGCGAGCAGCAACTTCCTCCGCCTGCAGTCGAGCGAGTTCGGCAAGGATTCGTTCGTCTCGGTCAAGGTCGTCAACGATGCCGGGATCGGCACGGCCGGCGGCATCGGCGTGTTCAGGGCAAGGGATGGCGGGACCACCCCCGACGCGGACCAGCCCGACACCGCTGGCACGGTCCAGACGTTCAACGGAACGGCCGCCAAGAACGGCGTGCGTGACGCCGGCCAGGACATCGCCGTCACCATCAACGGCGTTTCCGCGACCACGAAGGGTCGCAACGCCCGGATCAACACCGACTTCCTCGATGTTGACATCACCTTCAACACCTCCACCGCCACGACCCGCGGTCTGGTCGGAGGCTCGACGGGTGCACTCAGCATCATCGGCGGCGGTGCCGAGTTCCAGCTCGCCTCTCGGGTCGACATCGCCGGCAAGGTCGCCATCGGTATCCAGGACGTTTCGGCCCGCCGACTCGGTGGTATCGAGACCGGCTCCGGCGGCAGCAACTCCCTCCGCTTTCTCTCAGACCTCGCCGCGGGCAAGCTTCTCAACGTGGTCAACGGCGATCTCGCCGGTGCCCAGAAGGTCGTCTCGGAAGCCATCCGTCAGGTCTCTTCGACACGCGGCCGCCTCGGTGCCTTCCAGAAGAACACCGTGGGTGCGACCATCCGCAGCCTCAACATCTCCCTCGAGAACAGCTCGGCGGCTGAGTCAGTCATCCGTGACGCCGACTTCGCCAGCGAGACGGCCAGCCTGACCCGCAGCCAGATTCTGCAGTCGGCCTCGACCAACGTGCTGGGTCTGGCCAACCAGGCCCCGCAGTCGGCCCTGCAGCTCCTCCGGTAAAACCGGATCTAGCCTGAACCCCGCCGCCCCGGTCGATTGACCGGGGCGGCTTTGTTTTTGGAGCATTGCAATACGTTACATTCTCACACGAGGTGGGTGGGGGGTGGGGGGCACTACACTTTCCGCCCATGGCTACTGATTTCCTTGCCGACTTGACCGCCCGCGGGCTGATCCACCAGCAGACCGATGAACCGGCGCTGCGGGCCCATCTGGCCGGCGGGGTTCGCTCGGCGTATGTCGGCTTCGACCCCACGGCAGACTCGCTCACCATCGGCAACCTCGTGGGGATCATGGCGCTGCTCCGCTGGCAGCGGGCCGGGCACCGGCCGATCGCGCTCATGGGTGGCGGCACCGGACTCATCGGCGACCCGTCGGGCAAGTCGGCCGAGCGGCAACTGCTGACCCCCGAGCGGGTCGCGGCGAACGTCGATTCGATCAAAACCATCTTCGATCGGCTGCTCGACCAAACCCCCCCCCACACCCCACACCCGGGCCGGCCCAATGCCGGCACCATCGTCAACAACATCAGCTGGCTCGGCTCGCTCTCATACCTCGACGCGCTCCGCGACATCGGCAAGCACTTCAGCGTCAACCAGATGATCCAACGCGACAGCGTCCGCGATCGCCTTAACAACCGCGAGCAGGGGATCTCCTACACCGAGTTCTCGTACATGCTCCTCCAGGCCTACGACTTCGCGCACCTGCACCGGCACCAAGGCGTGACGCTGCAGATGGGCGGGTCGGACCAGTGGGGCAACATCGTTTCAGGAAGCGATTTGATCCGCCGACTGGCCCGTGGCGGCCAGGAAGCCGCCGAAGGTGCCGAGGCACCGGCGGCCTTCGGGCTTACATGGCCTTTGGTGACCAAGACCGACGGAACCAAGTTCGGCAAGACCGAGAGCGGCGCGATCTGGCTCACGGCCCCGCGCGGGCCGGGCGACCAGTCGCCCGCGCGGACGTCGGCCTATGCGTACTACCAGTTCTGGCTCAACGCCGCCGACGCGGACGCGGAGCGGTTCTTGAAGACGTTCACGCTGCTCTCCACCGACGAGATCGCGGGGCTGATGGCCGAGCAGGCCGCTAACCCCGGCGGACGGCCCGCACAACGGGCTCTGGCGCGGGCGGCCACGGATCTGCTGCACGGCGAAGCGGTGCGGACACAGGCCGAGCAGGCGGCGGCGGCGCTCTTCTCGGGCGAGATCGCCGGTCTGGCCCTCGACACGCTCACGGAAGTCTTCGCGGCGTTGCCGACGACCGAGCACGCCAAGGCCGGGCTGGGCGGCGATGGGCTGTCGGTGCTCGATCTGCTGGCCCAGACGCCGCTGGTGCAGAGCAAGGGCCAGGCGAAGCAGGCGCTGCAGGAAGGCTCGGTGAGTGTGAACGGCCGGAAGGTCGGCCCGGCTGACCGAGTGGGCGTTGGTGATCTGCTGCACGGTCAAATCATCGCCCTGCGGCGCGGGAAGAAAAGCTGGCACATCACGCGGTGGGCGTAACGGCTCGAACCGCATGCGTACGGCGGTCGTAAACATCCTCGGGACTTGGCGTTGCGTAGCAAGCGCGCGGGCAGACGGCCAAGTCGTTTTGGCGTTTTCCCACACACTGCGGGATAATCATCGACTTGGCCGAACTGCCGGCGATATGGACGCGGGAGTCGAGCGCGGGCGTCCCCTGTGATCAGGCAAAGAGACGCCCAACGAGTTACGCCAGCGATTCGCGAGCCACGGTCTGGAAGAGCTGCATCGGAGCCGATCGGTCGGTCCAGAGCGAGAACTGCTCTGCGGCCTGGCCCAGGAACATGGCCAAGCCATCGATGCATCGAAGATGCCGGGACGCCGCCTGTGCGAGCAGCGGCGTCGTCAAGGGACGATAGACACAGTCTGCTACCACACACTGATCCGAGAGGTTGCACAAAACCTCCCAGCTTATCGCAGATTCGTTGGGTGCCGGTCCGCCGGCCATCCCCACCGGGGTGCAGTTGATGACGGCCTGGGGTTTGGCGGCGGCCAAAGCCGATGCTTCTAAAACCTTGAGCGCAGGAAGGCGGGCTGGATTGCTCGCTTCGCCCTCGACCAACTCGGCCGAGGGGCCTTCGAGGTCCGCCTTGAGAGCTAGCGCGCGGGTCTGGGAGCGATTGACGATCATCACCTCGACCCCGCGATTGCGCAGGGCGGCGGCCACAGCCCGGGCCGTGCCACCGGCACCGAGCACCGCCGCCCGCCTTAACTCAGGCACGGCCGCGAAGACGGCGTCGGCAGCGGCGGCCCCATCGGTATTGCGGACTTCAAAGTTGGTCGCCCGGCCCTTGCCGTCGCGGCGGACGATCAGCGTGTTCCCCGCCCCGCATTGCTCGCTGAGCAGGTCCACCTCCCAGCGCCCGTCGCCCTCGGCCCACTCTTCACGGGCCAACCGGACAAGGTTCTCTTTGTGCGGGATCGTCACGCTCAAGCCCGCCAGATCCAGCCCCGGGTGATCGAGCATCGCGAGCACGGTGGCCTTGAAGTGCTCGTAGCCGGCGGGGATCGGCATCGGCAGATAGACGCCGTCGTGCCCCACGGCCTCGAAGCCGGCGTTGTGCACCATCGGCGAGATCGAGTGTTCAACCGGGTCGCCAACGACGCCGTAGACCTTGGTGGCGCTGTTGATGGATCGGAAGCGGTACAGGTCGACCAGATCGCTGATCACCGGCTGGCCCGGGGCCGTCGCCGATTGGCGGCGAAGAGAGGCGAAGGTGAGGAAGCCGTTGAACTTGGGGGCGAGCACGCGGCTCATCAGGCCATAGGGCCCCATGCCCAGCGCGATCATCGGCTTGCCGTGTTCCTGGGCCATTAGCAGGATGTCGAGGAGTTCGAGATTATCGCGGATTGATCGGGCGCGATAGGCGACCTTGGCGACAGCGCAGGCCGGCTCCTGGAACATCTGCTCGATGCGGCGGATCAGATCGAGCGGGCGCGTGTGGAAGTCGTGGGTGCTGAGGATGAGCGAGGTGGAGAGCTCGCGCACCTGGGCGGGGTGGTCGACGCCCAGGTTCACTTTTTGCTTGAGGTTCTCGCTACGGGTGTAGGTGAGCAGTTCTACGTCGATGTATCGCGGCGGGTGCTGCATAGGCCTGGACGCACCCCCGGCGGGGGGCCCCGCCATGGTGCCGAGGCGCTCGAAGAGACTGATGCGCAGGTCGTCGGGCCCGTCGTATTGGCCGCCTTCCAGGACCGGCCGACAGGTGACGATGCAGGGGAGCTTGCACTCGCCGACCATGGCCACGATCCGCTCGGCCTCGGCCTGAGCGGCAGGGTCGCGGCCGCCGGTGAAGAAGGAGTCGACGCGGAACTCGACCAGATCAGCCCCGCGGTGGAGGGCCTCGTGCGCGTCGGCCAGGGCCGAGGCCGGGTCTTCCACGAAAATCGGGACGCAGATCAAGGTCATGAGGGCCGATGGTAGAGTCGCCGGGGGCGGTCCGTCAGGGGTTTCGGGCTTCGTTCGCACCGACGCGGGCCGCGGCCGATCCGGCGAGGTGGCCGCTGGCCCAGGCCCATTGGAAGTTGAACCCGCCGATCCGCCCGTCGACGTCGCAGATCTCGCCGATGACAAACAGCCCCGGGCAGACGCGCGACGCCATGCTGTCAAGGTGTAGCTCGGACAGCGGCACGCCGCCGGCGGTGACCTCGGCGTAGGTGAAGCCGCGCGTCCCGGTGACCGGGAGCGTCATGTCCGCCAAGGCGACGGCCAAAGCCCGGCGCTTCTCACGCGAAAGATGATCGGTCCGCGAAGTCGGTTCGACCCCGGCCTGGGCGCACAGAGCCCGCGCCAGGCGCTCGGGAAGGCGTTGGGCCGGGGGCGGGAACTCGTGATCGAGGATGACGCGGAGCGGGCTTGATTGCCGGGCCCCAGCGAAAAGCGCGTCGAGCGATTCGAGGGTCTGGCCGGGCAGCCAGTTGATCCGCAGCGTGGCCGCGGCGTCGTGATGGAGCGTGTCGAAAAAGTACCGGCTCACATCGAGCGGGCCGGGACCGGAGAGGCCGAAGTGGGTGCAGAGCGTGGAGTTTGTGAAGCTCATGAGCCGCTTGCCCGTGCCCGAGCGGACCTCAAGCGACGTGGGCACGGCGAGGCCGGAGAGCTCGCGGATGAAGCAGCCATCCGCGAGGGTCAGGGGCACGAGCGCTGGCAGCACGCGTGGCGTCACGGAGTGGCCGAGCGACCGTGCGAAGGCGTAGCCCGCGCCGTCGGAGCCGCTTTTAGGAAGGGCCAGGCCGCCGGTGGCGAGGATGACTCGCCGCGCGTGGATGGCGGGCAAGGCGACGCCATCGGCCTGGGGCGCGGGGGTCAACGTCAAGCCGTCGGCGTCACGCTCGATCGACGCAACGCGCCAGGGGTGTCGCAGTTCGACGCCGAGCCGTCGGCACTCGCCCAGAAGCGCTTCGAGCACGGTGTGGGCGTCGTCGGTGGTGGGGAAGAGCTTGCCGGTCTCTTCGCGTTTAAGCTCGACGCCCAGTTCATTAAAGAACGCGAGCGTCCTCGCGACATCGAAAGCCCGCAACACCTTGCGGATGGCGGGCCGCGACGAGCCGGCGTAGGCCGATTCGTCGACGGCGTGATGGGTGACGTTGCAGCGCCCGCCGCCCGCGACGAGGATCTTCGCGCCAAGCTTGCGGGCGCCATCGAGGGTCACGATGCGCAGGCTACCAGCGCGAGCGCGGCCCGCAGCGATCGCGGCCATCAAGCCCGCCGCCCCCGCTCCGACAATCGCGATGTCGACTTCCTCGTCCACACCCGAGGCTAGCCGGGCAAGAGACGTTGCATGAATCTCTAAGCGCTGACGTTCCACCGGCCATAAGTCGCCGAACGCCACAGCCGCTCCATCGGGCCGAAGCGGAAGGTGGAAAGCCAGAGGCTGCTGAAGACCAGCACGACGGCGTAAATGCCCAGGGCGACCCCGAGGAGCTGCGCCGTGCTGAGCGAGCCGAAGCGAGCCAGGCCCCAATGCTGGAAGATGAACGCGCCGAGCAAGCTGCACATGAGGTAGTTGGTCAAGCCCATGCGGCCCACCAGCGACACGCGATGGGCCAGCCAGGCCAGCGAGCCGGAGTTGGCCCACCGCAGCGCCAGGCCCAGATACGCCATGCTCAAGAACGGCACACCCAGGGATGCCAGAGCCGTGTTGGCAAACACGGCGAGCCAGTCCGTATGGTGGGGCCCGGTGAGAATCTCGACGAGCGCCGCGGGCAGCCCGACGGCCAGCCCGACCGCCACCATGCGCCACTGGACGCGGGCCGCATCGGGCTTGAGCCAGCCAGCCTTGAGCATGGCGGCCCCGAGGCAAAAGAGCATGAGAATCTGCGCGCCCCCGGTGAGGATCAAGAAGAACGCGGCGATCATCCAGGTGATGGCCCGCACGCCCATCGCCTGGGCAAACGGGCCGTCGCGGAGCGCCCGGGTCTCGAGTTCGCGATAGCCAGCTTCCCAAGGGCCCATGAGGTGTCTGTCGCCCAACCCAGCGAGGAGCTGTGTGACGGGCGGGCGATCATCAAGCACGATCGGCACCTTGGCGGTGGGAAAGCTGGAGCTGCCGAAGGCCGTGCCCAGCGCCGGCAGGACAGCGATCAGCAGGACGATCACGGCCAGCACGCACGCTGTGATCGCGAGACCCCTGGCCCTCAGCCGCACCAGGAAGACCATGGCGAAGCCGATGATCGAGTACACAAAGAGGATGTCGCCGAACCAAACCAGGAGCGCGTGGGCTACGCCGATGCACAGCAACGCGAGCAGGCGGCGGACAGGTGCCCCCCACCATCGCTGCCCGCGTTCGCGGGCGCGGATGAACTGGATGGCGAGCCCGACGCCGAAGAGCAAGGAGAACAGCGGGTAGAACTTGGTTTCGCAGAAGAATCGATAGGCGTACCACGCGACGACGGAGAACGCCGAGGAGCCGTCGGGCGGCGCGGTGTCGGCGAAGATGCCACTGGGCAGGGCGAAGTAGTGGATGTTGACCATCAGGATGCCCAGGAGCGCCACGCCGCGGGCTACATCCAGACCGATCCAGCGTTCGCTGAGATCGACCGGAGCAGCCGTTTGCGGAGAGGGGAGCCCCCCCCACCCCGAGGTGCCTTCGTGGTTCATGGCCGATCTTTCGGAAGACCATCGCGCGGGTTTCGCGGTAACCGGGGGGTTCATAGCGCCGCGATCCGCCGAGCCGTTTCCTGGTCGATCAAATCACTGTGGATCTTTTCGAACTCCCCAGCCAATAGGTCGCGCAGCGGATACTCGCCCGGCAGCCGCTCGTCGGCCACGATGCCTTCCTTATACCGGCAGGTGCGGATCTTCTCGCTGCGGTCGCCCCCGCCGATCTGGGCCGACCGGGCGGCGGTGCGCTCGGCGTGCTTCTTCTGCCGCTCCATTTCATAGAGCCGGGTCATCAGCAGCCGCCGGGCCCGCTCGCGGTTCTGCGATTGGCTCTTGCTCTCCCCGATGCGGATGACGATGCCGGTGGGCTTGTGCTTCACCTGCACCGCCGTGGCCACCTTGTTGACACTCTGCCCGCCCGGGCCCTGGCTCGTCGTGGCGAACTCTTCAACGTCGTTGGCCCAGTCGATCTTGACCTGCACATCCTCCGGCTCGGGCAGCACGGCCACGGTCGCGGTGCTGGTGTGCACGCGGCCCTGGGCCTCGGTCGCCGGGACGCGTTTTACACTGTGGACGCCGGCTTCAAAGTTCATGGCCGTCCAGACGCCGGGGCCGCGAACGTTAACCACCGCGCTCCGCACTCCGCCGGCGTTCGATTCGGCCTGCAGGTCGAGCACCTCGAAGCTCCAGCCGCGCCGCGTCGCGTAGCGGCGGTACATGTCGAGGATGTCACCGGCCCACAGCGCCGCTTCGTCCCCGCCCGTGCCGGCGCGGCACTCGAGCATGATCGAGCCCACCTGATTGTCCTCGCTCTGCACAAGCGCCGCCTTGACACGCTGCACGAGGGCGGCGAGATTCCCCTGCAACGCCGGGAGTTCTTCGCGGGCCAGCTGGGCCAACTCCGCGTCGCCGCCGGGGCGCAGGGCGGCCTCCATCTCCTCGATGTCACTCAACGCCCGCGCAATGTCGCGATAGTCGGCGACAACCGGATCGAGCGCGGCCTTCCGCACCGATCGATCCCGCACCGCGCGGTGATCCGCCGCGATGGCCGGGTCTTCAAGATCGCGCGCCAACCCCGCGTGCTCGGCCGCCAGCTCCTCGAGCTTCTTGAGCACCACGGGTTCGACCAGCACCGTCGCCATGCCGGAATGTAGCACCCGGCCAACCGGACACACCGGTCACGCACGCCACGGGTACGGCGGCAGATCGGCCCGCGAGAACGGCCGGAAGTGATCCCACGCCCGCGACTTGTCTGCGCCCGCGTTGCGGAACGCCACCAGCCGCTTGGCCGGGCCCTCGGGGTCGAACAGCTCCAGCGTGACGCCCCAGTTCGTCACGGCAAACGCCAGTACCGTCTGCACCGACGGCATCCAATGGTCGTCCATCACGATCAACCCGCCCGGCTTCACGATTCGCCTCGCAAAGAACAGATCGACGATCACCTGGTCGAACAGGTGCGCCCCGTCGATGAACGCCAGATCGAAGACCTCGCCTGCGGCCGCCAGTGCCGGCAGGGCCAGCGCCGAGTCCTGCTCGCAGACCTGGGCCAACTGATCGGCCCCGCTCTCGCGCAAGGCGCGGATCCCGGCCCGGTCGCACCACGCCTGCCCGGGGTCGATCGTCAGGTGCGCGGCCGCGGGGTTGCCCTGCCGAGCCAACCCTTCGACAATGGCCATCGACGACAGCCCGACGCCCAGCCCAACTTCCACAGTTCGCGTGGCTTTTTCACGGGTTACCAGATCGCGGAGTGCGTCGGCCGCGGGTTTGATGACCCCCGCCGGCCATATCGGCACCCCCCGGCCCACTTCATCGAGCACCTCGCCCGCCGCATAAATCTGCTCGCGATGAGCCGCGATCTTGCTCGCCAGTGCTTCCAGATTGTCACGAGTGGGACCCTGGGAAGGCTGGCTAGGGCCTGAAACCGCAACCGTCGAGGTGATTTCCGTAACACTCATGGCGGTCTATCGGCCCAGTGCAGGCCCCGAGTCGAGTCGCTAGGCTCGTCCGCACGAATTCCCCTACCATCCCCCTCACGGATCAACGACGTAACCATGACCAACGCGATTGACATCCAGCGCGTCCGCAAAACCTTCGGTTCCAAGGTCGCCGTCGACACACTCGACCTGGCGGTGGCCCAGGGCTCGCTCTGCGGGTTCATTGGGCCCAACGGCGCCGGCAAGACCACCACCATCCGCATGATCATGTCGATCATCTTCCCCGACCAGGGCCGGATCTCGGTGCTCGGCAAGCCCTCCGCCCTCGAAAGCAAGGACCGCATCGGCTACCTGCCCGAAGAGCGAGGCGTCTATCGCAAGATGAAAGTGCTGGCGTTCCTCACCTACATGGCCCGGCTCAAAGGCGTCGACGCCGGCGCCGCCGAGCGCAAGGCCGACGAATGGCTCACGCGGATGGCTCTGGGCGACGTCCGCAAGAAAAAGTGTGAAGAGCTATCCAAGGGCATGCAGCAGAAAGCTCAGTTCATCGCCGCGGTGATCCACGAGCCGGAACTGCTGATCCTCGACGAGGTCTTCAGCGGGCTCGACCCGGTCAACCGCCGGCTCATGCGCGATCTGATCGAGGAACAGCACGGCCTGGGCCGGACGATCATCTTCTCCACCCACGCCATGTACGAGGCCGAGCAGCTCTGCGACCAGATCTTCATGATCCACCAGGGCCAGAAGGTGCTCGACGGACGGCTGAGCGACATCCTGGCCCAGCACGACCCGCACGCGTTGCTGGTCGAACCGATGTCGAGCGGCGCGGAGGCGATCGTCGCCAGGCTCCCCGGCATCGAGCACGTCGTCGACCCGAACCAAAAGGTCGGGCGCGGCAACGGACACCCCGCAGCCCTCGATGTGATGCTCGACGGCACCATCGACGAATCCGAGGCCATGGCCGCCATCGTGCGGGCCGTGCCGGTGCGCCGCATCGAGCGCAAGCGCGCCTCGCTCGAGGACATCTTCATTGGAATCGTGGCCCGCTCGGGGGGCCAGGTTGATGCCGACCTGCTCCGCGCCAGCCTCTCCGGCAGCGCCCTGGGCGGAGGAGAAAGCTGATGAATCGCATGTTCCTGGTGGCCTGGCGCGAGTTCCAATCCGTCGTCTTCACCCGCGGGTTCTTCTTCGGGATCATCCTGACCCCCGTGTTCATCGGCATCGCCATCGGGGCCATCGCACTCGTCTCCCAGCTCGACGGGCCCAAAGTCGCTGGACGGCTGGCCGTCGTCGATCAGTCTGGACTTCTCGAAGCGGGCGTTCGCCAGCAGTTCAGCCCCGAAGCGGCCAAGGAAGCCGAAGCCGCCACCGCCAAACAGATCTCCCAGTTCGCCGACCAGATCCCCGGCAAGACCGGCGAGATGGTGAAGAAGCAAGCCGCCACCGCCGCCAAGCAGGTGCCCAAACCGGCAGACCTCTCGGTTGAGTTCCCGCCCCCCCCCCACTCCGCCGCGAGCCTTGATTCGCTCAAAGACCAGATCCGCGTCGCCAAAATAACCGCCGCCAAGGACGCCGTCCCGTCGCTGGTGGCCATGGCGGTGATCCCCGCCGAAGCCGTCCGTCGCGACGCCAACAACGCCTACCAGTCGTACGAGCTCTTCTTCGCCCCCAAGCTCGACTTCGAGATCCAAAGCCGCATCCGCGAGCGGCTCACCCGCGCCGTCACCGACGCACGGCTCGTCAACGACGAACGTCTTACGCAAGCCGGCATCTCCCCCGAGCAGGTCCGCTCGATGGTCCGCGTGGGCGAGATCAAGAGCGTCACGCTCACGCCCGAGGGCGAGCGAAAGACCATGGGCCCCGTTCAGTTCTTGATCCCGCTCGCGTTCATGATCCTCCTGATGATCTCGGTGATGACCAGCGGGCAGTATCTCATGACCGCCGTCGTCGAGGAGAAGAGCAGCCGCGTCATGGAGCTGCTCCTGTCGGCCGTCTCGCCCCTGCAGCTCATGACGGGCAAAATCCTGGGCCAGATGTGCGTCGGGATCCTCATCCTCGTCGTCTACGGCGGGCTGGGCATGGCGGGCCTCGTCGTCTTCGCCCTGATGGACCTGATCGAGCCCATCAAGCTCGTCTGGATGGTCTGCTACTTCTTCATCGCCTTCTTCACCGTCGCGTCGCTCATGGCCGCCGTCGGATCAGCCGTCAACGAGTTGCGCGAAGCCCAGACGCTTATGTCGCCGATCATGATGCTCATCATGCTTCCCTGGTTCCTCTGGATGCCCATCCAGCGGGCCCCCAACGCCACTTTCGCCACCATCATGAGCTTCGTTCCCGGCATCAATCCCTTCGTGATGGTCATCCGCCTGGGCGGGTCCGAGCCGATCCCAACCTGGCAGATCCCCGCGTCGATCGGCGTCGGAATTCTCACGTCGGTCTTCGCCGTCTGGGCCGCCGCCAAGATCTTCCGCATCGGCGTGCTCATGTACGGCAAGCCGCCCGACTTCAGAACACTGGTCAAATGGGTCCGCATGGCATGAGCCGCCCCCGCTCCACCAGCACACCCCTCGACCGCACCCGATCAGCTCGCCAAGGCCCGGCCCGCGCCGCCAAGCCGCTCTCCAAGTACGAGCTCTACGAGCTGACCGTCCAGAACCCAGCGGCCCTCGTTCCACTCCTCCTGGCGATCCACGGCGGCTCCCCTCGGGTTCTGGCCGAAGACTTCTCCGGCACCGCCGCCCTGTCCCGCGCTTGGCTCAAGGCCGTCCCGCGCTCCAAGGCCGTCGCGGCGGACATCGACCCCGAGCCGCTCCGCCGCGCCGGCCGTAATCAGAGGCTCAAAACCATCGTCGCCGACGTGCTCCGCTCACCACTCTTGGCCCAGCACCGGGCCGACGTCCTCTTCGTCGGCAACTTTTCCATCGGCGAGATCCACGCCCGCCGCGACCTCGTCCGCTACCTCCGCCGCGCCAAAGCCCGCTTGAACCCCGGCGGCGTCTTCGTCTGCGATACCTACGGCGGCGAGTCCGCCTTCCGCACAGGCTCCATCCAGCGCATGCACCCCGGCCCCAAGCGCGACCCCGCCCTGCGCATCCGATACACCTGGCAGCAACGCGCCGCCGACCCCATCACAGGCCGCGTCGAGAACGCCCTCCACTTCCGCACCGACCGCGGCGGCGACATCGAGCAAGAACTCACCGATGCCTTCGTCTATCGCTGGCGCCTCTGGTCCCTCCCCGAACTCCGCGACGCCATGCTCGAAGCCGGCTTCCAAACGGCCCAGATCCACCAACAGATTCCCGACGCCGTCGACGCCGAAGGCAAGGCCTACGCGCGGCCCATCACCGACCCGGCGGAGTTGGACGACAGCTACATCGTGTGCGTCGCTGGGCGCTGCTGAAGCCGGGGATTGGGACACGGATGAACACACACCGGCACTGATCAGATCCAAAACTCGAAGTAGATAACCTGCACCGAGCCATCCGCGATCCTTTTCAATCTCTTGGTACTTGCCCCGGATCCGTGCCAATCCGTGTCCATCCGTGTCCCAAAGCCTTCGGTCCGGCCAAAACGGCCGCAGGCCCGCGGTGTTGCCGCGGGCCTGCGTTCGGGTTGGCGAGGACGTATAAGCCGAGTTCTGTGTGCGCCGTTGGTTCCCGGGCCTGTCCATTGACGGGGGCCTGCCCGGGCCTCTCGGCGACCGCGACCATTTCTCTAGCCGCGCGGTTGCCCGCGCGATCAGCAGCGGTCTACCCGTCCCCTGCCGCCCGAACCGGGCGTCGATCCTTGCGGATCGCGGGGACTGTTCGACCTTGCACGCGACGGGGTTTGCCGTGCCTCGTTCGTCGCCGAACGAGCGGTGGGCTCTTACCCCACCGTTTCACCCTTGCCCGCCGGTTGCCCGGCGTCGGCGGTCTGTTCTCTGTGGCACTGTCCGTCGGGCGTCAACCCGTGAACGCCCGCGTGGCTGTTAGCCACCGTCGTGTCCTGCCGTGCTCGGACTTTCCTCTCAAGCCCCGGAAAGCCCGGGGCCCCAGCGGCCGCGTGTCCTCGCCGTATTCGGTTGTCATGACATCATTCTAATCCGCGCCCCGCCCCACTACCATCGCGTCGTGTCCGAACCGGCCCGTCAATCCGTCACGCTCTGGCTCCAACCCGGACAGGCCCCGCTCGCCCGCGGCATTGTCGAGCACGCCCGCCTGATCGTCATGGGCGTCGGTTCTTCCGAACCCAGCCGCGCCGAGGCCCTCGCGGGCGACTTCGGCGGCTCCCCGCTCAGCGACCTGCGCCACGCGCTCTCGTCGTGCAAGACCAACGCCTTCCTCATCCTCGACCCGGGCGACTTCGGTTGCGCCTCGCCCGCCACCGACGCCGCCGTACTCCGCGACGCCGCTGACCGTGGCGTGCGCGTCGCGTCGCTCGAACCGATGCCCGCCTCGCTCCTCGACCTCGTCACCGACGCCCGCGCCTTGGGCGAAGAACCGTTCGCCGGCTCGATCCGCCAGCAGTGGGCCCGCTTCGTCCCGCTCGGACGCCGCATGCGGCCCATCCCCGAGGTCCTTGAACTCCTAGGGACGTTCGGCCCCGTCCGCTCCGCCTCCATCCGTCTCTTCGCCGCGACCACCGAGGGCTCCTTGGCCGCCCGGCTGCTCGACGCCATGGACCTCGTTCTGGCCCTGCTGGGCGAGCCGGAGATCGTCGAGGCGAGCCTCCTTACCGCCGTCGCTGGCAAAGGCGTTTACTTAACCCCGGGCGAGTCGCTCCGCGGCCCCCCAGCGCTGCACGGGGACCTCACCGCCAACCTTCGCTTCGCCGGCGGACGCGCCGCGTCGCTTCACCTCAGCGACCAATCGGGCCCCTGGACGCGGCACATCGCCCTCTCCGGGCCCGCTGGCCGCATCGACATCCACAACCACGACTTCGAATGGCACGCCCCCGACGGCCGCCTGCTCGACCACTCCACCCGCCCCGCCCCTTCGGCACCCGTCGCCGCCTTAGACCTCGCCGGCGATATCGCCGACCAGCTCACCACGCTGCTCGCCATCGGTTCCGCTGAACCCGGCCTGCCCAACTACCCGCGCGCTCTGGCCCTCGCCCAAGCCGCGCTGCTCAGCGCCCGCACAGGCGAAGGTGAAGCGCCCAACACGATTTCACGCATGGCCGGCGCGTGATCCAGCGCGATCCCCCCCCACCCCCGGCGCTGAACGTCCCTGAAGAATCCCCGCGCTTTTAGCATCACCACGCCGCGGATGAAGTCGGCTCCGCGACTGAATCCGGGGCTTGCTCCGCACTCGCGCTCAGCTCACCGCGATTCCGCTGCTGCGCAGGAGCGTCTTGAACCCTTCGCCGAACACGAAGTTGTGCGACGGGAACTCCGACCCCGTCTGCCCAGCGCCGCCCATGTTGTGGTCAAGGTGGCTAAAGACCAGCTCGATCTGCCCGATCGCCTGGTAACCCTCGCCCGGCTTGGCGTGATCGAACAGCTCGACCAGCCCCTTGATCGACGCCCCTTGCGCGTCGATCCGCTCGGCCGTCGCCGTGTAGCGCAGCGTCGTCCCGGGTGTGGCGTCACGGCGCAGCTCGGCCCGGCCGATCTTGGCCAAAATCACCTTCTGACGAAACTCCTCCGCGTGCCCCACCAGGATCCCGCCCGACTGGGCCATCCCTTCGATAATCAGGCTCGCCGGCATCACCGGGGCCGCCGCCAGCCCCCGCGCCGAGTCGGCCGCGAAGTGGTCGTGCAGGTGCTCCTCGGCCAAGCTCACGCCCTTCACCGCGACCAGCTTCTGGCCCGGGACAAGCTCCACCACACGATCGATCCACATCCATCGCATCGGTGCGTCCCCCGTCCGGTCCGTGCCCCGCCAGGATCTCAGGCCTTATTCAGCTTGTTCTCGACAAAGTTCACCAGCGTGTCCACCGTGAACACCGTGGCCACCTTGGCGATCTCCGGGCTCGCCTCGAAAGACGCAAAGTCCACATGCGGCAGCCGCTCCTTGAGCCGCGCCAGCCCCTCCGTCGTGACCTTGCCGTCCTTGACGTACTTGGGGTCCTTCATCACATTCTCGGGGAACAGCTCGCCCTGGGCGATTTTGAACCCGAACGTCTGCTCCAGCTTGAAGACGATGTCGAGGAAGTCGATCGACTCGGCCCCCAAGTCATCCACCAGCGAGGCCTTGGCGGTCACTTCGTCCTCGTCCACCGCCAGAGCGTCCACCAGCACCTCACGAACCTTCTCAAAAATAGCGTCGCGCGTCATGCGTTGTTCCCATCAACCCCCAACACCCATCGTCGTCGGTCCCGTGTCACCGCAGGGCACCTGCGGGGTCGCGATGTTATTCGCGCCCACACACCCCGACCAGTTTCCGGCAAAATCATCACCCCACCGCCATGGGCCTCAGCGTGAACCGTCCCGAAACCGCCGTGGGAGGCCCGTCCGTCGGCTCCGGCTGGCCCGAAGTCAGCACCACGCCCTCGCCCTTAAACTCGTACGCCCCCCCCCACCCGTCCGGCGACTTGCCGAGCACCACCTCCACCCGCAGCACCTCGCCGGGCCGAACAAACCGCCCGTACTTGAGCGCCCGCACCCCGCCCAGCACCAGCCGCGACGCCCCCGGCGTATCCGAAAGCTCCAGCAGCCGACGCCCCGCCTGCACCATCGCCTCCAGCATCAGCACGCCCGGCAACACCGGGAAGCCCGCGAAATGGTCCTGCAGATACTCCTCGGCCGCCGAGACCTGCTTCACCGACACCAGCCGTTGGCCCGAGTGCTCGAGCACGCGGTCGACAAGATCAAAGTGCATGGCCAGAGCGTAGAGCGCCCGCCCGTGCCAGTATCATCGACCGTGGCCCTCCGCCTCGACCAAGCCGTCTGCCTCCGCCAGTGGGATTGGTCCGAGACCAGCCAAACGGTCACGCTCTTCGCCCGAGACTCCGGCCTCCTCCGCGGCCTGGCCAAAGGCTCGCGCCGCCCACGCGCCACCTTCTCCGGCGGGCTTGAACCGCTCACCGCCGGCGAACTCCAGTTCATCCACAAGCCCAACGCCGAGCTCTTCACCCTCGCCGCCTGGGATCTCACCGAAACGTTCCCCGGCGTCCGCTCCAACCTCCGCGCCCACTACGCCGGGCTCTACTTCGCCGACCTGGTCCAACGCACCCTCTCGCCGCTCGACCCTCACCCCCTCGCCTTCGATGCCCTGCTGGCCGCCCTGCGTCAACTCAGCGACCCACGCACCATCGAGCCGGCGCTCCTCCGTTTCCAGTTCACGCTGCTGCAAGAGGCCGGCTTCCGCCCCACGCTCGATCGGCTCGTCACCGGCGAACCGCTGCTTGACGCGCCCAGCCATACCTTCGACCCGCTCCGCGGCGGGCTCGTCGAGTCTCCTTCGCACATCGACCCGTCACCCGCCAACCACTGGCGCATCCGAGCCTCCACCGTTCAGCTGCTTCTGAACCTCGACGCCGCGCCGGAAACACTCGCCTCGGCCCCCGCCGACTCCCTGAAGAGAGCCAACCGCTTCCTCGCGGCCTACTGGCGGCACGTTCTAGGCGAACAGCCCCCCACCATGGCCTGGCTGTTTCCGGACGTTGACCCCTCCGCCCCCCCCCTCCCCCGTTCACCGGGGTGAAGTCCGAGCGCCGGTCCGCCGATCTCTTCAGAGTCTCAGATTGGGGTCGAATACCGAGACCCCAAGATCGACCCTACTCGACGCGCTGGCCATGAACCCAGATGTGCTCAATAAAGTGCTCGCGTGCGAACGGCTGCCCAGCCTGCCCGCCGTCGCACTGCGCGTTCTTGAACTCTCTCAGGACCAGCAAGTCTCGTACAAGGAACTCGCCGAGACCATCACCAACGACCAGGCCCTCTCCTCTAAAGTCCTCCGCACCGTCAACTCTTCCTTCTACGCCCTCCGCAAGCCCTGCTCGTCCATCAACCAGGCGATCGTCATGCTGGGCCTCTCGGCCGTCAAGACCCTCGCGCTGGGCTTCTCGCTGGTCTCCTCCCTCTCCAAGTACAAAAACGAGGAGTTCGACTTCCAGACCTACTGGAAGCGCACCCTCATCTCGGGCATCGCGGCCAAGTGCGTCGCCGCCGAGGCCAAAACCGGCAACGACGAAGAGTGCTTCCTGGGCGGCATGCTCCAGGACGTCGGCATGATCGCCATGTACCTCGCCCTCGGGCCCGAGTACAACGCCGTCATCGCCCGCTGCAACGGCGACCTCAGCCAGCTCACCAAGCACGAGATCGCCGACTTCGAGGTCACCCACGCCGACATCGGGGCCATGCTCGCACGCCGGTGGAAACTCCCCGACACGCTGGTGATGCCCATCAAGTTCCACGAGCGCCCCACCGCGGCCCCTCAAGAGTGCGTCAAGCACGTGCAGGCCGTCGCCCTGGGCAACATCGCCGCCGACGTCATCATGAGCGCCGAGCCCGGCATCCCGCTCAAGCGCCTCTACAGCAAGGCCGAGCAGTGGTTCGCCCTCAAGAACAATCAGGTCGACGACCTCATGAAGGCCGTCAACCAAGGCGTTTCCGAAATCGCTCGCCTGTTCTCCGTTGACGTCGGCACGCTGCCCGAGCACGACGAGATGATGTCCCGCGCCGGCAAGCAGCTTGAGAGCATCGCCCTCCCCTTCGGGATGCAACCAGACCCTAACTCAGACATCGATCCTCACACCGGCCTCGCCGGCCGCCAAACCTTCAACCAAAACATCGTCGGCGGGTTCGAGCAGGCCCGCGGCAACGTCCGCCCGCTCGCCATCGCCCTCATCTCCTTCGACCAGCTCGAATCCCTCGCGGCTCAAGGCCCGGCCTTTGCCGCGGCCGGCTGGCGCGCCGCCGGCGAGTTGCTCGCGCCCACCGTCCAGTCCGCCGGCGGCCTGCTCGTCCGCTTCGACGACCAGCACTTTGCCGCCGTCCTCTCGGGCCTAGACCGAGCCCAGGCCACGCGCCTCGCTCAGGCGCTTACTCAAGCCGTCCAGACGCCCGTGAAGGTCCAGCCGCCGGGCATGATGCCCGTCACGCTCAGCCTGACTTTCAGCATCGGCGTCGCCGCCGTCGACGCGACCACCAAGGACCGCTTCAACACGATCGACGAACTGATCGATGTGACGCGCCAGGCCCTGGCCGCCGCCCGCCGCGCCGGCCACAACACCGTCCGCGTCTACGCCCCCAAGCTCGCCGCCTGAACTCTGCTCACGACGCTGGCAGCAGCCGACCGATCGTCCGCGGTCTCAGCGGGAACGCCGCCATCAACGCCCGCACCGAATCCACGCTCACCGCGTTGATCCGCTCCAGCTCTTCATCAAGAGTCGTGTACGCCCGCAGCGCCAGCCACTGACGCCCAAGCCGGTGCATCCGCCCCTCGGGCCGCTCGCCAGACAGCGTCACCCCTGTTGCCACCTTGGCCCGGATCCGCTCCACGTCCGCGACCGTTACCGTGTCCACCAGCCCCGCGATCTCGCGCTCGGCGATCTCCCACGCCTCTACCTGATGCTTCGCATCGCACGCCACCAGCACCTGCAGCAGCCCGTCCCCGTCGTGCGGCTCAAGGCCCGCCGACGCCTCTTCCGCCAGGCCCGGCTCGATCAGCGACCAGTGCAACCGGCTATTGTCCGCCCCGCCCAGCGCCTGCGCCGCGACAAACGCCGCATAACGCCGCGGGTCGGCCATCCCCGGCCCCGCCGCCAGGAGCAGCGTGTACGCCCGATTCACCTTCTCGCTCCGCAGCTCAAACTCGAGATCAGCCGCCGCCGGCGCGCGGTTGTCGCGCCCCGCCTGCGTCCGCGCCCACGCCCCGCACAGCGCCTCGATCTGCTTGCACGCCGCGTCGAAGTCCACCCGCCCCGCCATCGACACCACCGTGTTGTCGGCCGAGTACCGCAACCCGAAGTAACCCTTCATCTGCTCCGCCTCCAGCGTCGCGATCGTCTCGCGCGTCCCCAACACGCGGTGACCCAACGGGTGCGCCCCGTAGTGCTGCTCAAGGCACTTCTCATACAGCACCCACATCGGGTCGTCCTCGTACATCGCGATCTCTTCCAGGATCACGCACTTCTCCGTCGCAAAGTCGGCCTCACGCAGCGCGGGCCTCATCATGTCCGCGAGGATCTCCGTCGCCTTGGGCAGGTGCTCCGGCAACACCGCCGCGTGGAACGCCGTCATCTCCGCGCTGGTATACGCATTCGCCCGCGCACCGATGTCATCAAAGTCCCGGTTCACATCGTCGGCCGATCGCTTGGAAGTCCCCTTGAACATCATGTGCTCAAGAAAGTGCGACACGCCCATCAGCCCCGGCGTCTCGTCCCTCGCCCCCGTCCTCACGAAGAACCCCACCGATGCCGTGAGCGCCGCCTCGTCGCACTCTGCCACCACCGTGAGCCCGTTGGCCAGCGTTTCTTGCCGAAAGTTGATCGCCATGACCTCAGCGTAGGGCCAGCCCCGCCAAGATCGCCCGGCACACTTCCGCCGGCTCCGCCGCCCCGCACACCACGCCGCTCACCGCCACGCCCCGGCACCCCGCCGCCGCCAGTTCCCTCACATTCCCCGGCGTGATCCCCCCGATCGCCAAGTGCGGCACCGCCGCCATGCGCTCGTCCGCCAAATACGCCCGCAGATATTCTGCCCCGCTCGCAGGTCGCGCCTTGGTCGCCGTCGCGAACATCGCCCCTACGCCGCAGTAATCCGCCCCCGCCGCCCACGCCCGCTCGGCCTCATCCAGGTTGTGCGTGCTCACGCCGACGATCAACCGATCGCCCGCAATCGCCCGCACCTCCGCGACGCTCAAGTCATCTTGCCCCAAATGCACCCCCGCCGCCCCCGTCGCCAGCGCTACATCGGCCCGGTCGTTGACGATCACGCTCACCCCAGCTCCACTCCGCGACGCCGCCTCCACTAGCGCCCCCGCCCGCCGCCACAGCTCCGCGTCGCCGAGGCCCTTCTCCCGAAGCTGCAAACAATCCGCCCCGCCCTCGATCGCCGCCCGCGCCACCTCCAGCCACGGCCTCTTGCACAGCCCCTCGCTGATCAGCACGCACAGCCGCCACTGCCCCCCCCGGCCCGTCCCCAGCGCCAACACCAGCCGCCGCTGCAGTTCATACGCCTCATACCGCAGTCGCTCGAACGCGCTGGCACCTGCCGGGTGGACCAGTTTGGCACACTCCCCGCACACCCGCAGGGCCTCGGTCGCCCGTGCCCCCGCCGCGCCCACCACCGCCTGCAAACTCGCCCGCGTCCCCTCCCCTTCCACCTTGACCCCCGTCCCGACATCACCGGGCGTGTCCCGCGACGCCGACCGTTGCAGCATCGAGATCCCCAGCCCTTCCACCCCCGCCGTGACGCCGTGCCGCAACGCTTTGAACCCCGCCGACATCGCCGCGTCATTGCGTGCGAATCGGGCCACGTC
>Ga0105049_10001394_pt1 | contig 28469 bp, 20 predicted proteins | sample MAT06_FD_78087 | JGI IMG/M metagenome (GOLD analysis project Ga0105049, IMG submission 78087) | Freshwater microbial communities from Lake Fryxell liftoff mats and glacier meltwater in Antarctica - MAT-06 | ecosystem: Environmental > Aquatic > Freshwater > Ice > Liftoff microbial mat | place... | reverse complement strand
TCGCAGTCGTCGTCGAGACCATTGCAGGTCTCGGCGCGCTGGCCCTGCAGCGGATTGCACACGTTGGGGGCGCCGCCCGAGCAGTTGAGCGACGTGTGCAAGCAGATGCCGATACCACAGGTGGTCGTGCCGAGCGCCTCGTCGGTGAAGCCGTCGCAGTCGTTGTCGAGCCCGTCGCAGGTCGACTCCTGGACCTGGAAGCCGTGCACGTTCAAGTAGTCCGGTTCGCCCCAGCCATTGCGACCACGGCACACTTTGGCCATCGGCGAGCACACGCCGGCCCCTCGATCTGCGGCGGGCGGGACGAGGTCCTCGTCGGCGACACCGTCGCAGTCGTTGTCGACCCCGTCGCACTGTTCGGCGACCGCCCCTGCGAGCGGGTCACACACAGCCGGCACGCCGCCCGCGCAGACCGCGACGGTGTGGCTGCACTGGCCGCTGCCGCAGGTGGTGGTGCCGAGGTCCTCGTCGACCCGGCCATCACAGTCGTTGTCGCGGCCGTCGCAGGTCGACTCGTTCGCTTCATAGCCCGGGAGGGTGCCATAGCCCGGCTCGACCCAGCCCGCGGCGCCGCGGCAGACCCTGGTCGCCGCGCTACAGACGCCGTTTATGCGGTCACCCTTCGGGGCGATGAGCGCCTCGTCGGTGAGCCCGTCGCAGTCGTTGTCGAGCCCGTCGCACACCTCGGTCACAGCACCCCGGAACGCATCGCAACCGACGAGCTCGCCGCCGATGCAGGCGCCTTCGCTGTGCGCGCAGATGCCCGTGCCGCATGTCACGGTGCCGCCGTTCTCGTCGGTCTCGCCGTCGCAATCGTTGTCGCGACCGTCGCAGGTCGTCTCGTTCGCTTCATAACCCACGATCGTCTCGAGCGGCGGCTCGACCCAGCTCGTGCCATCGCAAACGCGCGTAAGGCTCGCGCAGACGCCCTGGGTCAGGCTCGCCGGGGGCCCGACGAGGTCTTCGTCGCTGGCGCCGTCGCAGTCGTTGTCGAGCCCGTCGCAGATCTCTTCGCTCGCCCCGAGCCCGTCGTCGCACAAGACGAATTCGCCACCCTGGCAGATGTCGGCGGTATGGGCGCAGACGCCTTCACCGCAGGTGATGCTGCCGAGCTCTTCGTCGGTCGCGCCGTCGCAATCGTTGTCGCGCGAATCGCAGCTGACCTCGAGCTGCTCGTAGCCGAGGCCCTCGCGATAGTCCGGCTCGACCCAGCCCGCCCTGCCCTGGCAGACCGCGATCGATCCGGCGCAAACGCCGGCCTGGAGCTGCGATGGCGGGGACACGAGGTCCTCGTCGGTGTCGCCATCACAATCGTTGTCGACCCCATCGCACGTCTCGTCGCTGGCCCCGGTCAATGGGTCACAGACCGCCTCGACGCCGCCACTGCAACGCGCAGCCAGATGCGCACAGGCGCCTTCGCCACATGACACGGAACCCAAGTCCTCGTCGGTGTCGCCATCACAATCGTTGTCGCGCCCATCACAACGCGTCTCGACAATCTCGTACGCGTTCGCATTCGTGTTCGCAGCGACCGGCTGGCAAACCCAGCCGACGATCTCATCGCAGCGCGGCTCGGCGCCTTCGCAGACACCGGTCGCCGCGGCACAATCAATCGCCACGACGCCTTTGCAAGTGGGCGCGGTGCGCCCCTGCAGCACCTTGGGCTCCCCGCCCTGATCGCAGGCGCCGGAGATCAACGCAAGCGCGCAGACACCGACAAATCGCCGGGCATGCACTCGCAACAATGAGGTGATGAAGGATGCTGAAATACACTTGAACACGCGCACCCCCATGGCAGACCCGCACGTTGGCTTCGGAAGAGCGAAGCTTCCGACGCGGGCCGGCTATTCGTTGATACCAACTCGCAACGGCTTCGCCTGCGAGTTGGGCAATTGCCGTTGATACCAACTCGCAACGGCTTCGCCTGCGAGTTGGACGATTGCCTTTGATACCAACTCGCAACGGCTTCACCTGCGAGTTGGACGATTGCCGCCAAGGCGGCTGCCCAATTGATTGTATTTCCAATCGCTAGCCCGACGGCTCCGCGAGATTTGCCTGCATCGGCAGCGAACGCTCTGCATGGACCGGGCGCTGGTCGCGCGCCGACCGAGATGTGCGCTCACTTTCGACGCGGCTCCGGCATCGCGCGCTCGGGCGCATTGCGCTCGGGCAGACGCGTCTTGTCGACCGACTCGCCCTTGGGGGGCTCGACGACCCTGATGGGCGGGGCTGCCAGCTCGGGCGCCTCCGCTTCTTCTTCGCCAGGGTCCTGCTCTTCAGCCGACTTCGCGAGCGTGACCTTCAGGAGGCCGCTCGTCGACGCGGGCGTGAGCTCGAGAACCTTGGTATCGTAGCCAGCGAGGCTCAGCTCGATCTGCGTTGCGCCATCCACATCCCAGCTCACATTGAGCGGGGTCCGACCGATGTAGCGGCCATTGACCATGACAGCCGCGCCGCCCGGCACCGACCAGAGTAGCGCCGTCGGGCGCGAGGTCGGTGGCGCGTCGTCGGCCGTCTCGCCCGCGGGTGGGCCAGCATCGTCGTCGACCGCGCGGCCGACACGTGTCGGCCCAGGGCGGCGTGACGGCGGGGCGGCGAAGTAATGGGTGGTCCCCACGGCCTCCGCCAGCTTGCCGGCAGCGGCAGCCGATGGCGATGCGTCGAGCTCGCGGGCATCGACGGCCGAAGGCGATGCGACGGTCTTGCCAGCAACGACAGCCGCAAGCGATACGGCGGGCGGGCTGGCACGCGAACGCTTGCCGGTCGTCGCGGGCTTGGTGGGTTCAGGCGTCGGCGGATGCGCGGCAACCGCGACCGGGGTCGGTGCGGGCGTGGGCGCTGGCGCTGGCGCTGGGGCCGCGACACGCGGCAGTTGCGGGGGCGCCTCGACGACGGGCCTCACATGCGCGACCGATGCAGCCGACTCATCATTAGATGAGAAGCTAACCTTGAGGCACCACAATGCGGCGAGCACGCCGAGCGCGAGTGCGGCCTTCTTGATGCGCTTGCGCTTTGTTGCGGCGGCGTAGAATGCGTCATCGTCCTCGAAGTCGTGGGCGACAGCGTGGGCAATGCCGGTCGAGAGCTCGACCTCGAAGTCGGTCTCCTGCCGTGGAGCATCCTCCCACCCCGGCTCCACCGGCGCGAACCGGGCGGCCGCCGCGGTCCCGAGCTTCGGCCGCGTCTGCACGACCGTCGCCTGCAACGACGGCGGGCCTGGTCGGCGAGCCTTGCTGACACGCGTCGTCGCGGTCTGCAGGTCGAGCGTGCGGTCGCCGGAGTTGGGAAGCGGTGTTGTCACGCTTTGGAAGTCGGGAGGGACAGCCTCGCACTTAAAGGCCGTCTTGCCTGATTTGGGTTACAGGCGTGCGGACACCCGACTCGTGACCGCACCCAGTGCATTCTGGCACAGGAGATTTATCTCTCCCCCTGTGGCGGTTCCTGAATGGGTCTGCTATGGCTTTATCTACCTTCAGAGATACAACCGCTCCTCAGGCCGACCATGGTCAAACAACTCAGCTCAGCCACGCGTACGCGCGTCCTCGTGATCGATGATGATCACGCCGTCCGTCGAGCGCTCGTCCGTATTCTGAGCACGGTCATCGATGAGGTCGTCGAGGCGATCGATGCACAGGCCGCCTTGAGCGCCATCAACGACCGGTGCTTCGACGCAATTGTCAGCGACGTCAGCATGCCAGGCATGGACGGACTTTCACTCTTGCGGCAGGTGCGCGAGCACGACCGGGATGTGCCGATGGTGCTGGTCACTGGGCAGCCCGATGTCGCCTCGGCTGCGCAGGCGGTAGAGCTAGGCGCCTTCAATTATCTGTTGAAGCCGGTAGAGCCCCAGGCGCTGCGCGACGTCGTCAAGCGGGCGATCGAGCTTCATCGCATTGCCCGCATGAAGGAAGAGGCGTTCAAGCTCGTGCAGGGCGGCGTCGGTTCGGCCAGCGAGCTGATCGCGCTCCAGGTCACGTTCGAACGTGCGCTCGAGAGCCTGTACGTGGTCTTCCAGCCGATCGGCAACCACGGCATGGTCTATGGGCACGAGGCCTTCGTGCGCACCGAAGAACCGGGCATCCCGAACCCGATGGCGTTCATCGAGGCAGCCGAGCGCTTGCGGCGTATGCACGACCTCAGCCGCGCCATTCGCGCCGCGGTCGTGCGGGCGGTCGAGCCCGCGCCGGTACAGTCAGCGGGTGTCTTGTTCGTGAACCTGCATCCATACGATCTGCTCGACGAGAAGCTCTTCTCAGCAACCAGCGCGTTTACGCACCTCGCACCGCGGATTGTGCTCGAAGTCACCGAGCGCCAGTCGCTGCACGAGATCACCGACATTCGCGAGCGCGTCGCGCGTCTGCGCAAGCTCGGCTTCCGCATCGCCATCGACGATCTCGGCGCCGGCTACGCGGGGCTCACGAGCTTTGCCCAACTCGAGCCCGAGATCGTGAAGCTCGACATGTCACTCATCCGGGACGTGCATCACTCACCGACTAAGCAGCGCCTCATCATGTCGATGACCTCGCTCTGCCGCGACATGGGCAGGGTCGTCGTGGCCGAAGGCGTCGAGCAGGTCGAGGAGCGCGACGTCGTCGTCGATCTCGGCTGCCAGTTGCTGCAAGGCTACCTCTTCGCGCGCCCCGGGCGGGGCTTCCCAACCTGGAGCTGGGGAACATGACAGCAGGCGTCGCACGCGACGAGGAGCGCTGGCGCTTGATTGCGTCGGGCCGGATCGTGCTCGTCAATTCGCAGACCGAGCGGCTCTTCGGACATCACCGCGAACGCCTCGTCGGCCGGAGCGTCGATAGGATGGTGCCAACGCGTTTCCGCGGTCGACATGGCGGCTATCGCGCCGGCTACTATAAGGATCCCGGCGTACGGGCGCTGGGCTCGGGGCTCGAGCTCTACGGGCTGCGGGCCGACGGTAGCGAGTTCCCGGTGGAGATCAGCCTGAGCCCGCTCGAGACCGAAGCAGGCCTCCTGGTCGCGAACTCGATCCGCGACCTCAGCGGCCGCAAGCGGGCCAGTCACGTGCTGCAAAGCGCCCATGCCGCGCTGAGCGCCAAGACCCGTCAGCTCGAGGTGGCCAATCGCGTGCTCGAGGCGTTCAGCTACTCGGTCGCGCACGATCTGCGGGCGCCGCTGCGCGGCATGCTCGGCTTCGCGCAGATCCTGATCGCGGACTACGACGACAAGCTCGGCGTAGACGGCCGCGACGCGCTCGCCGAGATCACTGGCAACGCCAAGAAGATGAGTGGAACTAAGTCATTAGACCTTCTCATGTACGTAAGAATGCCAGTCGACTTCCATGAGTTCGCGGCGACCGCAAGGCTCATCACACGCTTCTGGGTTGAACTCAGCGAGACGGCCCCGCTGCCACGGAAGGCGGTATGAGCACGCCGGAGGTTCAGGTCGACAGACTTCGCGTCCTGATGATCGAGGACTCAGAAAGCGACGCTAATCTGATACTCGACCTTCTCAAGGGGACTGGTAAGGCGATCGTGTCGGAGCGCGTCGAGACGGAAGCCGCCCTGTCGGCGGCGCTCGCGACAGGTCAGTGGGACGTCGTGCTGTCGGACAACTCGCTGCCGGACTTCGACGTGGCGGAGGCACTCAGGCTCATCCAGCAAAGCGGCCTCGATCCGCCGTGCATCATCGTATCGGGCATCATCGGGGAGGAGGTGGCGAGCTCGCTAATGCGGGCCGGGGCGCGCGACTATGTCCTGAAGTCGAACCTGGCACGGCTCGTGCCGGCGATCGAACGGGAGGTGCGCGAGGCGACGGAGCGGGCCGAGCGACGCAAGGCCAACGAGCAACAACGGGTCCTGGCGGCGCGCTTCAACGCGATGATCGAGAACAGCGTCGACACAGTGAAGCTGATCGACGCGCGGGGCTTCATCCTTTATGCGAGCCCGGCGGCCGAGACCGTCTACGGGCGGCCTGTGGTCGAGCTCATCGGGCAGAGCTCCGTCGCATTGGTGCTACCGGAGGATCAGGAGGCTGCGCGACAGAGGCTGGTCCGGGTGTTGGTCGAGCCGAGCAAGCCGTTGATGGCGACGTTCAGGTTGAAGCGTCCCGATGGGAGCATTCGCTGGATCGAAGGGACCGCTCACAACCTCCTGAGCGACCCGTCGGTGGGCGCCATTGTATGCAATCTTCGCGACGTCACCGAGCGCATGGAGGCCACCGACCGGCTCTTGGCGAGCGAGGCGCACTCTCGGCGCATCATCGAAACGACGAACGAGGGCATCTGGCAGGTCGACAGTGAAACCCGCACCACGTTCATGAACGCGCGCATGGCGAGCATGCTCGGCTACACGGTCAAGGAGGCGATGGCGCGACCGGTGAGGAGCTTCGTGTACCCGCACGACGTGCAACCAGAGGGCGGCCTGAAGCTGGCCGAGATGTTCGGCAAAGGACGCGCCCGCGAGGTGCGCTACCTGCATCGCGATGGATCGTTGGTCTGGACACGCACCGATTCAGTACCGATCTACGACGCCGAAGGAAGGCTCGAGGGGGCGTTCGCGCTGGTGCTGGACATCACCGGGCAGCACGAGGCGGAAGGGGCGCGGGTCGCGGCCGAAGCGGCGCTGAAGAAGAGCGATCTCCAGCTGAGGCAAGCCCAGAAGATGGAAGCTGTCGGGCGCCTGGCGGGTGGCGTGGCCCACGACTTCAACAATCTGCTGTCGGTCATCTTGAGCTACAGCACCATGCTGCTCGAGGACTGCGCGCCTGACAATCCGATGCGTGCCGATCTCTTCGAGATCTGCCAGGCGGGACGGCGCGCGGCGGACCTCACCGGCCAGTTGCTCGCCTTCAGCCACCAGCGGGTCATGGAGCCTGAGATCGTCGATCTCAACAAGGTCGTCATTGGCATGGAGCGCATGAGTAGCCGGATCCTGGGCGAGGACATTGAGCTCCTTTCGCTACCAGCGCTGAACCTTGGAAAGGTGCGCGTCGATCCGGGCGCCATCGAGCAAGTCATCATGAACCTCGTCGTCAACGCACGGGACGCGATGCCGGCCGGGGGACAGCTTGTCCTCGAAACGCAAAATGTCTATCTGGACGAAACGTTCGCCGAGTCTCACCTCGGCGTTGTCGCGGGCCCGCATGTGATGTTGGCCGCCACCGACACCGGACACGGCATGGAGCCGGCGGTGCGCGATCGGATCTTCGAGCCGTTCTTCACGACCAAGGAGAAGGGCAAGGGCACGGGCCTCGGGCTCTCGACCGTCTTTGGCATCGTGCAACAAAGCAGCGGCACGATCTGGGTCTATAGCGAGCCCGGTCGCGGCACGACCTTCAAAGTGTACCTGCCCGAAGCGGACAAGGGCATGACGCTGAGGCGCGCACGCCCGAACGTGGCGATGGCGTCGCTGCAAGGGAGCGAGACGGTGCTACTGGTCGAGGACGAGGAGCAGGTGCGGGTGGTCGTGCGCGGGGTTTTGCGACGCTATGGCTACACGGTGTTGGACACCGGCGAGCCCAGCGACGCGCTCGCGTTGGCAAGCGCGCACGAGGGAGATATCGCGTTGCTGCTGACGGATGTCGTCATGCCGGACATGAGCGGACCCGAGCTCGCGAGTCGTCTGAGGTTGCAACGGCCAACGCTTCGGGTGCTGTGTATGTCGGGCTACACCGACGACGCGGTCGTGCGACACGGCCTGGTGGACGCAGGTATGGCGTTTATGCAGAAGCCAATTGTGCCGGATACACTGGCGCGGAAGATTCGTGAGGTCCTTGCGGGCTGAGAGTGATGGCTGGGTGGACCAACGGCAAGCGCAGCTCGAAGGTGGTGCCGTGCCCGGGCTCGGTCTGGAACGATAAGCGCCCTGCATGCTTGTCGACCACCACGCGCCGGGCAATAGCGAGCCCCTGACCGGTGCCGCGGCCGACCTCCTTGGTCGTGAAGAACGGATCGAAGATGCGCTGTTGGATCGCCTCCGGGATACCGCCGCCGGTGTCGCTGATGCGCACGACGACGTCGCCGTTGTCGGTCGCGGTGGTGATCGTGATGCGACCGCGCACGCCGGCGGCCTCGGGGTGATCGGCGATCGCGTGGGCGGCATTGACGATGATATTGAGGAAGGCCTGGTTGAGCTCGCCGATGTGGCACATCACAAGTGGCAGCTCGCCGAAGTCGGTGACCGCGTCGGCGACGAACTTGTACTCATTGGTGGCGATGGTGAGCGTCGCCGCGAGCGCGGCGTTGATGTCGGCCGAGGCCTTCTCGCGACGCTCCGGGTGGGCGTACTCCTTCATAGCGTGCACGATCGCTGCGACCCGTCCGAGGCCTTCGAGCGAGCGGGCGATGGCTTTGGGAACGTTGACAAGCAGGTAGTCGAGATCTGCTTCGGCCGCGGCGTGCTCGTGCGCATCCACCGCGGCACCGAGACCACAGGCCCGCATCTCGCCATGCAATGCCCGTTGGCCCGTGACGATCGACACCAGATCTTTCATGGCGTCGCCTACGAAGTGCACGCTGTCACTCACGAATTGGATGGGGGTATTGATCTCGTGCGCGACACCAGCGGCAAGGCGACCGACCGACTCGAGCTTCTGGTGCTGACGGAGGTCCATCTCCATCCTCCGCTGTTCGGTCACGTCGAACATGAAGCCCATCACCGCGCGCTTCGGACCCTCGCCCGAGACGCTCATCAACGAGCGGACAGAGATATTGCGGCCGTCGCTACGGTGGAAGGTGAATTCTATCTGGCCGTCCTCGCCGGTGGCACAGGTGTGACTCACCGCTGCCCAAGCCATCGCGCTCTCGGCCGGGGTGGTGTGAGCGGCCCAGAAGCCGTTGTCGAAGAACGCGGCGTGCTCGGCGGCGAAGACCGCGTCGGCCTGCGGCCCGATGTAGACAAGGCGCTGGCCGATGCAATCGACCTGCCACGGAATAGCGTCCGTCGATTCGAGCAGATAGCGGAACTGCTCGCGACTCGCGGCGAGCTGGCTCGTTCGCTCGGCGACCTTGCGTTCGACAACGCCCACCATGACTTGGAATGCACGAGCCATTTGACCGAGTTCGTCGCGCGAGGTGTCAGAAAGCGGGGCGTCGGAGAGGTCACCAGCCGCGACCTGCTCGGCCCGCACTTTGACCCGTTGAAGGCGACGCGCGAACGAGCTGCCGACGATCCAGGCGGCGATACAACCAAGCGCGAACATGGCGAGCCCGAGGTAGCTGGCGACGTCGCTGAGGCGTTCACTCGCGGCCATGAATCGTGCCTTGGAATAGCCGAAGACCAGTGTGCCACGTGGGCCTTCGGGGCTGGCGATCGGCGCCACGACGCGGATTGCCGCTGGCGAATCCTGGACGTGCAGGCGCATGCCAGTCGTAGCGGCTTGTGGCGGATTGGGGTCCGTGCCGAGGATGTAGATGGGACGCCCGCTCGCGCGGTAGAGCGCCAGGTAGGTGACGTCCTCATCGGAGGACGCGCTCGCGAAAGCCTCGCGCGCGGTCTGGACATCATCGAAGGCGACGGCTGGCTCGAGCTGGTCGCCGAGCATCTGGCCGAGTGACAGGGCCTTGCTCGCGATCATCTCGTCGAGCATCCGGTGCTCGGTCTTGGAGTAGTAGATGACCAGGATGAGCACCGGTATCGCGACCGCGCCCGAGATCAACATGAAGAGCTTCAAGCGGATGGGCACCACGCGGGAGCTCGAACGTTCGAATAGCCGCGCAAACCAGGCGGTGGCGCTCATGTCAGCCGCCTTCCGCTGCGACGGCTGGCATCACCTGCGGCACGATGTGGAAGGCCTCGACGCGGATGCGGGTGGAGGCCATCTCGGAAGGATCGAGGATCGGTACGAGCGCCTGCTGGGCGGCATCGTGGGCGCGCCCGTCCCAGAACAAAGCGAAGTGTTCCGAAGTGTTGTAGACGGTCGGTGGGTTGCGACGGCCGAGACGGCCGCCGTCGCCGAGCGACGTGGGGCGACCCTCGACGCCATAGGCGGCGAGCTCGTGGCAGCTATTGCAGCTGATAGCGCCATCGTTTGAGATGCGCGGGTCGAACCACAATTGACGACCAAGGGACACCTGCTCCGGTGAGGGCGGCGGCGCGCTATCAGCTTCGTTTGCGACGCGTCGAAAGCGGCGCAGAAGCCGCGGATTAATCGCTTCGCGCGGTTTCGAGTCATCATCGGCGACGGGCGTGCGGCCGTCGGTCGCATCGAGCAATGACGCGAGCGTAGGTGACGAAGGTAAAGCGGAGGGGCTTGCAGCCGCGCCGCAGGCAAACAACGCGACGGGTAGCGCGAGCAGCAGCCTGTCAATGTGTTGGCGACATGCGCTCGAAGTAGGACCGAGGCTGGCGGGAAATCTCATGGGGCGGGTCCTCGGCGTGCCAGAGGGAGCGAAGCAGATGGTTCAATCAGGCGCTGATTAGCGAGCTGGATGGGAGCGGGAGGTCGCGAGCGTCCGGGATGATCACGCGCCAGGTCGCCTTGTGGATCGTCTCGCGGGAGAAGTTGCGAACACGCTCGAGGAAGCGTTCGGTGATCTCGTAGCCGCGGGCGACGAGCAGCGCGCCGCTCCGCGTCTTGACGTCCTCGGCGACGACCATGCCCGCCCGCAACTGGATGACGGAAAGCTCGCGCACTTGCGCCACGTTCGATTTACCGCGGATTGCGGCCAACGCGTCGAGCATCTCCCGGTCGTAGACGCCGACGCGTCCGCGCAGGGTTTCGACCGCCTCGCCCTGGGTGGCCTTGCCGGCCGCGTCGAGCGCGTCGAAGTCCACCGCGAGGCGGAGGAGCTGGGCGCCGATTGCCACGACGCGCCGCCTCGGATCGGTCTGGACCGCCGGGTCGGGACGGTTGATTTTCGAGTAGGTCTTGAGGATCTCGCGCACGTCGTCGAGGCGCGGGATATTGCCGAGCAGCTCTTCCGTCTGCGCTGGCAGGCGGCTCACGAGCTTCTGCTCGTCCGGGGTCAACGTGGCGCCGTAATAGACCTTCTCGGCGAGCTCGGGCGGCAGGGTGACGAAGCCGAGCTGCGAGAGCATCGCGGCCTCGTCGACCTGCCAGTGGTCGTGGATTTCGAGGCGATCGGCGAGCTCGGTGACGAGCTGCTTGATGCGGGTCGCGCGGCCAAAGGAGATAGGGCTCACCAGCGCGAGCACGTCGGTGAGCGCCTTGATGCTGCCATGCAGCGTCTGCGCGAGCAGCACCCGCTCCGAGAGGATGAGGTTGTGCTGCTCGACCGCGGCCGATACCGCGGCAAAGAGGGTCGGCGGCGAGCAAGGCTTGGTGAGGAACCGGAAGATCTGGCCCTCGTTGACGACGGCTATCGCGGAGCTCATGTCGGCGTAACCCGTGAGCAAGATGCGCACCGCGTTCGGTGCGACCTGGCGCGAGCGGGCGAGGAACGCCGCGCCGTCCATGCCGGGCATGCGCATGTCCGAGACGATGACGGCGACGTCGGGATCGCCTTCGAGGAGCGTCAGCGCGGCGGCGCCGCTGGTCGCCTTCGAGAGGTCGTAGTGGCGTCGCAGATTCAGTTCGAGCCCGTCGAGGACCTGGGGCTCGTCGTCGACACAGAGGACGCGCGGCTTGGTCTTTGGCAGCATGTCACACCTCTCCAGTGGCGCGGCGGCGCTCGACTTCCGCGAGCTCTCGCCAGTGTGGGAGCTCGGGTCCCAACGACGAGTCGGCGACGTATTCGACGTTGAGGCGGCCACCGCAGGTCGGGTCGTCCGTCCCCGCGCGGCCGACATGGGCGAGGGCCGAGGCCGCGTGCACGGCAACGAGCACGTCGCTCGGGGCGGCGGCTTCGGGGCGATGGTGATTGGCGACCACCTCGACGAGGCTCAGTGGCAAACCCCAGAGGGCCATGAGGTAGGCGCCCGCCTCGGCATGGGTGACGCCGAGCAGCTCCGTCTCGACAACGTGGTCGAAGCGCCCTGTCTCGGCGCGTACACGCAGCACCTCGGCGAAACGTTCGGGCATCGTCACGGCGAAGACAAGCTTGCCGACGTCGTGCAGCAGGGCCGCGGTGTAGGCCTCGCTCTTGAGCTTCTTGTCGGGCAGGAGGCGCTGCGCGATGCGCGCGGTGAGGAGCGCGTGCCGCTGGCTGCGCTCGAGCGAGAAGCCGGGGATCGGGAGGAACTTCGGCTGCTCGAACACCGGGGCGCTGAGCGCCAGGTCCTTGGACAGCTCGGTGCCGAGATAGGAGACGGCCTCCCAGAGGCAAGTCTGACGACGGGCGAGCCCGAAGAACGACGAGTTCACGAGCTGGAGCACCTTGGCTGCCATGGCCGGGTCCTGCTCGACGATCGACGCGAACTCGGCGAGACCGACGTCCGAACGCGCGGCCGCCTGGGTGAGGTCCGCGCAGAGCTGCGCCGCGGAGGGGAGCCGCTCGATGGTGCCGATGGCGGTGCGGATCTGGTCGTCCTGCAGCAGCGTCCGGAGGGCACAGGCTCGCTCTACGACGTCGCGCAGCACTTCGGTGTCGCAGGGCTTACTCAGGAACTGGTGCGCGACCGGTAGCGCGTTGAAGACAGCCTCACGCTCGGCGTGGCCGGACAGGATGATGCGCACAATGCCCGGCTGATTCGCCTTCGCGCTGCGCAGCAGCGTGACGCCGTCGATGCCCGGCATCCGCATGTCGGAGACAACGACGTCGAAGCGCTCGACGGCGAGAAGATCCAGCGCCGCCTGTCCGCCCAGCGCGAAGACCATGTCCCAGTGTTTGCGCTGACGGCGCAGCATGTCCCGGAGACCGCCGAGCACCAAGGGCTCATCATCGACGAAGAGAATCCGCTTCATTGTTGCTCCAGCCGGGGCGCCAGCTTGCCTTGCATGGGCAGCCGGATGATGAAGGTCGTGCCCTCGCCGAGCGCGCTCGCGAAGGTGAGGTCGCCACCATGCTTGGTCTTCACGACCGCCCATGCCTGTGCCAACCCCTGTCCCGAGCCACGGCCGACCTCCTTGGTGGTGAAGAACGGTTCGAAGATGCGATGCGCAATCGCATCTGGGATACCAGCTCCAGTGTCCGCGACGGAGACGAGTACGTGCTCGCCCTCCTGCCAGGTGCTGATGTGAATGCGACCCCGCATATCGGTACCCTTCACGATGTCGCCGATCGCGTGCGCCGCATTGACGACGAGGTTCAGAACGACCTGGTTGATATCGTTGACATGGCAGACGACGAACGGGATGTCGCCGAAGCTGGTCTCGAGATCGGCCACGTACTTGTATTCGCTGCGGGCGATGATCAGCGTGTTCTGGATGGCGCGATTGAGGTCGGTCGAGGCCATCTCGTCCGAGGCGGGGTGCGAGTACTCTTTGAGTGAGCGCACGATGGTGCTGACGCGGTCGAGGCCGTCGAGGCAACGTTCGAGCGCCTTGGGCACATTCTCGACGAGGTAGGGGACGTCGGCGTTGGCCTCACGTTCGGCGACGACCGCGATCGCGTCGTGCAACTGGCTGGCGGGGGCGCCGATGGCGGCGAGATCGCGCACACGCCGAAGCGCGTGGAGTAGGCCTGTGGCCTCGTCCGCCGCGTCGCGGAGGAAGTGCACGCTGTCGTTGACGAATTGGATCGGGGTGTTGATCTCGTGGGCGACGCCAGCCGCCAGGGTGCCGACCACGGCGAGGCGCTGGGTGGCGATGAATTCGGCCTGGGCGCGCTTGAGCTCGGTGACGTCGTAGCATAGGAGAACGCAGCCGACGGTCTTGTCATCCTCACGCATCGGGCTCGTGTGGGTCGAGAGGAAGCGCTTCTGCCCGTCGGGTAAGCTGATCACCGTCTCGTACGTCTCGGAAACGCCGGTCGCCATCACGCGCTCGCGGCGCTGGCGCTGGGGCTGCCGATCTTCGGGAGGCATGTACAGGAGCGAGTCGGAACCGATGACCTCCTCCATCGTGTACTCGGGCATCACGCGGTTCATGAAGCGGATGATGCCGTGCTCGTCGACGACGATGATGAAGGCCGGGATGCACTGCATGATCGAGTCGAGGGTGCCGCGGATCCGGCGCTGCTCGGCCTCGGCGCTGGCGGCCCGGAGTTCGGTGCGCTCCTGCAGTGCCTGTGCGCCAAGGCGGGTTCCCGAGGTCATGAGCAGCTCGAGCAGCGCCTGATCGGGTTCCGTCTGGACGCGACTGTACAGCTCGATGACGGCGAACACGTCGCCGCCCGCGACGAGTGGGATGGCGAGAGCGGTACGCAACGCCGAGGTCGTGGCCGCTGGCGAACGGGCCCAGCGGGTGTCATTGCGAAGGTCACAGACCCATTCGGGGGAGCGGGTCTGCCAGACCGTGCCCGGCAGTCCCTCCCCGAATTCCAGCTCAGCGTTGCGTGTGAACTGTTCGAACTGGGCGACATCGAACCCGGGACGCGCCCACCCGTCGACGCAGCGGAGGCGCTCGTTGTCGTCGGGAAACCAGACGGCGGCGAAGTCGTACTCGAGGCGATCGCAGATCGAGCGCACGAAGCGGCTACACGCTTCGAGCAACGGAACGCGCTCGACCAGCGCCTGCGCCGCGACCGCCTGGATGCATAAGCGGGCTTCGGCGATGTGTTGGTCGGTGATGTTTGTGTACATCACGACCACGGCGTCATCGACGGCAACGCGCCGTACGTCGAGCCGGAACCAGCGCGCTTCGATGGCGGAGTGACATGGGTCCACGCGCGTGTACGACTCGCGTGTGCCGGCCAGGATCTCCCCGACGGCAGCCGCGACAGCGCGGGCATCCGGGCCGGAACTCGACGCGATGGCACAGAAGTCGAGGCCGACGCCCTCGATCGTCTCGGCGTTCGCTCCGTTGGAGCACGCGAACTTGCGCCAGGCGGCATTGACGTGGGTAACACGGCCAGCCATGTCGAGGCGCACCACTGTGATCGGTGCACAGTCGAGCTGCCCCTGGATGCGCAGCAGCTCGGCATAGTCGCTAGGCATCTCGATCGCGGGCCGCGAAATGCGGCCGTTGGCTGGGCGCGAAACGGGAGTCGGCGCCCCCGGCTCGGCGCCGAGATTGAACGCCGCGGCGAGGCGACCGGGGCGCGCAAAGAGAAAGCCCTGCATCAGGTCGTAGCCGATACCGAGGAGCGCGTCGCGTTCGCCAGCGGTCTCGACACCTTCGGCGACGACGCTCATGCCAAGCTCGTTGCATAGGGTTAGCGCGCTCGCGACCATCTTCAGCTTGGTCGGGTCGCTGTCGACTCCGCGCACGAGCCCCATGTCTATCTTGACGATGTCAGGGCGCAACTGGACGAGCGAACCGAGGCCACCATAGCCGCTGCCGAAGTCATCGACCGCGAGGCGGAAGCCGAGACTGCGCAGTGCGGCGGCGTGGCCGGCGACATCACCGAAGCCGCTGAGTGACTCGCGCTCGGTCACTTCCAAGACGACCCTGGACGCGAATGCAGAAAGAGGTGCCGTGGAGGAGAACAGGTCCGGGTCGCGCAGGTCGTTCGGGTGGAGATTCACGAACATGTCCAGCTCGTGCGGCAGGCTGCGCAGGGCTTCTGAGACACTGCGCCGGACGAGGCGACCGACCTCGTGGAGACGGCCGAGGGCCTCGGCTGCGGCGAAGATCTGACCGGGGCTCGTGAACGACGGCTCGTGCGTGCGGATGAGAGCCTCATAGGCGATGACGCTGAGGGTGGACCAACTGACGATCGGCTGATAGGCCATGTAGACGGTGGCGAGCGCGCGGTCGAGCTGATGCGACAGCTCGGCGTGCTTGGACTTCTCGCGGGTGGCCTGGTGGTAGACCTCAAGCGCGGCCGAGCGCACACATGCGCGGCGGCGCAGAGCCACCCCTTCCTCGGCGGCGCGACACAGGAGCTGGGGCTCGACCGGCTTCACGAGGTAGCGCTGAGCGCCATTCTCGAGCGCGCCGAGCGCGGTCGACAGCTCGCTACGCCCGGTCATGAGCACCACTGGCAGATCGCGGTCGAAAGCACGTACTTCACGGAGAACGTCGAGGCCGCTCGCCGTGGGCATCGAGATGTCGCTAATGACAACGTCGAATTCTTTGCAGGCGATGTGGGAACGGACATCGACACCGTTGCCGAGGGTCTCGACCTCGAAGCCGCCACGCTGGAGCACCCTCTGATAGGCGACGAGCAGTGCCGGTTCGTCGTCCACGAGCAGGACCCGGCCTCTAGAAGCGGGAGGGACTGCGATTGTCTCAGGCATACGGGAGCACCTCGTGAAGAAACCCAGCCGCGCACGCCGGGGCCATGTCAACGGCACGAACAAGTATGTGCGACAGAGCTTTGCCTTGACCGCGATGGTAGACCCCACGTTCCTTAAGATGCGGCCGATAAGCGGGCAGCGAGGTCGTTCTGTAACTCGGACACCGAGCACTCGGCCTTGGCAGGGGCGGAGCAAGGCACGGCGGCTATGGGTCATTGCGCGCGACCTGGACGAGCCCCACTCGGTTACCGGCGCCAACGCGAACTGCGCCCACGTTTAAGGCGCCCAGTTAAGGGCACGTTGGCTGATGGAGCGGCGTCGCGGAGTGTCGGGACGTATCCGACTCGATCAAAGGTGCGCGAGTGCTTCGGAATACCTCCAGAGAAGCGAGCCCGAGAGGAGCCTCTGGCGAGGTGTCGCTCGAGCCGCTGCGCTTCGACGTACCCGAAGAGGGAGCGCGGACCAAGCTGCCGGATCCGACACGGCCAGCTCCGCTACCTCCGCCGACACCCCCACCCGAAGCGTGGATCCCGCCGCCGCTGCCGCGCGCGGAAGATGGCTCGCGCCCGCTCGTGACTGGCACCATTTGGGACGGGCGCTATCGTATCGAACGAACGCTCGGCGAGGGCGGCATGGGCAGCGTGCTGCTCGCCGCGGACCTTGCCAATCAGGAGCAGCCAATCGCGCTGAAGGTGCTGCGGCCGCACTTTCGCGAAGTCGCGACGCCGAATTTCCTGCGTGAGTATTCGATCCAGAGGCTCTTGCGACATCCGGCGATTCCCCGCGCACTGGCGCTGGGCTTCGACCTGCACGAAGGCAAGGAGGTCCCGTACTTCACGATGCCGTTCGTCGCTGGTGAGTCGCTCGCATCGATCATAATGACCCGCCAGCCGTTGAGCTCGGCTTGGCGCTGGACGATAGAGATCCTGGAGGCGCTCGACGCGATCCATCGCGCTGGCTATCTGCATCGCGACGTGAAGCCGGGCAACATCCTCGTCGACGTGAACGCGGTCGCAGGGCCTCAAGCACGCCTCATCGACTTTGGAATCACGACGACGCTGGCGGCTGAGCCGGAGTACTTCTTTACCGGCACGCCGGCCTACTGCGCACCCGAGAGCATCGAGGGCGGCTGCCATGACGTGCGCTCGGATCTCTATGCAGTCGGTCTCGTGCTCTTCGAGCTGATCGAGGGCGAGCCGCCATGGGATAGCATCGACATCGACGAGCTGCTGCAGCTACGCCGCGCTGGGCGGCCGGCGACGGTAACGCATCGACAGTGTCCCGAGGCGATGCGAAAGCTGGTCGACGAGCTGCTCGATCCCGACCTCGCGGGACGGCCACCTTCGGCGGCGGCGGTGGTCGAACGCATGAAGGAGGCGCTCGGGATCTCCGAGCCACTCGGCAGCGTCACCGCCTTCCGCCAGCGCATGGAGGGCCTACCCGTTCCGTCGCCTTCGTACATCGCGGCGCTGGCGGCCGAAGGTGAGGTCGTGCTGGTGCACGTGCCAGACGGGCACGACGGGGCACAGCTACTGGATGAGATCGGAGACCGCGGGGCGCTGCGCGGCGTGCGTGCCGTGCACGTGCGACTCGAGGGGCGACCGGGCCCGCCGCTGCACGAGCTCGAAGGGGCGCTCGACGTCTTCCGGAGGCTGCGCGCGGACGAAAGCAATGCGGAGATCTATCGTGGGCTCGCGGGCGCAGCGACGATGCTCACGCGTATGCATCGGCCGACGCTGCTCGTCATCGATGGGCTCGAGCACGCGGACGAGGCGATCGTCGCGGTTCTACGGCATGCGTTCCTCGGCGCGCGCAACGCTCACCTGACGGTCATCGCGACCCTCTCGGACGAAGCGTCGCCGCGGGCCGGGCGGGCATTGGCAGCGTTCCAGGCCGAGAGCTTCGTCACGCACCTGCGGCTCGAGCACCTGACCCGCGAGGAGTCGTATGTCTACCTGACCGAGGCGGTCGGTGCGGGCGTACTCGCGAGCGAGGTGGTCGATTCGCTGCACGACCAGACCGGCGGGCGACCCAAGGAGATCCAGCACCTGCTCGAGGTAGCGCTCGAAGACGGCGTGCTGATCCGGCGCGCGGCCGGCTTCGAGTGGCTCGAGCTGCCGCCCGAGCACGCAGTCACGCGCGAGGACCTCGTACCGTCCTCGGACGACTTCGACACCGTATTGCGCGATCGGCTGGCACTCCTGCACTCGCCCTACCCGATCGAGGCGGTGCAGAGCTACCTCGGCAGCGTGGAGACCTATCGGCAGTTGATAGAGGCCGGTCTCATCATAGAGACGGACACTTCGGCCACCTGCCTGCGCGGCGCCGAATACGGCGAACGTTATGCTGCGCTCCCACCCGAACGGCGTCATGAGCTGCACCGGCAGATGGCGCTGGCGCTGGGCACGCTGCCGCCTTATCTCGCGACGCCAGCGCAGGCGGCCGAACAGCTCCTGCTCGCGGGCCGCCCGGCCGCCGCGGCGCCATACCTCGTACTGGCGGCGCGCGCGGCACACGAGGCAGGCAACAAAGCGGTAGCCAGCGCGCAGCTCGCCCGGGCGATCGACCTCGTGCGCGCCGATCGGACCGATGACCCGGACCTCGCGAGCTGGAAGATCGACGTCTTCGGTGCGGTGCTCGACGAGGCTCGCACCAGTGACGATGCTGCAGAGGTGATCGCGGCCGCTGATCAGCTGTTGCTGGTGGCAGTCCGGGGCCGCCATCTGGCATCTATAGAGCGGGCGCTGGCGGCAAAGATCGACGAAGCCCAGGAGGCTTGGGACGTCGTGAGCGCGACGGCCGCAGTGGATGAGCTTCTGCGCTGGCAGCGGCGCTGTGGGGCACCCGAGGTCAGCATTCTCAGGACGTGGACCGAAGGACTCGAGCTGGCGCTCCAGGGCGACATCGGAGAGGTGCTGCGACTCACTCACAATGCGCTCACGGGCGCTCCTCCCGAGGCTCGCACGTCGATTGGGCGCTGGGCCCGACGCAAGTTGCTGGCACTGCAGGCCGAGGTCGCCGTGCGTGGGGGTGTAGCGCGCGCTGCGCTGTCAGCGTTGACCCTTTACGAAGAGGATTTCGCGGGCGATGAAGCGACCCTACTACCGTATGGACGGCCATACGCAGGCGCGATGAACGCGGCGGTGTGGCGCAGTACGTGGTTGCGACGCACAAACGATTTCACGGGTGCGCGCGCCGCGTTGGCGTCGTGGCAATCAGCGCTGCCAGCGCCCCCCGCCCCGCCGCCTGAAGGTGCTGACGAACCGTTGGCGGAAGCGCCGGCGAAGGTGGTCAAGGCGGCTCGGCGCGCGGTGTTCGACCTCGCAAGGGCCGAATGTGAGCTCGCACTCGGTCGCTGTGACCAGGCTGTAGTCCACGCCGGCCGTGCCTTGGAGCGTGCGCGCGGCGAGGGAAATCGGGTCGTCGCGTTCTCGGCCGAAGGGGTGCTGGCGGATGCGGGCGCGCGCAGCGGCGATGCCGCGGGCCAGCTCGGGAGGCTGCAGCGTCTTCTAGCGGCGCCGCCGCTGCAGATGCAACCGCAGGCGTTGGTCGAGGTGAAGCTACGCTGGCTGGCCGCTCGGCTGCAGCTCGGCGAAGCCGACTCGCTCATCGCCGATGCGCTGGCGGTGGCGCGCGAAGCGCTGCGTTGCAAAGATGCGGGGGCCATGGCGCGCGCGGCCTTCGTCGCGGCGCGGGCCGAGCTGCGCGCGAATCTGCCGGTCGATGCGCTGCGACATGCGGACTGGGTGCTGGCAATCGATCGGCAACACGCTATCGGCGGACCGCCGCGCCACGCGACCGAGTGGCTGCTCGCGTCGGCGCACTACCAACTCAAGTGGTTCAAGACTGCCAGTCAGCTCTCGGGCCGGGCGATGGAGTCGCTGCGTACGGTTGCGCACACCCATGTCGGGGCCGACGATCGCGATCAATGGCTACGCAACGGCGACAACCTGCTTATCGGGATTCAGCGGTAGCGGACGTGTGGCTTCAGCAAAACGCTGCGTAGGCAGTTCTGCGGTGGCTCGCGGTGGCGGTCCGGAGCGCCAGGTAGGCCTCGGTCGGGAGGAGGCCTGGGCCACCACCGAGAGGCGCGCTCACAGGCGCCGCGATCACGGGTTCGTCGTAGGCAGGCACCACATGCAGCGGCAATCGCTGTTGGCTCGGCTGCGGATGCGGCGGCGGCACGAGCTTCTGGCGCAGCGCGAACTGGCCGATGACGATGAGCTCGGTCGCGTGGTCGTTCTGCTCGCGTGCGGGCCGGTAGGCGACGGCGGCGCGATGGTTCAGGAGAGCTGGCAGACGGTCGCTGTTCACGGGTCAGGTGATCAGGCCAAACTGCCGAGCGCGCCAATTTTCTGGCTACGGAACATGCCGCTCGCGGCGGGCGCGATAGACCTTGGCCAGGACCTGGGCGACGGCCTGGAAGAAGTTCGGCGGGACGGCCTTGCCGATCTTGACGGTCGCGTAGAGGGCGCGCGCGAGGGCACGCTGCTCGATGATCGGCACGCTGTTGTCGCGCGCGATCTTGCGGATCATCGCGGCGAGCTCGTCGGCCCCCTTGGCGACGACCATCGGCGACTTGTCCTTGCCGGCGCGATAGCGGAGCGCCACCGCGACATGGGTCGGGTTGGTCAGTACGACGTCCGCGCGCGGCACTTCCTGGATGATACGGTTGAGCAGCAGCTCGCGATGGCGCTGGCGTCGGCGGTGCTTGATCTCGGGCTTGCCTTCCTCCTCCTCGTTCTCCTTTCTGACCTCTTCCTTGGTCATCTTCATCTCGCCCGAGAGCTTCTTGCGTTGCCAGATGAAGTCGACGGCGGCGACCATCGCGAACAGGGCGACGGTCGTCGTGAGCAGGCCCCCGAGCGTGCTCACGAGGGTGGACGTCGCGGCTTCGAGGGAGCCAAGGCCGAGGGCCGTGATCTCGGGCATGCGTGAAGTGAGGACCATCGTCACTGCCATCGCTGCGAGTCCGAGCTTGGCGATCGTCAACCCCGACTTGACGAAGAAGTTTTTGGGCGAGAACAGCTCGCCAAGCCGTGAGAACGGATTGAGACGATTCCACTTCGGGGCAGCGCTCGACAGGTTGAAGAGCATGCCGGTCTGCGCGATGTAGGCGACGACTGTCGCAACGATGAGGATGCCCGACAGGATGATCGTCGGCATCAGCAGTGCATGCAGGTGCTGCATGAACACCGCGCCGAATTCCAGGCCACGGCCGCCGCCGTCGCCCGCATGCTCGATGGCCCATACGAGCGAAGTGGAGATGCCCGCGATGAGCGCGTTGCCGACGACCAGGAACGCCACGATGACGCCCGCGAGCTCGACCGCGCCGGCGACATCCTTGGAGACCGCGACGCGCCCCTTTTCACGGAACTCGCGGCGTCGTTTCGGACTCGGGTCGAACTGCCGTTCGTCTTTGGTGGGCTCTTCCGACATCAGCGACCGCCGGCCAGCGTCGACATGCGCTCGGGCAGCGCCTCGAGCTCGTGCCCGAGGAAGATCACCAAGGCATCACCTTGAAGCGCCAACGCCAGGAAGCCACCCGTCAAGAGGATGCCGATGCCGATGTTGAAGAGGTTCATCGACGGCACGACGCGCATGACGAAGCCCATCGCGACGTTCAGGACGAGCGACACGACGACGACCGGCGCCGCCAGAAGAACGGCCGTTTCGACCACGTGTTGGGTCGCGCTCGCGAGCGACTCGAGCGATGGGATGACGATCTCGGTCAGCCCGACCGGGTAATGTGCGAAGTGCTCGAACAGCGCGCCGACGACCACCAGGTGACCGCCGAGCGAGAAGAACAGGAGCGACGCGACAAGCGCGAACAAGCGGCCCATCGCCAGCGGCATCTCGCCAGCACTCTGGTCGAAGAACGTCGAGAGCGACAGGCCCATCGAGAGACCGACCAGGTCGCCTGCCATCTGCACGGTCGCGTTGACGAGCCGCACCGCGAAGCCGAGCGCCGCGCCGAGCAGGACCTCGCGCGTCAGGTGATAGAACAAGGTGCCGATGTGGTCGGGAACCGGCACCGTGACGAGGCCCAGGCCGGCATCGATGGCGATGGTGATGGCGATCGCCAGCGCGATGCGCGAGCGCATCGGCATGTAGCCGGGGCCGAGCTCGGGCATCATCAGGAGGCATGTGACGAGGCGCAAAAAGATGAGCGCGCCTCCGTAGATGGCGGGCGCACCGAGGTCCAGCAGCGGCGCGAGGTCGCCCACTCAGACGTGGCTCCGGCGGTTCAACAGTCTCACCTGAGCGAGCGCACGCGCTCGGAGGGTGAGAGCACGTCGGACAGGCGCATGCCGAACTTGTCGTTGACGATGACCGCTTCGCCGCGCGCGATCAGCTGCCCGTTGACGCGCAGGTCGAGCGGTTCGCCGGCGAGCTTGTCGAGCTCGATGACCGACCCCTTCGCGAGGTGGAGGAGGTCGGCGATGCGCATCTTGCTGCGGCCGAGCTCGACCGTGACCTGCAGTGGCACATCTAGGAGGAACTCGACCGAACGGGCCCCGCCGCGACGGGCGCCGGGATCGTCGAGGTTGAGGTCGTCAGGGCTCTGTGGATTCGCCATCGTCTTCTCCTTGGGTCGAGGACGCTTCGCCGATGAACTCCTCGATGCGCACCGCGACATTGCCGTGCTGCATCGTCGGAAAGCCGCGCATCTTGGGCTCACCCTCGATTTGAATCGTGAGTGGCTGATCCGGGTCGGCATCGAGACGCACCACGTCACCGGGTGCCAGCGACAGGAGGCGTTCGAGCGTCATCTCGGCACTGCCGAGGATCGCCGCGAGATTCACCACGACTGGACCAAGGTGCGCGCGCATCAAATCGACGCTGCCGGCCTCGGCGCGGATGGGCGCGTTGGGGGGTGCCGTGCGCGAGAGCGCGGCGTCGTATTGAGCGAGAAAGCTCGTTGGGAGTGACAGGTGGATGGCGCCGACGACCGCGCCCCACTCGACGCGCACGACCAGCTCGGCCATCGGCTCGCTCGGCTCGAATATGGCGGCGTGGCGGGGGTCGGTCGCGACGCGCGTCAGCTCGAGTTTGACCACCGCGAACTCCTGGCACGCGGTCGCCAACGCGCGCGACATGATCGCCATGACGTGGCGCAGGACGCCCTTCTCGGCGAGCGTCAGGCCGCGCGCGACGAGGTCTCCGTGCAGCGCCATGAGGCCACCTTCACCGCCCATGAGGAGGTCGATGAAGTGCATCGCGAGCTCGGGCTCCATCGAGATCACGACCGAGCAACCGACCCCTTCGAGGTTCGCGATGAGGATCACTGTCGGGACGGTGAGGCGGGCATAGATATCGGCGAACTTGTAGTAGCCGACACGCTCGGGGATGATGTTCCCCTCGCTGCCGACCGCGCGCCGGAACTCGTTGGCGAGCTCGCTGGCAAAGCGCTCGTGAACGAGCTGGAGGCCGGGCAGCTCATCGCCGCCACGGCTCGAACCAGCGACGAGATCGAAGCGCAGCACGATCGGATCGGCGCCGCGTGAGCCCTTTGGACCACGCACTGGCTCGTCGTCGGCCGGCAGCCCGAGCTTCAGGAGATCGCTTATCGCGGTCGACTCCTCCTGACTGAGGCGGGCTTCCTGCTCCTGCGGCGTGAGTCGTGGCGGACGTGTGGCCATATTGGACCGGGTGTCGGAGTGGGATCAGTGAGCGACGCGATCGAGCAGGTCGAGCGACAGCTCATCGCTGCGACCGACCTCGGTCGACGCCGGGCGAGCGCGAACACGCGTCGAGGCCGGGTCTTCGCCGCCACCCCACTCGGGCATGCGGCGGAGCTTCTCCACGAGGGTCGTGCGGTTCAGGCCGAGCAGCGTTGCGGCGTGGGCGCGGTTGCCCTTGGCCCGCGTCAGCGCCTGCCGGATGTAGTCGCGCTCGAGCCGCTCGAGTGTCTCCTTGAGCGACATCCCCTCCGCGGGTAGGAGCGGCGGATCGCCCAGCGTGCGGCGCGGCTCAGGGGCAGCGACGCAGCCGTCCTCGCGCACGAGCGCGAGTTGGCGGAGCGTCTCGGCGGCGCGCACGCGTTGTGTGCCAGCGACGTCAGCCAGAGGCGATACGACGGGCTCGAGGCCGGCGAGGTAGGCGCTGTGTGGCTGGCTTGCGGCAGCCTTGATCGGCTCGCGGCGACCGAGCTTGAAGCGCACGTCGTCACGTTCGATGGCGCCCGACTCCTTGCGTACGAGGATACTCTGGATCACGTTCTCGAGTTCGCGCACGTTGCCCGGCCAGTGGTGGCACTGTAGCTCCTGGATGGCGTCCGGCGTGATGTCGTCGATGCGCGACATGTTGCTGCCTGCATGCGCCACGATGAAGTGGCGTGCGAGCGCGGGGATGTCCATCAGGCGATCGCGCAGCGCCGGTAGCTCGATGCGGATGACGTCGAGACGAAAGAAGAGATCTTCGCGCAGCCGGCCGGTCTGGACCGCCTCGAGCACATCGATGTTGGTGGCCGCGACGACTCGCACCTCGGCCGGACGTGGGGTCGAGGTGCCGACCGGCACGAAGACGCGCTCTTGCAGGACGCGCAGCAACTTCACCTGGAAGTCGGGCGGGGTCTCGCCGATCTCGTCGAGGAACAGGGTGCCGCCGGAAGCAGCCTCGAAACGGCCGACGCGATTGCGATCAGCGCCGGTGAACGCACCCCGCACATGCCCGAAGAGCTCGCTCTCGAGCAGGCTCGATGGAATCGCGCCGCAATTGACCGGCACAAACGGACCTTTTCCCCAGGGGGCAAGCTTATGGATGAGGCGGACGATGCCTTCCTTGCCAGTGCCGCTCTCGCCGGTGACGAGGACCGGGGCACGACTCCGGGCGACGCGCTGCAACGAGTCGAGGATCGGCCGGAGCGGCGACGTCGGGCAGTGGATCAAGCGGGGCTGGGTGTCGGGAGCGCTCATTCGGGTCTCATTGGAAGCTCTTTGGAAGTTCTTTGGGAGTTCTTTGGGAGGTCTTTGGGATGCCTGGTTCTCATCGGAAAGGCGACATCCAGCGTCGACGCATACCGAGGGCGGGTCAAATAAAGCGAGAGCGCCAGTGTCTTGACGCCCCTCGGAAGCCGGCGCCAAAGCGCTGGCGATCGACATCCGCGGCAGAGGCGCGTCGATGGCCAACCCGGCTTGGCTTGATCCGTGCACCACGCAACCGCGGAGGACCATGAACGACGTCCGTCACGTAGGAGGGTCGGTGGCGCGGCTCAGCGCCCGGCGGATGACCGCAGGCAACGATGCGCCCGCGGCCCCCGACCTTTACATGGGTAGCGCGAGCCCGGCCATGGCGCAGGTTCTGCAGCAGGTGGGCGATGTGGCCGTCACTGACACGACGGTCCTGCTCACGGGCGAGACCGGCACCGGCAAGGAAGTCGTCGCGCGTCACATCCACGCGCTCTCGACCCGGGCGCGCGCGCCGTTCGTCGCGATCAACTGCGGTGCACTTCCGGCCCAGCTCATCGAGAGCGAGTTCTTCGGTCACGAGCGAGGTGCCTTCTCGGGCGCACTCGATCGACGCATCGGTCACTTCGAGGCGGCACAGGGCGGAACGCTCTTGCTCGACGAGGTGAGCGAAATCCCGCTCACCTTGCAGACGCGCCTCCTACGCGTCCTGCAAGAACGCGAGGTCCAGCGCATCGGGTCGAGCCGGCCACAGCCTATCGATGTGCGCATCATCGCAACGACCAATCGTGATCTGCGATCGATGGTGGCGCGCGGCGAGCTGAGAAAGGACCTCTTCTATCGTCTCAACGTGTTCCCGGTGGCGCTGCCGCCACTGCGCGAGCGCAAGGAGGACATCGCGGCGCTGGCCCAGGCGATCATCGCGCGGCTGGCACCACGCCTGGGCCGGGAGGCGCGCGCTACGCGGCTTGGCGAAGACGCTCTCGCGGCGCTGCACGGGTACGATTTCCCGGGAAATGTGCGCGAGCTCGCCAACCTGATCGAGCGCGCGCTGGTGATGAGCCGTGGCGAAATGATCACTGCCGGCGCGCTCGGCATCGATCCGACCGGCAATGCCGGGCTGATCGATTTGCCTACCTCGGTGCAGCCAGCGCGAGTCCCATCGCCGAGCTCAGAGTTGTCGACACTGCCGCTGCGTGGTGCGTCGTTGGCGCTCGATGAGGCCGAGCGGCGCCTCATCCTCGAGGCGTTGACGGCCTGTCGCGGTAACCGGACGCATGCGTCGCGGCATCTCGGCATCTGCGTTCGTACCCTGCGCAACAAGCTGCGCGCGATGCGCGACAGCGGATTGACGGTGCCCGAGCCACAGGGCCTGTATGCGGTCGCGCAGGAACGGGGGAACTCATGAGCATCGGCAACGATCCCGTCAAACTCTCGCTGCGGGCCGGGCTCGACCTGCGCTGGCAGCGCCACGAGTTGCTTTCGCACAACCTCGCGAACGCCGACACGCCGGGCTTCCGACCGAAGGACCTCGAGTTCGAGGGCGTCCTGCAGTCGGTCGTGACCGGCCAGGGCGGCATGAGCGGCAGCCTGGCGACGACGGGCGGATCGCCCGAGACGGCAAAAATGCGACTCGGGTACGGCGGCATGAGCGAGCGACCGACCGAGGTGCAGGAGGTCGTGCAGCGTCCCGAGGTCGGTGACACGCTTGATGACAATGCTGTCGATACCGATAAAGAAATGGCGCGAGTGGCCGATAACAGCCTGAACTATCAGGCCCAGCTAGAGCTGCTGCGGCGCCGCTATGCGGCCATCCAGCGAGTCATATCGTCGATGTCAGGGGTATGAAGCACATGGCAATCGAGAGGTCCGCATGTCGATAGTGAAGGGGTTCGACATTCTCGGGACGGGTATGAGCGCGCAGCGCACACGCCTCAACACGGTGAGCTCGAACCTCGCCAACTCCGAGACCACGCGCACCGCGGAAGGCGGGCCGTACGTGCGCCGGTTGCCCGTGTTCCAGACCATCGAGATGGGCGACGAAGGCGCAGGGGTCGAGGTCACGCAGATCGAGAAGGACCCGACCCCCGGGCCCATGATCTACGACCCGGGCCACCCCGACGCGGGTCCCGATGGCTACGTCAAGATGCCCAACGTCAATGTGGTCGAAGAAATGGTCGACATGATGACGGCGGCGCGCTCGTTCGAGGCGAACGTGCAAGCGTTCCAGACGCTGCGCGACATGGTCCAGCAGGCCCTCATGATTGGGAAGGGGTGAGGTAGGCGATGGCGATCGAAGGCTTGGGTGGAGCGACGGGTGGACTGTCATCGTTTGGCATGCGTGGCAGCGAGGGCGTCGGAGCACGGCCGGGAGCCGCACCGGCGGGCAGCGAGGGCATCGGCAAGACGTTCGAGTCGGCGCTGGAGTCGGCGCTGGGTGAGCTCGAGGCGACGGTGGCGGTCGCCGACCAGAAGTCAATCGCGTTGGTCAGGGGCCAGGATGTGGCCGTGCACGACGTGATGGCGTCGGTGACCGAGGCCGAGATCGCGGTGCAGTTGACGACTGCGGTCGCGGCCAAGGCGATCCAGGCCTACCAGGAGATCTGGCGCATGGAGATCTGAGCGACATTGAGTGCATCGATCTTATGGGCCGGGTGGGAGCGAGTGAGCGAGGAGTTGGGGCATGGCTGACGAGCCGCGACTAGACGACGGGGCCGGGCGCCGAACGATGTTCGGTGGCGTGCGCGACACCTACCAGCAGATCCCGGCGGGCCGCCGGCGGATCGTCCTCCTGGTCGGCGCGGCGCTGATGGCCGGGCTCCTGTTCCTCGTCATCTCGGCTGGCGCGAAGGAGCCATGGCGACCGGTCGCGCGCGACCTCGCGCCGGAAGATCTCGAGGCGGCGACGAAGGCGTTCGATGCCAAAAAGATCGTCTACAAGCTCGCTGATGGGGGCTCGATCCTGGTCGCACCAGAGGCGATCTACGAGGCCCGGCTGGCGCTCGCAGTGAACTCGATGCCGAGCGGCAAGAGCGTCGGCATGGAGGTATTCGACGAAGGTGGCATGGGCCGGAGCGCGTTCGCCGAGAAAGTGAACCTGCACCGCGCGCTCGAGGGAGAGCTGGCCCGGACGATTCGCTACATCGACGGGATCGAGCGGGTGCGCGTGCACCTCGTTACGCCGGAGCGGCGGGTGTTCAAGGACCTCGACGTGGCGCCGTCGGCGTCGGTCATCCTGTCGCTCAAGCCGGGGGCCGAGATAACGCGCGACAAGGCGTTGGCGATTCGCCAGCTCGTATCGGGTGCGGTCGAGCGGTTGTCGCCGGGCCAGGTGTCGATCGTCGACCAGCATGGCCGCATGTTGACGCAGCCCGATCAGGACGGGGTCGGCAGCGGTGATGCATTCGCGCGG
>Ga0105049_10001393_pt1 | contig 28481 bp, 26 predicted proteins | sample MAT06_FD_78087 | JGI IMG/M metagenome (GOLD analysis project Ga0105049, IMG submission 78087) | Freshwater microbial communities from Lake Fryxell liftoff mats and glacier meltwater in Antarctica - MAT-06 | ecosystem: Environmental > Aquatic > Freshwater > Ice > Liftoff microbial mat | place... | reverse complement strand
GCGGGCTGGCGATCACGCCCCGGCTTGCCCGATGACCGCTTGCCCCATAACCGCTTGCCCCATAACCGCTTGCCCCATAACCGCTTGCCCCGCGACTAGATGACCCGCGACTGCTTGCCCCATGATGGCTTGCCCCATGACGGCTTGCCCCGCGAACGCTTGACAGCGATGGCAAGGACTCGCTATCGTTCTACATGTGGTACGGTCGTTCCAGATATGGAACGAATGGGGCGCTTTGCGTGTCAGCCGACCAGGCAAGTCCGGTGCTCGAAGCCCGGCATATCACGCGAAATTTCGGGGCCGTTGTGGCGCTCGCCGATGCGTCGCTGCAGCTTAACCGGAACGAGGTTCTCGGACTGGTGGGTGACAACGGTGCCGGCAAGTCGACGCTCCTGAAAATTCTCTCGGGGATCCTGAGCGCGTCTGGCGGCGAAATCTACATTGACAGCAGGCAGGTGCATCTGCGCCGGGCGCAGGATGCGCTCGATGCCGGGATCGAGACGGTGTACCAGGATCTGGCACTGGTCGACACCATGTCGGCCTATCAGAACATCTATCTTGGCCGCGAAGAGCTGTCGAAGAACCCGATCGCGCGTTTCTTCAATCTGGTCGACGACCGGCAGATGCGGGCAAAGGCCCGCGAGGTGCTGAATTCGCTCAAGGTCAAGGTGCCCTCGATCAACGTCTCGGTAAGGGGGATGTCGGGCGGCCAGCGGCAGTGCCTCGCCATCGCCCGCGCGCTTCTGTGGGGCCGCCGCATCGTCATTCTGGATGAGCCGACGGCGGCGCTTGGCGTGCGCGAGACCGAGCAGGTGCTGGAGGTCATCCGCGACCTTCGCAAACACAACGTCAGCGTGATCATCGTCAGCCACAACATGCAGCAGATGATGAGCGTGGCCGACCGCATCACCGTGATGCGGCTGGGTCGCACCATCGCCACGCGCGTCGTCAAAGACACCCAGGTTTCAGAAATCGTCGGGCTGATCACCGGGGCCATAGCCGGCGACATGCCCACAGAGGAGGCCGACCGCATTCCGGCATAAGGTGCAACAAGCCAGGCCGGCGACTACCAGATCACACCAAGGGAGGAGACTGAAGTTGCGTAAACTCATGCCTACGATCGCCGTCATGGCGCTATCGGTTCCCGCGTTGCTCGGCCTGTCCGGCATCGCGCAAGCTCAGGATAAATTCAAGCTCGGCATGGCGGTGGGTGGCAACACCTGCTGCGAATGGATGAAGGCACAGGGCGACGTGGCACGGGCCCTGGCCGAGAAGGCGGGCTGGGACTATGTCGAGCTTTCCAACAACAACGATCCGGCCATCGCGCTGAAGAACGCGCAGATCTTTGTGCAGGAAGGCGTCGACGCCGTCATTCAGTTCAACGGCCAGCCGTCGGCCAATGCCGCGATCAGCGCGGTGCTGGGTGCCGCGAAAATTCCGGTCGTCACCTATGACATCGCCGATCCCGGGATGTATTTCGTCGGCATCGACAACCTTGCGGCCGGCATTGCCGGGGGCGAGCAACTGGGCCTGATCATGAAGGAAAAGTGGGACTGCAATCCCGACCTCGTGATTTCAAGCGAGGGTGCCGGGGCCGGCATCGTCAATGAATGGCGCACCGGCGGCATGCGAACCGGCGTCAAGAACATCTGCCCGGGCATCCCGGACGAGAAATATATCTCGTTCGAAGGCAGCGGCGATGCGGCTGTTGCTTTGCCGGCAGCGCGCGACCTGCTCGCTGCCAACCCGAATGCGGTCAAGATGGCCGTGGTCGGCATCAACGATGGTGGCATGCTTGGGCTGATCAATGCTGCAGAACAGCTTGGGCGTGCCGATGAAGTCATCGGCTGGGGCCAGGACGGCGCTTTCATCACCGGAGACAACGTCAATCCGCATCTCGCCGGATCGGTGTTCTACTTCCTCGAAGGCTACGCCGTTTATGCCATCAGGGACGTGATCGGGCCGATTGCCGAAGGCAAGGATGTGCCGCTCAAGGCCGATCCCGGTGATCCGGCGTCGAAGGTCCAGCCCTGCCCGGTCTCGGCCGAACAGGCCAAGGCCGTCCCCGATATGCCCGAGCGCGTCGTTGCATTGCTTGCGGCACCGGCCGGCACGACCGAATACGACTTGTTCTGCCCAAACAAGTAAGCCCGTCAGAGGGGCGCAACCGGCGATCCGGGATCGCCGGTTGCGCCCCTCTTTGACCCGCACTCAGAAAGCGCCAATGACCCTGGACCGCGCCATCGACGCCATGCCCGCCGCGACGCCGCTCCGGCTTCGACTGGAGGGCTGGGGCACGCCGATCACACTGCTTGTGGTGTGGCTGCTGCTGATCGCGGCCACTGGCCTTTACCGGCCGGATTTCTTTGCCCACCAGACTGTTCTGGCCATCGCCTTTACCATGTCGATCACCGGGGTGCTGGCCATCGGGCAAGGCATCATCGGGATCTCCGGGGGCTTCATCGACCTGAGCCAACCGGCCTGCCTCATCCTCAGCGGTCTGGTTGCGGTGCGGCTTTCGGAAGCTGGCCTGCCGCTTGCAGTGGTATTTGCCGGCGCGATCATTGTGGGAATGGCGTGGGGTGCTTTGAACGCGGCGATTGTCGTCGCGGCCAAGCTCAATCCGGTGATCGTGACGCTGGCCACCAACTTCATCGGCCTTGCAGCGCTCTACCTCGTATTCCAGCTTGAGCAGGTGCCCAACGACAGCGAAATCTACCACATGGGCCGCGCCAGGTTCCTTGGCCTGCCGGTGATCTGGTGGCCGATGCTGGTGCTGATCGTGATTGTTGGATACCTGGTGCACTATACCCGCTTTGGCCGCCGGATGACGGCAGTCGGTGGCAACCGCTTCGCGGCCAAGGCGCGTGGCATCTCGTTGAAGACAACGCGGTTCGCGACCTTCATGGCAGCCGGCGGCTTCGTGGGCTTTGCCGCCGTGCTGTTCGCGTCTGCGGCGGGGCCCTTCAACCCCAGTTCGGCAATCACGCTGCAGCTCAGCGTGATTGCCGCCGTCATCCTCGCCGGGATATCGCTTGCTGGCGGGCGCGGCAGCTTCTGGATGCTGCTGCTCAGTGTCGGGTTTCTCTCGACGATCCCGACCTCTCTGGTCTTCTTCGGGCTCTCGTCGGACAATCAATCCATTTTCCAGGGCACTTTGCTGATGATCGCCGTAGCCATCGACGGCTACCGGGCGCGGAGGGGCTCACCGTGAGCGACACCCCGATGACCGACACCGCCGCCAGCCGCGCCGCCCAGCCATTCGTGCTGCCGCACCACCCGATCCGCGATGCGCTGACCGGGTCGGTGGCCAGCATCGCCTTCACCTTCATCGTGGTGATCGCGGTCGGGCTGATCTGGATCGGCCCGAAATTCGTGTCTTTCGGCAATGTCTCGATTGTCGGCACCTTCCTGATCGTGCCGCTGATCGTCGGGGCCTTCGCGGGATTTGCGCTGCTGGCCGGGGTGGTCGATCTTTCGATCGGGTCGATAGTGGGCATTTCGGCGGCGATCTTTGCCTATTTCATCTCGCACCAATGGGGGGTCTTGCCGGCGGCAGGCATCACGCTTGGCGTCTGCCTTGTGATCGGGGGCCTCAATGCCCTGGCAATCGTGCGGTTTGGTGCCGATCCGATTGCCGCAACGCTGGGCATGCTTACGGCACTGCGCGGCATAACCTGGGTGCTGTGCGGCAACCAGCGGATGATCCCGGCATTCGACATCGACTATTTCACGCTGATCAACCGGCAGGTCCTCGGGCTGCCGCTGTTCTTTCTGGTGGCGATCCTGCTCACCCTGATTGCGGCGGTGATCGTGGCCAGGACCCGGCTTGGGCGGCACCTTCAGGCGGTCGGCGGTGATGACCGGGCCGCTGCCCGCGCCGGCATCTCGGTGCAGGGCGTGCGCACCGCCGCACTGCTGCTCAGCGCCGTTGGGGGTGGCCTCGGCGGGATCATCTATGTTGGCCAGCTTGGCAGCGCTGCCGGGGCCACCGGTCTGGGGCTGGAGTTTCAGGTCTATGCCGCACTGATGATCGGCGGCTACTCGATCCTGCGCGGCGGGGTGGGCAACCCCATCGGCGGGGCACTTGGTCTGCTGGCCGTGGCCGGGGTGTCGAACATCCTCGACCTCAAGGCGATCAGCCCCTACTACGTCAACATCATCGTCGGGCTGCTGCTGCTTGCTGCCGTGCTGCTTGATCGCTTCCGGGGCGGCGATGCCTATGAATAGACCAAATTCAAGCCATTCTCATCAAACAGGGCCAAGTCGCATGAAGATCACCGATATCCGGATCAAGTCGTTCAGAACCTATGCCGACCGCTGGGATATCGGCCACGCGCTGCCGGTGCCAAAGGCCGACCTGCTGCAAACCGTGCTCGCCATCGAGACCGACGCGGGCGTCACCGGATACTTTTTCGGCGGCGGTTCGCATGGCGACGCCGAGGGTCTGAACGTCGTCGATCAGCAAATGATCCGTGGCCGCATCCTGCCCTTGCTCAAGGGGCAGGATCCGTTTGACCGCGAGATGGTGTGGAAATGGCTGTGGGTCGCCAACATCCCCGAGAATGTCGCCAGCGCCATCGACAATGCGCTGTGGGACCTTGCCGGGCGCGCCTTCAACCAGCCGGTCTACAAGCTGATGGGCGGCGCGGGGCGCGAGAAGGTCAAGGCCTATGCCTCGAGCTATCCCAATATCGGGGTGCCGCGCGTTTATGCCGAACATGCGCTGGCCTGCAAGAACGAGGGCTATCAGGCCTACAAGATCCACCCGCATTATTTCTGGAACCCCGAGACCGGACAACCGACGCCCGGCAGGCCTTCCAACATCAAGGCCGATATCGAGACCTGCCATCTGGTGCGCGAGGCGGTCGGGCCCGACTATGTGCTGATGTTCGATCCATGGGGCACCTACATGACCATGGAAGAGGCCATAAAGGTCGGGCGCGAGTTGGAAAAACTCGACTTTTACTGGTACGAACACCCGATGCCGGAATACCGCGTCGAAAGCTATGTGCGGCTGAGCCGCGAGTTGACGATCCCGATCCTTTCGCCCGAAATCGTCGCTGGCGGGGTATTCAGCCGGGCCGAGTGGATCCTGCGGGGTGCCGGTGACATGAGCCGGATCGACGTGGTGCGGGGCGGCATCACCGGGGCGCGCAAGACCGCCATCGTCTGCGAGGCTTACGGCCTGCGGTGCGAGATGCACATGGCGGGTTGGGGCAATCTGCAGGTCATCGGGGCCACATCGGAGGACACCTCGGAATATTACGAAAAGGGTCTGCTGGCGCCGGGCGTCGATTATGACGCGCCGCACCCCTACCTGCACAATACCTGCGACAGGATCGATGCCGAAGGCTTCGTTCACATGCCCACGGGCCCCGGCATGGGCTATGAAATCAACTGGGACTATATTGACGGCAATCTGGTTGACCCCACAGCCGTCCAGAAGAACTTCTGGTAGGGTCAGCAGCCATGTCGAGCATCAAGCGCAGTGTGCAGGTGATGGAACTGCTGGCCCGAAAGAGCCCGCTGGGCGTTCGCGCCGTGGCCTCGCAGCTTGCACTGCCGCTGGGCTCGGTGCACCGCCTGCTGCACGACCTTGACGAAGAAGGCATCGCTGAGCGGACATCGGCAGGCGACTGGGAACTGTCGTTCCGGCTGCTTGAAATTGCCGGATTGCAGCTTGAGCGGATTCAGTTGCCCGCGCTGTGCCGCCCCTTCGCTGAAAGGATTGCCGAGGCGACCCGCGAAACCGTCAACATCAATGCGCTGAGCGGTCTGCATGGTGTCTGTATCGACAAGGTACGTGGCAATGACGGCATGCAACTGGACCTGCGCATCGGCGCGCGCGGCTTTCTTTATTGCGGCGGTGCCGGAAAGGCCATGCTGGCTTACATGACCGTGGCCGAGCAGCAGCAGGTTCTGGATGGCCAATTCATCGCCCTGACGCCAAAGACCATCGTTGACCCGGCAATGCTCAGCGCCGAACTGCGTCGCATCCGTGCCCGTGGTTATTCCATTGACGACCAGGAGGTGGTTTTGGGGGTCTATTGCGTCTCGGTCGCCATTCTGGATGGCAACGGTCGCCCCGTCGGTGCCGTCAGCATCACCGGATCCTTGCCCAAACGACCGGGCGCTGACGTGTTGCCGCTGGTCGAAATGCTGAACGAAGCCTGCGGCCATGTCAGCCGCAGGCTTGGTTATCGCGGTGAGTGGCCGCTTGTCGATGCTTCGGGCAGCGCTGACCGCCTGCGGGCATGAGGAGCAATGGAATGCGTGTTGCATGGGTGATGAAGCTCAAGCCGGGTAGCGAGGCGATCTACAAGCAGAAGCACGACGAGATCTGGCCCGAGATGCTGGATTTGATGCGGCGCGACGGCACGCACAATTTCTCCATCTACCGCCATGGCTTGCTGTTGTTCGCCTATCAGGAACGCGATGCTCCCTCCCGGCCGGGCACGCCGATTGATCCGATCGTGTGGAAATGGTGGAAGATGATGGCACCCTGCATGGAAACCAATCCGGACTTCTCGTCCTGGCAAGAGCCGCTCGAAGAAATGTTTCACGCGGACTGAGTGCAGTCCCTAGCGAAATGAGATCAATCAAATGTTGTTGCCTCCGCTGCACGGCGTCGTGCCGATCCTCGTGACGCCGTTTCATCCCGATGGCCGGATCGACGAGGAAAGCCTTGCCAACCTCGTAGAATTCAATGTTGCGGCGGGCATTCATGGCCTGGGAGTGGCACTGGGCAGCGAGATCTTCAAGTTCACCGAGGCCGAACGCGCCCAGGTGACGGCCTGCGTCCTCACGGCAGCGCGCCGCCGTGTCTCCATCGTCATCAATTCCGGCGCGGCTGGCACTGACCTGGCGGTGTACTATTCCAAAGCAGCCGAAGCCGCCGGCGCCGATGCGCTGATGGTGATCCCGCCCACGTTCATGCCGGTCAGCGCCGAAGAGATCTTCGACTATTACGTGGCCATAGACCGTGCAGTCGGCATTCCGATCATCCTGCAGGATGTGCCGCAGGGCCCGATTTCGCCGGGTCTGGCGCTGAAGCTCGCCGATGCCTGCCGCAATGTGCGCTATATCAAGGTCGAGACGCTGCCGGTCACCAGCAAGGTCGCAGCCATGGCGGCGGCGGCAGGCGACCGGCTGACCATCTTTGGCGGCGCGGGCGGCAGCTATTTCATCGAAGAAATGCGGCGCGGTGCGCTTGGCACCATGCCGTTCTGCAGCCAGCCGGCGGATTTTCTTGCGGTATGGGATGCCTTTCGGCGGGGCGACGAGGTTGCCGCCAGGCTGCATTTCGACGCCCGCATCATGGCGATCAATCGGCTGGGAGCACAAGGTGGAGACATCTTTTACGCCATGCACAAACAGCTTCTGGTCCGCCGCGGCGTGATCCGCACCGCCCTTGTGCGCAGCCCGACAACGGCGCTTGACCCGGTCACCGCCCGGGAGATCGACGAACTGCTCGCCCAGTTGGTGCCCGAGCCGGTGTCGTTTGGCCAGTTCGCCGCCTGATGGCGATGTCCGACCAATTCCAACGCAACTCACTATTCCTGTTGGATCAATTCATCAGGCTGCATCAGAATGTCGCTGACCGAAAGCAAATGCGGCACGGCTTGCCCTGAACGCGTGTCTGCAGTCGGTTGGACGATCAGGGTTGAAATGGTTATGGACTGATGCGTGTAGCACCCGGCGGACCGGGCGTTGTATGATCGGTGATGGAATGCGACCCAAAGCGTCGCCCAAGGATCGCCGCCGATGTTCAACGTTCTTTCGAACCGGACTTTTCGCCACCTGTTCGTAGCACAACTGGTCGCACTTGTTGGCACCGGGCTTGCAACGGTCGCACTCGGATTGTTGGCCTGGCAACTGGCGGGGAACGATGCCGGTCTGGTTCTGGGGACCGCTCTGGGCATCAAGATGGTGGCCTATGTCACGCTTTCCCCCTTGGCGGCTGCCCTCGCCGAGCGGCTGCCGCGCCGGGCCTTTCTGGTCGCTCTCGACGTGCTGCGGGCGGTCGTCGTTGCGCTTTTGCCCTTTGTGTCCGAGGTCTGGCAGGTCTATGCCCTGATCTTCCTGCTGCAGGCGGCGTCTGCCGGGTTCAGCCCGGCATTTCAGGCTTTGGTTCCCGATGTCGTGCCGGAGGAAAAGGACTATACTGGGGCCTTGTCCCTTTTGCGGCTGACCGAGGACATGGAGCAGGTTGCCAGCCCCCTTCTGGCGGCCGGCCTGCTGACCATGGTAAGCTTTCCCGTGCTGTTTGTCGGGACCGTTGCCGGGTTCGCCGCCTCCGCGTTGCTGATCCTTGCGGCGGCCTTGCCCAACCGCGCCCCGGCTGGTGCGGGATTGTTCTGGCAGTCTGCGACCAAGGGCATTCGCATCTATCTTGCCACGCCGCGCTTGCGCGGGCTGATGGCGATGGAGATGGCGGTCGCTGCCGCCGGGGCCATGGTTTATGTCAACACGGTCGTTCTGGTGCAGGGGCAGTTTCATCTGGGCGATTCGCAGGTAGCGCTGGCTTTCGGCGCTTTCGGGGCGGGTTCGATGCTGGCTGCTGTGCTGATCTCGCGGCTTTTGGTGCATTTCGCGGACCGCAGGGTCATGTTGGGAGGTGCCGCCTTCATGGTCGCCGGGGTTGGGTTCACGCCGCTGGCGGTCGGGCTTGCGGGGCTGCTGGGGCTTTGGGCGCTGATCGGTTTCGGCTTTGCCCTGACGCAGATTCCGATCGGGAGGATTATCAGCCGCTCAGCCCGCGAACAGGATCGCGCCGCGGTGTTTGCTGCCCAGTTCGCGTTGTCCCACGCGTGCTGGCTGGTGACCTATCCGTTGGCCGGGTGGCTTGGCGCAAGCTTTGGGCTGGGAGCCGCCGCTGGCAGCCTTGCGCTGCTCGGCGGGTCTGCGTTGCTGGCAGTCCATGCTCTGTGGCCAGCCGGGGAGGTCGAAGCCGTCGCCCATGACCACCCGGACCTGGCACCGGACCATCCGCATCTGGCGGGCGATACCGGCGGTCATATCCACCCCCTCATAATAGATGAACTGCACCGCCGCTGGCCGAAAACGGGCACCATCTGACCCTTGCATCACGGCACGATCTGCCCGCATGCCGACGCTGCTGTTGCCGGACTTTGTGGCAAGGATTTCCGGCGCTGACTTTCAGGATCAACTGCGCCCCGGTGATGATGGGTTATACCGTCGGTTTTCGCGATAAACCCCGCCGGGATTCCACCCCCAATTCGGCGCGGTGCACCCAGAACCGGGTCTTGCCGAAAGTTTCACCGGCAAACAGATGCTCCCCGGACTCGGCGGAAAACAGCGAAAAGGGCCGGGCCTTGTCGTGGGCACCAAGTATCGGGCCGGGTCGATTGCCCTGGAAAATGTTCCACTGACGGCCCATTTGCCCGGCCCGGCGAAACGATTCATTCAGGCCCGGCGGATCCGACGGATCGGGCATGGCGTTCGGCCATCAAAAGACCAAACGGCGTCGGCCGCAGGGCCGGGGCACGATCATGGACAGTGATGCCGTGGCGCAGGCCAAAGATGCGCTTGCCATAGCAGATCAGATGCTCGATCGACTGCATTGCGAACAGCGCCGCCGGAAGGAAATCGGCATAGGCCTGTTCGGCTGCGGCGATGTCGCCATCATGCCAGGCCTGCCAACAGGCCAGAACTCCGGGCAAGACATCCGGTGCGACGATAAAACCCGACACCCCGGCGCGCAGGCAATCGGTCATTTCCAGCCCGCCACGGCCATTCAGAACGTGAATTCTGCCGGCAAGGCGCGCCACCATGTCACCCAGTTCCACCGGGCCAGCTTCCGATTTGATCTGGGTAAAGCCGGGGCAACGATGTTGCAAGCTGACAATGTCCGCATCGCTCAGCGAACGGCCCAGATACTGCGGCGCGTTCTGAATCGCCAATGGCAGCCTGGATGCGTGGCCGACCGCTGCGAAGAATTCGACATATTCGGCGGCGGCATAGGTCCCTGTCAGCGGCGGTTGCAGGATCAGCCAGTCAGCGCCGGCATCCTCGGCCACAGCTACCAGCGCTTGCTGATCGGCGACGGAATTGCCCGCTATCGTGACAGACAGGGGCAAATCCGGTGCATCGGACCGGGCCCAGCGGATGATATCCGTTCGGTCCTGAAGGTTCAGCTTGGCGACCTCGGTCGCAAGGCCAAGCACGGTGATGCCCTGCGCACCAGTTGCACGTACCACAGCCACCTGCGCGGCCATGGCCCGTCGGTCCAGCCGCTGGTCGGCATCAAACATCGCAAACAGAACGCAGTGGATGCCAGGAAAATGGCTGTGGGGCATGCGTTGATCTCCGTTAACGAAAGACATCCGGTCAGGGCACATTGGCGCCTACCACTCCGCAATCGAGCCATCGCCATGCCGCCAGACGGGCGCCCGCCAGCGGTGGCCCGCCCTGGCCGCAGCGATGACCCGCGCCTCGTCGACCTCGATCCCAAGGCCGGGACCGGTCGGGATCGACAGATGGCCGTTTTGCCAGGTAAAGCCGCCGCCGGGCAGCGTGTAGTCGGTCAGATCGCCGCCCTGATTGTAGTGAATGCCAAGGCTTTGTTCCTGAATGAAGGCGTTGTGGCAGATGGCATCAACCTGCAGGCAGGCCGCCAGCGCAATCGGCCCCAGCGGGCAATGCGGGGCAAGAGCGATGTCATAGGCTTCGGCCCAATGGCCGATCCGCACCATTTCCGAAATCCCGCCGACGTGGGCGGTGTCGGGGTTGATGACCTGCGCCGCCCGCCGTTCAAACACCTGTTTGAAGTCATACCGGCTGTGCAACCTCTCGCCGATACATAGCGGGATCGAGGTGGACCGGGCCAGATCGGCCATGGTTTCGACCATGGCCGAGACAACGGCATCCTCCACGAACATGGGCCGTAAGGGCTCCAGTTCCTTCAGCAACACCCGCGCCATCGGTGCGTGAACCCTGCCGTGGAAATCAAAGGCAAGGTCCATCGAGGCACCCACTGCCTCGCGCAGCGCAAACAGCCGGCTGATGATCGCGTCTACCTTGGCATAGGTATCAACAATCTGAAGCTCCTCGCAAATGTTGAACTTCACCGCGTCATAACCCTGGGCCTGCATGGTGCGGGCACCTTCAATCAGGTTGGTGGGCCGGTCGCCGCCGATCCAGCAATAGCTGCGGATCCGGTCGCGCACCGGGCCGCCCAGCAGGGCGTGGACCGGCACGCCAAGCGCCCGCCCCTTGATATCCCAAAGCGCCATGTCGATGCCGGACAGGGCGCTCATCAGCACCGGGCCACCGCGGTAACATCCGTTGCGGTACAGCATCTGCCAGATATCCTCGATCCGGCCGGGATCAATGCCGATCAGGAAATCGCTGAGTTCGGCGATCTTGGTGGCCAGCGTCTCGGCATGGCCTTCCAGCACGGGTTCGCCCCAGCCCGACAGGCCTTCGTCAGTTTCGATCTTCAAAAACAGCCAGCGCGGCGCGACAAGAAAGGTTTTCAGGGCGGTAATCTTCATGGCCGAACCCCGCTGCGAACCGTGTCGAAACTGCTGGTGAGGCTGTCTGGGTTGCCCGGGCCGATGACTGACAGGCAGACCGACCAGCATTGTGTCGCACCGGGGGCGAGCCAGCGCAATTGTCCAACTCTCTCAGCGTCACCCAGATCGTCGGCCATCGCGGTCGTCGGCTCAAAGGCGATCTGATGCACCGGCCCATCCGGCGGCCAGCCACCATAGTCGAGCCAAAGACCGAAAGCTTGCAGATCGTCAGACCAGTCAAACCGGATCCCGCCATCCGGCCCCCGCACCTCGGCTGCCGCACCTTTGGGGGCAGCGCCATAAGACTTCTGCATGAAGCCTTCTTGCAGCGGGCCAACCCGGGAAAGATTTCGGGCGGGGTGAGGGGGCCAATCAAAGCGGGTCGTGCCGGTGACCAGTTCCCCTATGCCGTGCAGCCGAAGTTCATCCAGCGGCGTGGTCGCAAGCAGGGCGTGCTGCGACCAGAGATAGGGAAGCTGCAGGGAGCCGCGGTTGGTGACGGAATAGGCCACCGCCAGCGCCCCGCCATCCAGGGAAAGAGAACGTTCAAAGGCAAAGATCGGTGACTGGTAAACAGTCGTGCAATGCCGGACATCAGGATGGGCCGTGACCTGCCAGGGCCTTCCCCACAAAGCCCCATGGTCACGCAAGTTGCCCCAGACCGGCTCAACGCCCCTGCCGATGGTCGGAAAACATTCGTCCCAGCCGCGCGCCTCGGCAGCACCATAGCCCGCGTGATCGCCTGCATCGCCTTGGCATGGCCCCTCTACCAACCACTGCCGCCCGCTGCGACGGTCTGTCAGGGTGGTTATCCTTGCGCCGAACCCGGGTTCCAGCGTCAGGTGAATGCGGTCAGACATCAGCGTGATGGTCATCGCAGCAGACCTCCGGGCAAATCACGGGATTGGCTGGCAGAACGGGCCTGACCCTGACCTGCGCCTGTCATGGACCGGAATAGGTAAAGGCAAGGATGGCACCGCGATTGGCCAGTTGGTCGGTCACCCCACCGGCCAGCCCCTCGGTGATACCACCCGGATCAGTGGCCACGTAGATCGTTCGGTGATCCGGGCTGATGGCGGTATCGCGGTAGCGGTTCCGGGTGTGAAGATAGCGCTCGATCGGCCCCGCTCGGGTCTGACCATCGGCAGACAGCGGGATCCGGTAGATCGAGCCGCGCTTCAGGGTGGTGACCAGCAGGGCGTTGTCAAATCCGGGAATGCCGCCGGTTGCGGGCCGATAGGCCTCGATACTGGAGGCGGCGACGGTGGGCCAGCAGACAAAATACCCCCCCTCGCAACCGGGATCGGCGAAGTTCCAATCGTCAGGCACCGTGAACATGGTCGCAACCGGCGGATTGAACTCATTGGTCCAGGCGGTTTCATCCGCGCGCGGGACCGAAGGGTCAATCTCGAAATCGCTGAATTCCAGCGTGGCGCAGGGCTTGGACGCATCAGGCCAGCGGGCATATTGATAAGCCATGTCGTCGCGGAAGCCCGCCACATGCGGCCAGCCATAATTGCCGCCCGGGCGCAGGATATTGACCTCGTCATCGGCCTTTGGCCCTTGCTCGGAGGCGTACAGTGCGCCGTCCGGGCCAAAGTCGATCCCTTGCATGTTGCGATGGCCATAGGTGAAGACATGGCTGCGGACCCCGGCGATTTCGGGATTATCATCGGGAACCGAGCCATCAAGGTTCAGCCGCAGGGATTTGCCCTGATATGCGAAGTAATCCCCGGCGGCCATCTCCTCGGCCGTGGGCAATCGCTGGGCCTGAATGGGAATGCAGTAATTGGCCAACTGATTGTTGCCCTGATCGCCGATGGTGTAATAAAGCTTGCCATCCGGCCCGATCTTCAACCGGCCGGAATTGTGGTCCGACCCAGCGGGCAGACCGTCGATCACGATCACCGGATCCGTCAAGATACCCTTGGCAGGATCAAAGCTCAGCCGGATGATCTTGGTATAGATATGCTGAAAGGGGTCCTTTGGGTCGGGCCGGGTGCGGACAGCCGGGCGCACAGTGTCGCGGTAGGTATAGGCCGTATAGACAAAGTCGTGACCGGTGCCTTTCAACAGTTCAGGGTCCAGTGCCAGCCCCAAAAGCCCGTCCTGCCCGCCAATCGTCACCACATCCGCGATCTTGATGGCCGTCTGGTTGCTGCCATCCTTGGGATTGACCCTGATGATCCGCCCGGCAATGCGTTCGGTGACCCACAGCATATCATCCGGACCCCAGGCAATCTCCCAAGGCCCCTCAAGATCAGTGATCAGAACGCTCTGAGCGAAGGGCACCTTGCCATCGACAACCGCGGCCGGAGTGTCCTGCGCCCAAAGCGGTTGGGCCAGGAAAAGGCTCAGGCCGGCCAGCATAACAGAAAACTTCACGTCATTTCCCCCGCGCGCTTTGACCGGCCCTGACATGGCGCAGGCTTGATCCCGCGATTCATCTTAGGTTGGACGCGCGCCTCATGACAATCGGCATTTTCCGGCTGACCTGACTTTGCAGACGATTCCGGATTTTCAAAGTGGCGACAGGGCCCGGCTTGCGCGGCCACGACATCCGGCGCAATCTGTGGAAAATCGGGGGGACGATCATGGGCATCAGAGTGGCAGTCGGGCAGTTTCACGACCTGACCGAGGACAAATTGCGCTTTGCCGCACAGATCGGCGCGAGCGGCATCCAGATGAACAACCCAACCCTGCCAGGTGAGACGCGCTGGCAGGAAAAAGACGTGCGGGCGCTGGTTGAAAAGGTCGAAGCCCATGGGCTGAAGTTTGAGGCCATCGAAAATGTGCCGACCCATTTCTACCACAAGGCCATGCTGGGTCTGGACGGTCGCGACGAACAGATCGAGAATTACTGCGCCACCATCCGGGCCGTGGGGCGGGCCGGTGTGCCCATTCTTGGCTACCATTTCATGCCCAATTCGGTCTGGCGCACCGAACGGTTGGCACCGACGCGCGGCGGGGCCGGGGCGACGCAATTCGATCAGGCGGTGGTTGATGCGACCCCTGACCCCGAGGAATTGCGGAAATTCATGCCCTCGACCCTTGGGCACGCGTTCTCCATGCCGGTCTATGGCCGCAATGGTCCGGTGATCAGTGAAGACCGGATGTGGGCGAATTACAAGTACTTCATCGATGCCGTGTTGCCGGTGGCCGAAGCAGAGGGGGTGCGGCTGGCCTTGCACCCCGATGATCCGCCGTCGCCGATGCTGGGCGGCGTGGCGCGGCTGTTCTATCGGCCCTATGGCCTGACCCATGCCTATGAGCTTTCCGGGGGCAGCGCGGCCTGGGCGCTGGATCTCTGCCTTGGCTGCTGTTCGGAAATGCCGGGGGGCAAGGCCAATGTCACCGAATTGATCGCGTTTTTCGCGCCCAAGGGCCGGATCGCCTATATCCATTTCCGCGATGTCAAAGGCACCGTTCCCAGCTTCACCGAATGCTTCATCGGCGACGGCAATTTCGACCCGGCCGAGGTCATGGCGCACCTGTCACGCACCGGGTTTGACGGCTTTCTGCTGGACGACCACGTACCCAAGATGGACAATGACAGCGACTGGAACCACCGGGGTCGCGCCCATGCCATCGGTTACATGCAAGGGCTGATCCGGATGATGGACTTCACGGGCCATGGGCATTGACCGGCACCCGGTAAAGCGACGACGTGGCGGTGATGAACAGGCTGCCACCGAACGCCCCGCCAAAGCAGACATTGGCCGCCGGTTCGGGCACAAGCACTTTCCCGATCAGGGTGCCATCCATCGCATAGCAATGCACCCCGTCCTTTTCCGAACACCAAAGCCGGTGCTGCGCATCAAAACGGATCCCGTCAAGCGCCTTGGCTGTTGAGGTGCAAAAGACCTCGCCGCCAGACAGGGTTGCATCCGGATTTACGCGAAAGCGGCGGATGTGGTTGGGATTGCCCGGGCCTTGGGTGCTGCCGGTATCGACAACGAACAATTCGGTTTCATCGAGCGAAAAAGCCAGGCCATTGGGCATCACCATATCCTGCGTCAACCGGGTGATCTGCTGCGAAGCCGGGAAAAGCCGGTAAACATGGCAGCCGTCCATTTCCAACGTGCCGTCATAGTCCGGTCCGCCATAACTTGGGTCGGTAAACCAGATGGTGTCATCGGATTTCACCACCACATCGTTGGGCGCGTTGAAGCGCTTGCCCTGGTATTCCGCCGCCAGAACCGTGATCGCGCCATCCTTTTCCGTTCGCGTCACCCGCCGTGTGCTGCCTTCGCAGGTGATCAGCCGCCCTTTGCGGTCGCGTGTATTGCCGTTGGCCCCGCGTGAGGGCTTGCGAAACGTGGTAAGCCGCCCGTCAACCTCATCCCAGCGCAGCATCCGGTTGTTGGGAATGTCGGACCAGATCAGATAGCCCCAATTGTCAAACCACGCAGGCCCCTCGGTCCAGCCGCCGCCTGTCCACAGTCTTTCAACCTGACCACCGGGCACCACCGCATCGGCAAAGCGCGGGTCGAGCACAACGTAGGGGTCATAGTCCAGCAGGCCAAGGTCAGTCATCTGTTTCCCTGTCAGGCTTTGAACGGCAAGGGATTGGCTTTGCGCCAGTCTTCATATTCGCCACGCGCATCATCGTGCAGCGGGTAATAGCGCTGCAAGGAGCCACCCTTGGCCAGCATCACCTTGGAAAACGGTTCCCATTCATGCTGTTCCGAGGCGGCAGTGATCACCTTTTCCACCAATGCGGCTGGCAGACAGACCGCGCCATCGTCATCCGCCACGATGATGTCACCGGGAATGACGGTCACACCACCGCAGGCGATCGGGCAGTTGAAATCGAACGGCATCAGCCCGGTCTGGGTGTGAAAGTTGGGTGTCAGCCCCCGGATCCACATCGGCATGTCCAGTTCGATCTGGCCGGGATAGTCGCGGATGCAGCCGTCTATCACCAGCCCTGCCCCACCGCGCCCCTTGAAATATGTCATCATCATTTCGCCAAAGATGCCCGCACTCATGTCGCCGCGCGCATCGACCACCACAACGTCGCCCGCTTGCGCCATGTAAAGCACATGGCGGTGCAACTGCTTTTCCGGGTCGGCATATTCGGCGTCGTTGTAAAGATCCTCGCGCTTTGGCATCATCTTCAGCGTCAGCGCCGGACCCACCATGACGCGGCCCTTGTGCCACGAGGTCGGCCCGACCATATGCGGGCTTTTGATCCCCAGATGATACAGCGTGCCCGCGACGGTGGCGGCCCCTATCGCCTTCAGCGCCTCGATCTGGGCTTTCGGCGGGCGGATGATGTCTTTTTCGGTCATGGCTTTCCTACCAGTTTGTGACGGAACCGTCGTTCCGTTTCAGGTGCGGTGCTTCCCAGAACTTGAAGCTTTGCTGCTTGATCAGGTCTTCATTCACCTCGACCCCCAGCCCCGGCGCATCGCTGACGGCATAGACCGCATTCTGGATACGGGGCTGGACCGGAAAGAATTCGGCATTGTCGAAGCCCAGCTTTTCGGCAGGCGAAGACCGGGTTTCGAGCCATGAGAAATTGGCGACCGATGCACAGAAATGCACCGTTGCCGCCGTGCAAACCGGACCGAGCGGATTGTGCGGCATCATGTCGACATAATGCGCCTCGGACCAGCCCGCGACTTTCATCGCCTCGGTCAGCCCGCCGACATTGCAGACATCCAGCCGGTTGAATTGGTGGATATCGCGTTCGATATAGGGCAGGAATTGCCATTTCGAAGCGAATTCCTCGCCGATGGCAAAGGGAACATCGGTCATGCGGCGCAGGGCCTCGTAAGCCTCGGGTGTCTCGTCTCGGATCGGTTCTTCCAGAAAATCCAGCGTGCCGCGCGGCATTTTCTGGCAAAAGCTGGCAGCTTCGGCGACCGACAGCCGGTGGTGATAGTCGACGCCAAGGACCACGGCATCCCCGAGTTCCTCGCGGGCGCGAATGCACCATTTCGCTGTCACGGGAATGCTTTCGCGTGGTTCATAGAGCGTTTCGGATTCGTGTCCGCCCGGCGAAAGGCGGATGGCGGTCCAGCCCGCCGCCATCAACATCTGCGCCTGTTCGATCATTTCCGGGCCGGGTGGGGCCGAGGTGCTGGCGAAGGTCGGGATCACATTGCGCTGTTTGCCGCCCAAAAGCTGATGCACCGGAACGCCCAGCGCCTTGCCCTTGATATCGTAAAGCGCAATGTCGATGGCCGAAACGGCGGCCTGCAACACCCGGCCCCCTTCGAAATACTGACTGCGGTACATCTCTTGCCAAAGCGCACCGATGGCGAAGGCATCGCGACCGATCAGGAACTGTGCATAGTGCTCTATGGTCCCCATTACCGCCCTTTCGCGGCCCGACAGCCCGCTTTCCCCCCAGCCAAAGATCCCCTCATCGGTGTCGATCTTGACCAGCAACTGGTTGCGGATGCCGACCCGGACGGCATAGGGGGTGACAGCGCGGATTTTCATGATCTCACCAATTGGTCACCGAGCCATCGCGGCGTTTCAGATGTGGGGCCTCCCAGAATTTGAAACTTTCTTTCGTCAGTGCAGCCTCGTTCACCTCAATCCCCAGACCGGGCGCGGGGTTCACCGGATAGACGGCCCCGGTCAGCCTCGGCTGGGTGGTAAAGATGTGGTCGCTCTGCCCGCCGCCATAAAGGTCATTGGGGTTCACCCGGGTTTCCAGCCAGGCGAAGTTCGAAACTGCGGCCGACAAATGAATGGTTGCAGCCGTGCAGATCGGCCCCAACGGGTTGTGCGGCATCAGGTCGACGTAATGCGCCTCCGACCAGCCAGCCACCTTCATGGCTTCGGTAAAGCCGCCGACATTGCACAGATCCAGCCGGTTGAATTGATGGATACCCCGCTCGATGTAAGGAAGGAATTGCCATTTGGAGGCGAATTCCTCGCCGATGGCAAAAGGAATGTCGGTCAGCTTTCGCAAGCTTTCGTAAGCCTCGGGTGTTTCGTCGCGGATCGGCTCCTCCAGAAAATCCAGGGTGGCGCGCGGCATCTTCTGGCAGAAACTGGCGGCCTCGGCGACGGACAGGCGGTGGTGCCAGTCGATGCCCAAAACCACCTCATCCCCCAACGACTCACGCGCAATGGTGCAGGCGCGGGCGGTTTTGGCGATGTGTTCGCGCGGCTCGAAAATGCCGCCGGTGTCGCTGAAATCGGGGAAAAAGCGGATCGCGGTCCAGCCTGCGGCCTGCAAAACCTTGGCCTGTTCGACCATCGTCGCAGCCTCGCCCGAATTGGTCGAGGCAAAGGTCGGGATCACATCACGCTGCTTGCCGCCCAGCAGGTCATAGACCGGCACGCCCAGCGCCTTGCCCTTGATGTCATGCAGCGCAATGTCGATGGCGGAAATGGCCGCCTGCAACACCCGGCCACCCTCAAAATACTGGCTGCGGTACATTTCCTGCCAAAGCGCGCCAATTTGCATCGGATCGCGCCCGTTCAGAAATTCGGCGTAGTGTTCCACTGCGCCGACAACCGCTTTTTCACGCCCCGACAACCCGCTTTCGCCCCAGCCAAACAGGCCTTGATCGGTTTCAACCTTGACGATCAACTGGTTGCGATGGCCGATCCAGACGGGAAAGGCTTTGATGGCAGTTATTTTCATTACCAACTCCACATTGTGCCGTCTTCGGCGCGGGCCACGGGCAGATAGGCCTGCGCATAGGGGAATTTCGCGGCCACTTTTTCATCGATATCAACGCCGTGGCCAATCGCCTCGCCGGTGGTCAGATAGCCGCCTTCCTGCGCCCAGGAATGCGGGAACATCGCATGCGTGGCCTCGGTGTAGCCGGAAAATTCCTGAATGCCGAAATTGGGCACCCAGCGGTCGACATGCACATTGGCCCCCATCGCCACCGGCGATACATCCATCGGCCCGTGACAGGCCGATTTGACGTGATAGATCGCGGCGAAATCGAAAATCCGCCGCAGGCCGGTGATACCGCCGGCATGAACCGAGGTAACGCGGATATAATCTATCAACTGTTCGGAAATCAACTTTTCGCAATCCCATATCGTGTTGAAAATCTCGCCGAGCGCAATCGGGGTGGTGGTGTGCTGGCGGATCAGGCGGAAACCTTCCTGCAATTCGGCAGGTACCGGGTCTTCCAGCCAGAACAAACGGTAGGGTTCCAGATCCTTGCCAAGCCGCGCCGCCTCGATAGGCGTCAGGCGGTGGTGGGTGTCGTGCAACAGGTGCAGGTCCCAGCCCACGGCATCGCGCAGCCTTTCAAACAGCTTCGGGATCAGCGGCAGGTATTTGTGCGTGGCCCAGACCTCCTCGACGGGGCGCATCTGCACCATGCCGCCGGTCGATTGGTCGACCGAAGGTCCCGTGCCGTAGATCGGCGGCAGGCCGGGAATGGAAACCTGAGCGCGGATCGCTTCCAGCCCCTTTTCGCGCAGCGCAATGACGCCCTCGACGGTTTCTTCAATCGTCATGCCGCCGACATGCTGATAAATCAGCACCTTGTCGCGCGATGCACCGCCCAGCAACTGATACAGCGGCATGTTGGCAGCCTTGGCCTTGATGTCCCACAGCGCGATGTCGATGCCCGAAATTGCGGCCATGGTGATCGGCCCACGCCGCCAATAGGCGCCCTTGTAAAGGTACTGCCAGATATCCTCGATCTTGTGCGGATCCTTGCCGATCAGGATCGGGATCACGTGCTCGGTCAGGTACGCCGCCACCGCCAGTTCGCGCCCGTTCACCGTGGCATCACCGATGCCGTAAAGCCCTTCATCGGTGATGATCTTCACCGACACGAAGTTCCGGCCCGGCGAGGCGACGATGACCTTGATATCCTTGATTTTCATAAATTCCCCACTCGGTCGCCGTTGGTTCCGATCAGTCAGTTGCCCGCCGGATGCACCCAGCCAAGCAGGCGATTGGCCTTGGCCGAGGTCATGAAGCTCCAGTTGCCTTGCGGGTTGCCGTGGATCGGCACATTGGGGAAATGCAGGATAGCCAGGTCATGGCTGGGGGTGTCAATGGCAGTATCGGGGGCGACGATGTAGAAAACCTCATGGCCTTTCAGATCGGTCTGGACGGACAACAGGCAGGCATCGGCGGCGCAGGTGCGGCCGGTATAGGCCCACAGATGTTTGTCCGGGCTCCAATCCAGATTGCTGTAGTGCCCGGCAGCAAAGGCGCGGTCTGGCAGAACCCAATGAAACCGCAGGCTGGCGATGGAAATGCCCTCATACCGGCGGGCAAAGGCATCGGCCTGCTGTTCGCAGATCCATTTCGACAAGGAATAAGGGTCTTCGGCATAGTTCGGATGGTCTTCGTCGATCGGGAAATAGTCATAACGCGGGGTGCGGCTGTAGGCCTGCCCGATGGCATTTACCGATGAGGCCTGACAGATCTGCATGATGCCGTTTTCGACCGCCGCGCGCATCGCGTTGTAGCTGCCCACAACATTGTTGTTGTGGACCACATGATTGGGATCTTTCATCGGATTCGGAATCGCGGCCATGTGGATCATCGCATCGCAACCGGCAAAGGCTGCGACCAGCGCATCATAGTCGCCGGCATCTGCCAGCACATAGCGCACCCCGGCGATGGGATCGGCCGGCTCCACCCTGTCGATGCTGACAATCTCATGGCCCCGCGAAAGCGCCAGATCGGTGATCGCCCGACCGATCCCGCCACTGCCCCCCGTAACCGCGATCTTCATGCATATACCGCCTGTCGCAGGCCACGGATATAGCCGATGGCGTAAAGCCGCCCGAATGACGAATAGCCAGCGTTTTCATTGCTGTCGCCTTCGACCGTCGGCACATGGTCGGGCCGCAGCACACCGTTGAACCCGATATCGCGATAGGCTTTCATGCAGGCCAGCATGTCGGTCTTGCCGGCATCGTGCCAGGTTTCCTCGAATTTTTCCGGCACGCCGCGCACATCGCGGAAATGCACAAAGCTGATCTTCGGCCCGAACTTGCGGATCACACCGGGCAGGTCGTCGGTCATCAGGGTGAAATTGCCCTGACACAGGGTGATCGTGTTGGCAGGGCTGGGCATCATGTCCATCAGCCGCTGATAATTCACGACCGACCGCATGATCCGGCCTACGCCGCGAATGGGCGACAACGGCGGGTCGTCGGGGTGCATCGACAGTTTCACCCCGGCCTTTTCGGCCACAGGCAGCGCCCTTTTCAGGAAATACTCCAGATTGACCCACAAAGCCTCCTCATCAATCGGCGGCTCTTTGGTCAGATCGGCAGGCACGTCGCGCAGATCGAAACTGGTCACCACCGACCCACCGCGCGAGGGCGTGGCCATATTGGTGCGGACCCAGTTGAAATCGGTCATCCACTCGTAACACCAGACCGGAATGCCCAGCTTTCCCATGTTTTCAAGCAGGGTGCAGACCACATCGATTTCCTCATCCCGCCCCGGTAGCCCGCGCTTGGTCTTGTTCAGCGGCGGGCGCGCTTCGATTACCGACAGTGTGAAGCCGCCTGCCTCATAGACCGCTTTCATCCGTGCCAGGGGGGCAAGATCACACAGGCCTTCTCCCACCTTCAGACTGTCGAACGGCAGCCCGCCGACGGCCAGATCAACTCCGGCCTGTCGGGCCAGTTTCCACAGCGGCGAGGGAGTCACGGTAATGTATTCGGCAATTTCCAACATCGGATTGACCGTGGCCTTTCATCAATTGATCCTCAGGTCTTCGGCAACGAAGCATTGCAAGCAGGGCGATCCCTAGACCGGCAGAAGATCGGATAGCTTCTCTGGCCCGACTTTGGTCAAATTGCCGTGCAGATAGCAAGCCGCTGCCTGAGTCTTGTTGATCTGAAACAGCGGCGGCGGGGTTTTGCAGACGTCCATCGCTTCGGGGCAGCGCGACAGGAAGGGGCACCCGCCCGACTGAAGGCCGCTGGCCTCGCGCGCCTTGATCGTGTCGGTGCCCCAGCGGCGCTCCAGATTGGGCCAGGGGATCGAGTCGACCAACAGCCTTGTATAGGGGTGCTGGGGTGATCTGATCACCTGATCCACATCCCCCGCCTCCATCACCCCGCCGCGATACAGCACGATGATCGAACTGGCGATATGGTAGGCCGTGGTCAGATCATGGGTGATGTAGATGATCGACACGCCATGCTCGCGTTGCAGATTGCGCAGGGTTTCAAGGATCGAGGCGCGCAGCGAGGCATCGACCATCGACACCGGCTCGTCAGCGATCAGCAGCCGGGGTTTCAGCAGCAAGGCGCGCGCGACGTTGATGCGTTGGCGCTGGCCACCCGACAACTGGTGCGGAAAGCGGCCCAGCACATCTTCGGAGCGCAGGCCAACGGCCGTCAGGGCTTCGTCCATCTTGTCACGGGCCTCGGATTTGGTCCTCGCCAGCTTGAACTGCCTGATCGGTACGGTCAGCAGATGATCAACGGTATAAAACGGGTTGAACACGGCAAAGGGGTCCTGAAACACCGCCTGAACTTCGCGGCGAAACGCCAGCCGTTCCGCGCCGCGCAAAGTGGTGATGTCCTTGCCCCGATAGATGATCTGCCCGGTCGAAGGTTCGATAAAGCCCAAAAGCAGCATGGCCAACGTGGTCTTTCCCGACCCGCTTTCGCCCGCCACCGTCATGATGGTCGGTTCGTCTTCTTTCAACGTCAGCGAGATGTCCTGCAGCGCCACGGTGGATTTGGCGTTGATCAGCCCCTTTGAGTAGGTCTTGGAAACGTTCCTGAGTTCAAGCAGATTGGCCATCACTACGCCACCTCGCTGAACAGATGGCAGGTGACGAGGCGCCCGTCAGCCAAGGTTCTGGTTTCGGGGCGTGTGGTCTTGCAGACCTCTGTTGCGGCAACGCAGCGCGGATGAAAGGCGCAGCCGGAAGGCAGGCGCAGCAGCGAGGGCGCAAGGCCGGAGATGCCCTGAAACACCCCCTTGTTGTCAAGGTTCGGCAGGCTGGAGATCAAGGCCTTGGCATAGGGATGATGGGGGGCGGTGAACATGTCGCGCACCGGACTGACCTCGACCAACCGGCCCGAATACATCACGGCGACCCGGTCGACGAATTGCGCCATCAGCCCCATGTCGTGGCCGATCAGGATCACCGCCGCGTTGATCTGGTCCTTGACCCGGTCGATGGTTTCCATGACCTGGCGCTGGGTCACCACGTCCAAGGCCGAGGTCGGCTCATCGGCGATGATCACTTGCGGTTCCAGCAGGATGCCGATGGCGATGCAGACCCGCTGCTTCATGCCGCCCGACAACTCATGGGCGTACATCCTGAAAACGCCGGGATCCAGATCCACCGATTTCAGCGCATGGACACAGCGCTCCTGGATTTGCGACGGCGAGTCGCCGACCCGGTGCGACTTGATCGCGTCAACCAGTTGTGCGCCGATCCGGGTGACCGGGTTCAGCGAATTCATCGCCCCTTGCGGGATATAGGCGATCTTGCTCAGCCGGGCCTTGCGCATGCCCTCTTCGCTCAGCGCCATCAGATCGGTATCGCCCACGATGACACGCCCGCCTTCGATGCGGCCCGGCGGCTTGATCATCCGCATCATCGCCAGCGCCATCGTGCTTTTGCCCGAGCCCGACTCCCCCACCATGCCCAGCTTTTCCCCGGCGTTCAGGGTAAAGCTGACATCGTCCAGCGCCTTGGCCCGCCCGGCATCGGTATAGTAGGTGACTTCAAGATGCTCGACCTGCAGAATCAGGCGGGCCGTGGCCGTTGCATTGGCCTGTGTCTGGGTCTGTGAAACATTCATCTGATCATTCCGACTTGCGAACACGGGGATTGGCCAACTCGTCCAGTCCCATGTTGATCAGGGCAAGCGATCCCAGGATCAGGATCATCGCAACTGAGGGTTCGATCGGCCACCACCACCAGCCATTGAAGAACGCCCCCTGACCCTGCGCCGACCAGATGATGTTGCCCAGAAGTGGTTCACGCAACGGACCAAGGCCGAGCACCGCAAGGTAGAACGATGCGAAGACCGCCGAAAACACCTGCACCACAAAGGCTGCGGCGATGAAGGGCAGCAGGTTGGGCATGATCTCCTTGAATATGATGCCGAAACTGCCGACGCCCGACAGTTTGGCCACCGCGACGAACTGGCGTTCCTTCATCGTCAGGACCTGCGCCCGCACCACCAAAGTCGTGCCCATCCAGCTCAGCATCACGATGATAAAGGCCATGGTCAGCACGGTGACCGAACGCTTGTCGATGGATCCTGCCACGACGACCTGAATAAGCAGAACTGGGATCGGCGTCAGGATCTGACAGATCGACTTGATGATCAGATCGACCCAGCCGCCGAAATACGCTGCCGCAAAACCCAGGTTGACCCCGATGAATGTGCCGATCCCGCCCGCCAGCAGTCCGATGATCGCGGTTTGCCACATGCCGACCACCATCGCCGCCAGCAAGTCGCGGCCAAAGAAATCCGTGCCCAGCGGATAGGCCAGACTGGGTGGCTGTTTGGGGATTGCCGACAGTGGATAGGCATGTTTCGGGTTGATCACCATATGGCCGATCAGCGTGAAAGCGATCAGCAAAAACATGATGAACAGCCCGATGGCAAGGCTCTTGTTGCGCCGGATATAGCGCAGGCCAAGTCTTAGCCGACCTGGCATCTCGACCGCGTCGAAGGCAATGGTCTGGGTTGCATCGGTCACGGGATCGGCCTCCTAGTCACTCTTGATGCGCGGATCGAGCAGCGGATAGACGAACTCCATCAGCGCCATCAGGGTCGCAATGGCGACAGTGATGAACAAGACGATGCCATAGATGACCGGGAAATCGTTCGATCTGATGGCTTCGTTCAGGGCGGTTCCGATCCCGGGCAGGCCGAATATCCCCTCGACGACGATCGCCGAGGTCACAACTGTGCCCAGGGCCAGCGCCAACCCGGTGGTCTGGGGCAAAAGGGTGTTGCGCAGATAATAGTCGCGAAAGATCCGCCCGGCGGTCAGGCCCTTGTGTTCGGCGAAATTCACATAGTCTTCGCCCTGAATGGTGATGCCCATGCCGCGCATCGACAGGACCCAGCCGCCGACCGACCCCAGAATAAGTGACAAGGCCGGCAGGATCTGGTGGGTCATCAGGTCCAGCATGAAGGTCCAGGACATGTTGGGCACCACGCCAATCGAATAGGCCCCGCCCAGCGGCAACAGCTTCAGCTTGAAGCCGACAAAGAACAGCAGCAGCACCCCCATGATGACCGGGGGAACACCTGTCAAAAGCACGAACGGTGTGGCGACATTGCGCACCCATTGCGGCGCGCGCGGCCAGGCTGACAGGGCACCGAGCAGATTGCCGATGACAAAACTCAGGATCGTGGTGACCAAAAGCAGCGCAAGCGTCCACGGGATGGCCTGCGTGATGATCTGAATGACGGTGGAGGGATATTTGTTCAGCGACACGCCGAAATCCAGCGTGGCGACATTGCCCAGATGCGACCAATACTGATCCAGCAGCGGTCGGTCCAAACCGAATTGTTCGGTATAAGATGCGATCAGGGCTTCCAGATCGGCCGGAGAAAAGCCGCCGGTCCGCGCCAGTGCGGCAAACCGCTCGCGGATGGGGTTGGTGGCAGAAAGCCGCGGAACGAAGAAGACGATTGTGGACGCCACCCAGATGACCAGTCCCAGAAAGCCCAATCGCCGCAGGATGATCTTCAACGACAAGGGCTTCTCCGGTTCTGGACGTCAAGACTGCGGGTGCGCGCAAGTTGCGCGCGCACCTTTCTGGTTCCTTGAATGGATCAGCCGGCCGATTTCAGCCCGCTGACAACCAACAGTCCGGTCTGCGCCCAGAAGGCCCCATTGGTGCCTGCGGCAAGATTTGCCGTGGTGGGCCAATTGGTCCAGTACGTCTGGTTATAGGCGATCCGGTGCAGCCACTGGATGATCGGAACGTCGATCTGGTCGCGCCAGTAGATTTCCAGGGCCTTCACGGCATTGGCATGGAACGCCGGATCGTCCGAGGCCAGCGGAGCCATTGCATCAAGGAAGGCGTCATATTCCGGGTTCTTGTAGCGCGAGAAACGGTTGTTCCCCGCCGAAGTCCCGATCGCGTTGCTGAAGCGCCCATGGAATAGCTCCAAAGCCGCATAGGGGTCTTTGAGGCTGGCACCATGGCCAAACATGTAAAGACCCTCGGCACCGTCTGCCATGTTCTGATAGGCGTCGGTGCCAAAGTTGATCGAGGCGTCAAAGCCCGCAGCCAGCAGGAATTCAACCAGAATCGGCACGATGTCGCTGTGGATCCCTTCGAAACCATGGATGGTGCAGTTGATCGTGGCGCCATCCTTTTCCCACATGCCGTTGCCGCTCATGGTGAACCCGGCTTCGGTCATCAGGGCATTGCTGGCGGCCACGTCATAAAGGCCTGGCTTGTACTGTTCTTCCAGGGCTTTGACTTCAGGCGAATCGACGAACGCCTGCAGCCCGGGATACAGCGGGAACGGGTAGATCGTCGCGATCTTGGCACCCTCGTAAAGCGTGTCGTTGATCAGATCGCGGTTGATCGCAAGGCTGATGGCGCGGCGCACTTTCGGGTCATCATAGGGCGCCAGTTGCGTGTTCATCCACAGCGAGTTCGGCCACCAGTCCAGATAGCCATAGGGCGACTCGTTGCCGGTATGGGTGGTGATCTTGTCGTTCTGCGCCAGAATGTTGCCGATGACAGAGCTGCGCATGTCAAGTGCGGAGTCCATCTCGTTGTTGACCAGACGCTGCGCCACAGTGTCCATGTTCTGGCCGATCTGACCGCCCAGGTTCACATAAACGACGCGCTTTGCCGCCGGCAGGTCGATCAGGCCAGCCTCAGCCGCCCACCAGCTTTCCCGCAGGTTGTAGATCTTCTGGTTGGCGTTCCAGGCGACCAGATCATAGGGGCCCGAGTGCGCCATGTCGGCGCCGCCCGCAAACGCGTTCACATCGGCCTGTCCTTCCAGAACATGGGCCGGAACAATCGGAATACCGGTGTCGAACTTCTCGCACAGCACTTCGAACTTGAAGCGCGGGGCGGGGATCTTGAATTTCACCGCAACGGTCAAATCGTCGACCGCCGTGGCGGACTCGACGAACTGGTCAAAAGCGGCGTGGTAGGGCAGCTTGTCGTTGGTCATTTGCCCCTGGAAGGTGAACACGACGTCTTTCGATGTGACGGCGACACCATCGCTCCACTTGGCCTTGGGATTGATCTTGATTTCCAGCGCTGTGAAGTCGGCTGAGGTATATTCCATGCTGCTTGCCAGCCACGGAATGTAATCGTCGGTGAAAATGCCGAAATACATCAGCGGCTCCCACATCAGGACGTTGCCTTCCTGATGGGTATAGCCGGGCACCGCCCAGGGGTTGGTCACCCCGATGGGCGAGGTGATCGCCCAGCCCAGGATCAGCTGCTGTTCACGCGCAAGTTCCGCCAGCGGCGTCGCCGGAACGATTTCGGCTGCCGTTTCAGCCGTCTGGCCGAAGGCAAGACCCGGAATCATACCGCCGGCCAACGCACCAGCGGCCACGCCCATCAGCAGTTGCCGACGCCGGATCATCGCGATCATCGGCGGCACGGTCATCTTGTCAGCCATATAAGGTCTCCTCCCATGGAATTTTTCTGCAAGTTCTGTGGTCTATGCGACCGGAAATCCGGGGTTTCGGATATGCCTTCTCCGGCAAAGGCGACCAGAAACGTTCCCTCCTGCCTAGAATACCGCAGCCGCCCTGATTGAGCCACTTCTTGTTGTTCTGTCACACTCTTCTGAAGCGGCATGTTCGCGGTCCAAAGAACCGTAAACTCAACATGCCACCAGATTCCTGTCAACATGTTTCCGGCGCGAGGGCTGAAATTCGCAGGACTCTGAACCCCTTAGGGTCAAGCCTCAATCAGGCCCGCCATTGAATGTCCGAGGCTGTCGCGCTGGCGAAATCAAAGGTGATTGCACGCTTGTCGTATCGAGTGGCGATCCTGC
>Ga0105049_10001390_pt1 | contig 28518 bp, 24 predicted proteins | sample MAT06_FD_78087 | JGI IMG/M metagenome (GOLD analysis project Ga0105049, IMG submission 78087) | Freshwater microbial communities from Lake Fryxell liftoff mats and glacier meltwater in Antarctica - MAT-06 | ecosystem: Environmental > Aquatic > Freshwater > Ice > Liftoff microbial mat | place... | reverse complement strand
CTGCACGCGCAGCGGTGTCCCCGGCTCGTGTCGCAGCGTGTCTACTTGGGTGTTACAACCGGGGTCGGGATGCTCGCCCCAGGGGCGGAAGGCGCGAGGAGCGCAAGCCACACCGCTTGAGGATTCGCGGTTCGCCAGACGTCGCCCTCCAACGTGAAGACGCGGGTGGGCGGGTATTCGCCGACCGGGGCGTAAACATCGATGCGACTGACACCCGCCTGGCCCTGAGACCGGGGCGTGAGAATGGCGATGCGTTCCACATCCATGGGAGCGGTGAAGGAGGCCACAAGCGCGGGAGTCTTCAGCCAGTCGATGATGCCGGGAGCGAACGCCGCGGCATCATCTGAGGTCGAATTGCCGACGGTCCAACCCGCCAGCGTGCGTTCCCACTCTACCTCCGATCTCCCGGTTTCAGCCTTGGAGACCGAGAGGTGGATACCGATGATGTCTGCCGCAGGCAACTCCATGGCAAGGCGGGAGACGAACCACGCCGGGTCAGACTTGAGTGCAACGACCTGTTCGGCACTGATGGTGAACAGTTGCGGACCCCAGATGACGTCGCCGGTGTCGCGCCACGTGGCCACCATTCGGGCCGAAACAGTGCGTCCAGCGGCATCGGCGCTCGAACCGATATCGAGTGTCTGAATGATGCTCCGCCTCGGCTCATCGGGGCCGCCGCGAACACTGGTTTCGATGACGATCGAGGCGACCGGTGTTTGAAGGCCCGACCCCATGGGGTCGCCCGCACCCGCGAACCGCTCGATCGCGAGCGACGCCAGAGACGCGAGTGTTTCCTTGACACGCTCTGGGTCGGCCGGGACTGTGGGAGAGCGTTCGATCCCCCAGCGTCCAAGGTTGCGACGGATGGCGGTCGACGCCGTGGCGGAGCGAAGGTTGATGCGAAGTGGCGGCTCATCCAACACCGTGAAGACCGAAGGAGAACGCCAAGCATCCAGCCCCTGCGGTGAAAAGACGGACGCGAAGTCGGCCTTCGTGATCCGAACCGTGGGTTTCGCATCGCCGGGTGTCAAGATCCGCGCGAAGACGCGGCCACCGACGATGTCATCGGCAAGTTCGATGATGAAGGCATTGCCGGAAAGATCCTCGACAACGATCCGGGTTGAAGAAGCGAACTCGGCGTCATCAGCGGCCGGCTCTTGCAGCAACTGCTCGATCAACCCTGCGGCCGCCCGGATGCGCACCGGCTCGATCGGCCACGATACAGAGGTGCGAAGGATCCACTGGCCGGCTTCGCTCCGCTCGATCAGGCGGGTTTCGGAACCGGCCTTGAAAAGGGAGAGTGTGCGAAGGGCTTCGCGTTCAAACGGGACGCTGGTAGGAACCGGCGGCGGCATGGGCGATGGGCGCGACCTCACCCACCAAGCCCCGACGGCGAGGCCGATGCAGATGATGAGGGCGATGATGGCCGCGCGGGGAGACACGGTGAGGTACTGATCCGGTGGAGGTTGGCTTGGCGGGGCGGGGGGCTCGTGCGAATGATCCGGTGACGACGTGTGTACGATAGCGGAATGGCCCCCCAGGAACCGACCCGCCCGATCGCCGCAGAACCCGCTTCGTTGGCAGTGATCGATCGCGTCGGCAAGGTTCTCAACCTCATCCGTCCGGCAGTCCAATCCGACGGTGGTGATGTCGAACTTGTGGGCGTGACCGCCGACGGCACCGTCCAGATACGTCTGCACGGGGCATGCGTCGGGTGCCCATCAAGCGATGTGACCCTCCAAATGGGGATCGAGCGGAACCTCAAAACCCATATTCCCGAGGTCAAAAGAGTCGAAGCGGTCCAATAATAACGAGCCGGAAGCCCATTCTAAGGGCCCTTTCTGGATAGTCGGTGGAGAAGTCCAAAAGGTGCTTCCGCGGGAGCAGTCGGCGCGGTATAAAGAGTGCGGTGGTGGATCGTCGCCGGCGTTGCGTTAGTCGCCCAGGACGGGAGGTTCGAACATGTTGGTCATCACGCGTCGCGAGGGTGAAGAGGTCGTCATAGGCGATCCGAAGAACCCGATTGGTGTCGTTCGCATCGCCTCGGTCAAGGGCGAACGCGTGCGTATTGCCTTCGATTTTCCGCGCGATGTCGAGATCAATCGACGCGAGATCGCCGATCAGATCATCCAGCAATCGCCCGAAATCGCGGGCTCGATCAAGCCCGCTGCCGCGGGTTGATCCGTTTCGCTGAATGCTCCCGGCCCGACAGAGGCCAGCCCCGCTCCATCAGGCGACCCGCGCCAAGCCGCGCTCGATGCACGCAAACACGCTCGGCCAATCGGCCTCGTTCATCACCGGCATGGGTGGCAACATCCGCACGTGATACGGCCCGTGGCCGCAGTAAAACAGCACCACGCCTTCCTCGAAACACGTCTTGCACGCCGCCGCGACCTTATCTTTCTTTCCGCCAAAGGGCGTGATCCGCATCATGCCGCCCAAGCCCCCGATCAGCGACTCAGGCCCATGGCCGAGTTGCGGAACAGAGGGGAACCACTCCGGGTGACGCCCGATGAGGGCCCGCGCCTGCTCGCGGAACAGGGCGTGATGCTTCGCGAACCGGCCGTGCTCGCCGTAGAAGTCCCCATCGCGCAGCCGCTCGATAATGCGCTGGCCAATGCGGAACGACGCACCCTCCCCCGTGAACGTGCCCGACAGTAAACCCGGCTTGGGGTTGTATTCCTCCGTAAAGCAGGTCACGCACGCCTGCGTCATTTTTCCGACACAGAAGACATCGACATACTCACCGAGGTTGAAGTGCTCATACGCGAACATGCGGTGCGTCCGGCCGAACGTCTGAATCTCATCATCCCAAATGGCCACCCTGCGGGCCTTGCAGACATCCATCAAAGCCTTGAAGTAGTCGCGGTTGCCCACGTTAAAGCCGCCCTCACCCTGGCACAGTTCGAAGATGAAGCAGGCGTGCTGGCCGGGATACCGGTCGAGGTATTGCGTGAGGTGGCTCACGCCCATGTCGATAAACCGGGTCCCGCCCATCCGATCCGCGGCAACCTGATCCCAGAAAGGCATGTAATCAACCAGCGTGCTCAACGGCACACCCTGGCGATATTCCGCCGTGTCACCGACCTGGCACATGGTGATCGATCGGCCCATGAAGCAGTCTTTGAACGCCAGCACACGCGGGGCCGGGGCGTGCTTCTGGAAACACACCTTGAGCGCGTTCTCATTCGCCATCGCGCCGCTCGTCGCCACATACGCAAACTTCAGGCGGCTGTTCTTCTTGGCCTCGTTCAGGAGCGTCTCGCCGAACTCATAGGCCTCGAAGTTGCTCTGCAGATTGCCCTGCTTCAGCGTGTCGTCGAGCGATGAACGCGCCGCCGCGTTGATGGTCTCCCCGTCGGAGTGCCCGAAAAAGTGGACGCCAATGCCGCAGATCATGTCCCACTTCACACTGCCGTCCGCGAGTTCCACCAGCGCACCGTTGCCGAGGCCCGAACCCAGGTACGGATACAAAAGTCCTCTGCCGCGAACGTCCGCGGCACGCTTCATCAGAGCCTCGTAACTCTCTTTGAGCCCGGGATTGGCCGCCTTGATTTCGGTGATCTTGGCCGAGGCCGCCCGCGCTTCGCGCACGAGCGTCTCGATCGCGGCTTTCACCGCGGGGCTGTTCACGAGTTGCTGACCGTGCGTCATGCTCGGCGAGGAAGCAGGGTCGGTCACCGGTGTGGGGGTAGAAGCGTTGCTCATTTCGGTTCAGTCTCCGTTCCGTATCCTAGCGGGGCGTTTCCTTCGATTATCGGCCGTTTCGATCAGAAACATGCGTGGCGACGCGACCCGGCCGCACTTTCACCTCACCATCATGCACCCGTAGGTTTCGGGCCGCCGATCTCGATAAAACTGCCAGACCTTCCGAACCGCATCGATCTGCCCGAGATCAAGGTCCGCCACCAGAACCTCCTCCCGATCCCGCGCGGCCTGCGCCACAATCTGCCCGCGCGGATCACAGAAGTAGGACTGGCCGTAGAACTCACCGATATTCCACGGGGCCTCAACCCCCACACGGTTGATCGCGCCCACGAAATACTGGTTCGCCACCGCGTGGGCCGGTTGCTCGATTTTCCACAAGTATTCACTCAGTCCCGCCACTGTGGCGCTCGGGTTGAACACGATCTCCGCCCCGTTCAAACCCAGTTCACGGGCTCCTTCCGGGAAGTGCCGGTCATAGCACATGTAGACGCCCACCTTGGCGAACCCGAGATCAAACACCGGGTACCCCAAGTCACCCGGGGTAAAGTAAAACTTCTCCCAGAACCCCGGGGCGCAGTGTGGCAAATGGTTCTTCCGATACACCCCCACCACCGTTCCCGCCTCGCTGATCACCGCCGCCGAATTGAAGCACACGCCCGGCATGGTCTGCTCCATGATCGGTGCCACAACCGCGACCTTCAGCCGCTTGGCGACCGCGGCGATCGCTCCGATCGTCGGCCCCAGCCCTGCCCCACCGCCCATCGCGATCGGTTCAGCAAAGTCGTACCACCGGGGGCTTTGTTCCGCCGCGAAGTACGGGCCATTGAACAATTCCTGGAGGCACACGATCTGCGCACCCTCGGCCGCAGCCTTCTCCACAGCCGCCACAGCCTTGTCGATCATGTGCCGCTTCAGCCGGTGTTCGGGCTCATCCGCAGAAAGTTCGCAGGCAGATTGCACGAGCGCAGCGCGGACGATTCGGGTCATGCCCCAAGAATATCCGTCGATCCGGCCGTCCCCGGCGGTCCCTGCTTTCGGCCGCCCCCTCACCCTTCGGTTCCGCCCCATAAACTCCAGACCGTCACTCCGGCGGCACCGATAGGAAACGCTCCCAAATCATGCCCACACTCCACCTCTTCGTAGCCGTCCTCTTGCTCGCGCTGCTGGCCAAAGGCATGGCAATCGGCCAGACTTCGGGTGCCGAAAACCCCACCGGTGCGCCACCGTCGGGTCGCATCGAATACACCATCGATCTCGAAAACCCGTCCACCCAGACCTGTGAAATCACCATGACGGTCCGCGGCTGGAAGGGTGACACGCTCGATGTGCACCTCCCCGTGTGGCGCCCGGGAAGGTACGAAATCCTCGATCCCGCCGGCACCATCCGATCCATCGCCGCCACCGACGGCCGGGGCAAGCAACTCCCGTTTGAAAAGACCGCGAAATCAAGTTGGCGGATCACCACCCAGGGCAACTCGGTCATCCGTGTGAAATACACGCTCTACGCCAACGCGCTGAACAACCGCACCCGGCATATCGATGACACCCACGCCTTCCTGAGCGGGTCAACCGTCTTCCTCTTCGTCCACGAACTCCGAAACGCCCCCATCGAACTCGCGGTGAACGCCCCCGAGGGTTGGGAAGTCGCGACAGGCCTTGAACGCTCCACATCGGTGCCCAACGTCTTTCTCGCCGCCGACTACGACACGCTCGCCGATTCTCCGCTCGAGATCGGCGAACACGAAGTGCTCACCTTCGAGGTCGAGAACGTCCCCCATCAAGTCGTGCTCTGGGGTGAGTTCCCCGCGGCAGCCGTCGTGACCCGCGAACAACTGGTCGCCGACTTCGCCAAGTTCACCAAGGTGCAGCACGATCTTTTCGGCGGCTTTCCCTACAAGCGGTACGTCTTCCTCACACACATCGGCGCTGGGATGGGCGGGGGCACCGAACACCTCAATTCGACGATCATTCAGACCAAGCCCGAGAACTTCACCGATAAGGGCCGCTACCGAAACTTCCTCGGCCTGGCGTGCCATGAACTCTTCCACACCTGGAACGTCAAGCAGTTCCGCCCCGATGGGCTCAAACCCTACGATTACCTCCGCGAAAACTACACTCGCCTGCTCTGGGTCGCGGAAGGCACCACCACCTACTACGACTCGCTGCTCCTGGTCCGGGCCGGGCTGATGAAGCCCAAAGCCTATTTCGAAGCGCTCGCCGAAAACATGCGGGCCGAGGCCCACCGACCCGGAAGGCTGGTGCAATCGCTCGAAGATTCCAGCTTTGATGCGTGGATCAAGTTCAACAAGGCCACGCCCGACAGCCCCAACTCTACCGTCTCGTTCTACAGCAAGGGCGAGATCGTCAACTTCATGCTCGACATGGAACTCCGAAAGCGCACCGTCAACAAGCGTTCGCTCGACTCCCTCATGAAACTCCTGTACGAACGCTACCCAGTCGCCGGTCCCGCCTACGGCACCGACGACCTCAAGCAACTCCTCGCTGAAATCGGTAAAGGCTCGTACGACGAGTTCTTCGCTAAAAACATCGCGGGCACCGACGAACTCGATGTCGATTCAGCCCTCACCGTCGCTGGACTGCGCCTCGTTCGGCAGAAACCCCCCGACATCACCGACGAAGACTCGTCCGCCTCGCCCATCGACACACCCTTCCTCGGCGTCACGCTCAAAGACACCGACGGGGCCGCCGTCGTCACCGCCGTCGAAACCGACGGACCGGCTGCCAAGGCGGGGATCATGGTTGACGACCAAGTCTTGGCTCTCAACGGACGACGGCTGAGGGCCGCCGAATTGGATTCGCACCTGAAGGGTCTGGGTGAAGACGAGGAAGCCTCACTGCTCCTGTTCCGACGCCAAGCCCTGCGGACCATCGCCATCAAGCCCGAAATGCGAGCCCAGGGAAAATGGTCGATCGAGCGGCTCGACGACGCCACCGACGAACAAAAACTCGTGTACGCGGCATGGCTCGGTCAGCCTTGGCCCAGCGCTGATGCCGACGACAAGTCATCGGCAACCGCCAAGACCGATTCCGTGAAGAAAGCCGACACAGCCGCGTCGCAGTCGCCACCGGCCCGCAAGCCGCGCTTCTAAAACGGTCGAGCCCCAGCACTGGCCGCCGAATTTGCCGTCACACCAGAGGCCACGCCGCGCGTTTTCTCCCACGGACATCCCCACACTCCTTCCCTACTCTCAATCCCTCATGACCCACGCGTGGCTCTGGATCGCTTTCATCGTCTTTGTGCTCGCGATGCTGGCACTCGACCTCGGCTTGTTCAACCGCAAATCGCACGTCATCAAGACGGCCGAGGCGCTCCGTTGGACCGGGGTCTGTGTCGTCCTCGCCCTGCTCTTCACCGTCGCCGTCTACTACATCTACCAGAACGACATCCTCGGCTACGGGGCCTCATTCGTCGAAGAAATCCGACGCTTCGAGATTGACAAAATCAAGGGCATCAAGCCCGATCTCGCCACTTGGGTGCCCCCAGCGGATAACCCCGCCGCCATCGCCGCCGCCGCACCCGGTCGCACCGCCTCCATCCAATTCCTCACGGGATGGCTCGTCGAATACTCGCTGAGTATGGACAACATCTTCGTCATTGCCTTGGTCTTCGGCCATTTCCGTGTGCCCCCCCAGTTCCAGCACCGTGTGCTCATGTGGGGCATCATCGGCGCCCTCATCATGCGCGGAGCCATGATCGGCGCCGGCACCGCCCTCGTCACCAACTTCCACTGGATCCTTTACATCTTCGGCGCGTTCCTCATCTACACCGCCTTCAAAATCCTCTTCTCCAAGGCCGACGAATCCGTCTCCCCCGAGAAAAATATCGCCATCCGAATCGCCCGCAAACTCTTCCCGGTTACCAACGAATACCGGGGCGAGAGTTTCTTTGTCCGCGAGAACATCGGCGGCGTCACCCGCCGGGCCGCCACCCCCCTCTTCCTTGTCCTTCTCGTGGTCGAAACCACCGACGTCGTCTTCGCCGTCGACTCCATCCCGGCGATTTTCTCGATCACGCGCGACCCCTTCCTCGTCTTTACATCCAACGTCTTCGCCATCCTCGGTCTCAGGTCGCTCTACTTCGCCCTCGCTGGCCTGATGGGCAAGTTCGAACACCTAAAGTTCAGCCTCGCCTTCATCCTTGCCTTCGTGGGCGTCAAAATGCTCCTTGAATACTTCCATATCGAGATCTCAGGGCCGGTGTCCCTCGGCATCATCGTCACGGCCTTGGCCGTCGGGGTCGGCAGTTCCCTCCTCGCTTCCTCCGGCCCCGAGAAGCCGCAATCCACCGAACCCCCCAGCCCGCCCGCAGCCCCCCCGAGTGACTGACCCCCACGACCTTCCCCTAACCCCAGCCCTCCCACTCCGCAGACCGTTGAAGCCTCATGATCACCGCCTGGTTCTGCGTCATCGGCATCCTCGTCACGCTCGCGGCCCTCGACCTCTGGTTCTTCAACCGGCGGAGCGACGAAGCCGTCCGCCCCGCCGCGGCGTGGGGCTGGGCCTCCTTCTATCTTCTCATCGCCGTTGCCTTCAACCTCGCCCTCTGGCTCGCCGCTCGCGATGCATGGTTCCACGGCTTCTTCCCGGCCGCCGATGCGAAACGCCTCTCGCTCGAGTTCGTCTCCACACTCCTGCTCGACCTCGTGCTCGATCTCGACATCGTCTTCGTGTTCGCCGTCGTCTTCGACCACCTCCGCCTCCGGAGAGACTTGGAACGCCGCGTGCTCTTCTACGGATTCTTCATCGCCCTGCTGCTTCAGGGCGGCCTCATTCTCTCCCTCACCGCCCTCACGCGCCTCCTCCCCGCGGCGTCCTATTTCCTAGCCGCCCTCCTCCTCCTGGCGGCCCTTCGGATGCTCCTGATCCGCAGCGAGAACGCCGACCCGCACAAAAGCCCCGTCGTCCGCATCCTCCGGCGCTTCTTCCCTGAAAGCCCAACCGGCGACGGCGGAGCGCTGCTCACGACCGCGAAGGGCCGCACCGCCTTTACACCGCTCCTGATCGCCTTGGTCCTCCTCGAATCCGCCGACCTCATCTTCTCGCTGGATACCGTCCCCGCGGCGTTCGCCGTCACCAAAGAACCACTGATCATCTTCGCGGCCAACGGCTTCGGGCTGCTTGTCCAGCGATCCCTCTTCTTCGCAATCCGCGACCTCCGACCCTCGATCAAGTACCTCAAGGTCGGCCTCGCCCTCATCCTCGGTCACTGCGCCGTCGCCGTGTCGCTTCCCACCGAATACCGCCTCAAGCCCGAAGTCTTCCTCATCGTCATCGCCGCGGCAGCAGGGCTTGGCCTCCTTCTCGCCGCCCGCTACCAGCAGGCCCCAGACCCGGCCCACATCTCCCCGTTGGGGCCTGACGCCGAGCGCCTCGCAAGGTTCACCCTCAAGCAGGCCCGAAAAATCATCGTGCTCGTGCTCGGTGTCACCACGGTCATCCTCGGGATAATCATGATCGTTGCGCCGGGGCCCGCGATCGTCGTCATACCTCTCGGCCTCGCCTTCCTCGCGACCGAGTTCCTGTGGGCCAGGCGACTGCTCAACCGCTACAGCGGTCACGCCCAGACGTTCGCCACACGCGCGCAGCACATCCTCGCCAAAAAGCCCCGCCCAAGACTCGTCGTCCCCGTGCTGCTGGTCACCATCGGTGGCCTCGTCGCCGTCTGCTACTTCGTGAATTGGCCCGTCCGCACCACACTGCTCGTCGCCTCACCCGTCCTTGCGTTCGTGGGCCTTTGGGCGTTCACCACGCTCCGCGCTGCCTACGGAACGCCGACCGACGCTCCCACACCGACGCCCCCGCCACACTCCGCACCAAACGCGGACACGCCGGCAGATCAGTCTCACTCATAGCCGCGCCGGCGTCGCCGAGCGCGCTTTGCCCTGCCCGCGCCGCCAGAGTCCTCCCACATCCACCCGCGCTCAACGCCGGTTTATTCCGGCGGGTTCGCGCTGCGTTTGGTGGGGTTCTCTCCCTGTGTAAGGACAAACTCGGCACACTCCGAAAGGTTCCCCCAAAGTCGCCACGCTGATCGGACGAAGAATTTTCCGGAGTGTTTCGGACCGCCGCTGGTGTATCGCTCCGTCAAACGGATTACCGGGCCCCAGCGTTCGCCTCAACACTCCAAAGCGTCCGTCCACGAGGTTCCTGAGTTGGTCACACACGAATAGACGAGGGTGCGTTATGGCGATTACGCCGAATCTGGTCCAGTCCGGTGTCCGTTCCCTGACAAAGGCCAGGCTCAGCCTGACGGCCGCGTCACTCGCACTGCTCGCGGGCAATCCTGTGGGCCTCGCGCAAACCGGGCCGCAAGCCGAACCCGGTAATGCGCCCGCCATGCGTGAACCTGCAGGGGAGCGGCCACCTTCCCAGTTGAACCCCGATGCCAAAGTCAGCATCGACGACAACAACATCGTTGACCTCCACGTCAACGACGAGGATCTCGCCAACGTCCTCGAGATGCTCTCCATCCAGAGCCAGCGGAACATCATCGCCAGCAAAAACGTGGCCGCCCGCGTCACCGCCAACCTCTACAACGTCACCTTCCACGAAGCCCTCGACGCCATCCTTAACGTCAACGGCTACGGCTACGTCGAGAACGGAAACTTCATCTACGTCTACACCCACGAAGAGATCGACCAACTTGAAAAAGAGTCCATGACCAAGGTCTCCAAGGTCATCCGTCTCAACTACCTCAACGCCATCGACGCCGCCGAATTCGTCAAGCCCCTCCTCAGCGAAGCCGGGCAGATCAAGACCAACGGCAAAACCGCCGCCTTCCCATCCGTGGGCGACACGCCCATGGGAAATGATGAATACGCCCACGACGCCATGCTCGTCGTCATCGACTTCGAGGCCAACGTAGCCGAGATCGAAACCCTCGTCGCCCAACTCGACACCCGCCCCACACAGGTCCTCGTCGAGGCCACCATCCTCCAGACCCAACTCACCGAGAACAACGCATTCGGCGTCGATTTCTCCATCATCGCCGACATCGATTTCGCAGAGTTCGTCGGCGTCGGTGGCCCCCTCCAAGCCGCAAATGCCCTCATCGGTGGCCGCAACGCCGCGGGCGGTACAACCCCCTTCCCCACCGACGGCGGTGGCGGAGCCGGTTCCAGCACCGTCGGCAACACCGCAGGCCCCGGCGGCCTCAAGATCGGCGTCGTCTCCAACGATGTCGCCGTCTTCCTCCGCGTCCTCGATGAAGTCACCGACACCACCATTCTCTCCAACCCCAAAATCCTCGCCCTCAACCGTCAATCCAGCCGCGTCCTCGTCGGTCGCAAGGTCGGCTACCTCCAGACAACCTCCACAGACACCGCCACCACCCAGACCGTCGAGTTCCTCGATACGGGTACGCAACTCTACTTCCGCCCCTTCGTCACCAACGAAGGAACCATCCGCATGGAACTCAAGCCCCAGGTCTCGGAAGCCGTCATCCGCGAAACCAGCGACTCCTCCGGCGGCACCGTCACCATCCCCGACGAAATCACCAACGAACTCTCCACCAACGTCATGGTCCGCGACGGCCAGACCATCGTCTTGGGCGGTCTGTTCCGCGAATCCACCGAGACGGCCCGCCGCCAAGTCCCGTTCCTCGGCGACATCCCGCTCCTCGGAGCCGCCTTCCGCGGCAACGAAGACGAAACCCAGCGCAACGAAATCATCTTCCTCATCACCCCCACCATCGTCAACGACACCCAGTTGGCCGAAGCCGGCGAACGGGGCGAGGAATACATCGAGAAGTCTCGCGCTGGGGCCCGCGAAGGTGTGCTCCGTTGGAGCCGCGACAAGATGACCGCCCTCAAGAACATCGAGGCCGAACGCCTCGCCGCTGAGGGCGACACCGAACGCGCCCTCCTCAAGACCCGGCAGTCCCTCAGCCTCAACCCCCGCCAGCCCGAGGCCATCCAGATGCGCGAACGCCTGGGCGGACAATCCCGCACTTGGCCGGGCCGCAGCATGCTCGAAGACGTGATCCACGGTCAGTCCGGCACCATCCTCAAGAAGTCCGGCATCGAGCCCGCCAACACCACTACCTCCTTTACCTACGCCGCTGGCTTCCCCGCAACCACACCCTCCAACGACACCACGACAAACACCTCGAGCACCGACATCACCGATAACGTCAACACCAACGACAACACGACTACCCCTGCCGACACCGCGACCACCAACAACACAGACAACACCGGCACCAACAACCCCACGTTCACCGCCGAGCCCGTAACCCCCACCACGAAGACCGATGCCGCCAACGGCAACGCCACCAACAGCAACGCCAACGCCTTCGCCGTCACCAACGACTTCTCCCGCCCCACCTTCTTCACCCGCGGCGTCATGGGCGGAACTTGGCGATTCAACAAAGCCTGGTTCCAGAACAATCCCGTCGCCGCCAGCACACCCTTCAACACAGAACCCACCAAACCTTCCCCCACCGATTTCGACTCTCAGGCGACCGCGCCCACCAACACCGATCCCGACTTCGGCAACAAGTAACTCCTCCTCAACCGCCGCGACCCTGACCGGTCGCATCGGTTTTTGCAGATTCTCCGGTGCCCCTTACATCCCGCCCAGAAGGCGGAGCGGCGAAAATCGTTCAAGTCCGGTAAAGCACCGTCCGATGCTCCTGCACCACCCGCTGGCGCTTGACCGCCCGGGAGAAAGCGAGACCCCATGAAACTTGTCGAAACCAGCGCGCCGGCAACCCATCACACGCCGGATGTTCTCGGAACTCCCGCGAGATTGACGGCCGTCGCCTTGCTCGCCCTTCTGGGCTGGGCAGCCATCGTCGCCCCCGGCTGCCGGGGCCACGGCGACTACACCAAAGAGCACGTCTCGGGCGCGAAAAAGAAAATGGACGCCCTGAAGTCTGGCACCGAGTGGCAGATGGCCCATCAGGCCTTCCTCGCCGGCGATCTCGACAAGGCCATGCGCCACTGCGACTACTCCATCTCGCTCAACGACAACGTCGCCCGCTCCCACGTCCTCCGTGGCCGTATCTTCATGGAGATGGGCAATCTCGAGCAGTCCTCCATCGCCTTCAGCAAAGCCGAGACACTCGACCCCGTCAACGTCGACACTCAATACTTCCAAGGCATTCTCGCCGAACGCCTGACCCGCACCCAGGACGCCCTCACCCGCTACCAGAAGGCCGCCGAACTCGATCCGTCCAACTCCCAATATCCCGTTGCCGCGGCCGAGATGCTCATCGACCTCAACCGCATCGCCGATGCGAAAGCCTACCTCGTCGCGAGCCGCGACCGCTTTGACCACAGCGCAGGCATCTGCCAGACGCTCGGGCAGATCGCGCTCCTCGAGAACGACGCCGAAGGCGCTGCGAAACTCTTCTACGAGGCTTCGCTCCTCGCCCCCGAGAACCAGGCCATCATCGAAGATCTCGCCAACGCGCAGATCACCCTCGGTAAGTTCGCCGAGGCCGAGACCATCCTCGCCCGCATGGTGAAGGTCGAAAAGAACTCTGACCGCCGCGATCTCCGACACCTCCGAGCGCGTTGCCTCACCCAACTCAATCGACCGGTCGAAGCCCGCACCATCTACCTTGACCTCACCGCCGACGAGCAGGGCGGCTCAGACGTCGAAGCCTGGATCGGCCTCGCGGAACTCTCGCACACCCTGCGCGACAATCAACGCCTGAAGACGTCCGCCACGCGGCTCATCGCGATCGCACCGGAACGCTCCGAAGGGTTCTCGTTCATGGGGCTGCACTACAAAAAGGCTGGCAACTTGCAGGCCGCCGCCCAGAACTTCGACAAGGCCGTTCAGATCGAGGGTTCGCCGCAACATCTCCTGCTGCTGGGCATGACCCTGCAGGAAATGGGCCGGCCCGACGATGCCCGCCGGTGCTACTCCGCCGCCCAATCGCTCGACCCGGCGAACACCACCGCAGGCCAATTGCTCACCTCCCTTGAACGCGGCTCGGCGGTGGCCGGCGTCACGACCGAATAAAGCGGACGTCCACCAGTTCGGCCTCCGGCGTCGAACGCCCGTTCCAACGAGAGATCTTGGGCTCGACGATGCAATCAAAGGTCCGCCCGGAACCGAACTCGCCGATCTCTTTCGCCCAATCCCAACCGACGACCCGCAGAGCCCGGCCCGCGCCGGGCTCGTTTTCTTGAATGGTCATCGAGACATGCCGTCCCGTCGACCCAATCAGTTGCGGGCGACCGACGGCCCGCACATCACGCAGCCGCACCCGCACCGAAGGGTTCTCGCGTCCGAAGGGGGCGAGAGCCTCGAACGCCGTGAGCGCCTCGATGTCCATCTCTTCGGTTGATGCGGGGCAGTCAAAGCGCGTCCGACCGGCCATCGCCTCGGGCCGGATGGCCTCGTTGGCGTGGGCCGTGAACCTGTCGCGGAATGCCTCAAAGTGATCGCTCGAAAGTTTCATCCCGGCCGCCATCGCGTGTCCACCAAAGGTCGTCAGCAAGTCAGCGCACGAGGCGATCCCGGCGTGCAGGTCATACCCATCGATCGAGCGGCCCGAACCGTGGCACACACCATCCGCCTCCGAAAGCAGCAGCGTGGGCCGATGAAACCGTTCCACCAGTTTGCTGCACACGATGCCGACAATCCCCGCGTGCCACCCGTGATGCTTCAGAACAATTGCCCGGCAGTCATCGCCGGTCATCTTGAGTTTCACCGCTTCTTCGCACGCCTGCGTCACGATTGTGGCCTGCACGCGCTGACGCTCTTGATTCTGACGCGATAACTGCTCGGCCAGTTCGCGGGCCCGCGGCCCTTTGGCGGTCGTAAACAGTTCAACCGCCTCCCGCGCATGCCCCATGCGCCCGCAGGCGTTCAATCGGGGCGCAATTTTGAAGCCCACGTCAACCGCCTCGATTTTTTCGCCACCCAAGCCCGAAGCCTCGACCAACGCCCGCAGCCCCTCAAGCCTCGAATGCTTGATCATCCCCAGCCCGTGCCGCGCGATGATCCGATTCTCATCCACCAGCGGGACCACATCTGCGATCACCCCCAGCGCGGTCATCGCCAGCAGATCAATCAAAAGCGCCCGGGCCTCGGGAGTGGCCCGGCCACCCCCTGACCGGCGGGCCAGTTCCCACGCGAGTTTGAACGCGACACCCGCCCCGCACAATTCTCCAAAGGGGTACGCCGAACCCTCAAGCCGCGGATGCACCACGCAATAGGCCTCGGGCAGCCCCAGACCCGTTTCCGGCAGATTGTGATGATCCGTGATGATGAGATCAGTCCCCGCCCGCTTGGCGGCCAGCGCTGGCAGAAACGCGGTAACGCCGCAATCAACGCTCACGATCACACGGGCCCCAGCCGCCGCGAGTTCCTCGACCGCCTGCACATTCAGCCCGTACCCCTCATCCAGCCGGTGTGGGACGTACGTTCGAATATCCAGCGTCCGCTGCAACTGCCGAGCAACCTCGTGCAGCGTGTGAAATAGCACCGCCGTCGCCGAGACTCCATCCACGTCGTAATCGCCATAAATGGCGATCGGTTCGCCCGCCTGAACGGCCGACATAAGCCGGTCAGCCGCCCGCGAGAGCCCGGGCAGCAGCGCAGGGTCGTGCAGTTGGGTCAGTTTCGCTGAAAGAAACGCCGAAGCGCGGGCCTCATCGGCCAGGCCGCGGCCCAGCAGCACACGTCGAACCAGCGGCAGCCCGGTGTCTTCAGAACCAGAACAGGACCAAACGCTCTTGAGTCCGCGGCAGGAAACGTCTGTCGGCAGTTCGGTTTTCACCAAGGGTCTCGATTCCTTTCGAAAATCGTTCGCGGGGAGCCAAAATGATTCCGCAACGAATCCGTCGCGGTGGCCATCATTGGCGAAGAATGTCCATCATGGTGAAACTGAACAGGATTTACACACGGTCGGGCGATGATGGAACAACCGGCCTTGTGTTCGGAGGACGCGTCCGCAAGGACGATCCCCGCGTCGAAGCCTACGGCACGGTCGATGAGGCCAACGCGGCAATGGGCGTCGCAGTGACACACTGTTGTCAGTCGGGCGACGCCGAGGACCGCTTTGGCGGCCTGCTCAAGTCAATCCAGCACGACCTCTTCGATCTCGGGGCCGACCTCGCAACCCCCATCGAAGGGCCCGAAGCGCCGGGAACCAAACTGCGGATCGTGCCCCCGCAGACCGAACGCCTCGAACACGCAATCGATGAATTCAACGAACACCTCGCGCCCCTGAACAGTTTCGTGCTCCCGGGCGGCGGCAACCTCGCCGCGTCACTCCACGTCGCCCGCACCGTCACCCGCCGCGCCGAGCGCAATGCCGTCACCCTCCTGATGCACGAACCGACGAAGACCAACCCCGAGGCCATCAAATACCTGAACCGCCTGAGCGACCTCCTCTTCGTCATGAGCCGCGCCGCCAACGACAACGGCGCGGGCGATGTGCTCTGGAAACCGGGGGCGAACCGCTAGACCGCTGGTTACGTCGAAGAGGCCAACCTGCATTGTCAGCAATATCGCCATACCCTCACCCCTCACTTCGTTCCTCCACGCGGGGTTCCCCCAACTGCGCCCATGCGACACGCACTCCATGCTCCGCCTGACCGAGATCAGACTTCCGCTCAATCACTCTCCCGAGGCCATCGCCGGGGCTGCGTTCGCGCGGCTTCGCATCGGGCCCGACTCTCTGCTGGCCTGCACCGTCGTTCGCCGCGCGCACGATGCCCGCAAGAAGCACGCCATCATGCTGATCTATTCCCTCGATGTCGAGGTGAAGGATGAAGCGGGCGTCCTGAAGCGTTTGGCCAACGACCCGAGCGTAAGGCCGACGCCAGACATCGACTACCGCTTCGTGGCCCGTGCGCTCGGCAACGTCCCGTCGCGTCCGCTCATTATCGGTGCGGGTCCGTGCGGGTTGTTCGCTGCGCTCCTCCTCGCCCAGATGGGCTTCAGGCCCATCGTCCTCGAGCGGGGCAAGGTCGTGCGTGAACGCACCGGCGACACGTGGGGCTTCTGGCGCAAGTCGCTGCTCAACACCGAATCCAACGTGCAATACGGCGAGGGCGGCGCGGGCACCTTTTCCGATGGCAAACTCTACAGCCAGATCAAGGACCCGCGTCACCTCGGCCGCAAGGTCCTGACTGAGTTCGTGAAAGCCGGTGCGCCGCCCGAAATCCTTGTCGACGCCCATCCCCACATCGGAACCTTCCGGCTCGTCAAGATGGTCGAGAACATGCGCGCGACCATCGAGTCGCTGGGCGGCGAGTACCGCTTCGAAAGCCGGGTGACGGACCTCGATGTCGACGTCGCCCCCGACGGCACGCGGCGCCTCCGCGGCGTTGTGCTCGCGAGCGGCGAGCACATCGCCTCCGACCACGTTGTGCTCGCAGTCGGCCACAGTTCTCGCGACACTTTCCAGATGTTGCACGACCGGGGCGTCTACGTGGAGGCGAAGCCGTTCTCCATCGGCTTCCGCATCGAGCACCCGCAATCTCTCATCGACATGGCACGCTTCGGCCAGAGCGCCGGTAACCCGCTCCTCGGGGCCGCCGACTACAAACTCGTGCACCACGCCGAGAACGGGCGCGACGTTTACAGTTTCTGCATGTGCCCGGGTGGAACGGTGGTCGCCGCGGCTTCCGAGGAAGGCCGGGTGGTCACCAACGGCATGAGCCAATATTCACGGGCCGAACGCAACGCCAACGCGGGCATCGTCGTCGGCATCACGCCGGAGAAGGACTATCCCGACGGCCCGCTCGCGGGCATCGCCTTCCAACGCCGCTGGGAATCGGCCGCATTCGTTGCAGGCGGCAGCACCTATGCCGCCCCAGCCCAGCGCGTGGGCGACTTCCTCGCCGGACGGCCTAGCACCGGGCTCGGCCGTGTCATCCCTTCGTACAAACCCGACGTCCTCCCCACCGATCTCACGCCGTGCCTGCCCGACTATGCGATCGAAGCCATCCGCGAGGCCCTCAAGAAGTTCGGTCGCCAGATCCGCGGCTACGACATGGCTGACGCCGTTCTGACCGGTGTCGAGACCCGCACCTCGTCGCCCATCCGCATCAAGCGCGATGAGTCGTTCCAGAGCCTCAACACCAAGGGGCTGTTCCCGGCGGGCGAGGGCGCGGGCTACGCGGGCGGCATCCTCTCCGCCGGCGTCGACGGCATCAAGGTTGCCGAGGCCGTCGCGAAGAGCATGCTCGGGGTTCCGTAGCGGTCAACCCACATACCGGGCCATCAGCACACGGGCTTCTTCGGGTTCGCGGGTGTTACCGATCACGGTGCGGCCATCGGCAAAGACCGTGACGGTGATGGGGCCGTCGCGCTCGCTGAACTCACCCCGCACCAAGTGCGGGGTGAGGTGGACGTTGCCGATGGTTCGCCAACGCGCTGCGAGCGCTTCGAGATGAGGCCGCACCACCGAGCCGTCACTGCGCATCGCCGCTGATGGCGCGATCTGCACGCTGTCTTGCCCGCATAGCACGGTGGTGCGGAGGGCGTGCGTGCCTTCGAGCCACTCGAAGCGCCGATGAGCGCAACACGCGCACTCTGCGTTCCGCGACCCGCTCAGATCGGTTCGCCGCTGCAGTTGATTCCAAGGGTCGAACGCAAACAGGCTCGTGGGCACACGCTCGCCGCTCGCGATGAGCCGGATCACGTCCGTGGCTTGGTGAGCCGCGGCGATCGACACCACGGCGTTGAGCACACCGGCCGTGTCGCACGTGGGTGCGGAGCCGGGGGGCGGCGGATCGGGGAAGATGCAGCGCAGGCATGGGCCATCCGGGGGCGTGAAGGTGGCCTGCATCCCGCCCGTGCCGACCACGCCGGCGTAGGCGAGGGGGACGCCGTGCTTCACCGATACGTCGTTGAGAAGGTACCGAGTCTCGAAGTTGTCGGTGCCGTCCACGATCGCGCTCGGATCGTCGGTGTCGCCCGGGGAAGAGGGGGCGTTGATGTTGAGCAGTTTGATCGCATTGCGAGGTGAGAGATCTTCGACGCGAGCGTGGACGACCACAGCGGGGTTGATGGCGCGGAGGCGGGCCGCGGCCGCGACGGCCTTGGGGACGACCGCCTCGGCATCGGCCTGTGTGAAGAGTGTCTGGCGGTGGAGGTTCGAGACTTCGACGACGTCGCGATCAATCAGCGTGATGGTGCGGACACCGGCCCGGCACAGGAGGTCGGCGGATGCACAGCCCAAGGCCCCCACCCCGACGATGGCGATGTGCGCGGAACCAAGCCGCTGTTGACCTTCCTTCCCGATCCCGGGGAGGAGGATCTGGCGTTGATAGCGTTCGAGGTTGGAGTGTCGCGGTTCGATAGAGGGGACGGTATGTGGCGGGAAAAGCGCAAGAAAACGGCCCGCGATAGCGGGCCGGTGGGAACGTCGGATTGGGAGGGCTGTCGGGCGGCTGTCAGGCGGCCATCAGGCGGCAAAGTGGGCGAAGGCGCGGTTGGCTTCGGCCATCTTGTGGGTCTGGTCGCGCATCATCATGGCCTTGCCTTGGCCTTGGGCGGCCAAGTACAACTCATCGGCGAGACGCTGCGAGATGGGGCGACCCTTTTCGCCGCGGGCGGCTTCCAGGATCCAGCGGAAGGCGAGGCTTTGCTGGCGGGTGCGGTTGACCTGCATGGGCACTTGGTAGTTGGCACCGCCGATTCGCTTGCTGCGGACTTCGACGTAGGGCTTGACGTTATCGAGGGCCTTGCGGAAGACCTCGATGGCCTCCTTAGGAGCCTCGGGCGCGGTTTCCTTGGCGAGTTTGCCCTGAATGAGGTCGAGGGCGTCGTACATCACGCGCTGAGCGACGGCCTTCTTGCCGTCGGACATGATGCAGTTGATGAAGCGCGACATGGTGATATCACCGAAGCGCGGATCGGGCTTCAGTTGGGCTTCTGCGTTGGTAAAACTCTTGCGACCCATTGCGAAAAACTCCTATGGCTGTCGAATCGGAAACCCGATGACGGGGCCGCTTCGTGTCGTTCACCGGCCGCCTTGGAGCGACCGATTACTGCCGAACGAACGTGAAAAAACGCGATTACTTCTTGCCGGCTTTGGCGCCGTACTTGGAACGGCTCTGCTTGCGGTTTTCGACTCCGAGGCAGTCGAGCGTGCCGCGGACGATGTGGTAGCGCACACCGGGAAGGTCGCGGACGCGGCCGCCGCGGACCAGGACGATCGAGTGTTCCTGGAGGTTGTGGCCTTCGCCGCCGATGTAGGCCGTGACTTCGCGGCCGTTCGAAAGGCGGACCTTCGCGACCTTTCGGAGTGCGGAGTTGGGCTTCTTGGGGGTCGTCGTCTTGACGACCAAGCACACGCCGCGCTTTTGCGGGCATGAAACAAGGTCTTTGACCTTGTTGGTCTTCTTCACCGGACGGCGGGGCTTGCGCACCAATTGGTTGATCGTGGGCATGAGAAACTCAGGCGGGGCCAATCGACGAAAACCCATACGCCGGGACGCCCGGCTTGGGTAGGGTCGGAATACTAGCGGGGATTGAGGCGGAAGTCACTTCTTGGGAAAGAAGTCATCGGAAGTCTCATAGGTGGTACCGGGGACGGCGGAGGAATGGGCTCAGGATTTGACGCCTTCCACCCGCTTGGGGTCGGTGTATTTGGTGAGCGCTTTGTCGAGATCGATGCCGTGGATGTTGGCGAGCGTGGTAAGCCAAGCGATGACGTCGGCGAACTCTTCCTCGAGATTGGCCCTTTGTTCGGGTGTGGGTGATTTGCCTGGGGCGTTGTCCTGCAAACTGGTGGCGAGTTCACCGACTTCTTCGATGAGCCACATGAAGGTGCCGGGGACGCCTCGAGCGGAATCGGTGGCGAAATAGCGGTCGCGGATGAGTTGCTGGAAGGCGGCGAAGGTGAGCATGGAAAATGCTATGGGAGGAGACTCGCGGCTTCCTGTTCAGGGTTTCATGATGGTGGTGTCGTCGCGCACGACGAAGCCGCGATGGCTTCCGGGATCTTCTTTGAAGTTCCATGTGCCACTGGCGCGTTCGCCGATGGGGCGGGAGATTTCGACGAGGAGGGTGTCGTCGGACGGGGTGCCGATGCGGAAGTGTTCGAGCGCTGCGAGGAGCGTGCGGGGCCAGCCGCCTTCGAGGCTGGCGCGGCTGGTGGCGACGATCTGACGCAAACCTCGGACACCGAGCATTTTGCGGTCTCGGCGGCGGGCCTCGATTGCGCCGTCGGTGTAGGCGATGAGGGCATCGCCGGGGGCGAACTTGAGCGAGACCATGGCGGGATCGAAGTCGGCATCGCAGCAGGCACCGAGGACACAGGCGGTGGCTGGCAGGTCGTGGACGGTGCCGTCGGAGCCGCGGAGGAAGGCGGGCGGGTGTCCGCCGCTGGCGTACTCGATGGAGTCTTTCACGGGATCTACGCGGCAGCAGAGGGCGGTGGCATAGACCGAGTGGGGCGCGAGGGTGAGGCAGACGTAGCGGTTGAGGCCCTTGAGGAGGTCGCCGGGTGAGATTTCCGGGTTTTCGGCGAACTGGCGTTCGAGTTCGCCGCAGAGGCGATTGACGGTGAGGGCCGCAGCGATGCCGTGACCGGTGACATCGATGAGGGCGACATTGAGGCGTTTGCCTCGGCCGGAAGGGCTGGTGGACTCGGCGGCGTAGAGGTAGTCGCCGCCGATTTGGCGCATGGGTTCGTAGAGGTATCGGAAGCGCAGGGGGCCGTAGGGGATGGGCTTGGGGAAGAGGCCTTCGTGCAACTTTCGGGCGTCCACGAGTTCGCGTTTGACCTCGCCGTATCGGCGTTGAAAGAACTTGAGTTGGTAGCCCTCGACGCGGCGGGTGTAGCGCAGCCAGCAGACGAAGACACCGGGCACACCGGCGAGTGAAGCGAGCGCAGCGAGACGGACTTGGTCGGCGATGGATCGATCGGAGAGGGCGAGGGTGAGGGCGATGTCGATGAGGACGAGGGGGATGAGTGGCTGGAGTGACTGCTTGGGCGTCCATGGGAGGAAGCACGAGGCGAGGAAGTGGGTGATGAAGATTCCGACCATGCCCATGGCGTTGGAGGCGCCGGACCACTTGGCGGTGAGTTGCAAGAGGCCGTCCAAGAGGACGAGGACGTAGGTGAGGCGGAGGAGGGATTCGCCTTGGAGTGCGCGGAGTCGCCAAGCCGCGAAGAACGCGCTGGCGTAGAGCGCGGTGGCGAACCCTGCGATTGCGAGGTGCGCGGGGTCGATGGTGCTGGCTTGCGGGGCAGGCGCTGCGTTGGTGGGCTTCGAGGCTGCCGCGAGAACGAAGAGGACGGCGAGCGCGAGTGTGCTCAGGCCGCCGGTGAGGCCGGTGAACCACAAGAAGCGGCGGCGCAGCATGGAGTGCGTCTCGGCCTCGAACTCCGCGTGGAAGTCGCTGGTGATGGGGCTGGTCGTAAGGTTCTTGACGGGGAGCGGCACGTTCCCTTTATGGTACGGGAAGCGGCGGTCGGGCGACGGGTGGCCTGAACGTCAGCGCGGGCGGGTCGGCGATGCGCTGAACTCGGGGAGGAGCGAGGGGGGAGTTTGGGGCGGGGCCTGCGGGATGGTGGCCGGATCGGGCTCGGCGTAGGCGGTGCGGGGGACCTGCGACACCATCCGCAGTTTAAGCCAAAGGAGCAGGCCCATGGCAAGGACGGCTGATGCCGCGACGGTCAGGGCCTTGGAGCGAAGCGGGGGACGATTGCTCTTCATCGGGAGAGGCTCCGAGGCGGAAAGAGTCACGGAAGATGACAGGTGACAATCGGTCACGGAAGTACCCGGGACGACTCAGTCACCGATGATGACTTCGCCGTCGCCAGTGTTTTGCTCGGTTCGGGAAACTGTCACGCGGCCGGTATAGGCCTCGATGGTGAGGCGGAAGACTTCGGTAGGCCCCGTGATGTCGATCCATCCGGTGGCCGCCGCGACGTCGCTGCCGGGGCCTTCGACGGGGCCGCCGAGTTCATCAAAGACGAGTTGATTGTTGCTGAGGTTGAGCCCGGAGATGAAAGCGTTGCCGAACATGGGGCCGCCGATTCGGCGGGTTTCGAGGCCGTCGAGTTCTGTATCGAGGGCTCCGCGGTTGACTTCGGCGATCACATAACCGCTCTCGGCGCGGCCGGAGGTGAAGACGATGCCGCGGCCGCGCTGGAAGGCGATGGCATCGGACTGGGCGACGCAGATGTCGGCGACGAGGGTGCGGACTGCGCCCTGGACCTTGAGCGAATCGGTGCCGGAGAAGGCGGGCACGACCATTGCACCAGCGATGCCCAGAACGGTGACGACGATGAGCATCTCGACGAGCGTGTAGGCTCGGCGCGAAGGTGCGTGGGGGGCTGTCCCAAAAGCGGGACGGTTCGAGGGCCGCGCAATTGAGGTCAAAGTGAGCATTTCCCATCCTCCACCACGCGTGGGTGGTCCGACCACGGGTTCACTTGTCGCGTTCGGGTTCGCGGGCGGGCATCTCGGTGACGCGGACCGCGATTCCTTTGGCGAGCAAGGTTTCGAGTTTCTCGAGGCGTGTCTGGACGGATTTGAGTTCGGCGATGATTTGCTTGCGCTGTTCGGCCGCGCTGATGCGGCCCTGTTCGCCATCGTCGCCAGGTTGTTGGGCGGAAGCGATGGGTTCGAGGCTGATGGATGGCGCATGGCCGCCTGTGAAGACGAGCACACCGAGGAGACACGAAGCGGCGGTCAACGACACGTTTGTGAACGTGCGTGAGGCGAGGAAGGATGCGGCGGGGTGATTCGGTGTGTTCATCAACTGGCTCCGTGGGAAGGATCGGTTTCCGAGGGAGCATCGGCAAGCGAAAGGCTGATGTTCAGAGAGAATCAGAAGTTTTCGGACCGAGCGGGGAGGGCGGTGCGATGCGAGTGGATTCAGCGGTTCGGGTTATGAGGCGGGTTGGGGGAGGGATGTGGTTTGGAGGTGGGCTCGATCGAGTTGGCGGCGTTGGCGGGCGGAGAGGTGAGGAGATGGGATGCGGGGCTTGGGTCGTGGGTTGGGTCGTGGGTTGGGGAGGGTGGAGGCGGGGTTGGAGGATGGTGTTGGGGTGAGGTTCTTGGTGGGAGCCTGTTGGGGCGGGCGGGTGAAGGGCTCAGTTGGATGGGCTGGATCAGTCGGACGGAGCGCGGTGTTGGGTGGGGCTGCGGATGGCGCGGGTTGTTGTTGTGGTTGGGATTGGGATTGGGAGTGGCGTGTGGTTTGGCGCTCCGCTTGGCGGGCGTTGGGCGGAAGAGGCGCGAAGCGGGCGAGGCGGATGAGGAGTGCGCAGGCTCGGCGAGAGGTTTCGTGGCGGCGGCGGGTGAACTCGAGTGCGGTGAGTTCTTCTGGTTTGGTTGGTGTGGGGGTTGGTGTAGGGGTGTGTGTTTGTGTTGACGTTGGTTTTTTTGCCGGTGCTTCGTCGGCGGTTTCGAGCGCGCGGATGGAATCGACGAGGGAGGTAACGACGGTTGAGAGGTGGCTGGTGGCGATGAAGCGGGTTCGGAAGGCGGCGACGTTTTCGACCGAGGTCAACAACTGCATGACGTCGGGGCGGGCGAGGTGAAGCGTGAGGTCGTGGAGTGAGAGGCCCAGGTCGGCGGCGACGGCGACGAGTGAACGGTTGGGATCGGAGAAGAGTTCGATGAGTTGGGAGTCGGAGATGGACGTCGGGCGGGTGCCGATTGAGGGTTGTGGGCTGGTGATGGAGTCGTCGGGAGGCATGAAGGGAAGCGTACGGTTTTTGGAAGGTGTGTCAAGGGGGTCCGCGCGGATTGGTGGCCCAGACTGACATGGTGGTGGCAGTGGGAATGGGGAACGGGGAGTGGGCGTCGCGTGACGGTGTTGGTGTTTTAGGGAGTTTGGATGCGGAGGTGCGGCCGCCGCGGGGGGCGGAGGTGTGGGTATTCGACACCTGAACGAAAAAGCCCCGCGTCCAAAAAGGACGCGGGGCTTTGGTTTGCGGAGCGGATCGGTATTAGCGGCGGCGACGGGCGACGAAGAGGCCGCCCAAGGCCAGCAGACCGGCCGAGGCGGGCGCGGGGACGGTGCCGATGACAACGTTGCCGAACGGGGCGGTGTCGGTGAACCAAACGTTCTCGCCCTTCATCTGGAAGCCGTACTGAAGGTGACGGCCGGCTCCGACGAGGGTGTTGAGGCTGACGCTGAACGCGCCGGCGGTGACGGGAACGAAGATGTCATTGCTGGAGGAGAAGTCCGACGCGAAGTCGCGGATGAAGATGCGGGCCACGTGGGCGCTGGTGACGGAGGTCGAGATGATGGTTCCGTTGAAGGTCACTGTCTGGCCGTTATAGATATCGCCGACTTCGATATAGAGGTTGGCTTCCATGGACTTGTTGCCGGGATTACCGGGAGCGCCGCCGCCCTGGTACCAGAACGGGTTCGGGTCACCGATGGTGTTGGGGCTCATGGTGATGCGAAGGTTGGCGTCGTCAAAGGACGAATTGAGGTCGGCCGTGCCCCAGGGGCTGCCGAAGACGAAGCCGCCGCCGTTGGCGGGGAGTTCAAAGACGTTCATGTAACCGAGCCACTGCGGGCCGGAGGTGGGGGCGGTGACGACGACGGCGTGGGCGGCGGACATCGGCACCAAAGCCGCGATAGCAACCAACATCAAGTTCTTCATATCTCTCTCTCCAAAGGCGGTAAAAGGGAATTCTGGAACAGTCCTGAAACACGACCCGATGCCACTGTATCGGTTTTCATAGCGTTTGCAAGACAAATCGTCGCTTTTTGCGGGGCGGGCGGGCTAAACCTCTGGAACAGTTGCAGTTTTAGACCGATAACCGTTGTGTTCTAAAGGCTGGTAGTGAAGGCTCAGTCAAGGGCTGATGTAGATTGGCGGGATAGGCGGGTGGAAGAGGCGGGCAGTGGTCAGGCGGCGCCGCCGCGGACAGGACGAGGACCGATCACCCGTTAATGCTCAACTCGGCCCGCGCCACCGGGAGCGTGCCTTACCTCATCTGACCGCGTCGCTTCGCTTTGCAGAGCGATGAAGCGCAGCGGATAGCCGCGGCCACCCATCTGATTTCGCATGTCTTGTCGCGATACCCGTCTGCAGTGTCTTGGTCTACGGTTGCGGTGCTTCGCCGCGGCCCGAGCGACACATCCAGCGACCACGCACTCTCACTTCTGCATTCTTATCCGACGGAGGCACCTGTGGCAGATCATCGCACCATTCAGTCCGCCACGAACGCCATCTCCTCGAGCGCCATCTCTGCGACCGCGGGTGGGGCCCCCACCACGCCTCCGGAGCCGCCCGAGACCCCGGTCGATTTTGTGACTCCTCAACTCACGCTCAAGTCCGCCCTGACTGGCATCATTCTGGGCGGCCTGCTGAGCATCTGCAACGTCTACACGGGCCTCAAGATCGGCTGGGGCCTGAACATGTCGATCACGGGCATCCTGCTTGCGTTCGCGTTCTGGTACGCGATCAGCAAGATCAGCGCTGGGCGCGTGAAGAACATCAACAAACTCGAGAACAACGTGAACCAATCTGCGGTCTCTGCGGCCGGCGCGGTGAGCAGCGCGGGGCTGGTGTCGGCGATCCCAGCGCTCACCATGATCGAAGGAACAACCTTCCCATGGTGGCAGTTGTTTCTGTGGATCAGCACCGTCTGCCTTGTGGGGATCGCAGTCGCCATGGGCCTGCGCCGCCAGATGATCATCCGCGACAAGTTGCCGTTCCCGGGCGGGCTCGCCTGCGCGGAAACGCTGAAAGAGGTTTACAACACGGGCAGCGAGGCCCTCAAGCGTGTCGCGATGCTGGGCGCGGGCGCAGCCGTGGGCGGGGCGATCAAAGTCCTTGAGATTTTGAAGGTCGTGAAGGCCCAAACTCTTGGACTCACCATCAACGGCTCGCCGGCGAGCGCGTACACGTTCGCGCTCGATCCGACGCTGCTGATGGTCGCGGTGGGCGGCCTTGTCGGGTTCCGCGCGTGCTGGTCGCTGCTGCTCGGCGCAATCCTGTCGTGGGGCGTGATCGGGACACAACTGGTTGATCGCGGGATCGTCAAGTCGGCGGGGCGCGGCCCCATCGGTGAGTGGCTGCTGTGGCCCGGGGTCACGCTCATGGTGATTTCATCGCTGGTATCCTTCGGCTTCTCCGCGCCCGCCATCGTGCGGTCGTTCAAGGGCGGGCGAGACGGGGCGTTGGAGCGGGTTGATACTGGCGAAGTGCCCCGTAAATGGTTCTTTTTCTCGCTGCTCTCCGCTCTCATCATCGCGGTGATTCTGCAAACGTGGTTCTTCGGAATCTCATGGTGGGCCGCGATCATCGCGGTGCTGCTGTCATTCGCGCTGGCCGTGGTGGCGTCGCGGGTGAGCGGCGAGACCAACGTCACGCCGGTGGGCGCGATGGGCAAGGTGACGCAACTCGTGTTCGCGGGCCTCTCGCCCGCAAACCCCGCGGCCAACCTGATGTCCGCCAGCGTGACCGCCGGTGCTGCAAGCCAGTGCGCGGACCTCATGCACGACCTCAAGTGCGGATATCTGTTGGGCGGTATCGCACGAAAGCAGGTGGTCGGGCAGGTTCTCGGTTCGATCGCGGGCGCTGCGGTGGGAAGTTACTTCTACCTTGTGCTGATCCCCGATCCGAAGACGATGCTGGGAACCGCGGAATGGCCCGCCGTTGCGGTGATTCAGTGGAAGGCCGTGGCGGAGGTGTTCCGCAACGGGATCGACAGTTTGCCCCCGGGCGCGACAATGGCGATGCTGATCGCGGGAATTGTCGGCATCATCCTGCCCGTGCTCGAAAAGGTTGTGCCCAAGACGGCCCGGGCGTTTGTTCCTAGCGCGGCGGCTGTGGGCCTGGGCTTTGTCATCTCCGCGAGCAACAGCATCTCGATGTTCATCGGCGGCTGCATCGCGCTGGGCCTTACGAAGTTGTGCCCAAAGTGGAGCGAGCGGTTCCTTGTCACCATCTGGGCGGGCATCATCGCGGGTGAAAGCCTCACCGGCGCGGGTGACGCGTTGCGGCTTGTCTATGGCGGCCTGACCGCAAAGCCCGCCGAGTGAAACCCTACTTCACTTTGCATGAAGTCCTACGTGGCGATGCGGGCCTTAGCCTCGCGGTCAAAGAAGCGCTTGGAGGCCGCGGCGATAAACAGTGTTGATGGGAGACTCATCACACCTGTGTCTGGCTGGACACCGGCCTTGGTGAGCAATGGCTGCACACCTGGGGTGTACCCGATCGCCTTGAGGTGCCCGAAGGCGTCCATGACGAACTGCACCGCCGCGGCTTCGCCGCAGAGTTTGTCCGCAGCGGCTTGATGGAGGATGAGCGCCACCGCGTCCACCATGACGGATGGACAACCTGCGAGTTGGGCGTCGGCTGGCTGCTTGGTGCCATCGTCCATTGTGGCCCCGCCGACTTTGGGGGCGATGACGATGGGACGGCCACCCGCGGCCTTGACGGCGTTCTTGACAGTGGCGAACACCTTGGCATCCGACCCATCATCGATGAGGATGCCGACGGAGCGTCCTTCGAGGGTCTCCTTCATGTTGCCGATGATGCGGAGCGCGGGCGACGGGTTCAGATCGCGGGCGGGCACAGCCGCCGGACTGGGTTTCGGAAGTTCGACGCCCATCCCGTCGGACACCCGCTTCGCCATCGCATCGTCAACGTTTCGCAGATTGGCGAGCATGCGCGACCGAATATGGTCTAATTTTACCTTGGAGAGTTCGAAGACCAGTGCTGAGACGACATGGTTCTGCTCGGCCTCGTGCAAAGAACGGAAGAACAACCGCGCCTGCGAATAATGGTCGGCGAAACTCTCGGGGCGGAGCCGCTGTTTGTGCCCTTGCATCGATTCGGCGAAGGACGAGAACCCTGTTTGCGGAGACTCCCGAGGACCCGCGGGCTCG